>SESB01001045.1_pt1 | contig 18951 bp, 12 predicted proteins | sample 3171441 | NCBI WGS metagenome assembly SESB01 (sample SAMN06051867, study PRJNA518727) | freshwater metagenome | biome: subpolar coniferous forest; feature: holomictic lake; material: water; isolation source: holomictic Lake 227, 6 m depth | place: Canada: near Kenora, Ontario | collected... | reverse complement strand
GAGCGGCCTCGGTGCCGGCCAGGACTTTTCCCAACAGCGGCTGCAAGCGGGCGATCAGGGCGGCCAGGGGGTCGGGCCGCGATCCCATGGGCTTCATTGCGGGGACTTTCTCTCCAGACGGGGTGCTAAGGAATATAGGGGATGGTGCGGACTTTTTCATCATGTATCCACCCGATGCCCAGGGCCAGATGTCGCGGCTGCCGCCGATGAGGGGCCTTTGTTAACACTTTGAGCCTAGCCTGTTCGGTGCTAGATTTAGCACGGGGTGGTGTAAGGCGGCAGGGATGATGCCGAAGGGGTGTGTCGGTGCCTAAGAGTATGCTGATCGTCGACGATAGTGCCACCAGCCGCCTTATGATCAGAACCTACGTTCACCGGGTGCGCCCGGACTGGCTGTTGGTGGAGGCGGGAAGCGGTGTCGCGGCGATGGAGGCGGTCTTTTACCAGCCCATCGATATCGCCTCGATCGACTACAACATGCCGGGGATGGATGGGCTGACCCTGGCGCGCCGCATACGGGCGCAGTTGCCGGAGGTTCGGATGGTGATCTTCACCGCCAACATTCAGGATTATCTGCGGGACGAGTGCGCCGAGATCGGTGCCGGGCTGGTGATCAAACCGGTGACCGAGCGCTCGGTTACCGAGATGCTGGGGCTGCTCGATGGTTGAACGGGTCCGCTTCGCCGAGCCGGAAATCGGCTTTCTGCGCGATCTCTTCGATTGCGGCGCCCGCCGGGCCGCGGGCTCTCTCAGCGAGTTGACCCGGCAGCGGGTCGAGCTTTCGGTACCGGTGGTGCGGCTGGTCTCCGCCGCCGAGTTCGCGGCCCAACTCACCGGGCTGACCTCGATCTGCGGCGTCACCCAGCGGCTGAGCGGCGCGCTGGAGACGTCGGCGATGCTGCTGTTCGCCGAGGAGAACAGCCTGGAGATCGTGCGCTGCATGCTGGAGCGCCTGGTTCCCTACGAGGTGCTGAGCGAGTTGCATCAGGACGCGATCACCGAAGTCGGCAACATCATGCTCAACGCCTGCGTCGGCAGCATCGCCAAGAGTTTGGGCGTGGTGATTCGGGTCGATCCGCCGGAATTCTGCCTCGGCCCCAAGGAAAGCTTCTTCGATTTCAGCGATACCGGTGGCCGCACCACCTTTCTCGACGTTCGCATCGAGCTGCGGATGGTCGAGGCGTCGGTCGAGACCTTCTGGATATTCGCCCTCCACGAGGAGAGCTTCCACGCCCTCAAGACCCTGATGGCCGGGCGACTCGCCGCCGTCCTCGAACCGGTGGAGGGCTGAGCCCGGCGATGATCGGCCCCCTGCTCGACAGTCTCGGCATCGGCGTCATCGTTCTGGATACGGACGAGCGGGTGATCGGCTGGAACGAGTGGCTCGCCGCGGCGAGCCGGATCGCCGCCGCCACCGCCATGGGCCAGCGGCTGGACGAGCTGTTTCCCGAACTGGCGGGTGGTCGCCTGCTCCTCGCCGTGCGCGAGGCGCTGGCCGAGAACATGTCGGCGGTGGTCAACAGCGTCTTCAACCGCTCGCCGCTGCCGCTCTACTCGGCACGGCGCGACGAGCGCATGCCCCAGAACATCGTGGTGCGGCCGGTCCAGGGCGCGGGCGGCGAACGCCAGTGTCTGATCCAGGTCTTCGACCTGTCCACCGCCAATCAGCGCGAGCGGGCGCTGGAAAATCAGGTGCGGCTGCGCACCCAGGCCGAGCAGGCGCTGCGGATGAGCGAGGCCCGGCTCAAGGACGCCCAGCGCCTCGCCCGGCTCGGCAACTGGCTGTGGCTGCCGGGGGCGCGGTCGTTCTGGTGGTCGGAGCAGTGCGCCGCCACCTTCGGCGCCGGTCCCGAGGGCCGGCCCCAGAGCCTGGAGGAGTTCCTCGCTTTCGTCGACGAGGGCGACCGGCTTCCCATTCGCACCCTCTTCAAGCGGGCGCTGGCGCCCGGCAGCAGCGACCGCTCGCTGGAGCTGGAGCACCGCATCCGCACCGCCGCCGGTGAGCTGCGCCATGTCCGCGGCGTGGTCGAGCTGCTGCGCGACGAGCGGGGGAGCCCGATCAGCCTGCACGGCACGGTTCAGGACGTCACCGAGTTGCACCGCCGCGAGGCTCAGCTCCGCCTCGCCGCCCGGGTGTTCGAGACCAGCCCCGACGGCATCGTCATCACCGACGCCGAGCGGCGGGTTCTTTCGGTCAATCACGCGTTTACCGCCATCTTGGGCTACGAGCCCGAGGAGATGATCGGCAAGCGCACCGGCATTCTCTCCTCGGGCCTGCACGATTACGCCTTTGTGAGCCAGCTCTGGCGCGGCCTGCTGCGCGACGGCGGCTGGCGCGGCGAGCTGTGGGCGCGGCGGCGCTCGGGCGAGGTGTTTTCGACCTGGAACGGCCTCACCGCGGTGACCGACATCAGCGGCCGCATCACCAACTTCATCGGCATCTTCCAGGACCTCACCGAAACCAAGAACGCCGCCGAGCGCATCGAGTTCCTGTCGCGCTACGACCATCTCACCGGCCTGCCCAACCGCCACCAGCTCGAGAGCTATTTCGAGGTCGCCCGCGCCGTCGCCGACCGCGGCGGCCATCACCTCGCCCTGCTCTGCCTGGACCTCGACAATTTCAAGCACATCAACGACACCCTCGGCCATGCCGCCGGCGACGTCGTGCTGCGCGAGGTGGCGGAGCGGCTGCGGGCGGCGCTGAGCCCCGGCGACTCCGTGGCGCGTCCTGGCGGCGACGAGTTCCTCATCCTGCGCACCGGGGTCGGCGGGCGGGAGATGGTGGACGACCTCATCGACTCGGTGCTGGCGCGGCTGGCGCTGCCGTTCCGGCTCGGCGAGCACAAGGTTTCGGTGGCGGCCAGCGCCGGCATCAGCCTTTATCCCGACGACGGCAACAGCTTCGACCTCTTGTTCCGCAAGGCCGACGCCGCCCTCTTCGAGGCCAAGCGGCGGGGACGCAACGTCGCCGCCTGGTTCACGGCGGCGATGAACGACGACGCCATCGGCCGGTTGGCGCTTCATGCCGATCTGCGCGGCGCCCTGGCCCGGCGGGAGTTCACCATCCATTACCAGCCCTTCGTCAGCCTCGCCAGCGGCCGCATCGTCGGCGGCGAGGCGTTGCTGCGCTGGCATCATGCCGATCACGGCCATGTTTCGCCCGCCCGCTTCATTCCCATCGCCGAAGAGAGCGGCCTGATCGTGCAGATCGGCAAATGGGTGCTGCGCGAGGTCTGTCGCCAGAACAGCGAATGGCGGGCCAACGGCGGGCCGGATTTGTGTCTGGCGGTCAACGTGTCCGCCCTGCAGTTCCGCGCCGAGGGTTTCGTCGAGATGGTGGCCGACATCCTGACCGAGTTCGGCCTGCCTCCGGCCGCCCTCGAGATCGAACTCACCGAATCGGTGCTGATCTTCGACGCCGACCGCATGATCGACGTGGTGGACCGGCTGAAGGCGCTGGGGGTGCGGCTCTCCATCGACGATTTCGGCACCGGCTATTCCAGCTTCGCCTATCTTAAGCGGCTGAAGGTGGACAAGCTGAAGGTCGACCGTTCCTTCGTCTCCAACATCGCGGTGAGCGAGGACGACGGCGCCATCGTCGCCGCCATTCTCAACATGGCCGAAACGCTGCGCCTCGACACCGTCGCCGAGGGGGTGGAAACCATCGAGCAGGCCGAGTTCCTGAAGGCGAACGGCTGCCGCTCCTGCCAGGGCTATCTCTTCAGCCGCCCGGTGCCGGCCGAGCAGTTCGCCATCCTGGTTGCTTCCGAACGGGTCCGCAAGGCCAAGGCCGGGGGGGACTGAGCGTCCTCACAGCGCGTCCACCAGCGCGAGCGCACGGGAGAGCAGGTCCACGGTGTCGGACGGGGTCTTGCCGTGGACCAGCGGCGGCACCACCGACGGGGCGCGGATGCCGAGGGCGGCCTTGATCGAGCCGAGCTCGGCCAGCAGGTTGTTTTCCAGGTCCAGGACGTGGGCGGGGGTCAGCGGCGGCGGCCGGCGGTTGGGCAGCACGATGCCGCCGCGCATCATCAGCGCCGGGTCGGCGTCGACCTTGGCCTTGAGATGCTCCAGCACCTCGTAGGTCTTCTGGTAGGAATGGTCGGGGGTGCTGTCGCGGATCGGCGAGGGCGCCGGGGCGGGAAGCGGCCTGTCGCGGGCGGTGGCGATGGTTTCCAGGTCCTTGACGATCATCACCGCCACCCGAAACACGTCGTTGGGCACGGTTCGCGGCACGCCGAGGCGGTTCAGGCCATCGCTGGCGCGCTGGAGGGCGGCGTAGACGTCGGTCGGCGTCTTGCCCGGCACCAGGGCCGCAGGCTGCACCGTGGCGGTGACGTTGAACTTGGCCCGGAGTTCGAGGATGTCGTGATAGATGGCATCGGCCATCCGCTTCGAATCCGCGGGTGCCGCCTCGTCTGTAGGGAACGGCGGCACCGGGTGTTCCGGCAACCCGTTGAGCGCGCGCAGGGCTTCCAGTTTCAGCAGCACCTCGCGGGCCTTCTGCACCACGTGGCGGGGCTGGCGCGGGGTGAGGGGCGGGGCCGCGGTATCGGCGGGCGGGGCGGCTCCGGCGGCGGCGCTGGCGTCGACCAGGGCCGCCAGTTCGGCATTGACGCTTTCCACCACCTGATAGACGTCCGAGGGCTTGATCTCGCCGTTGGCCGCCGGGTTGCACGACCAGGCGGCGAGGAAGCCGGCGACGACGACGAGGGTGCGACCGGGCCGCAGGCCGGCGGGGCGGGCGAGGGCAGTCACGGAGCACCTCCCGATCGGCCGGCGGCACTGCCGGGCGGTATCCCGGTGTGCGGCAGCAGGCTGCGCAGCACCTGCATCAGGGCGGTGTGATTGAACGGCTTGTGCAGCACGGCGGCGCCGGCCGAACCGGCGCGGCGCAACTGATCCTCGCCGGTGTCGCCGGTGACCAGGATCGCCGGCACCGCGCTGCCGATGAGGGTGCGCATCAGAGTGATCGCCTCGACGCCCGAGAGCGGTCCGGGCAGGCGGAGGTCGCTGATGATCAGGGTCGGCGCCCGGATGCTGTGCTTGACCAGCAGGGCGGCGTCCTCGGGGTTGGCGGCGGGGAAGACGGTGTGACCGGACTCCTCCAGCAGCATGCGCAGGGCCTCGCGCTGCATCTCGTCGTCCTCGATCACCAGGATCTGCTGGGCCGGCAGGGTGTCGGCGGCCGGGCTGGCGTCCTCGCCCCCGCCCTCGCCTTCGTCTCCCGCCTCCGTCGCCACGGCCACCGAGAACACCGAGCCCCGGTCGGGTTGGGAGCGCACGGACACGGTGTGGCCGAGCAGGGCGGCGGTGCGGGCGACGATGCCGAGCCCGAGCCCAAGCCCGCGGGTCACCCGCCGCTCGGGATTGCCGACCTGATAGAAATCCTCGAAGATGAGGTCGATCTGGTCGGACGCGATGCCGACGCCGGTATCCCAGACCTGAATCTCCACCCGGCGGTGCCGACGCCGGCAACCGACGAGAATGCGGGCCTTGCCGCCCCGGTTGCCGCCGTGGCGCAGGGCGTTGGCGACGAGGTTGCGCAGGATGCGCTCCAGCAGCACCCGGTCGGAGCGCACCACCGCCGAGGTCGGCACCAGCCGGAACTCCACCCCCGCCAGCGCCCCCTGTTCGCGGAATTCGGCGGCGAGGCCGTCGAGGGAGGATTGCAGGCGGAAGGGGGCGACCTTGGGGGTGACGATGCCGGCGTCGAGGGTCGAGATGTCGAGCAGCGCGGTCAGCAGGTCCTGGCCGGCGCGGATGGAATCGCCGAGACGGTCGCTCAGTTCCCGGTGCAGCGGCTCTGTCAGGCGGCTGCGCAAGAGTTCGTGGAACAGCAGCATGGCCTGGAAGGGCTGGCGCAGATCGTGGCTGGCGGCGGCGAGGAAGCGCGACTTGGCCGCCACCGCCCGCTCGGCCACCGCCACCGACCGGCTCAGCTCCTCCTTGAGGCGCTTGGCCTGGGTGACGTCGATGGAGACGCAGATGATGCCGGAGATCGCTCCGGTGCGGTCGTGCAGCGGCTCCACCCTGAGATCGCGGTAGGTGGTGCGGCCACCCATCGCCACCGGCACTTCGCGCCGGGCGCTGAAGCCCGAGGTGAGGACGCGGCGCTTGAGGTCCTCCATCTCGCGGTTGGCGCTGTCGGGAAACAGCTCGTCGTGGCGCTTGCCGATGAAGTCCTTGGGTTCCATCCCGACGAAATTGGGGTTGAATGCCCAGGTGTAGCGCAGATCGCGGTCCTGGCTGAACACCGCCACATGGGAGTCCCTGAGCGCGAGGCGGAAGCGGTACTCGCTGGCCCGGAGCGCCTGCTCCAGCTTGAAGCGCCGGTCGACCTCGGCCATCAGGTGGCGGGTGGCCGAGCGCTGCTTGGCGAGAAACACCGTGATGGCCAGGGTGAGCAGCAGACCGAACACCAGCACCGCCCAGCCGCCCTCCGAGCCCCGGGTGGTCCAATGGCGGGGGGCGGGGACGAACATCAGGTTGAGCTCGATGCCGCCCACCTCCAGCCAGTGGCGGGCCGCCGCCTGCCTCGCCACCGCGTCGAAGCCGAGGGGGGTAAAGGCCGGCTCATGGCTGGTGCCGCCGTAAAAGCCGATCACTCGCCGCTCCGGCGTCGCCGCCGTGTCGACCAGATAGATGTCGCTATCGGTCGGGGCCAGGGTGCGGAAGGCGGTGACCATCAGCACGTCGAGCCGCATCAGGGCGGTGAAGTAGCCGGCCAGCTTCGGGCAAGCCTGATAGGGAAAGAGCTCGGACAGATCGGCGTCGTAGACGGCGAGATAGAGCACGAAATAGCCGAGGCCGTCGGGACGGTTGATCAGGGCCGGCCAGGTGGCGGCCAGCACGTCGCCGCTGGCGCAAGCCCGCTGCATCACCTCGCCGCGTCCGGGCATCGAGAGGACATTGGTTCCGACCTTGCGTGTGCCGCGGTCGAAATTTCCGGCGCCCCGCGCCTCGTACAGAATGGGGAAGACGTCGGCGTCGGGCAGACGTCCGTTGGCCGATGGCGTGCCGTCGCCATCGGTGATGCGGAAGTTCGGCAAGCCGGCTTCCGCGGCGGCGCGCTCGGTCGCGGCGATATCCCGCACCTTTACCCGCGGCACCCACGAGACGACGTAGAGGCTGGGAAAAAAGCGCTTGAGTTCCGAAGCCAGGGACTCGAACGAGCTGCGGGTGACCGAGCGGGTGCCGGCGTAATTGCCCCGCAGCGAGTAGAGCAGGCTCTGAGCGCTGGTGAAGCTCTGCTGCAGGGCGTCGCGGTAATTGCGGGTCTGGGCATCCCACACCTCCTGCTGCCCGTGCCAAGACTGCAGCGACAGCAGGATGAACGCCGCCACCGAGGCTCCAACGCCGAAGACGGCGCAGGCGAAGATCCAGAAGAGATTGATCGGCGTCTTGCTCGCCGGCTTTTCGCTCGCCGGCAGGGCTTCGACCAGCGCTTCGAGGTCGGCCGAACCCTCGTGGGGGTGAAAATCCTGCTGGAGCGGCCGGAGCGACATGCCTGCGTGCCAATCTCGCCAAGAGGGCGGCGGTTCGCCGGAACCGGTGTCATCTTGGTGACCGGGCCGGGGCAAGTCAAGAACCGTTCCCCACCGGGCCTTCCGCTCCCGGCCAGGCCGGGAGCGGAAGGGTGCCGGCTCAGAAGGTCAGCGCCACCGCGGCGACCACGCCGGCGGAGCGGCGGATTTTCTCCAGCAGGGCCTCGTTTACCCCCTGATCCACCGAGACCAGAGCCACGGCGTTGGCGCCGGGGGCGCTGCGGCCGAGATGGAAGGTAGCGATGTTGACCCCGGCGTCGCCGAGCATCGCACCCAGGCGGCCGATGTAGCCCGGCTTGTCCTCGTTGCGGGTGAACAGCATGTTGGCGGAAAGCTCGGCTTCCACCGCCACGTCGTCGATGCCGACCAGACGCGGCTTGTCGCCGCCGAAGAGCGAGCCCGAGAGCGTCTTGGTGCCTTGGTCGGTGGTGACCACCACCCGGATCAGGGTGTGGTAGTCGGTGCAGCGCTCGCGCTTGGTCTCCGAGACGCCGATGTTGCGGTCGCGGGCGACGATGGGTGCGTTGACGGTGTTGACCGATTCGAGCTGCGGCGCCAGCAGGCCCTTGAGCACGAGTTGGGTCAGCGGCTTGGTGTTGAGGTCGGCCGCCTGGCCTTCGTACTCGATGGTGACGGTCTTGATGCCGGCGTCGGTGATCTGGCCGGCGAAGCTGCCGAGCTGCTCGGCCAGTTTCATATAGGGGCGCAGCTTGGGCGCGTCCTCGGCCGAGACCGACGGCGAGTTGAGGGCGTTGACCACGGCGCCGGTGACCAGGAAGTCGGAAATCTGCTCGGCCACCTGTAGTGCCACGTTCTCCTGGGCTTCGTTGGTGGAGGCGCCGAGATGCGGGGTGCAGATCACCTGCTCCATGCCGAAGAAGATGCTCTCCTTGGCCGGCTCCTTGGTGAAGACGTCCAGCGCCGCGCCGGCGACATGGCCGGACTCGATGGCCGCCTTGAGGTCCTCGTCGACGATCAGGCCGCCACGGGCGCAATTGATGATGCGCACGCCCTTGCGGCACTTGGCGAGGCTTTCCGCATTGAGGATGTTGCGGGTGCCTTCGGTCAGCGGCGTGTGCAGGGTGATGAAATCGGCGCGGGCCAAGAGGCCGTCCAGTTCCACCTTCTCGACGCCGAGCTGGGCCGCGCGTTCCACGGAGAGGAAGGGGTCGAAGGCGACGACGCGCATGCGCAGGCCGATGGCGCGCTCGGCGACGATGGAGCCGATGTTACCGCAGCCGATGATGCCGAGAGTCTTGCCGGTGACCTCGACGCCCATGAAGCGGTTCTTCTCCCACTTGCCGGCATGGGTGGAGGCGTTGGCGGCCGGGAGTTCGCGAGCGAGCGCGAACATCATGGCGATGGCGTGTTCGGCGGTGGTGATGGAGTTGCCGAAGGGGGTGTTCATCACCACGATGCCGCGGGCGGTCGCGGCCGGGATGTCGACGTTGTCGACGCCGATGCCGGCGCGCCCGACCACCTTGAGATTGGTGGCGGCGGCGATGATCTCCTTGGTGACCTTGGTGTTGGAGCGGATGGCCAGACCATCGTAATTGCCGATGATCTCCTTGAGCTGATCCGGAGTGAGCTTGGTGTTGACGTCGACCTCGACGCCGCGCTCCTTGAAGATTTCCACAGCGCGCGGGCTGAGGCTGTCGGAAATGAGAACCTTGGGCATGGTGCGGCAATCCCTATGGAAACGCGCCCCCGTCCCGGCGGCGGGCGGGGACGGGGGCGGCGTTGGCGTGGTGTCTTACTTGGTGGCTTCGGCGTAGGCCCAGTCGAGCCAAGGCAGCAGCGCCTCGATGTCGCTGGTCTCGACGGTGGCGCCGCCCCAGATGCGCAGGCCGGCGGGAGCGTCGCGATAGGAGCCGATGTCGTTGGCGGCCCCTTCCTTCTCCAGCAGCGAGGCGATCTTCTTGGCCACGTCGGCTTGCGCTTCCGGGGCCACCTTGGGGTCGACGATCTTGAGGCAGATCGAGGTGCAGGAGCGGGTGGCGGCGTCATTGGCGAGGAAACCGGCCCATGTGCTCTTGGCCACCCAGTCGGAGATCGCCTTGAGGTTGGCTTCCGAGCGCTTGACCAGACCGGCGAGGCCGCCGGTGCCTTGCGCCCACTTCAGGGCGTCGAGGGCATCTTCCACCGCCAGCATCGAGGGGGTGTTGATGGTCTCGCCCTTGAAGATGCCTTCGCTGATCTTGCCGTCCTTGGTCATGCGGTAGAGCTTGGGCAGCGGCCAGGCCGGCTTGTAGCTCTCCAGACGGGCCACGGCGCGGGGGCTCAGCGCCAGCATGCCGTGGGCGCCTTCGCCGCCCAGCACCTTCTGCCAGGACCAAGTACAAACGTCGATCTTGTCCCACGGAATGTCCATGGCGAACACCGCCGAGGTGGCGTCGCAGATGGTCAGGCCCTGGCGGTCGGAGGCGATCCAGTCGCCATTGGGAACCCGCACGCCCGAGGTGGTGCCGTTCCAGGTGAAGACGACATCGTTGGCGAAGTCGGCCTGACTCAGGTCGGGCAGTTCGCCGTAACCGGCGGTGAAGCTGCGGGTGTTGGGGAGCTTGAGCTGCTTGGTGACGTCGGTCACCCAGTCCTTGCCGAAGGCTTCCCAGGCGAAGAGATCGACTCCGCGCTGGCCCAAAAGGGTCCACAGCGCCATCTCGACCGCACCGGTATCGGACCCGGCGACGATGGCGAGGCGATAGTCGGCGGGCATGCCCAGCACCGACTTGGAGAGATCGATCACGTCCTGAAGTTTGGCCTTGCCGATCTTGGCCCGGTGGGAACGGCCGAGGGCGGCTCCCTCAAGGGCAGAGAGCGACCAGCCAGGACGCTTGGCGCAGGGACCGGACGAGAAATTGGGGTTGCTTGGCCGCAGTGTCGGCTTCATCGTTAGCTATTCCTTCCAGAATAGAGCGTCCCGGCGGGGGGACGTGGCCCGGCACCGACCCTAAACAACCGCGGCGGCGGGGTCAACCCGGTGATGACCGGGTCCGCATTACCCCCGGCCGTGCTTTCTTTGCGGGCGGGCCTGGGCGAGTTGTCCGAGCACGCCGGCCATGAAGGTGAGGTGGGCCGAGTCCATGGGGAATTGCAGGCGGGTGCCCTGGTCGGTGAAGCCGGCGACGCGGCCCTTGATCGCCCGGTCCATCCCTTCCAGCGACAGTTCCACCATGGTGCCGAGGGGCTGGTCGACGCGGGTGGCGATCCAGGCGCCGCCGATGGAAATCTGGTTGGCGCGGGTGGCGGTGCGGGTGCCGTCGGCGGCGGCGACGTGGGCCGGGACGTCGACGGTCAGGCGCTGGAATTCGTGGCGGCTGCCGGCGCCCTTGATGGCAGAGAGGAAGTCCTTGACCTCGACGCTGAGCTTTTCTGCCTGCCCGGCCATGGTGTCCGAGGCTTCGCGGACCTTGGCCGAGGCGGTGATGGTCTCGTCGGCGGCCTCGCGGACGAAGGCGATGCTCTGGCCGATTTCGTCGGCGCTGGAGGAGACGAACTGGACGTTGCGGGCGATTTCGTCGGTGGCGCTCTGCTGCTCGGTGACGGCGGCGGCAATCTCGTTGGTGGATTCGTAGATCTGGGTGATGGTCTTGCCGATCGCCTGCACCGAATCGACGGTGCCCGAGATCGAGTCCTGAATGCCGGTGATCTGCTGCGAGATATCGACCGTGGCCTTCTGGGTCTGCTGGGAGAGGGTCTTGACCTCGGCCGCGACCACGGCGAAGCCCTTGCCGGCGTCGCCGGCCCGGGCGGCCTCGATGGTGGCGTTGAGGGCGAGCAGGTTGGTCTGGTTGGCGATGTCGGAGATGATGCCGATGATGGCGCCGATCTTCTCCGAGGCTTGGCGCAGGGTCTCGACCTTGTGGATGACCTCCTTCGACTGGTTGGCGCCCTCGGCGGCGATGTCGCTGGAGGTGTGGATGAGCCGGCCGATCTCGGCGATGGCGGCGGTGAGTTCCTGGGAGGCGGCGGCCACCGACTGGGCGTTCTCGCCGGTCTCGCCGATGGCGCGGGTGACGACCCCGACCTGGATGTTGGTTTCCGAGGAGGCGTCGTTCATCGAGCGGGCGGTGGTGGCCATGGTCGACGAGGCTTCCGAGAGGCTGTGGAAGACACCCGAAACCGAAGAGCCGAACATGTCGATCAGTTCCTCGGTTTCTTCCTGGCGCCGCCGTTTGGCCTGTTCCTCGGCCTCTTGCGCCTGGCGCAGGCGGTCGTTCTCGATAGCGTGGTCCTTGAAAATCTGCACCGCGCGGGCCATGCCGCCGATCTCGTCGCGATTTTCCAGGGCCGGCACGTCGACGCTGTTGTCGCCTTCGGCCAGGGTGGTCATGGTCCGGGTCATGCCGATGATCGGGCGCGAGATGCCGGCGCCGATCAGCCAGGCGATGAAGAAGCCGCCGACGAAGATCGCCACCGACAGCACGACCGTGGTGCGGATGGTGGCACCGATGGTGGCCTCCACTTCCTGGTCCAGGTCTTTCAGGCCGTTGCGGATGTCTTCGGCCAGCGAGGTGGACAGCTTCTTGAGGTCTTCCGCCTGATTGGTCAGGGTGACGGTGGAGATTTCATGATAGCTGGTGATGAACCCCACCTGCTTTTCGAAGGTGGCGGCGAGTTCGGTCACCCGCTGCTGCACCTTGTCCATGCGGCTGCGCAGGGCCGGCTCTTCGACGCCGGCCGTCACCGCGGTCACCACTTTCTGCAGCGTTACCAATTGTTCCTTGGCCTTGGCAGCGTCTTCGTCCTTGCCGGTGCTCTCGAAGCGCCCGGCGTGGGTGCGCAGGGCCCAGATCGCCTCTTTGGCCTGGCCGAGATGGTAGGCCAGCTCGAAATTGCCCGCCTGGACGATGGAATCGGTGGCGCGGCCGAGGATGATCGACGCCGATTCGGTGTTGGGGACGAAGCCGGTCTCGGTGATCCAGTCGCGGGCCTCGCGGATCTGTACCGCCTTATGGGCGGTAGCGAAATAGTCTTCGGTCAGCTTGCGCAGATCGTCGAGACGGCGGCGGAATTTGGGCTCCTTGAGGGTGCTGTCCAGGGCTTTGAACTGGCCGCGGATGACCTCGGCCAGTTCCTCCGCCTGCTTGAATTCCGGCACGCTGCCGGAAAACAGGTAGAGCGAGATGCTGCGCCGCATGCCGATGAGGTTGCGCTCGATGCGCTGAACTTCGAGGGCGTCGGCGGCATAGGCGCCGTAGGAGCCCTGAAGTTTGGCGATCGAGGTGAGGCTCTGGTAAGAAATGACGGCGAGAATCCCCAGCATCAACAGAATGACGGCGAAGGCGCCGTAAATTCTCGTGCCGATGAAGAAGCGGTTCATCCAGGCGGTCATGTCAGAAATCCTCGACAGGAGGGGCGGCGGTCGCCGGCAGGATCGACGACAGTGGGATGTGCAAGGTGAAGCGGGCGCCCCGGCCGGGGGTACTGGTGGCCGAAATGGCGCCGCGCCAGTTCTGCAGGATGCCATAGACCACCGACAGCCCGAGTCCGGTGCCCTGGCCCAGCGGCTTGGTGGTGAAGAAGGGTTCGAACAGGCGGGCGAGCACCGCCTCGTCCATGCCCGGGCCGCTGTCGCTGACCGTGACGATGCAGAAGCGCCCGATGCCCACCCCGAGCAGCGAGGCATGGTAGGGGGTGAGGCGGGCGGTGGTGGCCTCGACGACGATCTCGCCCCGGCCCTTCATGGCCTGGGCGGCATTGTTTATCAGGTTGGTCATGATCTGGGTCATCTCGACGGCGTTGATGCGCGCCTGGCCGAGATCGGCGTCGAGTCCGCGCACAGTCACCGTCACCGTCGCCGGCAGCAGGTCGCGCACGAACTCGACCGCTTCGGAAATCAAGGGGGCGAGGTCCATCTCGCTCAGGGTGTTGGCGTCGGTGCGCGAGAAGCGCAGCACGTTGCGCACGATGTCCCGCGCCTGCTCGGCGCTGAAGATCACCTTGCCCAGCCGCTTGGCGGCGGTTTCGTGGCCGGCGGCGATCTCGCCCTGCACCAGTTCGGCGTAGGTGAGAATCGGCTGCAGCAGGTTGTTGATCTCGTGGGCGACGCCGCCGGCGAGTTGGCCGAGGGCCTGCAGGCGGTGGCGGCGCTGATATTCCTGCTGCTGGGCCCGCTTGTCGGTGATGTCGTTCTGCACCCCGATGAAGGCGACGATGCGGCCGCCGCGCAGCAGCGGCGCGATCATCAGCGCGTTCCAGAACGGGGAGCCGTCCTTGCGGTAGTTGAGGATTTCCACGTCCACCGGCTGGCCCTGGCCGAGGGCTTCGGTGAGGTGGCGGACGGTTTCGGGGTCGGTGTCGGGGCCTTGCAGGAAGTCGCAGTTGCGCTCGATCGCCTCGTGCAGGGCGTAGCCGGTGGTGCGGGTGAACGAGGGGTTGACGTAGATCAGCGGCAGCCCCGGCCGCGCCGCGTCGGCGATGGAGATGCTGACCGGACAGGATTCGATGGTCGCCACCAGCAGTTCGCTCTGGGCGATGCTGTCGCGCCAGGCGCGTTCCCGCTGGAAGTCTTCGGTAACGTTGGTGCCGAGGCCGCGAAAGCCGATGAAGTCGCCGGCGGCGTCGAACCGGGGCTTGCCGCCAAGCCGGACGACGATGGTGCGTTCCGGCGAGGCGGCGAAGGTACAGATGCGGCCGGAGAAGCTGTGGCGGGAGGTCAGCGCCTCGACGATCTGGGCACAGTCGCCGCTATGGCCGGTGGGGGCCGGCTCCAGCAGGCCGGCGAGCGGGCGGCCGATCACCTCGCCGCGCCGGGCTCCGGTCAAGGGCTCGTAACGGTCGGAGAGGCGGAGCAGGCGGTCTTCGCAATCGGTCTCCCACAACCACTCCTGCGAAAAATTTGAAACGTCGATGAGATCGGCGACGGTAAGGCCGACTACGGACTCGTTCCCGGCATCCATGTCTGTGTCGTTCGCATCTGCAATAATGAAACGGGCGTTCCACCGACTTATCATCGGTTTTAACTATTTGAACGTAATTATAATGACACAGCTTAACCTCCCTGCCAAGCAGGTTCTTATATAAGCGAAGGTTGTAGCTGCGCCTCTTACTTGAGAGGCGTAGTATTCAAATATTCAGAGACCGGCCGTAGGAGGCGGCGATGCGGGCCGCCTGGGTTGTAAGGTAGCCGAGGGCGCGCGCGGTTTCGTAGACGGCGAGTTCGGCGGCGTCGGCGGCGATGTCGTCGTGGAGAGTCTGTCCGAACCGCGGGGACCGGTCGGCGCGAAAACGGCGAAGTTCCTGGTGGATGGTCATGGTGCTCTCCACTCTCGTCGGACGGGGTGCCGATTTCCTCCGCGGGGACGGACCGTGCCGGGTAGAATTTGCCGGGGTCCGTCCGGCGCGGGGGAAAGGGTTGCTTGGCTTTCTTTGCTCGCAGCCGCCTTCGGGGATGGAGAAACCGCGACGGCCGCCCTGGTCGATGCATAAGGCGGGCCAGGATCAGGCCGGCAAACATCACCCCACGCGCGCCGACGGGCGGGCACGACAAAGCCTGCGACGCTGTGTCGCACTAGGGGGATTCACTCTCGGCGCAGACACACCAAAACCCGATCCGGTCGCGGGGCGACTCGGAACGGGTTTCGGCCGTCAGGCCACGCTCTCGACGGAGGCGTTTAGAGAACTTCGACGCGAACCGCTTCCGGACCCTTCTGGCCCTGACGGACGGTCAGGCGCACCGGCTCGCCATCGGCGAGGGCCTGGAGGCCGGACCGCTCGAGGGCGCTGCGATGGACGAACACGTCCTTGCCGCCGCCCTGGGGCGCCACGAAGCCGAAGCCCTTGTCGGCGTTGAACCATTTGACGGTCCCGTCAACGGTTTCGCCGCCCTGGTCGTCGTCCTGGCCACCCCAGCCGCCCCGGGAGGGGCCGCGCGGGCTATGCCCGAAGTCGCTGCGCGGGGCCGAACGCTGCGGACGGCCGCCGGAGCTGGCGGTGGAGGTGTCCACCGAGCTGATGGAGGCGACCTGCGGGCCCTTGGGGCCGCTGGAAAGATCGCAGATGATGGTCGCGCCTTCCGGCAGCGCATCGTGACCGGCGGCCTGGACCGCCGAGATGTGCAGGAAGGCGTCCGGGGACCCGTCCTCCGGCGTCACGAAACCGAAGCCCTTGGTAGGGTTGAACCATTTCACCGTGGCGCGTGCGTTGCTCTGGGTGATTGCGGGCGTATTGAAGGAACGGGGAGAGCGGTCGTACATGTAAATGTCTCGTCGAGTGGAAAGAACTGTCCGCATAGCATGGCGTAATGCGCGAAAGATGCAAGGAGAGAATAATACCCTAGACGAAAGATGTGGTTTTTTGTCGCGGTCACGCCCCTTACCGCACGGTGCCTGCCGGGTCCAGCCGCAGCCGCACCTCGAGCACTCCGGGTTCGTCCGGGTTGTCGTGGCGGGAGAAGCGATAGTGGCTCGCCAGCTTGGTCATGCCGATATTCTCGCGCAAAACCTCGGCATAGAGTTCGCCGATTTCGCGTCGGCGGGCGTAGGAGATGATCTTTCCCATCAAGAGAGTCCCCAGTCCGCGGTGGGTCTGGCTGCTGCGGATCATCGGCGCGAACTCGGCCCGTTTGAGGTCGGGATCGGCGATCAGATGCGCGACTCCGAGAATTTCCGCCCCCAGATTATCGGGGGTGATGAGGACGAAGGCCATCTCGCGGTCGTAATCGATCTGAGTCATGCGCGCCGCGGTGCGGTGGGAGAGCCGGCGGGTGGGGGCGAAGAAGCGTAGCCGCAGATCCTCGGCGCTCATGGCCGCGATCATGGCGTGCAGCGCCGGTTCGTCTTCGGGGCGAATGGGGCGCACCAGCACCGGGGTGCCGTCGCGCAGGGTGGCGGCTTCCTCAAGCTGCTTGGGATAGGGCTGGATGGCGAGGCGGGAGGCGCCGGGCTGGGCCGGGGCCTCGATGCGGACGCGCGCCCCCAGCGCCAGCGCTCCCCGCGGGCTGGCGAACAGCGGGTCCACTTCCAACTCGGCGATTTCGGGAAAGTCGGCGACCAGATGCGAGACCTTGATCAGCGCCTGGGCCACGGCGTCGAGGTCCACGGCCTTGCGGCCGCGATAGCCGCGCATCAGCCGCCAGACCCGGGTCCGGCCCATGAGGTCGTGGGCGAGGTTCATGTTGAGGGGGGGCAGGGCCAGGGCTTCGTCGCCGAGAGCCTCGCCGCCGGTGCCGCCCTGGCCGAAGCGCAGCACCGGGCCGAAGAGGCGGTCCTCGCTCATGCCGATCATCAGCTCCTGGGCCTCGCCGAGATCGGCCATCGCCTGGACGGTGAAGGCGTCGGCGACGATCGGCGGTTCCATTTCGGCCGCCTGGGCCAGCAGCCGCCCCGCCGCCACCAGCACCGCCTCGGGGCTGCGGAGATTGAGGAAGACGCTGGTGAAGTCGGCGCGATGGCCGGTCTCGGCGGCGCGCAGCTTGAGGGCCACCGGCTTGCCGATGAACGCCGCCGCCTCTGCCGCTTCCTCGGGAGTGTGGACACGGCGGGTTTCGCCGACGTCGATGCCGTAATGGCTCAGCACCGCCAGCGCTTCGGTCTCGCCCAGCCAGCGCCGCCCCTCGGCCAGCGCCGCCTCGATGATCGTCCGCGCCGCCGCCTCGTCGACCTCGAACTGGTCGGGCACCGAGGGTGGGGTTTCCATCAGGAGGTCCTGGTTGCGATGGAACTCGACCAGTTGCAGGAAGCCGCGGATGGCACCGTCGGGGGTTTCGTAGGAGGGGATGCGGTTGAGGGCGAACAGCCGGCGCGCCTCCTCGGCCCCGCCCTCGCCGAGCCAGCTCGTCAGCACCGGGCGCTGCCGGCCGGGGGGCTGCTTTTTCGCCGTTTCCACCACCGCCTGGGCGGCGGCGTCGCCGTCGCCGGTGGCCGAGGGGGAGTTCAACACCAGCACGGCGTCGGAGGTGGTGTCGGCCAGCAACACGTCGAGGGTTTCGGCGTAGCGCTTGGCGGTGGCGTCGGCGCCGATATTGACCGGGTTGCCGTGGGACCAGCTGGGCGGCAGCGCCTTGTTGAGCTTCTGCACCGTATCGGCCGAGAGCCCGGCCAGCCGGCCGTCGCCGTCGATCAGGGTGTCGGTGGCCAGCACGGCGATGCCGGCGCCGTTGGTGATGATGGCCAGGCGTCCCGGCCCGGCGGGAATGCCGGAAAAGGTGATGCCGGTGCCCAGCGTTTGCACCGCGTCGAACAGCTCGGAAAGCCGGTTGACCCGCAGAATGCCGGCGCGGCGGAAGGCGGCGTCGTAGACCTCGTCCGAGCCCGGCGGGGCGCCGACGCGGGCGCTGGCGCGGCAGGTGGCCTCCAGGCTGCGCCCGGCCTTGATCACGATCACCGGCTTGTGCCGCGCCGCCGCCCGCGCCGCCGACATGAAGCGCCGGGCGCTGGTCACCGCCTCGATGTGCAGGAGGATGGCGCGCACGCTGCCGTCGTTGCCGAGAAAGTCCATCAGGTCGGCGGCGTCGACGTCCACATGGTCGCCCAAGGCGGCGACGTGGGAGAAGCCGATGCCGCGCTCGCCCGCCCATTCCACCACCGCACCGACCACGGTGCCGCACTGGCCGATGAGAGCGATGTCGCCCTTGGCCGGGCGTGCCTGGATCAGGCTGGCGGCCAGCCCCCGGGCCGGCGCGATCACCCCCTGGCTGCCGGGGCCGAGCAGGCGAAGCTTGTAGGGCCGGGCGGCGTCCATCAATTGCTGGCGCAGGGCCTGGGAGGGCTGGGCTCCGCCTTCGACGCCGTCGGAGGTGAGAATGGCGGCGCGGGCGCCGCGGGCGCCGAGCTGGGCGATCAGCTCCGGCGCCTTGTCGAGGGGCGAGCAGATCACCGCCAGATCGGGTGCCACCGGCAGCGCTGCCACCGTGCGGTAGGCGAGCACGCCTTCGACCGCCACGTGATCGGCCGACACCGGCATGATCGGTCCGCGGAAGCCGCCGTGAAAAAGGTTGCGCGCCATCACGATGCCGGGACAGCGCGGCGTGCTGCCGACGCCGATCAGGGCGATGGTGGCGGGCTGGAGCAGGGCGTCGATGTTATGAATGGTCATGGCGACTCCTGCCCTCGGGTGCGCGGGGATTCCGTCGCACTTTCAGGTGACGCTTTCCCGGCGGCTTGTCAAGGTGCGGTGCAGCATGGCCGCGCATCGGGGCCAGTTGGCGACGCATCACCGGCGGTTGGTTCAAACCTGTTGACGAAAGGCGCAAGCTATATGACTTTTGGTCGAGTGATGGCCGGTGCCGTCGTCCGGTCTCTCAGCGGCGCCGGTGGTCGCAGCCAGGGTGAAGGTCGTTTTTCATGCTCAACCGCTTCGCCCTCGACGAGTGGGTGATCATTCCGATCGACGACAAAAAGACGCTGTTCGGCCGCGAGGCCGGCAGCAAAAACTATCGGGTGACCACCGAAATCAGCAAGAT
>SESB01001043.1_pt1 | contig 18985 bp, 16 predicted proteins | sample 3171441 | NCBI WGS metagenome assembly SESB01 (sample SAMN06051867, study PRJNA518727) | freshwater metagenome | biome: subpolar coniferous forest; feature: holomictic lake; material: water; isolation source: holomictic Lake 227, 6 m depth | place: Canada: near Kenora, Ontario | collected... | reverse complement strand
GAAGCGCTCTCCGACATAGCTGAAAGCCAGTTCAGCACCTTGTTCGTGGCAAGCCTGTGCAATGCCGTAGGCAATGGAGCGCTTGGACAAAACACCTGTAATCAGTAATTTTTTTCCGGTCAGGAATCCCATATCTTTTCTCTCTTAAAAGCAGTTGAATCACCACCGAATCGGCAGAAGCATTTGATGCAGAATTGTCTCATGCGAAGTCTGTTATTTTTTTTATGTTGGGCGATGTCCGCTCCCTCATGGGCGGCGCACGGCTACGCCCTGTGGGGCGACCTGAAGTACGCCCCCGATTTTTCGCACTTTGACTACGTCAATCCCACGGCGCCCAAGGGTGGCGAATTGCGCCTGGTGAGCAACTTGCGCGTGTCTACGTTTGACAAATACAACCCGTTCACGATCAAGGGTTCGGCCCCGGCGTACCTTTCAGACCTGATGTTTGACTCGCTGTTAAACGGCGCGCTGGATGAAACCGGCTCTGGTTATGGACTGTTGGCCAGTGACGTGGCGGTGGCAAAAGATGGTTTGAGTGCCACTTTCAAATTGCGCCCGCAAGCACGCTTTCACAATGGCGACCCGGTGTTGGCCGAGGACGTCAAACACAGCTTTGACACCCTGATGGGGCCGCACACCTCGCCTGCGTTCAAAAGTTTGCTGGAAGACGTGGCAGGCATCGATGTTTTGGACGAGCGCACCGTGCGCTACCGTTTCAAGAAGCCCAACCGGGGCTTGCCGCTCACTGTGGGTGGCCTGCCGGTGTTCAGCCGCCAGTGGGGTGTGGAAAATGGCAAGGCCAAACCGTTTGACCAGGTGGTAACCGACACGCCTATTGGCAGCGGCCCTTACAAAATAGGGCCAGTGCGCTTTGGCAAAGACATCACCTATGTGCGTGACGCCAGTTATTGGGCGAAAGACCTGAACGTGAAGCGCGGCACCAACAATTTCGAGCGCATCACGGTGAAGATTTACAAGGACAACACCGCCCGGTTGGAAGCCCTCAAGGCGGGTGAGTTCGATTTGATGCGGTTTTTCTCAGCCGGTGACTGGGCGCGTCGCGTGACCGGGAAGCGCTTTGATTCCGGCGAGTTGGTCAAGGCCGAGTTCAAGCACCGCTTGCCGTCGGGGTTCCAGAGCTACGTGCTCAACACCCGGCGCGACACTTTCAAGGATGTGCGGGTGCGCCAAGCCCTTGGTCTGGCTCTGGATTACGAGTGGATGAACCGCCAGATGTTCTACAACGCTTATCAGCGTGTCAACGGTCTGTTTGGCAATACCGATTGCCAGGCTGCGGGCCTGCCGAGTGCGCAGGAATTGGCGTTGATGGAACCTTGGCGAAAGGATATTCCTGCCGCCGCCTTTGGCCCGATGACCGTCACCCCACGAACAGATGGCGACTCGTCCTTGCGCGCCAATCTGCGCCAGGCGCAAGCCTTGCTCAAAGAGGCTGGTTGGACCGTGCGCGACGGCGCCTTGCGCAACGCCCAAGGCCAGGCCTTTGAGATTGAGTACCTGGACAGCAACGAAGGCAGCGCCCGGGTCGTGACGCCGTGGGCGCGCAACCTCGAAAAACTCGGCATCACGCTCCACTTTCGCCCGGTTGACTTTGCGCTCTACCAGCAGCGCCTGCAAAAGTTTGAGTTCGACATCACTTCGATGGCCTACGGCGGCACGCACAACCCGGGGCAGGAATACGCTGACCTGTTTGGCAGCAAGGCCGCTGATATTGAAGACTCCGGCAACCTCTCCGGTGTCAAGAGCCCGGCGCTCGATGCGCTGATCGGCAAGATGACCAGCGCGAAAACCAAGGCTGAGCTGCTGCCCGCTTGTCGTGCGCTTGAGCGGGTGGTCAGTCACAGCCATTTACTGATACCTCAGTGGGCCGCTGGCACGCACCGCATTGTTTATAACGCCTGGCGCATCGCCCAACCCCCGGTGATGCCGCCTTACGCCCAAGGCGAAAGCTGGGCCATTGAAACCTGGTGGGCAAAATAAATCATGCTGGTCTACATCCTTAAACGCCTGTTGCTGATGGTGCCCACGCTGTTGGGCGTGTTGCTGCTGACCTTTGTGGTGGTGCAGTTTGTGCCTGGTGGCCCGGTGGAGCAGTACATGGCCGAGGCCAAAGCCGGCACCGGTAGCAGCGCCGAAGGCGGCGGCTTGAGTTACCGCGGTGCGCAAGGCGTTGACCCTAAACGGCTGGCGCAAATCAAGGCTTTGTATGGCTTTGACAAACCCGCGCACGAGCGCTTTTTTCAAATGCTGGGGCAATTTGCCCGTTTTGACCTGGGCCGGAGTTTTTTCCAGAACAAGGACGTGTCACAACTGCTGTGGGAAAAGTTGCCGGTTTCGATCAGTCTGGGCCTGTGGACTTTTTTTATCAGCTACCTGATTGCCGTGCCGCTGGGGGTTGCCAAGGCGGTTCGGGCCGGGTCGCGCTTTGACTTCGTTACCACGCTGCTGGTGCTGTTTGGTTATGCCATCCCCGGCTTTGTTCTGGGGGTCGCGCTGCTGGTGATTTTTGGCGGCCAGTTACAGTGGTTTCCCTTGCGCGGGCTCACCTCCAGTAATTGGGACGAGCTGTCGTGGGGCGCCCGCGTGGTCGACTACTTCTGGCACATCGCGATGCCGGTCACCGCCATGGTGCTGGGCAGTTTTGCCGTGACCACGATGCTGACCAAGAACGCTTTTTTAGAAGAAATTCGCAAGCAATACGTGGTGACGGCGCGGGCCAAAGGGCTGGATGAACGCCAGGTGCTCTGGAAACACGTGTTTCGCAACGCCCTGATTCCGATCATCACGGGTTTTCCGGCGGCGTTTATTGGCGCCTTTTTTACCGGTTCGCTGTTGATCGAGACGCTTTTTTCGCTCGACGGGCTGGGCCTGCTGAGCTTTGAGAGCGTGATTCGGCGCGATTACCCGGTGGTGCTGGGCACGCTGTATTTCTTTACGCTGATTGGCCTGGTCACCAAGCTGATTTCCGATCTCTGTTACGTCTGGGTTGATCCGCGTGTCAAATTCGATTAAGCACAGCCCCGCCATGCAGCCCGCGCCAAGGTCGAAAAGAACAGCCTCGCTGAGTCCTTGGCAGCGCGCCTGGTTTCGCTTCAAGCGCAACCGTTTGGGCTATTGGAGCCTCCTGGTGTTTGCGGTGCTGGTGTCTTTAAGCCTGATGGCCGAAATTATTTCCAACGACCGCCCGCTGGTGGTGCGCTACGAGGGCACGACTTATTTTCCGATGGTCAAGGACTATTCCGAAAAAACGTTTGGTGGCGACTTTGACACCGCTACAGACTATCTGGACCCGTTCATCAGGGCGCGCCTGGCGCTGCCCGGCAACTGGGCTTTGTTTGCACCCAACCCCTATGGCCCCAAAACGCTCAATTATTTCGCCAAAGAGCCCAATCCGTCAGCGCCGAGCCGCGACAACTGGTTGGGCACCGACGACCGGGGGCGTGACCTGCTGGCGCAACTGATTTATGGGTTTCGGGTCAGCGTGCTGTTTGCGCTGGCCTTGACCGCCACGGGCGTGCTGCTGGGCGTCATCACCGGGGCGATTCAGGGATTTTTTGGTGGCAAGACCGATCTGGCGTTTCAGCGCTTTATCGAAATATGGGGTTCCATGCCGGAGTTGTACCTGTTGATCATCTTCAGCGCGGTGTTTGCGCCCAGTCTGGCACTGCTGCTGATTTTGTTGAGTCTGTTTGGCTGGATGGGTCTGAGTGACTACGTGCGCGCCGAGTTTTTGCGCAACCGGCAACTCGATTACGTGCGAGCCGCCCGCGCCTTGGGCGTGAGCAACTGGCAAATTATTGTGCGGCATCTGCTGCCCAATAGCCTGACGCCAGTCGTGACTTTCTTGCCGTTTCGCATGAGCGGCTCGATTCTGGCGCTGACCTCGCTCGATTTTTTGGGCCTGGGTGTGCCGCCTGGCACCCCGTCGTTGGGCGAATTGCTGTCGCAAGGCAAAAACAACATTGATGCGTGGTGGATTTCGCTCGCCACGTTTTGCGTACTGGTGGTGACGCTGCTCTTACTCACCTTTATGGGCGATGCCTTGCGCGATGCGCTCGACCCCAGAAAGGCCGATCAATGACGGATTTCAATGCGGTCGCCAACCCGCCAGACGCCGCAAAATTGCTGGATGTGCGTGGCCTTCGCATCTCGTTTGCGGGCCAAGAAGTGGTGCATGGCATCGACTTCTTCATAGCACCGGGCGAAAAACTGGCGCTGGTGGGCGAGTCGGGCTCGGGCAAAACCGTGACTGCCTTGAGTTTGTTGCGACTGGTGCAAAACGCCAGCATCAGCGGCAGCGCCCGGTTTGGTCAGCGCGATCTGCTTTCAATGCCCGAGAGTGAGTTGCGCGGTCTGCGGGGGCAAGACATCTCGATGATCTTTCAGGAGCCCATGACGGCGTTGAACCCGCTGTTCACGATAGGCGATCAAATTGCCGAGGTTTTAGAACTAAAACAGGGTCTAGCCCCCGTCCAGTGCGCGCAAGCAGCTATTAAATTACTAGCAGATACTGGCATCAGTGAAGCCGAGCGGCGGGCCAAATCGTATCCGCACCAACTCAGTGGCGGGCAACGCCAGCGCGCCATGATCGCCATGGCGCTGGCCTGTCAGCCCAAATTGCTGTTGGCGGATGAGCCGACCACCGCCCTCGACGTGAGTTTGCGCGGCCAAATTCTCGACCTGCTGACGGCGTTCCAAAAGAAAAATGGCATGGCGGTGATGCTGATCACCCACGACCTTAATTTGGTGCGGCGCTTTGCCGACCGCGTTATCGTCATGGAAAACGGCCATGTGGTGGAGCAGGGCCTAGTGGCCGATGTTTTCTCACAGCCGCAGCACCCCTACACCCAGCGCTTGGTTGACAGCAAACCGGTGCGTGACGTGCTGGCGTTGCCGCTGGTGCCGGGGCAAGCGCCGGTGATGCAGGCGCAGGCCTTGCGGGTGTCGTATCCGGTGGCACGACCCGGTGTGAAAGGCTGGTTCAGCCATGCCGAGTATGTGGCTGTACAGAGTGTGGACTTTCAGTTTTATCCGGGGCAAACTTTGGGCGTGATGGGCGAATCGGGCTCCGGCAAATCAACACTGGCGCTGGCGGCGCTGGGTTTGCTGCCCCTTAAAGGTTCTTTGCAGGTGACGGGGCAAAGCTGGAACGCCAGTGCGGCCAAAAACAAAGCCATGCGGCGTGAGGTGCAGGTGGTGTTTCAGGATCCTTTTTCATCGCTGTCGCCGCGCATGACGATCGAAGAAATTGTGGGCGAAGGTCTTACGGTGCACGAGCCTGAATTAACAACAAGAGCGCTGCGAGTGCGTGTCGAGCAGGCTTTGCAGGATGTAGGCCTGGGTACCGGACACGATGCGCAGCAGTTGCATGACCTCATGCAACGGTATCCTCATGAGTTTTCAGGCGGTCAGCGCCAACGGATCGCCATCGCACGCGCGATCATTGTGAATCCGCGGGTGCTTGTTCTTGATGAACCTACCAGCGCGCTTGATGTCACGATCCAAAAGCAGGTGTTGCAATTGCTGCAGCGCTTTCAGCGTGAACGGAGCCTGAGTTATCTACTGATCACCCATGATGTTGATGTAATTCGGGCCATGGCTCACTACGTTTTAGTCATGAAAGAAGGTCAAATTGTGGAGTCCGGGCCAGTGAGTGCTGTGTTGACCGTGCCAAAGCACGACTACACCCGGTCTTTGCTGGCAGCAGCAGGGTAAATCCTTAGGGTTTCAGGATATAATCCAAAGCTCACGACCAAACGGGCGGGTATTTACCGCCCGTTTTTTTTGGTCGATTGTTTTTGCAACACTCCTAACTACTCGTCATCTGTGGCCCTGAAAGAAATTGTTGAACAAACCGTAGCCGGTCTCGGCTATGACCTCGTGGAAACCGAGCGCTCGGCTGCGGGCCTGCTTCGCATCACGATCGATCACCCCTGGACGGCACCTGTTGAAGGTGTTGTGAGTGGTGTCGAGCAATTTGTGACGGTTGAGGATTGTGAAAAAGTAACGCGCCAGTTGCTGTTTGCACTGGAAGTTGATGGGATTGAATACAAGCGGTTGGAGGTTTCCTCGCCTGGTATCGATCGTCCTTTGCGGCATGAGAAAGATTTTGAGCGTTTCGTCGGTCAAGAGATCGATGTGAATCTGAAAGCGCCAATTGGCGCAGCAGCGGCGGGGCAGGTAAGCCCTACCCGCAAGAAATTCCGCGGCACGCTGGAGCGCACGCTCAGTGAGGCCGGTGTGGCTGGCTGGCAAATCGTCTGGAGCGATGCGCCAGTGGGTAAGCCGGGCCAAAAGATCAGTAAGAAGAGGTTGCCGGCACCCGTGCAGGCCCTGGGTTTTACCTTGGATGAAATACGTGAGGCGCGACTGGCGCCCATCGTCAGCTTCAAGGGCCGGGGTGCCAAAGGCGACGCAGAGACAAATTTAGATTGAATTGAAATAGGAGAGTCATGGCATGAATCGCGAAATGTTAATGCTGGTTGAGGCTATCTCACGCGAAAAGAACGTGGAGAGAGATGTTGTGTTTGGCGCTGTTGAGGCAGCGCTGGCACAAGCATCTAAGAAGCTGTTCCAAGGCGAAGTGGATATCCGCGTGGTGGTTGACCGTGACAACGGCAGCTATGAAACGTTTCGTCGCTGGCATGTGGTCCCCGATGAAGCGGGATTGCAGTTGCCTGACCAGGAAATCCTGTTGTTCGAAGCCAAAGAGCAGATCCCTGACATCGAGGTGGACGAATACATCGAAGAAACAGTTGAGTCTGTTCCTATCGGCCGTATCGGCGCCATGGCTGCCAAGCAAGTCATCCTGCAAAAAATTCGCGATGCCGAGCGCGAGATGCTGCTCAATGATTTCATGTCACGTGGTGACAAGATTTTTGTCGGCACCGTCAAGCGCATGGACAAGGGCGACATCATTGTCGAAAGTGGCCGTGTGGAAGGCCGTTTGCGACGCAGCGAGATGATCCCCAAAGAAAATCTGCGCATGGGTGACCGGGTTCGCGCCATGATCATGGAAGTGGATCTGACCTTGCGCGGCGCGCCCATCATTTTGTCGCGTTCAGCGCCCGAATTCATGGTCGAGTTGTTCCGCCAGGAAGTGCCTGAAATCGAACAAGGTTTGCTGGAGATTAAATCCTGCGCCCGTGACGTCGGTTCACGCGCCAAGATCGCCGTGCTGTCGCATGACAAACGCGTCGACCCCATCGGCACTTGTGTCGGTGTGCGCGGCACCCGCGTCAATGGCGTCACCAATGAATTGGCCGGCGAGCGCGTCGACATTGTGTTGTGGAGCGAAGACCCAGCCCAGTTCGTGATTGGTGCGTTGGCTCCTGCAAACGTAACTTCCATCGTGGTTGATGAAGAGCGTCATGCCATGGATGTGGTGGTTGACGAAGAAAATCTCGCGATTGCGATTGGACGTGGCGGCCAGAATGTGCGCCTGGCGTCTGATTTGACAGGCTGGAAAATCAACATTCTTGATGCTGCTGAGTCCGCTCAGAAGCAGGCCACCGAGACCGATTCAGGTCGCAAGTTGTTCATGGAAAAGCTCGATGTGGACGAAGAAATCGCCGATCTGTTGATCGCCGAAGGCTTCACCAGTCTGGAGCAGGTCGCTTATGTGCCACTCGAAGAAATGCTCGAAATCGAGAGTTTCGACGAAGACACGGCCAACGAGTTGCGCAACCGTGCAAAAGACGCGTTGTTGACCATGGAAATTGCGCACGAAGAAAATGTTGACGAGGTTTCGCTGGACTTGCACGACCTTGACGGCGTTACCCCCGAGCTACTCGGCAAACTGGCTGATGCCGGCGTTCACACCCGTGACGACCTGGCTGATTTGGCCGTAGATGAACTTACAGAAATCACCGGCCAGTCTGCGGACGAAGCCAAGACCTTGATCATGAAAGCGCGCGCACATTGGTTTACCAATGACGCCGCTTCTCAAGAGTAATGGTCATGAAAGGTTACAGAACAAATGTCCAGTACGACCGTCGCCGAGTTTGCTAATGAACTCAAAAAATCAACCGATACGCTGCTTGAACAGCTGAAGTCGGCCGGCGTAGCCAAGATGGCTGCGACCGATAAATTGACAGAAGCTGACAAACAGCTTTTGTTGAACCATCTGCACGCCAGCCATGGCACGAGCAGCCCTGAGCGCAAAAAAATTACGCTGGTCAAGAAATCGACCAGTGAAATCAAACAGGCTGACTCCAGTGGCAAGGTGCGCACGATTCCGGTCGTGATGCACAAGAAGCGAACCTTTGTTCGCCGTGAAGATGGAGTTGAAGTCGCGGTTGAAGTCGCTGAGCCAGAACATGAAGTTGACACCACGCCCCAGATCGACAACGCCGAATTGGCGCGTCGTGAAGAAGAGGCTCGTCGTCAGGCTGAGTTGATCCGCCGCCAGGAAGAAGAATTGTCTGAGCGACGCCGTCAGCGTGAAGAGCAGGAAGCCCGCAACCGTGAAGCGGCTGAGCAAGAAGCCGAAAAGGCTTCCAAATTAGCGGCTGAAACTGCTGCTGCGCACGCTCTTAAAGAACAAAATAAGCCTGTAGCCCCCGTTGCTACTGCGCAGGATGCTATTGATCTTGCAGCAGCCAAAGCTTTGGAAGTAACTGCAAAAGCAGAAGCTGTTGCCAAAGACAAGCTGCTGGCCACAGAGAAAGCAGCCGCTGACTCTAAAGCCCGCGCAGCCGAAGATGTGGCTCGCGCCGCTGATTTGGGTGACCGCCGCCGCAAGGCCGAAGCGGAGGCCGCAGCCATTCGCCTGATGATGTCATCGCCAGGCAAAAAAGCACCGCCGCCACCACCCAAAAAGGTGGAAGAAGTCAAGCCTGATCCCACTAAAGCGGGCATCAAGGGCACGCTGCACAAGCCTGCGGTGGGCGCAGTGCCTGCTAAACCAGCCAAACCCGGTGCGCCAGCCGCACCTGGAGCCGCTGCAGCCCCAGGCGCTGGCAAAGAAGTCAAGTCTGCCAAGCTGTCAAGCAGCTGGGCTGGCGATCCGAAAAAGAAGAGTGCCATTCCTACCCGTGGCGCCACAACGGCACCCGCAGGTCGTGGCACCAACTGGCGTGCTCCGGCGCGCGGTGGCAAACGCGGCAGTAACGACCGTGACCGTGATGAAAACCGTGTGCAAGCCGCACCGGTCGAGGCTCGCGTCATTGAAGTCCACGTGCCTGAAACCATTACCGTGGCTGAATTGGCACACAAGATGGCCGTTAAAGCCTCTGAGGTGATCAAACACCTGATGAAGCTGGGCCAGATGGTCACCATCAACCAGCCTTTGGACCAAGACACTGCCATGATTTTGGTGGAAGAAATGGGTCACAAGGCGATCGTGGCGGCGCTGGACGATCCAGAAGCCTTTACCGATGACGAAGTGTTGCAACAGCATTCCGAGTCCTTGCCACGTGCACCAGTGGTGACCGTCATGGGTCACGTCGATCACGGCAAGACTTCCTTGCTCGATTACATTCGCCGTGCCAAAGTGGCCTCGGGCGAAGCCGGTGGTATTACCCAGCACATTGGTGCGTACCACGTTGAAACGCCACGCGGCATGGTGTCTTTCCTTGATACTCCGGGTCACGAAGCCTTTACGGCTATGCGTGCTCGCGGTGCCAAGGCGACCGACATCGTGATTTTGGTGGTGGCAGCTGACGACGGCGTCATGCCGCAAACCAAAGAGGCCATCAAGCACGCCAAGGCGGCCGGTGTTCCTATCGTTGTTGCGATCAACAAGATCGACAAGCCTGATGCCAACCCAGAGCGCGTTAAAAACGAACTGGTGGTTGAAGAGGTGGTGCCTGAGGAGTTTGGCGGTGATTCACCGTTTGTCTCAGTCTCTGCTAAAACGGGTCAAGGCATTGATGCTTTGCTGGAACAAGTGTTGCTGCAAGCTGAAGTGCTGGAGTTGCGTGCCCCGATCGATGCCATGGCCAAGGGCCTGGTGATTGAAGCGCGCCTGGACAAGGGACGCGGCCCAGTGGCCACGATTCTGGTGCAGTCCGGCACGCTCAAGACCGGCGACGTGGTGCTGGCTGGTTCAACCTATGGCCGTGTTCGCGCCATGCTGGACGAAAACGGCAAGACCATCAAGACGGCGGGTCCATCGATTCCGGTCGAGATTCAAGGTCTGACTGAAGTTCCTTCAGCGGGTGATGAGTTCATGGTGATGGCTGACGAACGTCGTGCCCGTGAAATCGCCACCTACCGTGCCGGCAAGTTCCGCCACACCAAGCTGGCAAAACAGCAAGCCGCCAAGTTGGAGAACATGTTCACCGACATGACTGCAGGCGCTGTCAAGCTGGTTCCGATCATCATCAAGGCCGACGTGCAAGGTTCGCAAGAAGCCCTGGCCCAGTCGTTGCTCAAGCTCTCGACCGACGAGGTCAAAGTGCAATTGGTGTACACGGCAGTCGGTGCTATCAGCGAGTCGGATGTGAATCTGGCGATTGCGTCCAAGGCGGTCATCATTGGTTTCAACACCCGTGCCGACGCTGGCGCCCGCAAGCTGGCCGAGAGCAACGGCGTGGACATTCGTTACTACGACATCATTTATGACGCCGTGGATGAGCTCAAGCTCGCCATGTCGGGCATGCTGACGCCGGACAAGAAAGAAGAAGTTATCGGCACGGCCGAAATTCGCGAAGTGTTCAAGGTTTCCAAGATTGGCTCGATTGCCGGCTGTATGGTTACTGCCGGTATCGTCAAACGCACGGCGCGTCTGCGTCTGTTGCGCGAAAACGTGGTCATCTTCACGGGTGAACTCGACTCGCTCAAGCGTTTCAAGGACGATGCGAAGGAAGTCAAGGAAAGCTTCGAGTGCGGCTTGAATATCAAGAATTACAACGACATCCAAAAGGGTGACGTGCTGGAGTTCTTCGAGATTCGCGAAATTGCGCGTACGCTTTGATAGGTTTGATGTAAATCGTGCGTATCAAGTCAAAAACTCCTAATCGGAGCTTCAAGGTAGCCGATCAGATCCAGCGTGATCTGACCGAGCTGATTGCCCGCGAGTTGAAAGACCCGCGTGTGGGGATGGTGACCATTCAGGCCGTGGAAGTCACACCTGATTACGCACACGCCAAGGTGTTTTTTAGCCTGCTGACAGGCGACCCCAAAGCCTGTACCGAAGGCCTGAATCAAGCGGCTGGATTCTTGCGGGCAGGTCTGTTCAAGCGTTTGCACATTCATACCGTGCCCACCTTGCATTTCCTGTTCGATCAGACCACTGAAAAAGCTGCCGACATGAACGCCTTGATTGCGCGTGCGGTGGCGTCTCGCGCTAAAGAGGATTGATCCGATGAATGCGCCCCGTGTTCGGGTTGCCAGGCGCCCCGTGCATGGGGTGTTGTTGCTGGACAAACCTTTGGGTTGGTCGAGCAATGATGCATTGCAAAAAGTAAAGTGGCTGTTGCGGGCTGAAAAGGCGGGTCATACTGGCACGCTGGACCCCTTGGCAACAGGTTTGTTGCCCTTGTGTTTTGGTGCCGCGACCAAATTTAGCCAGCTTCAGCTGGATGCAGATAAAACGTATGAAGCCGTCGCCCGGTTGGGTCAAAAAACCAGTACTGGCGATGCTGAAGGCGAAGTGATAGTAGAGCGGGCCGTGAATGTGAGCGTGCAAGATATCGAGAATGTGCTGCCGCGGTTTACCGGGTTAATCCGGCAAATTCCGCCCATGCACAGTGCCTTGAAAAAGGACGGCAAAGCGCTTTATGAATATGCGCGGGCAGGGATCGAGATTGAGCGCGAAGCGCGTGAAGTCACGATTTATGAGTTAAATGTGGCTCTAGCCCCCGTAGAGCCTGCGCACCCAGCTATTAATTTAATAGTGAAGTGCAGCAAGGGAACTTATATTCGGACGCTGGGCGAGGATATTGGTGAAGCGCTCGGTTGTGGTGCCCACCTGACGGCATTGCGTCGGGTTGAAACTGGTGGTTTCCATGTGTCGCAGTGTGTGACGCTGGAAGCGTTGGAGGCCATGACCGAAGAGGAACGTTTGAACTGCTTGATGCCCGTGGATTCGCTTTTGCGTGACCACACGGTTGTCACGTTGGACAGCGAGAATACAGGGCGATTTCTCAGTGGCGTGCGGCGCCGGGGAAACTGGCCTGACAACGGGCTGGTCGCTGTGTATGGCGACAACCCACACGCTTTATTGGGCACGGCCCAAGTTAAAGCGGGTGAATTGATACCGGGGCGACTCTTGAGTCCGCTGGAAATTGAACAGATTTTAAAATTTTGACAAGATTTAAGAGAAAGTGAACCATGAGCCATAAACAGATACGAAATATCGCCATCATCGCCCACGTCGATCATGGCAAGACCACCATGGTCGACCAATTGTTGCGCCAGTCTGGCACGTTTGCCGAACACGAAAAAGTGGTCGACACCGTGATGGACAACAACGCCATCGAAAAAGAACGTGGCATCACGATTCTGGCTAAAAACTGCGCTGTGACCTGGGAAGGCACGCACATCAATATCGTTGACACTCCCGGGCACGCCGACTTCGGCGGCGAAGTGGAACGTGCTCTGTCGATGGTCGACGGCGTTGTGCTGCTGATCGATGCGCAAGAAGGCCCTATGCCCCAGACCCGCTTTGTGACCAAAAAGGCGCTGGCCCTTGGCCTGAAGCCCATTTTGGTGGTGAACAAGGTCGACAAGCCCGGTGCGCGTCCTGATTGGGTGGTTAACGCCGCTTTCGATCTGTTTGACAAACTCGGTGCCACCGATGAACAGCTCGATTTCCCCGTCGTTTACGCCTCCGGTATCAACGGCTGGTCGTCGATGGAAGAGGGCGCTCAGGGTGAGCAGTGGGGTCCCGATATGTCGGCCCTGTTCAACACCGTGCTCAAGCACGTGCCTCACCAGCAGGGTGATCCTGCGGCACCGTTGCAATTGCAAATTTCAGCACTCGACTTCTCGACCTTTGTCGGCCGTATTGGCGTAGGCCGTATCAGCCAGGGCACGATCCGTCCGATGATGGACGTCGTGGTCATGGAAGGTCCGGACGGTAAGGCCATCAAGGGCCGTATCAATCAGGTACTGACATTCCAGGGCCTGGAGCGCGTGCAAGCCACGGACGCCGGCCCCGGCGAAATCGTACTTATCAACGGTTTGACGGACATCGGTATTGGCGTCACCATCACCGACCCCGTCACCCCGATGCCGCTGCCTATGCTCAAGGTTGATGAGCCCACGCTGACCATGAACTTTTGCGTCAATACCAGCCCATTGGCCGGTCGCGAAGGCAAATACGTCACCAGCCGCCAGATTTGGGACCGTCTGCAAAAAGAACTTCAACACAACGTGGCCTTGCGTGTCAAGGAAACCGACGAAGAAGGTATTTTTGAAGTTATGGGCCGTGGCGAGTTGCACCTGACCATTTTGTTGGAAAACATGCGCCGCGAAGGTTTCGAGATGGCCGTCTCCAAACCACGCGTCGTCATGAAAGACGTGAATGGTGAAAAGCACGAACCCATCGAGTTGGTAACTGCCGACATCGAAGAGCAACACCAGGGCGGCGTGATGCAGGCTTTGGGCGAGCGCAAGGGCGATCTGGTGAATATGGAGCCGGATGGCCGTGGTCGTGTCCGTCTTGAGTACCGCATCCCTGCGCGTGGTCTGATTGGTTTCACCAACGAGTTTTTGAACTTGACGCGTGGTACCGGCCTGATCTCCAACATCTTTGACAGCTACGAGCCGCATAAAGGCGACATCGGTGGCCGTAAAAATGGCGTGCTGATTTCCATGGACGCTGGTGAAATTTTCACCTACGCTTTGGGCAAGCTCGATGACCGTGGCCGTATGTTTGTGCGCGCCAACGATCCAGTGTACGAAGGCATGATTGTGGGTATCCACAGCCGTGACAACGATCTGGTGGTGAACGCCACCCGTACCAAGCAGCTGACCAACTTCCGCGTCAGCGGCAAGGAAGACGCGATCAAGATCACACCTCCGATCGAATGCACGCTGGAATACGGCGTTGAGTTCATCGAGGACGACGAGTTGGTCGAAATTACGCCCAAGTCGATCCGTCTGCGCAAGCGTCACCTAACCGAAAGCGAACGCAAGCGCGCTGGCCGCTAAGCCCTGTCAAATGGGTTGACGTCCCGGTTCATACCCGGGACACAAAGCGGGCTCACTAGCCCGCTTTTTTTTGAGCAAAAAAATGAAACTTAGCCATAACCGGGCCGTTCTCCTGATGATTGCGGTGGCCCTGATGTGGTCGACTGCCGGCGTTATCACGCGCCAGTTGGAGTCGGCCCGCAGCTTTGAAGTGACCTTCTGGCGCTCGGCATTCACCGTGTTGTCGCTGTTGGTAATCTTGCCGTATTTTCAGGGCCGTCAGGTATTTCGCCAGATTCGCCAGGGCACTGTGGCTTTCTGGATTTCTGGTGTTTGCTGGAGTGTGATGTTCACCGCCTTCATGGTGGCACTCACCTTGACCAGCGTCGCCAATGTGTTGGTCACGATGTCGATCGGCCCCTTGCTCACTGCACTGATGGCACGCATTTTCATTGGGCACCGCATACCTCCACGGACCTGGGTCGCCATTGTGGTCGCAGGGGGCGGTATCGTTTACATGTACGCCGCCCAGATGGCCGATGCGTCTTTGGTGAGCACCCTGGTCACCTTGATGGTCCCACTCGCCGGGGCGGTGAACTGGACAGTGACGCAGCATTCACACGCGCAGGGCCACGATGTCGACTTGGTCCCGGCGGTGCTGGTGGGCGCCGTTATTTCAGTCGCCATGACGCTGCCCCTGGCGTTTCCATTCCAGGCCACAGGCCATGATCTGGCCTTGCTGGCGGTGCTGGGGTTGGGTCAGTTGGCCATTCCCTGCGTGCTCTCGGTAATTTGTGCAAGGGTTCTCAAAGCGCCTGAAATCTCTCTGCTGCAGTTGCTGGAAGTTATTTTTGGCATCTTGCTGGCCTGGCTCGGTGCACATGAGGTTCCCACCAACTCGGTGCTGATCGGTGGCGCGGTGGTCATCAGCGCGCTGGTGGTTAATGAATTAATTGGCTGGAAAAACCGTGGGATGAAGACATGAATACCGTCAATTTAACGGCACGCCCTGTTGAGCCGCCCACAGTGCTGTGCGAAGTCAAAGGGCAGGTCGGATTCATCTCCTTGAACCGCCCTAAAGCGCTCAATGCCTTGTCACTGGAAATGATTCGTGCCCTGATGGCTTGCTTGCTGGCCTGGCGTGATGATGCCGCTGTGAAGGCGGTGGCCATTCGGGGCGTTAATAAAAACGGTCCTTTTGGTGCATTTTGTGCAGGTGGCGATATCCGCTTTTTTCACCAGGCTGCACTGGCAAACAACCCCGAATTGGACGATTTCTTCACCGAGGAATACGCCCTTAACCACCTGATTCACACCTTCCCGAAGCCGTACATCGTTTTCATGGACGGCATCGTGATGGGCGGAGGCATGGGCTTGTGCGGGCACGGCCGTGCGCCTGCTTTTGCAACGGGTCAAATGGCGAGTCTGCGCATCGTGACCGAGCGCAGCAAGCTGGCCATGCCTGAAACCCTGATTGGCTTGTTTCCTGACGTGGGCGGTGGCTATTTTCTCAGCCGTTGCCCGGGGCGCACGGGTGAATGGCTGGCCATGACGGGCGAAATGCTGGGTGCTGGCCAGGCGCTGAGCCTGGGCTTGGCCGATGTTTGTTTTGATGCCGTGCAACTGCAACCGGCCTGGGAAGACTTGGCAAAAATTGATTTTGCGCAGTCATCCAAGGTGGACGCTTGGGTTGCTATGTATTCAGTAGCTACTAGCGCAGGCGCAACGGGGGCTAGAGGTCAAATTGATCATTATTTCGCGATGGAGTCGGTAGCCGCCATTGTCCAAGCTTTAGAAGCTGAAAATGACGAGTGGACCCGACATACGGCGGCCCTTTTGCGCAAACGATCACCCTTGATGTTGCATGTGGCGCTGGAACAGATTCGGCGCGCCCGCACCCTGTCGCTGGCCGACGATCTGCGCATGGAGCGCGATCTGGTACAGCACTGCTTTCACCCCGTTCATCTTGGCCGCACTGGCAGTCAGAGTGACACGGTTGAAGGTATTCGCGCGCTAGCTGTGGACAAAGACCAGCTTCCCCGCTGGAATCCGGCTCGCATTGAAGAGGTTAACGCGGCCATGGTGGTGCCTTTTTTTGCCAGCCCCTGGACACCTGACAAACATCCGCTGCGTGATTTGATTTAAAGCTGTTGATAGACCGCTTCGGCCAGTTTCATGAGGGTCTCGCGTGGCACGGGTCCCGCCAAGGCGTAGCCAAAACCCTGGTCAACCCAGTAAAAACTGGGAACGGGTCCGTCTGATGAAAATTTGAAGCTGGTGTCCCGTGTATCGGGGCCTGCATTTGCTTTTTCGAGCGCACCCAGGTAGAGCGTGATGCGTGTGCCAGCGCCATTTTGAAACATGAACTGTGCTCGCGCACCGGCTTCGCCCGGCAGCAATCGGCCACCCACCAAGTCATACCCCAAAGGACCTAAATTGGGGACTTTGAGGGGCTTGCCAACGCGCTTTGACAACCATTGCACCAGATGCACCTGTTCAGCGGCCTGTACTTCTACCGGGTGACGCACTTCCGGGGCATAGACGCCGTGGGCAAAACTGGCTTGCCGCACAAAATCCTGCGTGGAGCGGGCTTTGGCGCTGGTCAACGGGGCGGGTGTCAACCCTTCACCGCGCAGAATATTGTTAGAAAGCCAGCCCACGCCAAAAGCCAGCATCACACTGGCGGCCATACCACCCCAGCGCCATCCTGGATGGAGGTCCTGGTGGTTTGCCGCAGGCTTTTGTACGGCCGACATCAAGGAGGCTGGCGTGGATTCGTGAAGAATACGCTGGTGTAAACCAGTCAAAGCTTTGCGCTGACCTTGCCATTGCGCCAGCGTTGCCTGGGCGACAGAGTCAAGCTGTAGCCGCTCCTGGAGTGCCGCCAACTGCGGCGGGGAAACCTGATGGTCGACGAGCGCGTTGATTTCGTCGTCGGTCAAGGGCTGAGAGATATTCCTGTTCATGGTGCTTTTCCGTGGCCTCATTTCAGCAGGCGCAAAGGGGTCCCCACAGAGCGTGAGGCGGGGTGTGCGGGCTCTGCCGTTGCCAAAGCTGGCGCGCTTTGGGCCGGTTCATCCAGCAAGGTTTGCAAGCGGCTACGGGCGCGCGACAGGCGGGACATCACCGTCCCTATGGGTACGCCGGTAATTTTGGCCACTTCGGTGTAGCTCAAGTCTTCGAGTGTGACCAACAACAAAACTTCCCGTTGCTCTGGTGGCAGGCGTAAAAGACAGCGTTGCATATCCAAAGCTTGCCCGAAACCTGCATCAGGCGCCGCCAGTTCATGCGCGACATCATCAATATCGACCCTGCCGCCCTGCGTTTCCCGGACCGAGCGTCGCACCTGATTGGCAAACAGGTTGTGCATGACGGTGAACAGCCAGGCCCGCAGGTCAGAGCCTGCAAGCCACAATCGCCACTTGCTACAGGCGCGTTCCAGCGTGTCCTGAACCAAGTCATCGGCTGCCCAGGCGTCGCCCGTCAGCGCCCGCGCATAACGGCGCAGCGCGGGGATTTGGTCAACGATGGATTGGCGATTCACCTGATCAGCACGTTAATCAATAACCGCCCAACTTGGGCGCTGGTTTGGCCGTCTGCCAAACTTTGTTCACGCCGTCACCTGTTTTGTCGCCTGGCTTGCTGTCCTTGACCCAGTAGTACAAGGGCTTGCCTTGAACTGCCCACTGTTTGGCGCCGTCATCTCGGGTGATGACGCTGTAAGCGCCTTCAGATTTGTCTGCCTCCCCCGCCATCAAAGGTGGCCAGTTGGTGGCGCAAGGGCCATTGCAGACGGACTTGCCACTATTGGCAACGTCTTTGTCGAAGGTGTAAAGGGTCATGCCGTTGGGTCCGACCAGCACGCCGTCGTCCACTTTAACTGGCGCAGACGCCATAGAGGCGCAACCGCCTAAAACCGCCAACGTCAGGCAAAAGGCGAGATGGGTGCGAGGAATGAAATTCATGGGTAACTCCTGGTTTGAGGGATGCAAAAACACATTTGCACAGTCACAAACACCTGTGATGCAGCAAATATTCCCGCCCACCCAAAAAATATCAGCGGCGATGAACTTTCATGGCTCGTTCAACTTCTCGCTTGCCTTCGCGGTCCTTGATGGTGTCGCGCTTGTCGTGCTCGGCCTTACCCTTGGCCAAAGCGATCTCACATTTAATTTTTCCGGCTTTCCAGTGCAGGTTTAGCGGCACCAAGGTGTAGCCTTTTTGATGCACCTTGCCAATCAGCCTTTTGATTTCTTCCTTGTGCAGCAGGAGCTTACGGGTGCGGACCTTGTCGGGGCTGATGTGGGTGGAAGCCGTATTGAGCGGGTGAATCTCCAGGCCAATGATGAACAACTCACCCTCGCGCACCACAATGTAGCCGTCGGTTAATTGCACCTTGCCTTCACGCAGCGATTTAACTTCCCAGCCCTCGAGTACCAAGCCTGCTTCAAGGCGTTCTTCAAAGCAATAATTGTAGGCAGCCTTCTTGTTATCGGCAATGCGGGTAGCGGTTTCGGGTTTCTTGGCCATATTTTCGATGTGGGGTTGTCAGGGATGCGTACAAGGCTTGTCTACAATCCCGCGCAGACCTCCATTCTATGAAAACAGTAAGCAAGTCCGTCCTGATCTGGTACAGCCCGCAAGAAATGTATGTTCTTGTGACCGAAGTTGAGAAATATCCGCAATTTTTACCGTGGTGCGACCACGCGCGGGTGCTTTCGACTGAAGAAAATGGGATGACTGCTGAAGTTGGCATTTCCTTCAGCGGTATTCGCCAGACTTTTACAACCCAAAATACCCACACGCCAGACCGCCAAGTGCTGATGAAACTGGTCAACGGCCCCTTTTCTCGACTGGATGGAGAGTGGAATTTTCTACCCTTGGGCGA
>SESB01001040.1_pt1 | contig 19043 bp, 17 predicted proteins | sample 3171441 | NCBI WGS metagenome assembly SESB01 (sample SAMN06051867, study PRJNA518727) | freshwater metagenome | biome: subpolar coniferous forest; feature: holomictic lake; material: water; isolation source: holomictic Lake 227, 6 m depth | place: Canada: near Kenora, Ontario | collected... | reverse complement strand
ACGAGTTTGCACATCAGGTGTATGAATAATTGAAAATTCATGCAGCTCGGTAGGTGCGTTTTCGCCAAAAAATACAAGTACACCTTGTTCGGCAAAGTCAGGGACTAATTCACCAACTGCTGTAACTGTTGTTGAGTAAACTACTTCTGACATTAGCTTTCTTTAATGTCGTCAGCTTTTACGCCAGAAACAAATAATTCTTTAGTAATGAACATTGCAAGTGGGCCAGCTGGGCTGGTTGCGTGAATATCAACAGTTAATACCTTCTTCATTGGATACACACCAACGCGCGCTGTTCCGCCACAGTCGATAACTGCAACTGCGATCTTGTCGAATGGAACGCTGCTCTTGAAGCCATCAAAAGGAATGCCGCCTGTTATCTCTGCAATACGTGCTGCTACCGGGTGAATTCCACCGCCAGTAACTGAATAAATGTATGGGCGATCATCTGTTGGTGTGATTGTTAAAGGTCCGCCCCAACCACCTTTGCCTGCTGAAACTACTACTGACTTGTATGCGCCCATTTGTTTCTCCTTCTAATTAATTTTTGGGGTAAGAATTTATTCTGCTTAGAGTATTAAACCCCAAGGTGCAGTTACCCACACCTTGGGGTTTAAATGATTACTACTTGCTGCTGTAAAGGCCGAAGCTTGCGAAGTAAGCGATTACAACTGAAAGAGGACCAGTGATCAAACGGCTAAATAGAACCGCTGGAACACCAACTTCTACAGTCTCTGGCTCAGCTTCACCAAGAGCAAGACCTACAGGGATAAAGTCGCAACCAACCTGTGGGTTGATAGCGAACAACGCTGGAAGTGAGTATTGAGCAGGGATGTTTCCCTTACCAATCTCTACACCAAGAAGTGTTCCAACGATCTGTGCAATTACCGCTCCTGGTCCAAGCAATGGAGAGATAAGTGGAATTGCGCAGATTACTGAGATCAAAAGTAGTCCTGGCAATGAAGATGCAGAACCCTTAAGACCCTTAGCGATCCAGTCACCAATACCAGTTGTAAGAATCAAACCGATAATGAATGAGATGAACGCCATGAATGGGATCACGTTGCGAATTACTGTGTCAACAGAATCGCGACCTGCCTGATAGAGAGTTCCTACAACTCCACCAACAGAACGACCGACCTTAACGATGAGGTTATTAATTGCGCTCATGTTATGCACCCTTCTTCATCATTCGAGCGGTGATTGCCTCAGTGACAATTCCGCGAATGAAGATAACGACTAGACCGACAAGCATGTAACGAACAGCTAGGTCACCAAGACCGTAACCGAGTTGCTGAATACCTGTTGCGATACCTACGTATACGAAGAGCTCGCCTGGGTTTGCATGAGGGAAAATACCCAAGATTGGGTGAACAAATGAAACCGCTGAGTCATAGAACGCTGGCTTGAAGCGTTCTGGTAAAAAGCGTCCCATTGTGTATGCCATTGGGTTTGTTAGTACGAATACTGCTACGAAAGGAAGGATGATGTAACGAACTGGATACCATTGGATACCAGGACGTGCAGCTGCCTTACCTAGATTTTCGATCTTCTCTGCACCGATCAAGCGAACAAGTGCGTTAACTGCGGTTAGCAGAACGATAAGTGTTGGAAGAATTCCGCCCATAAGTGAGAGAAGAACTGATCCACCCTTATTGAAGACTTTAATAAAGTCTTCTGCTGCTGTAGCTAGCGAGCCGAGAACGCCCGTTGGCTTATCAACCGTTACATCTGCTGACAAAAGAATCAGTGAATGTAGGTTCAATGCACACCTCCTAAGTGTTTTTGGGTTGGTTGTACAACCGTTAAATGACCACCCGTACGGTTTGTTTGGTCATTACTCTCCACCAGAGTTGATCCGCTGAAAGTGTTCGAGAATGTGTTGAGCACTGCTCTTTGCAGCCTCTTGCACTTTCTGCTTCTCACTTTCAACGATTCGGTTGCCCGAAGCGATCTCTTCGATGGAGAATCCTGTATATGAGCTCAGTGGCTTTGATTTAGCAAAGATGGTGAAGCCCTTAAGGACCATTCCATCTTTGACGATTCCACTGTCATCGCAGGTCAGCGCAACAAACGCGCGACCACCGCGGTATCGACGTCCGCCCATGCCAATTGCCATGGTGCCTTGCTTGCGAAGGCTTCGGATATCTTCTTGGAAAATTTTTGATTGCTTGTAGGCAAACCAGAGTTGAAAGAGCCACATAACGCCAATAAGTAAGAAGATCTTGGCCAGATTGCTCATGCGCTCTTCACCGCCGTTGGTTGAAGTGACTTCACTACGGAGTTAGCACACGCTAAATCCACTATTAGGGTATCGATTAAGCCAGCTTTAGCGGCCCCAACCACGCCCAAAACCTTCTCCGCACCTGAGGCAACCCCGATTACACGCGGGATCTTTTTGATCTCTTCGAGGGTTAATCCGATGACTCTTGCGTCCAATTTTGCTGACAGTGGCGTGCCATCTTTCTTATAGAAGCGGGCGGCGATATCTCCGGCGTAATCTTTGGCTAGTTCTTCGCGCTCTGCTTTTGAGACCTTGAATTCAGAAAAAACCATTTCTGATGAGGATGAGCCAGCAGAACCAATTCCAACCAAAGCAACATGCGCGCCGCGGGCTAACTGAAGAGTCTTAGCGATGCTGTCTTCTTCAAGCAAAGAGTCCCGCACCTTTTGGTTGCTCACAACCACCGGGGATAAGAAAGGAACAAACTGAGCGTTTAGATTCTTAGCTAGGTTGCGGCCAACCTCTTCGGCGCTAACTGATGTAATAACAGAAGATAAAGAGCCCATCACCTGTGTAACTTTCAAGCCAGACAAAGTTTCGCTGTGAGTATTTACAACAGTAGCTTCTAGACCACGTCCCCATGAGATTGCAATAGTTTGGTTATCGCGCAAGTTTTTCAATAGTGCGCTCGCAGCTGCTCGGCCAACGGTATTTAAAGTTAAGTCATTTGATTCGCTAGTAATAACTTGTACATCTTTAATCTTTAATAGCTCTGATAATTGTGAAGATAATGCTTCGTGCGTATGTGTTGGCGAAACAATTTTGATTTCAACGTAACCTAAACGCTTTGCATCGGACAACATTCGCGAAACATTTGATCTAGAAGTATTTAATTTTGATGCGACTTGATCTTGCGAATAATGGCCTTCGTAATACAGGCGTGCTGCGCGAAGGATTAGTTCCGCTTCACGCTGTTTCACTATCGTCACATCCGTTCAGTAGTTGAACATTTGGCTTAGTGTGCTCCGCGCCATAGGTAGAAATCAAGGACATTTGTGAAAATCTTTATAACGATTAAAGGCCTAGCGCAGCCAGTTCCACTAGTTGAGATCGCGCGGAATTCTTAGCGTCCAGCGCTGTGTTTGCGGCAATTGCGACATTACCGGCGCTCTTTAATTGTTGTACAGAATGCGCGGTTACTGCTTGCGCAACGTCGGTAAGTGTGGCGACACTGCACGAAAGTGAGGATACGCCTAAACCAACAAGTACCGATCCCAGCGCAGCATCAGATGCAGCTTCTCCGCATACGCCAACTGGACAGTTATTTTTAATGCCGGCTTGTGCAACAAGATGCACAGCGCGTAGCAGCGCTGGTTGCCATGGGTCATTAAATGCAGCTAAGGGTGCTGATTCGCGATCTGCGGCATGCAGGTACTGTCCTAAATCATTTGTACCAATAGAAACAAAGTCACACACCTTTGTAATTTCATCGGCATGGAAAATTGCTGCAGGAACTTCGATCATTACTCCTGCTTTGTTTAAACCATATTCGCGGGCCATTGCAACAAAAGCAGCAGCTTCACCTGGCAAGGTCACCATCGGTGCCATTACCCAGACTTCAGCAGTTGTTGCTTGTGCGGCGTTTGCAATTGCTTGCAACTGAGTGCGCAATAAATCTTCATGTCCATCAATTGTGCGATATCCGCGCACACCAAGTGCCGGGTTTGGCTCTTGTGCAAAGTTAATAAATGCCATTGGCTTATCTGCGCCAGCATCTAATGTGCGGATTACAACTTTCTTACCATTAAAGGGCGTAAACAATTGGGTGTAAATCGCTGTTTGTTCTTGCAACGTTGGCGCATCGTTTCGATCTAAATACAACAATTCGGTGCGCAATAATCCGACGCCATCTGCACCTGCTGCAACAGCTGCCACAGTGTCTTCCAGGCGGCCGATGTTTGCATAAATCGGAACAACTGTCCCATCTGTGGTCACATAACCATCTGCAGAACGGGTTATAACCCTTGATTTACGTGCCTTAATTCGCTCAATCTTGCTAGCAATTTCACTCTTTACTGCTTCATTGGGATTGAAAGTGATCTGCCCAGTTGTGGCATCTACTGCAACTGTTGCACCGGCTTGTGCTGACGCTGCTTCTACAACACCAGGGCAGGCAACAATTGCTGCAATTCCGTTTGATCGAGCAATGATTGCGGTGTGACTAGTTGGTCCACCACCTGCTGTAACAATTGCCAGGATTTTATCTGTCTCTAAATCAGCCGTATCGGCCGGAGATAGGTCTTGTGCGATCAAAACCGTCGGTACATCAAAATGTGGAATTTCAGGGTAAGCAATACCAGCAATTTCACATAGGACGCGGTCTCGAATATTTGCTACATCGCTAACTCGCTCTGCCAAATAGCCGCCTGAAGCGGTCAATAACTCTTGAAAAACTTCAGTCGCTTTAACCATTGCATAACTTGCGGTGTGACCACTTGCAATAAATCCGGCTGCTTCTTCGGCGATTGCTGGATCTGTTGCGATCTCAGCTGTTGCTAACAAAATTTCTTGTAGTTCTCCAGTTGTTCGTGCTGCCCGCGCTTCCAGGTCTGCGCCAACTGTTTTGATTGCAAGGTTTAACGCGTGGCCTTCTGCTTCAAAACTTTGATGTGATGGCTGACCCGTTGGTACAGGAATATTTGTGTTGAGAACAAAGAAAGGACCAACGGCGGCACCTGAACTTGCAGGTATGCCAGTAAGAGTTGTCACGCGTGTCCTTTAGTTAGGTGCTTCTACAGCGAAGCGACGAGAGCGTCCAGTAATAGTGCACCATCATAAAAGTCACAGAAGTTTAGATCAATAGTCAACGAAACAATCTTTGTTGTTGCGCTTTCATATCCAATAGTCACTGATGTCACTTGGTTAGGGAAAAGTAACGGAGTCGCAGAGCTCATCGAATACGAGGTCAAATCAAAGACAGTCGTTGTTGCCCCTGAAAGCATTGCTACAGGTACCTTTCCGTTCTTAGCCGCATCCGTTGTGGCTGCAACTAAAGCGGTTAAATCAGCAATACTGGATTGATCTGGATCTCTAAAGACAGGCAATGCGCTGCCGTATTTGGATTCAATGATTAATGCAACACCAACATGTTGGTGTGCTGCAAGATCTGGCCGGTTGCGCAAAACCTTGGCCCAAGCTGCAATAAATTGTGCGTGATCAAAGTTGGCGTTAACGCTGCGGGTAAATGAAGCTTGGGCGATACCGCGGGTCATCTCAATTCCCTTAGCGATCAAAGCCTTATTAGCAGCTTGACGCTTTGCGATTGCGGGATCAAGTTGTGCGCCATTGACATCTTGCATGGTGATGGTGCGATCTGGCCCAGTTGCACGCACTGTGCGCAAATCGATTCCGCGAATTGCTGCTTCTACTCGAGCCTTCGGTACGGCCTTAACTGTTTCATTAAGAATGACAGGTACTGCAGGTGCAACAGGTGTTTCAATTGGAGGTGTGACTGGTGCGGCCACAACCTCAACAGCTGCTACCGGTTCACCATCTGTGCCAAAATCAAATGCCATAACTTCTGTTTCGGTAAGCATGATTAAAACCGGCTTACCGATTTCAACGACATCACCTGGGTTTGCAACAAGTGCTTCAATAACTCCATCAGCTGGTGCTTCAACTTCCATATCAATTTTGTCTGTCATTACCTCAAACAAGACATCGCCGCTTTTAACCTGATCGCCAACTGCAACGTGGAAATTGATTAATTCACCAGTTTCCATAGTCATGCTCATCTTGGGCATGACAACTGGATATTTGAAACTCATCGCCAGTTTTTAACAATCTCTCGAGCCGCAGCCTCGATGTCATCTAACTGAGGAACCGCGGCCTTTTCCAGCTGCGGTGCATATGGAATCGGAATATTCATGCCGGCAAGGCGCTTAATTGGCGCTATTAATGAACCAAATGATGAGGAACCAGCCAACTGCGCAATAACTTCGTTGATAAAGCCAGCCTGTGCTGGGCCTTCTTGAACAACCAGCAAGCGACCAGTTTTTTCCACTGACTCAAATACTGGGTTCATATCCAATGGCGAAATAGTGCGTGGATCAATCAAGGTAATTGAAATTCCTTCAGCAGCTAACTTTTCTGCAACTTCCCATGACTTATTAACCATGATGCCAGTTGCAACAATTGTTAGATCTTTTCCTTCACGGACAACCTTTGATACTCCAAGTGGAATACGTGTTGAACCTTCAGGGACAGGATCTCTGCCAGGAATTTTGTACAACAGTTTGTGCTCTAAGAAAATAACTGGGTTCGGATCATCAATTGCAGCAAGTAACAAACCCTTGGCATCTGCTGGATTTGATGGCACAACAACTTTTAATCCAGGAACTGACGCAAACCATGGTTCTAAGTTTTGTGAATGCTGCGCTGCAGCACCGGTACCTGAACCTTGTGGTGTGCGCAGAACCATCGGAACGTGCAGGGCGCCACCTAGCATGAAGTGAATCTTTGCTGCTTGGTTAGCAATCTGATCCATTGCTTGTGCGGTGAAATCTGAAAACTGAATTTCAACAATTGGTCGCATGCCAGAAAGTGCTGCGCCAACTGCCGCGCCAACAATTCCGAGTTCTGCAATAGGTGTATCTAATACGCGCTCTGCGCCGTAGCGGTGGTACATATCAGCTGAAACACCAAATGCGCCGCCGTAAATACCAACATCTTCACCTAGTAAGAAAACTTCTGGACGTTCATCAAAGGCAATAGACATTGCTTCACGAACAGCCTCGGCCATAGTTAACATGCGATCGCTCATGCTGACACCGCCTTAAACACAGCATCTAATAGCCCTGATGGCTCAGCAGATTCAGCCTTTACCGCCTCATTAACAGCGGCCTTTATAGCTTCAATTGCCTCGTTTTGAATGGCATCGCATTGTTCTTGCGTCAAGATTCCTTCTTCAATGACACGAGCAATAAACTTTGGAATTGGATCTTTGGTGCGCCACTCTTCAATTTCTTCTTTCGTACGATACAAATTCTTATCTGAACGTGAGTGACCCTTCCAGCGGTAGGTCTCGGCAATAATTAAGGTCGGACCATTGCCTGCTTTAGCGCGATCAACTGCAGCTTGTGCAACTTCATAGACTGCAACAACATCGTTTCCGTCGACGTTTACGCCAGGGATTGCATAACCCTTGCCGCGATCAGCCAAGTTATCAATTGCAAATGCTTTTTCAGTAGATGAAGACATTCCGTACTTATTGTTTTCGCAGAACAAAATCATAGGAAGGTTCCAGATTGCCGCCAGGTTTGCAGCTTCGTGGAATGCACCTTCATTCATTGCGCCATCACCAAAGAATGAAACTGCAACAGTTCCGCGCTTCATCATCTTGGAAGCAAGTGCTGCGCCGGCTGCAATTGGAATTCCTCCGCCTACGACGCCATTTGCACCAAGGTTTCCGGTTTCAACATCTGCAATGTGCATAGATCCGCCACGGCCACCGCAATAACCAATTTTCTTTCCTAATAATTCTGCGATCATGCGCGTTAAGTCAGCGCCCTTTGCGATGCAATGGCCATGTCCGCGGTGTGTGGATGTGATCTGATCCTGCAATGTCAGTGCCATACACATGCCTGTTGGAGATGCTTCTTGTCCGATAGATAAGTGCATCGTTCCGTGCATCATTCCGCGACCGAATAAATCTTCGACGGCTTCTTCAAACTTGCGAATTCGCCACATGTACAGCAGCGCGTGACGCGCATGCTCAGGAGAAGATAACGGGTGACCCATAAGCAAAGGATTGACGCTCATAATCCAACTTTCACATTTGTGCAGCAGTCTGAATAGATGTTCCTATTAAACACCACTCTCCGAACGGTTACGCTAGGGGTATGAAGGAATTTCGCTCAGTAGTCGCCTCGGCCGTTGGCCTGCACGCTCGCCCAGCAGCACTTTTTGCATCAACTGCAAAGGGCTCTGGCAATGTCGTTCGCTTAGCAAAGATCGTCGATGGCCAGGCAACCGCCGCTGTCGATGGTGCAAGTGTTCTTCGCGTAATGACCCTTGGCGTGAAATGTGGCGATGAGGTCGTTGTAACTGTTGAAGGCGATACCGAAGCTGAAACACTCGCACAGTTGCAGGCGATTGTAGAAAGTAATGATCATTGATTTCTAAATTACGCACCGGCGTCGGAGTCGATGCCCATCAATTTGGCGAAAGCGGACCATGCGCGCTCGCAGGATTGTTGTGGGATGAAGCGCCGCGTTTAGTCGGACATTCAGATGGCGACGCTGCAGTGCACGCACTGTGTGATGCAGTCTTGTCTGCCTGCCAACTAGGTGATGTTGGAACATTCTTTGGTGTTGATACACCTGAAATGGCTGGAGCGTCAGGTGTTGCAATGATTATCAAGTTGCGCGACTTTGTAACAGCCAAAGGTTTTGTGATTAACAATGTTGCATTGCAGATTGTTGGCAACACACCAAAGATCACTGCGCGCCGAGACGAAGCACAAAAAGTTTTAAGCGATGCATTGGGTGCACCGGTTTCTGTCGCTGCAACAACTTCAGATCAAATGGGCTTTACCGGTCGTGGTGAAGGAATTTATGTGATTGCAAATGCTTTGGTGCACACACCATGAGTTTGAATCTTTATGACACGGCCAGCCGCGAAGTAAATGAATTTAAACCTTTAGTTGCTGGTCAAGTTTCAATCTATGTCTGCGGAGCAACTGTTCAGGCAGCACCACATATTGGACATGTTCGAAGCGGTGTTAACTTTGATATTTTGAGACGTTGGTTAATGAAGAGCGGATATAACGTTACTTTCATTCGTAATGTCACCGATATTGATGACAAGATTTTGCAAAAGGCCGCCGTTGAAAAGATGTCCTGGTGGGCTCTGGCAATGAAATACGAGCGTATTTTCAACGATGCTTATGCGGCATTAAATGTGTTGCCTCCAACGTACGAACCACGTGCAACTGGCCACATCACGCAGATGATCGAGTTAATGGATCAGCTGATTGAAAGCGGGGCAGCGTACGCACCAGGCAATGGTGATGTGTATCTAGAAGTCCGTAAATTAAAGCGTTACTTAACTTTGTCTCGTCAAAATCTTGATGACTTACAACCGGCAGCGGATGCAGATGAAACGTATAAAAAAGATGTTCGAGATTTTGCGTTATGGAAAGCTGCAAAACCCGGCGAGCCATCATGGCCAACACCATGGGGACCAGGTCGTCCTGGTTGGCACCTTGAATGTTCTGCGATGGCGCATGCCTACCTTGGCGAAACTTTTGATATTCATGGCGGGGGACTAGATCTTGTTTTCCCTCATCATGAAAATGAAATTGCACAATCTGAGGCAGCAGGTTATGACTTTGCTCAGCGTTGGTTACACAACGCTTGGGTAACACAATCTGGCGAAAAGATGTCAAAGTCTTTAGGTAACACCTTGCAAGTACATGAAATTCTAAAAAGTGTTCGCGGCATCGACTTACGTTGGTACTTAGGTGGCGCGCATTACCGTTCGATGCTGGAATATTCACCCGAAGCTTTGCAAGAAGCGGCAACCAACTTTAAGCGCATTGAAAACTTCTTACATCGTGCAACCGAACTTGTCGGCGCTCAACCATCACCACGTATCAATTCTGAATTTACTGCTGCAATGAACGATGACTTAGCCGTACCGGCAGCTCTTGCAACAATCAGCGAAAATTTGCGCCTTGGAAATCAAGCGATTACAGATAATGACATCGCTGCCGTTTCTAAAAATGCTGATGAAATTCGCGGAGCGCTAGAAATTTTGGGCTGTGATCCATTTGATGTGGCATTTGCTTCATCCGGTGGTTCTGATCTGACTGAAGCACTAGATGGTGTAATTAAATTAGCTCTTGCAGAGCGTGCATCTGCCCGTGAGCGTAAGGATTTCGCTGCTTCAGATGCCATCCGTGATGGGCTCGCTGCTTTAGGAATTACAATTGAGGACACTGCTCAAGGGCCTCGCTGGTCTATTTCTTAACAATAACTTCAGGACGAAACGAGAAAAACAATGGCTGGCAATTCATCCCGTAAAGGCGCAGTTCGCCAATCAAAAAAGGGACCATCTGCCGGTACTGGTGGAAATAACAAGCGACGTCTTGAAGGAAAAGGGCCAACTCCAAAGGCTGAAGATCGTCCGTATCACGCAGCGGCAAAGCGCAAGAAGGCTGCTGAAAAGAAAGAGGTTCGGTCTCCACGCGTAGCAAAGGGTGATCGCCCACGTGGTGAAATCGTTGCAGGACGTAACGCAGTGCTTGAAGCACTTCGCGAGAATGTTCCTTCTACAGAATTATTAGTTGCACGCAGTATCGATGTTGATGATCGCGTCGCCGAAAGTTTAAAGCTTGCGTTGCATCAGGGTTTGCCAATTCGTGAAGCACACCGTGCTGAAGTTGAAGGAATTTCACCTAATAGCCAAGGAATCATTCTTGCGATCAAGCCATTTCAATATTCAAGTTTTGAAGAAATTATGGAACGAGCAAAGTATCCATCGTTAATCGTTGCACTAGATGGTGTTACAGATCCTCGCAACCTTGGCGCAATTATTCGTTCTGCTGCAGCATTTGGTGCAGCAGGTGTAATCATGACTGAACGTCGTGCAGCAACGATGACAGCATCAGCCTGGAAATCATCGGCAGGAGCAGCAGCACGCTTGCCAATTGCACAAATTACAAACCTTGCTCGCACAATTGATGCTGCCAAAAAAGCTGGCATGTTTGTGGTTGGTCTAGATGGCGAATCTGATGACATCATCAGCAACATGAAGGTTGCAACAGAGCCGCTAATGATCATTGTTGGTTCTGAAGGTAAAGGTCTTGCACGATTGACCAAAGAAAAGTGTGATCTTGTCGTATCGATTCCAATTAGTGCATCAACAGAATCTCTCAATGCAAGCGTTGCAACCTCAATCGCGCTGTTCCACGTAGATCAGCAGCGTCGCGCGAAGTAGGCAAAAACCCATGAAATACAATCGTTTTATCGCTATCGGTGATTCTTTCACCGAGGGTATGTGCGATGAGAAGAAGTATGGTCAATATCGTGGATGGGCAGATCGGGTTGCCGATGTTATGGCAGCTAGTCAAACTGGTTTTCAATATGCAAATCTTTCAATCCGAGGCAAGTTGTTAAAGCAGGTAATTGATGAACAAATTGAGCCAGCAATTGCACAGGTAATTGATAAATCTACTTTGGTTTCTTTTCATGCTGGTGCCAATGATGTCATTCGCCCCAAATACAACCCAAACGTAACTTTGCCTATGTATGCCGAAGCGGTACGCAAAGTCGCAGCATCTGGTGCAACGGTTATGTTGTTTACAGTTCTAGAAGACAGTGGCAGCACAGGACGTTTGGCAGAATCATGGCAAGCGCGTTTTAAAGATTTTAATAACAATGTGCGCGCCATGGCTGAAGAAGTTGGTGCAATTTTGTGCGATGCAAATGGTGAAGCAGCTTTCAAAGACCCACGCTTTTTAGCCTTTGATCGATTGCATTTAAATCCAATGGGACATGATCGAGTTGCACAAGCAGTTTTAGAAACTATAGGACTTCCATTTGATCCTTCATGGCGACGTCCATTAGCTCCGCAAGAGCCAACACCTCAGTTTGTTAAGTCAGCAATAACAATTGCGTGGTTTGTAACATTTGCACTGCCATGGATGTGGCGCCGTGCGCGTGGTAAATCATCTGGTGATGGACGTACATGTAAGTATCCAATTGCAATTAATTGGCCACTGTCACATTTAGATTAAAGACCTCTAGATTGTTGTAACAGTCCACTGCCAAGTGTGAACACCAGTTTTAATAATGTATTTATCTAAAGTATCTGGTCCACATGAAGCCGTACCTACGCCGCGATGAGCTGCGTCAATATGCACAACTGTGTTTCCACACGCGTTTACTTCTACATCGTGGGTGGCATCAGCTAATTCTGCATCCCTGTTAGGCGTTACAGATACCTGAGCCGGCTTGCCCATGGCAAAGCGCAGACCATTCCCGGCCGCGTTTGTTACTTCAAACCAACGAACTGCTGCATGTCCACCATTTTCTTGCGGACGAACATATGGAATGTACTGAGCAGCAACTGATGAAACATAACGACCAATACGACCAATCTTGCGATCAGGATATGACTCGTGCGAACCAGTTCCAAAGTAAACCAAGTCAGTTAGGGATCCATCTAGCTCGAACAAAGTTCCAACTCGTGCAAGATCATCAAAAGCTTTAGGAACAGTGACAGATTCTTTTACAGTAAATCCATCAACAACCGGAGTAATCAACTGAGTGTGCTTGAAGGAAACACCTGTGCTTGTTTCCCAGGTATTAGTTACCTTAATTGAAGTGGGAGTTTGTCGGACAACACAATCGGTACGTGAAATTTCGCGGATGCCATAGCGCTCCCACTTGCTTGCGATATGTCCGATGCGATCATTATCTGTTGGAGCCCGCCAAAGCGAAACAGATGGGGCCACAATTCCGTAAGGCAAAACAATTTGTCCGTGCTCATCTACAACATCGCCAATTTCTTTTGCTTTCTTTACTGGTGCTAACGCCGTCGATGGCAATGCAATCTGACTCCAACCGACCTCCGACATTGGCAACGCCCAAGGAGTTGTTGCACTGCAAACAAGTGAAAAGGTAATGAAACGTTCTCCACGTGATGTGCCCTTGGCTAATTTTTTAGAGGAAACTTTAAAGTTCACAGACTTACGTGGTGCAACCTTTGCAAGTTTTACGACTCCACCATCTTGGATGACGCCATCACAAGTAATGGACCATTGAAGTTGGTACTCACTTAAATCCTTAAAGAAGTTCTTGTTAAAGATTTTAAATTGTCCGGTCGCAGCCTTGACTGCGGTGATTAGAGCAGGTGCGGCAATAGCCTTAAATTCATGCATTGCAGGCTTAGGCGTGCGGTCTGGGAAGACCATTCCGTCGCAGCAGAAGTTGCCATCATGCTTTGTTTCACCATAATCGCCGCCGTATGCGTTGCGCTTTGAACCATCTGGCATTGTTTGAACAGGACCGTGGTCCCACATCTCCCAAATGAATCCACCTTGCAAACCACGTGTTGATTCAATTACTTCCCAATACTCAGCCAAAGTTCCGTTGCTATTACCCATCGCATGCGAGTACTCACACATAATTAATGGACGATCAGCCTTAGGAGACTTTGCGTACTCTTTAATTGCTTCAATCTTTGGATACATCGGTGCAATTACATCTGTTAGTGAATGACTTCCCATCCAATTACCGCGGATTCCACCTTCGTAATGCAGTGGACGTGATGGATCAAAGCTACGTGCAAATGCCGCCGCCGCTTCGTGATTCGTGCCCGCACCGGATTCATTGCCAAGTGACCACATTACAACTGATGGGTGATGAATATCGCGCTGAACCATACGGCCTACGCGATCTACGAATGCAGTTAAGTATTTAGTGTCATTGCAAATAGATGAAATAAAGGCATGGGATTCAATATTTGCTTCACCAATAACATAAAAACCTAGTTCGTCACATAGATCCAAGAAGGCCGCATCATTGGGGTAGTGAGATGTGCGTACCGCGTTGAAATTCCAACGTTTTAATTCAAGTAAATCTTGTCGCATGTCATCGCGAGTCAGGGCGCGACCAGTAAAGCGATTGAAGTCATGGCGATTGATTCCGTAGAAAATAATTGGCTGACCATTAACTAAGAAATCTTGTCCTTTAATAACAATTGATCTAAAACCAATTCGTTGTTGTGATACTTCAATAATTGCGCCACTGGGATCTACTAATTCAATGTGCAAGGTATATAAATTAGGCACTTCGGCAGACCAAGGATTTACCTTAGGAATACGGGTCTCTAAAACGACCTTTCCATGAGGCCAAGGCTCATTTTCCATGATTGCGGCTTTTGCATCGGCAGGTAGATTGCCATCCCAAAATTTGCCGTTGAAGTAATCATCGCTGCGCTTTTTTAAATTAGCATCACGTTCGGTCCACTTTGGCGATGTAAAATTCCTAATGGTTTTTGAAAGCTGTGCGCTCTTTACCTTTGGTAATTCAGTAATCGAAGCACGTAGTGTGTAACCATCAGTTGAAAGATCATCAAGTGAGCCAAGGTCAGCTTCAATACTTAAGGTTCCGGTAGTTCCATCTTTTTCTAATCCGGCAACAGATTTAAATCGTTCAATAAAGACCTTGTTAGTTGCATACAACTTAATTGAACGAGTAATACCACCATGCCACCATTGATCTTGATCCTCAATGAAAGTTGCGTCAGACCATTTTGTAACATCAATACGCACAACATTGTTTCCGCTTTGAACAAATTGAGTTACATCAAATTCTGCGGCTAATCGTGAATCTTTTGTCAGACCAACTTCTTGACCATTGATATATATAAGTGCAACAGATTCGTAGCCGCCAACTTGTAAAACAATTCTTTTACCGCTCCAGCTTTTTGGGATATCAAAATCACGTTCATATATGCCGGTAGGATTTTCTGTTGGTACAAATGGAGGATGTTGCTCAAAAGGCATCTGTGTGTTTGTGTAAATAGGCCTATCAAAGAAAACTTCTGAGGGCTCCTGCATAGTCCAAAGACCAGGAACCGGAATAGATGCCCAACGCTTACCTAACTTTTCTGTTGGGCTGTGTAACAACTGAAAACGCCATGTGCCATCCAAAGAGATTTGCTCGAAGTGTTCGATGTTAAGCATCGGCAAACGATTTACAGAGGTTGTCTCCGGGCTCATCCAGTAGTTGTTAATCACGGGGGGAAGTCTCTCAGGAAAAGAGGGCAAGCACACCTTCGTTGAGCGTGAAATAGGGGGTTGGTTTAGCCCCTGTCCTTACTCCGATTACCTGTTGTTCACCCAATCGCGAGAGAATTTGGGCATGAAAATCGAGCACCTGACAGACCGAGAGATCAGTTGGCTCTCTTTCGATCAACGGGTCCTTGAATTAGCTGAAGACTCGACAGTTCCTCTTCTGGAACGACTTCGCTTCTTGGCCATTTTCTCATCCAATTTAGATGAGTTTTTTATGGTGCGCGTTGCAACTTTGATGAGCAAGATCGAAAACGATGTGACCGCAGCAAATGTTGCGGGGCACAAACCAAAAGAGCTCTTGGCGTTAATTAGCACAAAAGTTAACGAGTTAGTGGCTCGTCAATCTAAGACTCTAAATGATGAGATTTTGCCAGAGTTAAAGAAACATGGAATCGAATTTGTTAAGTGGGAACAGTTAGATGAAACCGAGCGCACATACGTTGCAAAGTTATTTCAGGATCGAATCTTTCCGGTACTAACTCCACTGGCTGTTGATCCAACACATCCCTTTCCATACATCTCAGGGTTGTCGCTCAACCTTGCCGTGATGGTTAAAAATCCAGCAACGCACGAAGAGTTCTTTGCCCGTGTGAAAGTTCCAGAAATCTTGCCTCGTTTTATTGCAACGGCAAAATTTGGCTCAACGCGCTTTTTGCCGTTAGAAGATTTGATCGCCATTCACTTACAAGAGTTGTTCCCAGGAATGTCGATTGAAGATCACTTCACTTTCCGCGTCACTAGAAATCAAGATATTGAACTTGATGAGGATGAAGCAGAAGACCTGCTACTTTCATTAGAACAAGAGTTGTTGCGACGCCGATTTGGACCACCGGTGCGTCTTGAAATTGAAGCAGGGGTTGATGAAGCGCGAGTTTCCAAACTTGGATCAGAACTTGGTATTGGCGCCGAAAACATCTTTCATGTCAGCGCGCCTCTTAACCTGACTTCGCTTCATAAAATCGCCGACCTTGATTTTTCAGATTTGAAGTACGCGCCATTTAGGTCACGTACTGCAAAGGCCTTGTCTGAAGTGGATTCTGAAGATAGCGATCTGTTTTTCTCAGCGATCCGCCAAGGTGAAATCTTGCTCCACCATCCCTATGAATCCTTTACTTCATCAGTTGTGCACTTCTTAGAAAATGCTGCAAAAGATCCTCACGTACTGGCGATTAAGCAGACTTTGTATCGCACATCGGGTGATTCACCAATTATCGAGGCTTTAATTGAAGCAGCAGAGGCTGGCAAGCAAGTAGTTGCAGTGATCGAAATCCGCGCACGATTTGATGAACAAGCAAATGTACGTTGGGCCCGAAAGCTTGAAGCCGCCGGAGTTCACGTTGTGTATGGATTAATGGGTCTAAAGACTCACGCAAAGTTGTCGCTAGTTGTGCGTGATGAGCCACAAGGTATTCGTCGCTACTGTCACATCGGTACCGGAAACTACAATCCAAAGACTGCGCGTATGTATGAAGATTTAGGAATGCTCAGTGCAGATGTTGAACTGACTGAAGATTTGACTCGTCTGTTTAATCAATTGTCGGGCTTTGCTCCTCAGTCAACGTATTCACGTTTGTTAGTTGCTCCGCGCACATTGCGTTCTGGATTAATTGAGCGTATCGATCGCGAAATTGACCATGCTAAAAATGGTCGCCCTGCCGGAATCCAATTCAAACTAAATTCAATTTTAGATGAAGGATTTGTTGCAAAGTTATATGAAGCATCAATGGCTGGCGTAAAGATTGAATTATTAATCCGTGGAATTTGTGCTGTACAACCTGGCATCAAGAGTGTTTCTGAAAACATTGTTGTTAAATCAATTTTGGGTCGATTCCTTGAGCACTCACGTATTTACCACTTCATTAATGGTGGAGAAGATGAGTACTGGATTGGCAGTGCCGACTTAATGGGCCGAAACCTTGATCGCCGCGTGGAAAGCCTTGTTCTGGTACAAAGAAAAGAACACCATGTGCGCTTGCAAGCTTTGTTAGATCTGGGGCTTTCGGAAGAAACTTCTTCGTGGCAACTGAAAGAAACTACCTGGTCTCGACCTATTAAAAAAGGATTAACAAATGTCCATGCAGAGCTCATTGATTTTTATTCAAAGGATCGTTAATTGGAAAGCCAAGTAATACAAGCAGCAGGCGCGGTTTTGTGGCGTCGCTTAAGTGACGACCTTGTGCAGATTGCATTGATTCATCGGCCGCGTTATGACGATTGGTCTTTTCCAAAAGGAAAAGTAGAAGCGGGCGAATCTGAAATTGCGTGCGCCTTCCGTGAAGTTCTAGAAGAAACTGGTTTCGAAAGTATTTTTGGTCCTGAGCTATGCAAGGTCGAATACCTAGTAGATGACATTACTAAGACAGTTAGATATTGGTCCGCCCAAGCAATTGGTGATGCCAAAAATGTTATGGACCTACATGAAGTAGATCAATTAATTTGGGTAACTGTGGCTGATGCTTATGACAAGCTGTCACGTGAAGGTGATAAAGAAGTATTAAAAAACTTTGAAAAGTTTGGAACAGACACAACGCCGCTGGTTTTGTTACGTCATGGAAAAGCGATTGCTCGCGAAGAATGGGAGGGCGATGATGGTGATCGCCCACTTGCACAGCTTGGTCAGATTCAATCAATGAGATTGTTGGCAAAGTATGTGCCATATGGAATTACTGAGATTCATACTTCAGATGCGGTTCGTTGTTACGAAACAGTTGCACCGATGGCGCGGTCATTGTCCTTAGACATGATTTATTGGACCGAGCTGAGTGAATACGCTTACGAAAAAGATAAGAAAGCTGCAATTAATGTTGTAAACGACATCATTGAAAGCGAAGCTCACGCAATTGTGTGTGGCCACAACCCTGTTATTCCTGGAATTGTTGCGAAATTTATTGGCAAGAAAAACTTCAAAGAGCTAGATCATGGATTAATGCCAGGTGAAGCATTTATTTTGCATCACCGAGATGGCGAAGTTATTGCTATTGACTGGATGCCAGCACCCGAGGCTTAGTCGCTCAACCAATCCAGGCGGCGCAAAAGAATGCCTTCCCGCAGCGCCCACGGGCAAATTTCTGCCTCATCCACATCAAGTCTGTCCATGACGGCGAGTGCAACAATTCCACCAGCAACGATTTGTTGAGCACGGTTAGCTGAAACTCCAGGTAACTCTGCACGGGATTTACTTGTCATTTCAATAAGTCTTGGAATTGCCGAGTTCAGTGATTTTCGTTCTATGAACTTTGGACTATCGCCATACCACTGAGCGCAAATACGCGCCAAAGTTCTAAAAGTTTTACTTGTTGCAACAAAATGATCAGCATCGTGGGACTTCAAAGAATTAGGCATTGAATCTCTAATTACTTCTTCTGCATATTTTTCTAAACTTTTGATTCCTTTTGAACTATACGGATCACCATTTAAGAATTCTCGAGTCAATCGAGCTGCACCCAATGGCATTGAAATTGTTGCCTCAGGGTTTTCATCAACCCCACTTGCAATTTCTAGTGAACCGCCACCGATATCTAGAACTAGTAACTTTCCGGCAGACCAACCTAGCCAGCGACGTACCGCTAAGAAAGTCATTGAGGCTTCATCATCGCCATTTAAGACTTGCAGATCTATGTCGAACTTTTTATTGATATCTGAAATTATTTGCCCACCATTGCTAGCTTCACGTAAGGCCGAAGTTGCAAAAGCCAAAATTTCATCGGTCTCATTAACGCGTGCATGAGCGACAGCTTCTTCAATTGCATCATTGAGAAGCTGTATTCCGCCCGCTGAAATTGCACCTGAAATATCCAGATATTCAGTCAGGCGAAGTTCAACTTTATAATTAGTTGTAGGTGTTGGTCTGGCTCCGGGATGGGCATCCATTACTTGCAGGTGGATGGTGTTTGAACCCACATCAAGGACACCTAATCTCATGGCGTAAACCTATCGCTGGGCGTGACATAAGGC
>SESB01001039.1_pt1 | contig 19055 bp, 18 predicted proteins | sample 3171441 | NCBI WGS metagenome assembly SESB01 (sample SAMN06051867, study PRJNA518727) | freshwater metagenome | biome: subpolar coniferous forest; feature: holomictic lake; material: water; isolation source: holomictic Lake 227, 6 m depth | place: Canada: near Kenora, Ontario | collected... | reverse complement strand
GTGACCTGAAAAAATTGACCTGTCAAAAGCGTGCATCAGCGTGAAATTGATTCATGCCCTTGACATTACCGATTCACCACTACACTTTCACCATGAAACAGCATGCCCCTTACCCCATGGGTCGTCCCCGCCGCCTGCGGCGCGACACCTTCACGCGCAATCTGGTACGTGAAAACGCGGTCTCGGCGAACGATCTGATCTACCCGGTATTCGTGGTTGACGGAAAGCAGCAACGCCAGGCCGTCCTGTCCATGCCGGGGGTGGAGCGGCTCAGTCTGGACCTTCTGTTGCCGGTAGCCGAGGAATGCGTCCGACTCGGCATCCCGGTCATGGCCTTATTCCCGGTGATCGATCCGGCGCTGAAAACACGCGACGGCAGCGAAGCATTGAACCCGAACGGCCTGATACCGCGCGTGGTGCAAGCCCTGAAGAAAGAATTCCCTGATCTGGGCGTGATGACCGACGTCGCTCTGGACCCCTTCACCAGCCACGGGCAAGACGGCCTGCCCGACGCCGACGGCTACATCCTGAACGATGAAACTGTTGCATTACTGGTCAAGCAGGCGCTGACACAAGCTGGCGCCGGCGTCGACATCGTCGCGCCCAGCGACATGATGGATGGCCGCATCGGCGCTATCCGCCAGGCGCTGGAAGCCAACCATTTCATCCACACCCGCATCATGGCCTACAGCGCCAAGTACGCCAGCGCGTTCTACGGCCCGTTTCGCGATGCCGTCGGATCAGCAGCCAACCTGGGCAAGGGCAACAAGAAGGTCTATCAAATGGACCCGGGCAATTCGGATGAGGCCTTGCGCGAGGTGGCCATGGACATCGCTGAAGGCGCCGACATGGTGATGGTCAAACCCGGCATGCCTTACCTTGACATCGTGCGCCGCGTCAAGGACGAGTTCAGGGTCCCGACCTTTGCCTACCAGGTCAGCGGCGAGTACGCCATGCTCAAGGCCGCCGCGGCCAATGGCTGGCTCGACCACGACGCCGTCATGATGGAGAGCCTGCTCGCCTTCAAGCGTGCCGGGGCCGACGGCGTGCTGACCTACTTCGCCCGCGATGCAGCCCGCCTGCTTCAAAAATAGCGGTCTCGAAACGACAGCTGCTGACACGACAAGCCATTTTGACGATGTGAAGCGCAACCCAGCCGATGCGCATCTTCACCATCAACGCCACCCAGGTCACCGAAAGCAGTGATCTGGGCGCACTGACAGGCGCACACCTGCCGCAGCACGCATATCTGTGGATCAGTTGCACGCGAGCAGAGTTCGACCGCCTGCAGTCGCAAATCCAGACGGTACTGCAAACCCTGTGCGGCGTGCAACTGGTGGACCTGCACATCTCCGACCTGTTGAACCAGCAACTGCCGTCCCATTACGACTACACCTCGCAGTACGACGTGCTGGTTTTCCGCCGACTGGCGGCCGGTAACGCCGAAGGCGAGACCGTGCAAACCGGACTGCCAGCGCACCTGCTGCCAGCGCGCGGCGGCCCGCCGGTGCTGCGGCGCATCGACACCAGCCCGGTCGGTTTTGCCGTGTTCGACCAGCTCCTGCTGTCGGTGCACCCCAGCGACTGCGCCGTGCGCGACGCCTACGCTGACAAGCTGCTGCAATGGGCCGCATCCGAGTCGCGCGCCGTTGGGGCGCGACTGCCCGGCACCCCGGCCGACCTGATGCTGCGCATCATCAACCAGATGGTCGATGGTTACCTGGGCTTGCGCCGCCAATTGACGCAACAACTCGACCATTGGCAGACGGAATTGATCAATCCGAAAACTCGCTTCAATAACTGGGCCGCCCTGCTGGAAGCCCGGCTGGCACTGCACCATCTGGACGAAATCTGCGAAGACCAGCGCAGCGCCATGCAAGACTGGATCGAAGCCTTGAAAGCCTGGCCCGCTGCCGATACGCCAGCCGCCCAGCGTGAAAGCGACCTGCTGCAGGTTCGCAGTCGTGACGTGCTGGAACACATCGAGCGTGTTGTCCACCACGTACGGCGTCTGGAGCAAAGTGCCGAAACGGCGGTTCAGATGCACTTCAGCGCCCAGAGCCACCGCACCAACGAAATCATGCGCACCTTGACCGTGCTGACCGCCATCTTCCTGCCCCTGAACCTGATCGCCGGCATCTTCGGCATGAACTTTGAGTTCATCCCGCTGCTGCACCGTTCAAACGGTTTCTGGCTCGCCATGAGTCTGATGGTCTTGACCGCAGTTGGCTTGGTAGTATTCTTCTGGCGCAAGCGTTACCTGGAACGCTCGGCGCGCTGAACCCGGCCTGCGCACGATCACGCGATAATCGGCGCCCTGATCCGTTTTCTTCTGCTCGCAGACGACGAAAAGTGCGAACATCCCTTCCGTCAACCATTTGGAACAAAGCAATGAATCTCCTATCAAAAATCGCGACTTCAATCGGCATCTTCACCCTGGCCGTTGGCAGTCTGCACGCGCAAAACAGGGAACTGGTTGTCGGCTCCAGCGCCACCTACCGCCCGTTTGCCTATGAGAATCCGAGCAAGGAAATCGTGGGCTACGACGTGGACATCATCAAGGCGGTGGCACAAAAGTCCGGGCTCCAGATCAAGATCGTCAACACACCCTGGACCGGCATCTTCGCCGCCCTCAACAACGGCGATGTGGATCTCGTTATTTCCGGGGTCACGATCAACGACAAGCGAAAGCAGTCCTATGACTTCACCATGCCCTACTTCGAAGCACGTCAATTGATCGCCGTGCAAAAGGACAGCCCGGTCAAGGCGCTCAAAGACCTGGCCGGCAAGAAAATCGGCGTTGTCACCGGCAGTACCGGCGACGACACGGCCTCGCGCGAATTCGGCAAAACCAACCCGGACATTCGCCGCTTCGAGAGCACGCCGGTCGTGATCTCGGAACTGGTCAACAGCGGTGTCGACGCCGCCATCGGTGACAACGGCGTCATCGCTTTCCGTGCGCAGGAACACAAACAACTCAAGACTGTCAACGACCCGAGCTTCCCGAAAGAGTTCTTCGGCATCGTCGTCAAACAGGGCAACAAGGCCCTGCTTGACAAGCTCAACGCCGGACTGACAGCGGTCAAGGCCGACGGCAGCTACGCGCAGATCTACAAGAAATGGTTCCAGGCAGAGGCACCGGTCCTGCCTGCGCAGTAAGCCGCGACAACACACTGTAGCGAATGGACCAGTTACTCTGGTTCGGCTGGTTTCGCGCCGACATCATTGTGGAATATGCCGTGCTGTTCTGGCGCGGCCTGCAGATGACCATCCTGGTTACGCTGATCTGCATCGTTCAGGGCACCGTGCTGGGACTCGCGATTGGCATGGCCCGACTGGCCGACGCACGCCATGCGCCGGCGCGCCAGTTGTGCCACTACGCTCTGCGCTGGCCAGCCACGGTCTACGTCAGCTTTTTCCGTGGCACGCCACTGTTTGTGCAAATCCTGCTGATTCACTTTGCCCTGCTGCCGCTGTTCATCAACCCGGCCGACGGTCTGCTGATTTCGGGTGAAACCGCGCGCAACCTCAAGCAGAACTATGGCGCTTTCATGTCCGGCGTGGCGGCCCTCACGCTCAACGCCGGCGCCTATATCTCGGAAATCTTCCGCGCCGGCATCCAGTCGATCGACCGCGGGCAGACCGAAGCTTCGCGTTCGCTCGGCCTGTCGTTTGCGCGCACCATGTATCACATCGTCCTGCCGCAGGCGTTTCGCAGAATGTTGCCGCCGCTGGGCAACAACGCCATCTCGCTGCTCAAGGATTCATCCCTGATCTCGGCCATCGGCCTGGCCGAACTGGCTTACGCTGCGCGCACAGTAGCTGGTGCGTATTCACGCTACTGGGAACCCTATCTCGCGATTTCACTCATGTACTGGGTGCTGACCCTGGCCCTGGCCTATGCGATCAAGAAACTGGAGGCTCGCTATGGCAGAGGTGATTCGCGTTGAGGGCCTGACAAAACGGTTCGGATCACTGGCCGTGCTGCAGGGGATCGACTGCGTCATCGAGTCCTCCGAAGTCGTCTGCGTCATCGGCCCCTCGGGCTCGGGCAAGAGCACTTTTCTGCGCTGCCTCAACGGCCTTGAAGAAGCGTCAGGCGGAACAGTACGTGTGCACGGCGTCTCGGTGCACGACCCCAGGACCGATGTCGACGCCTTGCGTGCAGAAATCGGCATGGTGTTTCAGCGTTTCAACCTCTTTCCGCACCGCACGGTGCTGGAAAATATCACGCTGGCGCCGAGCAAGGTGCGCCGACTGAGCGCGACCCAAGCCCGCGAGCGCGCCCGTGAACTGTTGGCCAAGGTCGGCCTGCTCGACAAGATCGACGCCTACCCGAACCAGCTCTCGGGCGGCCAGCAGCAGCGCGTCGCCATCGCGCGCGCATTGGCCATGCAGCCGCGCATCATGCTGTTTGACGAACCCACTTCGGCGCTTGATCCGGAACTGGTCGGGGAAGTGCTGGCGGTGATGCAGACGCTGGCCGAAGAAGGCATGACCATGCTGGTCGTTACGCACGAAATGGGTTTTGCACGTCAGGTTGCCGACCGAGTCCTCTTCATGGACGAAGGATTGATTGTCGAGACAGGCACACCAGCCGACATCTTCGACCGCCCGCAGCAGGAGCGCACCCGCAAGTTCCTGAGCAAGGTGCTCTAGCGCCCGGGCCGTCAGGCCAGGTGCTGGGCCAGGAACGCCAGCGTGCGCTCACGCGCGAGGGCGGCAGATGCGGCGTCGTAGGCGCCACGATGGTCACAATTGAAACCGTGCGTCGCCGGGTACATCTGCACTTCCACCCCGGGATGCGCCTGCCGCAATGCCGCCACACCTTCAAGCGGAATCGACTGATCGGTCTGCGCGAAATGCGCCAGCACCGGGCACTTCGGCTGGCGTGCGATCTCGGCTGGCGCCGTCATGCCGCCACCGTAATACGGCACGGCCGCGCTCAGGCCTGAGAGCTGGCAGGCTGCGCGCCAGGTCAGCAGTCCGCCCCAGCAGTAGCCAACCACCGCCACCTTGCCTACGCTGGCCGCGTAATCGATCGTCGCCTGGATGTCCTGCTGCACACCGGGCTCCGGCAAGGCCTCCGCCGCCGCCTTCAGCGCGATACCGGCTGTGATGTCAGCCGGCGTGTAACCCAGTTCAATGCCCGGCTGCAAGCGATGGAAAGTGGCCGGCGCCAACGCCAGATAACCCATCGCCGCAAAACCTTCGGTCACCGCGCGGATGTGGGCGTTGACGCCGAAGATCTCCTGCAGCACGACGACAGCCGCCTTCGGTTGTCCTGCCGGGCGCGCCTCATAGGCCGCGAATTTGAAGCCATCCGCTGCCGTCAACTCGATGAAATGTGCCATGCCATACCTTCAAAAAAATATTTCAGTTGGAATTGAGTTTGCGCTCAACAAAATCGAGCCGGTCCTGGCCCCAGAAGATTTCGCCGTCGATCACATAACTGGGCGCACCAAAGACGCCGGCATCGATCGCCGCCTGGGCGTTGGCGTCATAGCGTTCGTGCGCCGCCGGCGCGCGCGACTGCGCCAGCCGCTCGGCCGCCAAGCCGGACTCGACCAGCAGTTCGGCCAGCGTCCCGGCATCGGCAATATCGCGCTGCTGCACCCAGACCGCAGCCAGGATGGCCCCACTCAAGCGCAAGGCTGCTTCGGCACCATCCTGCAAATCCACCGCAACGATCAAGCGCCCGGCATCGTCGCCTGCCACCGGAAAGAAGCGTGGCTGCAGATTCAGCGGCAGCTTCAGAACATCACGAAAGCGCGCCAGTTCCTGCAACCGATAGGCCTGGCGCTGCGGTGCGCGCTTGCCCAGCGGCAGTCCGCCGGAGACAGCAAACACCTTGCCGAAGTCAGCCGGCAGTACGCGCACCGTGGCTTGCGCTGCACGGGCCATGGCGACCAGGCGCGCATGACCAAGGTAGGTCCAAGGGCTTTGCGGCGCGAAATAGTAATCAACGGTCTTGTTCAATGTGTCTCCTTGCCAGAAATCAGGTCCGGTTCCAATGCGCAACTTTGCGGCTACCATGTCCGCGTTGCCAACCCAGTTTTAACCCATATTCTTCCAAACCGCTGAACCATGGTTAAACCCGTCCTCCTGATTACCGGCGGCGCGCGTGGCATTGGTGCTGCCACCGCGCTACTGGCCGCGCAAAGCGGCTATGCCGTGGCCATCAATTACCGGGCCGATTCGCTCGCAGCAGGCGCGGTGGTGCAAAAAATCCACGCCCACGGGGGCCATGCCATCGCGCTGCAGGCCGACGTTGCAAATGAGACCGAGGTCATGGCCATGTTCAAGCGGATCGACGCCGAACTCGGGCGCCTGACAGCGCTGGTCAACAACGCCGGCATCGTCGACGTCGCGGCGCGCGTTGACGAAATCAGTGTGGCCCGACTCAAGCGCATGTTCGACACCAATGTGCTGGGCAGTTTCCTGTGCGCGCGCGAAGCGGTGCAGCGCATGAGCACACGCCACGGTGGTGGCGGCGGCGCCATCGTCAACGTCTCCAGCGCCGCTGCGCGGCTCGGGGGCGCCGGCCAGTACGTCGACTACGCCGCCAGCAAGGGCGCCATCGACACCTTCACCATCGGCCTGGCGCGTGAAGTCGCGGCCGAAGGCATTCGTGTCAATGCGGTACGCCCCGGCATCATCGACACCGAGATCCATGCCTCTGGCGGCCAACCGGACCGCGCCCGCCTGCTGGCGCCGCAGGTACCGCTGCAACGCGCTGGCAGCGCAATCGAAGTGGCGCAAGCCATCGTCTGGCTGCTCTCCAATGAATCGAGCTACAGCACCGGCACCCTGCTCGACGTGTCCGGCGGACGCTAGCGCCCAGCACCTCCATCACACGTCAGGCAGAATCCACCATGGATTTCAAACCCCTCGTCACGCTGATGGCCATCGTCAACCCGCTGGCCATCGTTCCCTTCTTCATCCACTACACGCAGGACTTCACGCGTGAGCAGCGCCGGCGCACGATCTGGATTTCGTCCTTCAGCTGCTTTGTCGTGATCGCCGTCAGCGCCCTGATGGGCCTGCATATCCTGGACTTCTTCGGCATCTCACTGGCCAGCTTTCAGGTCGGCGGCGGCATGTTGTTGCTGACCTCGGCGCTTGCCATGCTCAATGCGCAACCGGCCGAAGCCAAGTCGAATGAAGAAGAGATGCACGACGCCGCCGCGCGCGCCAGCATTGCCGTCGTGCCGCTGACCATTCCCTTGCTGACCGGCCCGGCCACCATGTCGACGGTCGTGATCTACGCTGAAAAAGCCAAGACCCTGCTGCAGCTCGGCACCCTGGTCGGCTATGGCGTCGTCATTGCGCTGTCCACCGCCCTGTGTTTTGCACTGGCGCAGCCAATTGCACGCGGACTGGGCAAAACCGGCATCAACGTCATGACGCGCCTGATGGGGCTGATTCTGGCGGCGCTGGCAGTCGAAGTGATGTCGGACGGGCTGATCAAACTGTTTCCCGCCCTGGTGAAATAGGGCGAGCACTATGGCCCTGCACACCTGGCTTCTCTACCTGGTCGCAGCGATTGGCCTGTCGCTGACACCGGGACCCAACAGCCTGCTGGTGCTGACCCACGGCGCGCTGCACGGCCAGCGTAAAACCCTGTTCACGGTAGCCGGCGGCGCAATCGGTTTCGTGTTCCTGATTGCGCTGTCGATGCTCGGTATCGGCGCCGTGCTGCAAACATCGGCCAACGCACTGACCATTCTCAAACTGGTGGGTGGTGCCTACCTGGTCTGGCTGGGTATCGGCCTGTGGCGCGCGCCGGCAATCGACCTGCGCCCAGACCGGGCCGCCAGTATCAGCAAAGGATCCGCCATGTTCTGGCAGGGTCTGCTGACCGCCATCTCCAATCCGAAAGCCCTGTTGTTCTACGGCGCCTTCCTGCCCCAGTTCATCGATCCCAAACGTGACCTGCTGCAGCAGTTCATCGTGATGGCGACCATCTTTGTCGTGATCGAGATTGCAGTGGAGTACCTGCTGGCGCTATTGGCGAACCGCATTCGCCCCTGGCTGGAGCGCGCCGGCAAGCGCTTCAACCGCGTCTGCGGCGGCATGTTCGTGGCCATGGGGCTGGCGCTGCCAATGACGCGCTGACCCTGATCGATTTATTTTTTTGTTGTTTTTTCCGCCGGGCCACTTCCCTCGGCGCGCGCCAGTTGGGCCGGGCTGCTTTCACTGGTGCAGGCGCCAACGATTCTGGCCATCTGGCGGCTCACACTGACATAAGCATGGCCGATGCGGCTGTCAAAGTAGAGCGAATCACCACGCGCCAATCGCAGCACCTCGCCACTCTCAAAGTAAACATCGATGGTGCCGGACATGACGTGCGCAAACTCCTCGCCTTCATGGCGCACGAAATCTTCAGGGCCGTTGAAGCTGCGGGCATGGACGGTGCCCAGGATCGGACTCATCTGCTTGCCCACCACGTCGGTTCCTAAAAACTCGTAGGAGAAAGCCTGACCCCGGTACAACACACCTTCACCAGCGCGTGTCAGCACCGGTCGGTCAAGCCGGCTGGTCTTGGCATCAGCCGGCGAGAACATGGCGGCCATGTCCATCGCCAGCGCACGACCGAGCGCCGAGAACTTTTCATAACTGAGCGTGAGCTGGCCACGCTCGGCGCGAGAGATCGTGGTGATCGAAACGCCCGAACGCTCCGCCACTTCGGCCAGCGTCAGCCCCTGGCGCTGGCGCGTGGCGCGCAGCCGCTTGCCGAACGTCGCGCGATCAAGCGTGCGCGCCGCCTTGTCACGCGGGACACTGGATGCTGTTTTCAGTTTCGCCATGGGTCATCTGCCAAGTGAACAAAGAGGACGTTACGGCTGGACTTTACGACAAATTACGGCAAATCAAATTTGCGTATCTGCAAATTTCATATTAGACTGGTCCACAAATCTTTTCATCCTGACCAGCGCGTGCGCAAGTCATGTGATCCGCCTGGAAAACTCAACGAGATACCGCAGATGCCGCAACAGGCTGACTTTCTCATCATTGGTGGCGGCATTGCCGGCGCCTCCGTCGCCTACTGGCTCTCACCGCATGGCCGCGTGATCCTGCTGGAGCGCGAATCACAACCCGGTTACCACTCGACCGGGCGCTCGGCCGCGATGTTCATGGAAAGCTACGGCACGCCCCAGGTCTGCGCGCTGACCCGGGCCAGTCGCGCATTTTTTGAAAATCCGCCGGCCGGATTCGCTGACAGTCCGGTGCTCTCGGCGCGCGGCGCCATGATGGTCGCCACACAGGGGCAGGACACACTGCTGGCCAACTACTGGGAAAGTGCACGCACCTTGTCGCCTAACGCTAGGCTGCTCGACGCCAGCGCGGCCTGCGCCCTGGTGCCGGTGCTGCGAGCCGACCGGGTGCTGGGCGCTGTCCATGAACCCGATGCGCTGGCCATGGATGTGGACGTCCTGCACCAGGGCTATCTGCGCGGTATTCGCCGCTCCGGTGGCACCGTCGTCTGCAATGCCGAGGTGACAGCGTTGCAGCGTTCAGCACAGGGCTGGCAGCTAAGAGCCGGTGGTATTGACTATGCGGCGCCCGTGGTCCTCAACGCCGCCGGCGCCTGGGCTGACGTGGTGGCGAGCCTGGCCGGGGTGCGGCCCATCGGATTGCAACCCAAACGCCGTTCCGCCTTCATCTTCGCGCCGCCCCAAGGCGTGAGCAGCAACGACTGGCCGCTGACCATTGGCATTGACGAAGACTGGTACTTCAAGCCCGACGCCGGCATGCTGCTGGGCTCACCGGCCAACGCAGACCCGGTGCCACCGCAGGACGTTCAAGCGGAAGAACTCGACATCGCGCTGGCCATCGACCGTATTGAATCGATGACCAGCCTGTCCATCCGCCGCCCAAGCCGCACCTGGGCCGGACTGCGCTCTTTCGTCGCCGACGGCGATCTGGTCGGCGGCTTTGACGCCGATGCGAGCGGCTTCTTCTGGGTCGCAGCCCAAGGCGGCTACGGCATCCAGACCTCGGCCGCCATGGGCGAAGCCTGCGCCGCGCTGGCGCGTGGCTTGCCAATACCCGAGCGCATCGCATCCTTCGGTCTGAGTGCCGCCATGCTCGCTGCGCAGCGGCTGGCTGCGCGCGCCGATAACGCCAGCGCCAGCATCGCCTGACATTCCTTCTTAACCCAAGCCAGAGAACCCCACACCATGCGCGTCTTCAGCGGAGCCCTCGCCACCGAAACCAACACCTTCGCCCCGATGCCAACCGGCCTGGCCTCGTTCAACGACCGCGGCTACTTTCCGGCCGGCAAGCACCCGGACCACATGCTCTACTTCAGCGGGCCGCTGTGGGCGGCGCGACTGCGCGGTGCCGAGCGCGGCTGGGACCTGGTCGAAGGCATGGTCGCCGGCGCCCAGCCCAGCGGCATCACAACGCGCCACGCCTATGAGACGCTGCGCGAAGAACTGCTGGGCGACCTGCGCGCTGCCCTGCCGGTGGACATGGTGCTGCTCGGCCTGCACGGCGCCATGGTGGCCGACGGCTACGATGACTGCGAAGGCGACCTGCTCACGCGCGTGCGGGCCATTGTCGGCCCCGATGTCGTCGTCGGCGCCGAGCTCGACCCGCACAACCACCTGAGCCAGACCATGCTGACGCAGGCCAACCTGCTGGTCTGCTACAAGGAATACCCGCACACCGACGTCAAGGAGCGCGCGCTTGAACTGGTCGACCTGTGCGCCGCCCTGGTCGAAAAACGCATCCGCCCGACACTGGCCATGGTGGACTGCGAAATGATCAGCCTGATCCACACCTCGCGCAATCCGGCGCGCGCCTTTGTCGACAGGATCCAGTCGCTCGAAGGCCATGACGGCGTGCTCTCGATCTCGATCACACACGGCTTTCCCTGGGGCGATGTGGCCGACATGGGCACCAAGGTCTTCGTCTACACCGACAACAACCCGGCGCAGGCCGCGGCGCTGGCGCGTCAATTGGCCGATGAGCTGATCGCCATGCGCGAGCAGTTTGCGCCCGCTTACCCGGGTGTGGACGAGGCGCTCGACGAAGCACTGGCTTTCGACGGCGCGCCGGTCATCGTCGCCGACAGCGCCGACAACCCCGGCGGCGGCGCGGCCAGTGACGCCACCTTCATCCTGCGCCGCATGGTGGAGCGCGGCATCGGCAATGCCGCACTGGGACCGCTGTGGGACCCGATTGCCGTGCGCATTGCGTTTGACGCCGGCGTCGGCGCTCGGCTCATGCTGCGCATCGGCGGCAAGGTCAGCCCGCTGTCGGGCGACCCGATCGACCTGCACTGCACAATCAAGGCGCTCACGCCCGCGCTGGTTCAAACCGGCCTGTCGAACACGCCAACACCGATGGGCGACTGCGCACTGGTCGAGGCCAATGGCATCGAAATTCTGCTGGTGACGCTGCGCAACCAGGCCATGGGCACCGATCTGTTTACCGGCGCCGGCTGCGATCTGACCCGGCGCAAGATCATCGTGGTCAAGTCCTCGCAGCATTTCTACGCTTCGTTTTCGAAGATCGCAGCCAAGGTGATTTATGTCGACGCGCCCGGCGCCGTGGCGCGCGACCTCAATACCCTGCCCTACGTTAAGCTGATTCGGCCAAAATGGCCGCTCAAGCCCTGAGCCCAGAACCCTTTTCCCATCCCACCGAAGGAGCATCCCCGATGAAACGCAACACACTTGCCACTCTGAGCTGCCTGGGCGCATTGCTGCTGGGCTTTGCCGGCACGCCCGCCGTGGCCCAAAACAAAACCCTGCGCGTGGTCGCCCACGCCGACGTCAAGATTCTGGACCCGACCTTTACCACCGCCTACATCACGCGCAATTTCGGCTACATGGTCTACGACATGTTGTTCGGCCGTGACGACAAGGGCGTGCCACGGCCACAGATGGTGGAGAAATACACGACCTCCAAGGACGGCAAGGTCTGGACCTTCACGCTGCGTGCGGGCCTGAAGTTCTCCGATGGCAACCCGGTCAGCGCCGCCGATGCCGTGGCCTCGATCGAGCGCTGGGCCAGCAAGGACAGCATTGGCCGCGCCATGGCCGCCTCGGGGCCGCAGTGGCAAGTCGTCAACGCCAGCACCTTCACGCTCACGCTGAAAGAACCGTTCGGCCTGGTGCTCGACGGCCTGTCCAAGCCCTCGGGCTTTCCACCGGTGATCATGCCCGAGCGCATGGCCAAGCTGCCCACCACCACACCCATGACCGAGGTGCTGGGCTCGGGACCGTTTGTCTTCAAGCGCGACGAATGGGTGCCCGGCAACAAACTGGTGTTCGTGCGCAACCCGCATTACCTGCCGCGCAGCGAGCCCGCCAACTACCTCTCGGGCAGCAAGAAGAGCGCGTTCGACCGCGTTGAATGGTTATATCTGCCCGACGCCAACAGCGCGATTGCCGCGCTGCAAAAAGGCGAGGTTGATTACGTTGAGCAGGTGCCGCCTGACTACATCACGCCACTGCGCGTTGACCCCAACGTCAAGGTCGCGGCCTCGGGTGCCTGGCAGGGCTGGATGATCATGAATCAACTGCACCCGCCGTTCAACAACCCCAAAGTGCGCCAGGCCCTGCTCAAGGCCGTCAGTCAGGAACGTTTCACTTCCGCCATGGGCTATCCGCTGGACATGCGCGTCACCTACTGCCCGGCCCTGTTCCTGTGCGGCGGCCCGAACCAAACCGACGCCGGCGCCGAGCCTTACCGCACGGCCGACGTGGCCAAGGCCAAACAACTGCTGGCCGAGTCCGGCTACAAGGGCGAGAAGATCGTGCTGCTGGTGCCCACCGACGTCACCTACCTCAACGCCATCGGCCTGATGGCGGCGCAGACCATGCGCAGCATCGGCATGAACGTGGACACGCAGAACATGGACTGGGCCTCCATCGGTGCACGCCGCGCCAAACGCGACGCACCCGAGGCCGGCGGCTGGAATATGTACGTAACGGTGGCCGGCGGCTTTGACGCCGACTCACCCGTGACCAACGCCTACCTCAGCGCCGCCTGCGGCACCAGCCTGCCAGGCTGGCCTTGCGACAAGCCGCTCGACGAGTTGCGCACCGCCTGGATCAAGGAGACCGTACCGGCCAAGCGCCGCGTGCTGCTGGAGCAGTTCCAGCGCCGCGCTTATGAGGCACTGCCTTACATCAACGTCGGCCAGTACACACCGGCGATTGCTTTCCGCAAAACGATCAAGGGTGGCGAACAGCTCAACAGCGGTCTGCCCACGGTCTGGATGCTCGACAAATAGCACGAGACGAAAACCCCATGCGCGTATTCACCGCCTCACTGGCGACCGAGACCAACACCTTCGGCCCGATGCCAACCGGCCTGGCCTCGTTCCAGGACCGGGGCTATTTCCCGGCTGGCAGCCACCCCAAGGAGTTGAGCCTGTTTGCCGCTCCGCTGTGGGTGGCGCGCGAAGTCGCTGCGGCGCACGGCTGGACCCTGATCGAAGGACTGGTGGCGGGTGCACAACCGAGTGGCACCACCACGCGCGTGGCATACGAGACGCTGCGCGACGAACTGCTGGCCGACCTGAAGGCGGCGCTGCCGCTCGATCTGGTGCTGCTCGGGCTGCACGGCGCCATGGTGGCCGACGGCTACGACGACTGCGAAGGCGATCTGCTGACGCACGTGCGCCAGATTGTCGGAGCCAGTGTGGTGATCGGCGCCGAACTCGATCCGCACGTCAATCTGAGCCGCGCCATGGTCGGACAAGCCGACATCCTAGTGGCATTCAAGGAGTACCCGCATACCGACATCGTCGAGCGCGCACGCGAGCTGATTCAGCTGTGCGAAGACAAAGTCAAAGGCCGCATCCAGCCCGTGCACGCAGTGGCGGACTGCCACATGATCGTGCCCTTTCACACCACGCGCGACCCGGCCAAGGCGCTGGTGCGCCGCATCCAGGCGCTCGAAGGCCAGAGCGGCGTGCTCTCGATCTCGATAGCACACGGCTTTGCGCTCGGCGATGTGCCCGACATGGGAACCAAGGTGCTGGTCTATACCGACGCCGACCCGGCGCAAGCGCAAGCGCTGGCGCTGCAACTGGCGCGCGAAGTGATCGCCATGCGCGAGCAACTCGCCGTGCGCTACCCGGCCATCGACGATGCGCTGAACGAAGCACTGGCATTCAATGGTGGCCCGGTGCTGCTGGCGGACCGTGCCGACAACCCGGGCAGCGGCGCCAGCGGCGACTCGACCTTCATCCTGCGCCGCCTGATCGAGCGCGGCATCGGCAACGCAACCATCGGGCCGCTGTGGGACCCGGTCGCCGTGCGCATTGCCTTTGACGCTGGCGTGGGCGCGCGTCTGGGCTTGCGCATCGGCGGCAAGATCGGCCCGCTCTCGGGCGACCCGCTGGATCTGGACTGCACCGTCAAAGCGCTGCAAAACGATATGGTCATGACCGGTTTGGCCGGCGCGCCAGCGCCGATGGGCGACTGCGCACTGGTCACAGCACAGGGCATCGACATCGTGCTGGTCACGCTACGCAACCAGGCCATGGACACCGACGTCTTCACCCAGCTCGGCTGCGACCTGGCCGCGTACAAGCTCATCGTCGTCAAATCGGCGCAGCACTTTCACGCATCTTTTTCGAAAGTTGCCAAGCAGGTTATCTACGTCGGCGCGCCGGGTGCGGCAACGCCGCACGTTGCCAGCCTGGCGTATACGAAAATTCGCCGGCCGCTTTGGCCGCTTGACGACATTGCCACCCCGAGCCTGCTATGACACTGTTTGCATCCCTGCCCATCCGTCGCAGCCTGGCGCTGCTGGCCGGCCTTTTGCTCAGTGCCGTTGCAGCGCCCGCAGCCGAACCGAGCAAGACGCTGCGCTTTGTTGCCCATGCCGACGTCAAGATTCTCGACCCGAGCTTCACCACCGCCTACATCACGCGCAACTTCGGCTACATGGTGTACGACACGCTGTTCGCGCAGGATGCCAAAGGCGTGCCGCGGCCGCAAATGGTGGAGAAATACACGACCTCGAAAGACGGCAAGCAGTGGACCTTCACGCTGCGAGCCGGGCTCAAGTTCTCCGATGGCAACCCGGTCACGTCCGCCGACGCCGTGGCCTCGATCCAACGCTGGAGCACACGCGATTCCTTCGGGCCGCCACTGCGCGCTGCCGGTGCCGAATGGCAGGTGGTCGATGCGCGCACTTTCAAGCTGCAGTTGAAAGAGCCTTTTGGCATGGTGCTCGAAGCACTGGCCAAACCGTCGGGCTTTCCGGTCATGGTGATGCCGGAGCGGCTCGCCAAATTGCCAACGACAGCGCCGATCAGCGAAGTGCTGGGCTCCGGCCCCTTCCTGTTCAAGCGCGACGAATGGGTGCCCGGCAACAAGGTCGTCTTCATTCGCAACCCGGCCTATGTGCCGCGCAGCGAACCCGCCAGCGGCATGGCCGGCAGCAAGAAGCCGGCCTTTGACCGCGTCGAGTGGCTCTACCTGCCGGACGCCAACAGCAGCATCGCCGCGCTGCAAAAAGGTGAAGTCGATTTTGTTGAAATGGTGCCGCCGGATTACGTGGCACCGCTGCGCACCGACGCCCAGGTCCGGCTGCTGCCCTCGAGCGCCCAGCAGGGCCAGCTGATCATGAACCACCTGTACCCACCGTTCAACAATCCCAAGGTGCGCCAGGCGGTGCTCAAAGCCGTCAGCCAGGAGCGCTTCAACGCCGCCATGGGCTACCCGCTGGACATGCGCATGACCTACTGCGCGACCTACTTCATCTGTGGCAGCGCCAACGAGACCGCCGCCGGCGCCGAGCCGTTCCGCACCGCCGACGCGGCCAAGGCCAAACAGATGCTGATCGATGCCGGCTACAAGGGCGAGAAAGTGGTGCTGCTGGTGGCCAGTGATGTGCCGTATCTGAACGCGCTGGGCATGATGGCGCAGCAGACCCTGCGCAGCATCGGCATGAACGTTGACGCCGTGACGATGGACTGGGCCTCGATCGGCGCGCGCCGCGCCAAGCGCGATGCGCCGGAAGCGGGCGGCTGGAGCGCCTACACCACCGTAGCCAACGAGTTCTCCATCAACAGTCCGATCGTCAGCACCTACCTGGGCGCGGCCTGTGGCAACTCGCTGCCGGGCTGGCCCTGCGACAAGGCACTGGACGAATTGCGCGCGGCCTGGATGCGCGAGACGGTGCCGGCAAAACGGCGCGAAGTGCTTGACGCCTTCCAGCGTCGCGCCTATGAAGTCGTGCCCTACATCAACCTGGGCCAGTACTTCCCGGCCTCGGGCTACCGCAAGGAACTCAAGGGCGCCGATCGCATCTGGGGCGGCCTGCCCAACCTCTGGGTGCTCGACAAGTGAACTACCTGCTGCGCCGCCTGCTGGCCACGCTGCCCGTGATGGCGGTGGTGGCGGTGGTGGTGTTCCTGCTGATCCATCTCTCGCCCGGTGACCCGGCTGCGCTGATCGCGGGCGACCTGGCCACCACCGAAGACATCGAGAAGCTGCGCGCCGCGCTCGGCCTGGACCAGCCGCTGTGGCGCCAGTTCGCGCTCTGGCTTGGGCGCATCCTGTCGGGCGACCTGGGCACCTCAATCTTCACACAAGTGCCAGTGACGCAACTGCTGGCACAGCGTCTGGAGCCCACGCTCTCGATCGCGGTGCTGACCATGAGCCTGACCGTCTGTGTCGCCGTGCCGCTGGGCACCCTGGCCGCGCACCGCGCCGGCAGTTGGGTCGACCGCTTCGTGATGCTGTTTGCGGTGCTGGCGTTTTCGGTGCCGGTTTTCCTGATCGGCTACCTGCTGATTTACAGCTTTGCCATTCGCATTCCACTGTTTCCGGTGCAGGGTTACGTGCACCTGAACCAGGGTGTGGGCGCCTGGCTTAACAGCCTGGCGCTGCCCTGCATCAATCTGGCACTGGTCTACATCGCGCTGATCACGCGCATGACGCGCGCCACCGTGATGGAGGTGCTGCAGGAGGACTACATCCGCACAGCGCGCGCCAAGGGCCTGGGCGTGCTGGCGGTGCTGGGCCACGCGCTGCGCAACGCCGCGATTCCGATTGCCACCACCGTCGGCGTCGGCATCGCGCTGTTGATCGGCGGTGTCGTGGTAACAGAGACCGTGTTCGCCATCCCCGGCATCGGACGCCTGGTGATTGACTCGGTACAACACCACGACTATCCCGTGATCCAAAGCGTGCTGCTGCTCTCGGCCGGCGTCTACGTGCTGATCAACCTGCTGATCGACCTGAGCTACCGCCTGTTCGATCCGCGCATCCAGTTCTAACCTCATGTCTGGCACCCTCGATCTTCCCCATGCCACCGACGCGCTGCCGTTTACGGTGCCGCGCTGGCGCTGGCTGCGCAAGAACCCGACGCTGATCCTGGGCGCGCTGCTGCTGCTGGTGATCACCGTGATCACGCTGGCGGCACCCTGGATCGCCACGCACGACCCGCAGGACATCGATCCGCTCACGCGCATGCAAGGTGCCTCGGCGGCGCACTACTTCGGCACCGACGCGCTCGGGCGCGACGTCTTCAGCCGCGCCGTCTGGGGCGGGCGCATTTCGATGATCGTCGGCCTGTCGGTGGCCGTACTCTCAACGCTGATCGGCGTGCTGCTCGGTCTGGTGGCCGGCTTTGTGCGCTGGGCCGACGGGGCCGTGATGCGCGTGATGGACGGCATGATGGCCATCCCCGGCATCCTGCTTGCCATCGCGCTGATGGCGGTCACACGCGCCAGCCTCACCACCGTCATCGTCGCGATCACGGTGCCCGAAATCCCGCGCATGGTGCGCCTGGTGCGCTCGCTCTCGCTGACGCTGCGCGAGCAGTTGTACGTGGAGGCAGCGCACGCCGTCGGCACGCGCTTGCCGGTGATCCTGTGGCGCCACGTGCTGCCCAATATGGTGGCGCCGCTGATCGTGCAAGCCACTTTCGTTGCCGCCGCCGCCGTGCTGATCGAGGCCTCGCTCTCGTTCCTGGGCGTGGGCGTGCCAGCGCAAACGCCAAGCTGGGGCAACATGATGGCCGAAGGCCGCAACTTTGTCGCCGTCGCCTTTCACATCATCCTGTACCCGGGCCTGTTGCTGGCAACCACCGTGCTGGCCATCAACATGCTGGGCGACGGCCTGCGCGACGTGCTCGACCCGCGCCTGGCGCGTCAACTTTGACAACACGATGACAGCCATCGCCTCCTCTCCCAAGCCGGCCAGCGCAGCACCCCTGCTCGAAGTGCAGGACCTGCGCACCTGGTTCAACACGCTGGGGGGCACGGTGCGCGCCGTCGACGGTGTCTCATTCACGGTGCAGGCCGGCCAGACGCTGGGCGTGGTGGGCGAATCGGGCTGCGGCAAGAGCGTCACGGCACTTTCGATCCTGCGCCTGCTGCCGACGCCACCGGCGCGCCATCTGGGCGCCGTGCGTTACCGTGGCCGCAACCTGCTGGACCTGAGCGAAGCCGAAATGCGCGCGGTGCGGGGCGACCGCATCTCGATGATCTTTCAGGAGCCGATGACCTCGCTCAATCCGGTGCTCACCATCGGGCGCCAGATCGCTGAGACCGTGATCGTGCACCAGCATGCCAGTCGCGCCGAGGCCATGCAGCGCGCCGTCGAGATGCTGCGCCTGGTCCAAATTCCGGAGCCGGAACGCCGCGCCAGCGAATACCCGCACCAACTCTCGGGCGGCATGCGCCAGCGCGTCATGATCGCGCTGGCCCTGGCCTGCAAGCCCGAACTGCTGATCGCCGACGAACCCACCACTGCGCTGGATGTCACGATCCAGGCGCAAATCCTGGACCTGATCAAACGCCTGCAGGCCGAGCTCGGCATGGGCATGCTGCTGATCACGCACGACCTGGGCGTGGTGGCGCAGAACTGTGATCGCGTGGTCGTGATGTACGCCGGGCGCAAGGTCGAGGAAAGCAGCGTGCTGGCCCTGTTCACGCGGCCGCTGCACCCCTACACCCGGGCCCTGATGGCTTCGATGCCGGCCATGAACAGCCAGCTCGCGCGACTGGCCGAGATTCCCGGCATGGTGCCCTCGCTGCACGAACTCGGAAGCGGCTGCGCCTTCGCCGCGCG
>SESB01001037.1_pt1 | contig 19073 bp, 17 predicted proteins | sample 3171441 | NCBI WGS metagenome assembly SESB01 (sample SAMN06051867, study PRJNA518727) | freshwater metagenome | biome: subpolar coniferous forest; feature: holomictic lake; material: water; isolation source: holomictic Lake 227, 6 m depth | place: Canada: near Kenora, Ontario | collected... | reverse complement strand
TCGTTCATGACCTCATGCGCTCGCTCAAGGACGGCCAGCCATTCCTGTTGATGGAAAGCACGCCAAGTGTCAATTGTTCGTGGGTGCAGAAACAAAAACGCCCGGGCATGCATCTGCTTTCGTCGCTGCAGGCCATCGCTCACGGCTCGGACTCGGTGATGTACTTCCAGTGGCGCAAGGGCCGCGGCGGCATCGAGAAATTCCACGGCGCCGTGATCGACCACTTTGCCAGCACGGAAAACCGCACCTTCCGGGACGTCGCCGAGGTCGGGCAGGCGCTGAAAATGCTCGCGCCGGCGGCCGGGACAAGAATCGACGCCGAGGTCGCAATTTTGTATGATTGGGAGAACCGTTGGGGGATTGACGCCGCCTGCGACCCGCGCCGGGACGGCAAGACCGACTACGAGCAGACCGTGCGCAACCACTACCGCCCCTTCTGGCGGATGGGGATCGCCTGCGACATCGTCAACGAGGATGCGGACTTCGCAAAATACAAACTGTTGGTGGCGCCGATGCTGTACATGGTCAGGCCAGGCGTGGGCGAGCGGATCGAGGCGTTTGTCCGCAACGGCGGCGTTCTGGTGGCCACCTACTGGAGCGGGATCGCCGACGAGAGCGATCTATGCTTTCTCAACGGGTTCCCCGGCCCGTTGCGTCAGACTCTGGGGCTCCGCTCCGAAGAGTTGGACGCTCTTTACGAGGGGGATCAAAATGCCATCGTAATTCAGCCCAATAACCCGCTTGGCCTGGCAGGTGAATATCCGGCCAGGCTTTTCTGCGACGTGATCCATCCCGAGGGTGCCGAGACTCTGGCGAACTACCGGGATGACTACTACGCCGGGCGTGCGGCTTTGACCTGTAACCGCTTCGGCGTCGGCCTCGCCTACTATATTGCTGCCCAGAGCGACGAGCGTTTCCACTTGGACTTTTATTCGGCCCTGGCGCGGGAGCTCCATCTTAAGCGCGCGTTGGAAACCGAGATTCCCGAGGGCGTCAGCATCACCCGCCGTTCGGATGGAGAAAGCGATTTCATCTTCGTTATGAACTTTAAGCCAATAACCCAGAGTCTGAAGCTGCCGCAACCATGCCGCAATCTGCTTGGAGAAAGTGTAGTGGACGGCACTCTCATTCTTGGAGCCTATGGGGTTTCAGTGCTCACGACTGGGAGAGAATAAATGTTTTTCACCAACCTGAGGTGGTGCCAGCTCCCGTTGTGTCCCGCAGCTTACCGGTGAGAGCAGAGAGAATCACAACCAAAGGACACATCATGACGCCTAGAACACCAAAAACTGATCGCAACCCCCAGTAATGAGGAAATCTCATTGAATGACAAACAGAGGACAAACACCTAGCGCATGTCGTACTATGATCACGCAAATTTTTGGAATAGCCAACCCGACTTGATAATTCCAATTCAACAAAAGGCTTGCCTTTCATTTATTTGTAACCCACTATTCCAAGTTGAAGGATACATAAATCAGACTGGCTTTCTGTCTAAAAATCAATGATAATGGCCGTGCAACCTAAATATTGTTTCCGGTTTTCCAAATCAAAGGACGCCTTTACACTGGTGGAAATCGTGCTTGCGCTCGGCATCCTGGCCTTCGTCTGTGCGACAACCATAAGTTTGATTGGCTTGGGAATGTCAACCTTCCGTAAAGCGGTGGATCGTTCCGTGGTGACCCAGATTGCTCAATTGATGGCCAACGAAGCCCGGCAGTCAGACTTTGCGGGGGTCACCACCAACGGGATTATAAGTTACTTCGACGACCAGGGCCAAAAGCTGTCGGTCGCAAACACAACCCCGGCGATCTATGTGGCGCAGGCACTTGTGTTCTCAAACACGAACGCTTCCGTAGCCAATCCCTACGTGAAAACAATAGTCATCCAGGTGGCGAACAAACCCGGGGGTGTCGTAAGCGACTTGCGGACCGAACCGCTTGAGGCGGATCCCTCTTTGAAGCTGTGGTCTTCGTCCAACCCCGCTCCCGTGACGACCAGCTTCGTGGTGATCGCCCAGTGCCGCCCGTAAACACCCCAGATCCAGATGCTCTCCCTTTGCCGACATTTTTCGAGAAACCGGACCAATGGAGTTACGGCCATGCGCGCCTTCACCTTGGTCGAAATGCTCGTCACGACAGCAATCTTCCTGATCATGATGGTCGCTCTTTTGTCCATGGTGGACCGTGTGAGTTGGGCGTGGACCTATACGCGGGGCAAGATTCAAGAGTTCCAACAAGCCCGCGACGCCTTTGACGTGATTACCAGGCGGCTAAGCGAGGCCACGCTCAATACCTACTACGATTATGAAGATTCCCAAGGTAATACAATCCAGTCGGGTGTCACTACTTTTATCCCTTCAACATACGCCCGTCAGTCTGAACTCCGATTCCTCAGCGGAACAGGGGTCGCTGGAACTGGAGTCGCGGGCGAACCTCGGCCTGGGCATGCCATCTTTTTTCAGGCTCCACTTGGTGTAAGCAACCCGGCTTCGGGTCTCGAAAACCTACTGAACACCTGCGGATTCTATTTGGAATATTCCAGTAATCAGAAAGATCTTCCGGCTCTTCTGCCCTCCAGCATGGCGCGCACCCGCTTACGGCTCTATGAACTGATTGAGCCCTCCGAAGCTTTGCGGGTTTACGCCTATACCACCGGAAACTCGGCTTACAATGGGCGCGAGTGGTTTTCCGACTCTCTCAACTCGGCGCTCCCCCCGGTCGAACCCGTAGCCGAAAACATCATCGCGCTCGTCCTATTACCTCAATTGAGTAATGCCGACCAAATCGCGGGGGGCTACACGGATGCCTCGCTCTCACCCTACTATACCTATGATTCCACTGTACGCACCGGGACTGCGGCGCTGAATAGCAGGAACCAACTCCCGCCCGTGGTGCGTGTGCTCATGGTTGCCATCAGCGAAACAGCCGCCAACCGGATGAACGATGCCGATTATCAAGCTCTCCTCCAAAAGCTGGGGGGACTGTTCTCCAACGCATCCCAGCTTTCCACGGATATGAAAGCATTGGAGGATTACCTCATCGGCAGGCGTATCAGCTACCGGATATTTAACTCAAATGTCGCTATAAAAGCCGCAAAATGGAGCGGAGAACAAAGGAAATGACCATGAATACCCGACACCCACGCTTGCTGTCCCACGCGCTTTTTCCCCTCCCCAGCAAGGGACGACGCGGCGCCGCTCTGGTGATCGTGCTCTCGTTTATCGTGATCCTAACGGTGTTGACCATCGCTTTTTTAAGCAGCGTCTCGACGGAATTCAAATCGTCGGTGGCTCAATCGAACTCCTTGTCGGTTCGCCAGCTGGCCGACTCAACTGTTCAATACGTCATCGGGCAAATCCGGCTGGCAAGTTCGGGGAGCACGACCCAAACCTGGGCCTCCCAGCCAGGAATGATACGCACCTACGGCGATGACGGCAACGCCAGGCAGGCCTTCAAGCTTTATAGCTCAGGCCGTTCCGTAGAAACCATCACAGGCAACTCATTCAACCCTTCCGTAGATCTGCCGGATGCGACATGGTCTGCGAAGAATGCGCTTTGGACCGATCTTAATGCTCCTGCCAACGACGCCTCCGGAACGCCTGTCTTTCCGATCATTGATCCCCGTGCGGCGGCGATCGTGAGCGGCTCATATAGCGTGGTGGACGGCTTTGCCTACGACACCACAATCGTGACGGGAAGCAACACCCGGCCCTCCAGTTCCACCGATACCAGCGCCCGACTCCCCATGCCTGTCCGTTGGATATATGTCCTAAAAGACGGCCAGTTTGCCATACCGAGTTCAAACGGAAGTGGCACCACCGCGGATTTCTCCTCTTCCACACCAAAACCCACTGTGCAAAACCCCATCGTGGGACGAGTCGCGTTCTGGACGGATGACGAGACGTGCAAGCTGAATGTCAATACCGCCTCTGGAGGCGTGCCTTGGGAACCCCCGGCCTTTGCATCCCCAATCGAGATGGCATTCTCACGTTTTCGTCCGCTTAAATCGGAATATTCCCGTTCCCCCGGACATCCCGCGACCACCAGTCTCCTGCCTGTTTTTTGGTCCCTCGCCGGACTCGATTCGCCCAATCAAAACCTTTTTCCAAGCATTGATACCGCATCGGTGCTAACCGCTCTCAACAATTTTTCCCCGCTTGGGCCTGCGGTTGGATTAGATACAAGCAAGATATGGTCCCCTGCTGCTTTCAACAATAACTCCATTTTCTACACGGGCAGCAACACCGGACTCATCCCCTTTTCCCCCCGCCTCGGATGGGGATGGTCCCAGATGGGAACCCAACCCACGGTGGTGTTACTAAGCGGTTCCGTGCAAAACAGTACCGGGACATTCAACGCCTACCGGCTGTATTCCTCAGTGGATGAGGCCCTCTACGGAGGCAATGCCACCACTTCCAATCCCCGCCCAGCCAACGCCTTCAAAATGACATCCTCCCAGGTGGAGCTGACCAAGTTCTTCCTCACGACCAACAGCCGGGCTCCGGAAACCAACCCCTTGAACCAACCCAAAGTCGCCATCTGGCCCGTGCCGGATGCCTCTAACGGCCCTGTCGCAAACAGCGTCAAGAGTTCCACACTCGGTTACCGCTCCAGCTTCGACAAATTGGTGGCTTTTTGCTCCGGTATCGGAACCGCGGACGCCAAGGGCAATCCAAAATACCCATTCTTCTTCTCCCGCTATGACTCAACAAGTCCCACCAATGACGTGGCAGGCCGCAATCAGGATGTTCTGAACTATTTAAGTCGTTCGTTAAGGGTCCGTGTACCCGGGTTCGGTGCCGATCTGCAGTCCGCCATGCAAACTCGTTACCCGGGCAGTAACCAAGCCTCCGACCGAATCCTCACGCTCATCTTTGATTACATCCGCTCTTGCATAAATCTGCTCGACCCTTCAGCAGGCGCGCCGGGGACACCAGCTGGCTCTTCCCCTTCCACGTACCTGCAGTTCGCCTACACGAACCCGATTACTGCGACCGGAGGTCAGGGCCAAGTCATTCCAGCCAGTGTTACACTCAACGGACAGAACTACAAGGGACTGGGCCGCCTGCCCGTCATCAAGTCGGTGAACATTACATTTATTGCCACGGCGACCAACCAACCGCCTCTCTATGTCGATAATTCAGGCGCGCCTGTGAAAAATGCTGCGGGAAATTATCAGATCAACCCGATGCATCCTTTCACACTAACTCCGCCCGCTGTTCCTACCGTGACAGGAGCGGCACCGGCCCTGGTGCTCAACACTATGGTCAGCGGGTCGACGTATTACCCTTTTTTTAAATATGATACGACCGCTAAGCAGTACGATCTCACTCAGACGCATCCCGGGCTCCGTTTCATGCCCACCATCAATCCGAAAACGGGCCGCTTTGATGTTGTGAATCCTGCTCAAGTAGCTGCAGCCTCCAGCTTGAACTATCACGAGACGCAAATAAAGGCCGCAATTTACCCGGAGCTCTTTCAACTTTCTCCAGGCCCCGTAGGAAATTCAGCCGCATTCCGGGTTCAACTGGTCAGCGTGTCAGGATTTGCCATTTCCAGCGCTGCTGGAACGGCGCCAGGAGGCACGTTGAACTTCACTCCCGGATATGAAACAAGACAAGGGATATCGCAGGATTACACCTATAGCAGCATAAACATGCAGGCGAATCCCCCCTATAGGTCCACCAATACCGTTGTCGTCGGGGGAGACGCAACGAACGGAGGGGGGAGCACCTTTAACATGGGGCCGGGAACTGTGGTTTTTAACATTCTTCCCCTGACTGGAACCACCGGTATACAGAAATATACCGTAACTTTTCCGGCAGCTACACTCCCAACCCCAAAGCTTGGTTTTGACAGCAGCCGATCAGATGTTTTCACTAATACAGCCCTTTATCTGGATATCAACAACAATAACTTGAATCAGGCCGAACGTGGCAGCACAACCGACGGATGCCTGAAAATGACCGCGGCAACCACACGAAGCATGGAATTGCTCTATGGTGATCCACGGACGATTGCAGCCCTGCCGGATGTCCCATCTTCTTATTTTGTGCCGCATCGTGACTATTTCGACTATGGTATTCCAACCAATCCCATTATCAGTAATGGCGGAACTCCGCCCATCCGGACCGCGCATGCGATTGGGAGTGCGCCTTACGGGTTTACTACAAATGATGCCTGGTGGTTTTATCGAGGCGCCACCTTGGGCATGTTGTCGGATGCGGTATCTTTTGCTCCTCCCAAGACTTCGCCCTTTGACCCTCTGAACGGAAACCTGTCCACCTACAAGGGACTTCTTGCTGCCAAATTCCCTCTTTTTAGCGGCGGTGGTGGTACGCTCGGGCTTGGAACGCCGGCCACTGCACCGGACAAAATCCGCCGACTGGCTTACAATGCTACTGCGGGAAATTACGTGAATAACTGGGTAAATAATGCGGGCGTTGACTCGCCGATGGCTGCCTCTTTTCCTCCCCTCACCAGCACGGTCGAATTCCGTTCTGATGCTACGGGATATAACCCGGGTGCCAACTCCGCCTATCGGTTTGACAGTGATGCGGATAATTTTCGGACGAAAATTTGGCCCAAGGGGGGGGACTTCGACAATCCGGCTATTGGTTTTTGTTTTCCTGACGGCCCTTTCATCGGCAAGGTTTCCGAAACGAATTGTGGAAGTTTGATGAAAGCATCGGGGTGGTGTTTTTATCCGGACTGTATAGATGGTTACACACCGGATGTGGGGGTCTATTTCTCCCCCTGCCGGCTTGCCCCCTCGCCAGTGATTTTTGGGTCTCTGCCCGTGGGAAACTCTCCAGACTTATCTTGGCAGACGCTGATGTTTTCGCCCAATCCCAACGCTTCGACCAGCAACTTGAGAGATGCCCGCACCGGAAATGTTGGAATCCCGGAGGCGGGGACCGTTCCGGCAGCCGGAAAAGCCCCGGACTTTTTGCTCCTGGACTATTTCTGGTCGCCCGTGGTGGAACCCTACGCCATCAGCGAAGCGTTTTCCACCGCAGGCAAGGTCAACATGAATTATCAAATCGCACCCTTCACCTATATTACTCGGAATACCGCTCTCCGGGGCGTTCTTCGGGACACTCTCCTCACCGCTGTGCAAGACCGCCAGATGAGTTATTATAAAAGTGTTTATATTCCAAACAACAGCTCTTTTCAAAATGATCTAAAAAATACCGGGGGTTGGATGTACCGTTATCCAACCCATGCAGGAGAAACGCTCAAGCAGTTTGATCAGCGTTTTTCCAATGGGGATATTTTCCGCTCCGCCTCGGAGATTTGCTCCCTGTGGCTGTATCCGGCCCAGCAGCCGAGCTCGCCTGGAAGCAACAGCCCCAATACACCGCTGGTGAATTGGGATTCGGCCAGCAGCGGGATTAAATCGTGGTGGTATGACGATCCAGCGAACGCCAGGAAATCCCTTACTGGCGACAATATGCGCGAACGCCCCTATGCCACGCTCTATCCGCGATTGACTACCAAATCGAACACTTACACCGTCTATTTCAAAGTGCAGATGCTCAAAAAGGTGCCGACATCAGCAGTGGATCAGTGGGTGGAAGGTAAAGACCAAGTCGTCAGCGAATTTCGGGGTTCCTCTGCCGTCGAGCGCTACATCGATGCGAGTGACCCGAACTTGAACTTAATTGACTTCGCAGACCCAAACTCCGCTGCCGTCAAATCCCTCGACGATTACTACCGGTTCCGAGTAATCAACACAAAACGGTTCGCCCCATAACCACAAGAATATCTGTCATGAAGAGGTTTGCCGCCTGCCCGCCTGTCACACCACCATTGGCTGAATCCGAATTCACCGCTTTCCGTCTTCAAACCGGGTTCTCGCTTTTGGAGCTTCTGGTGGTGATTTCGATCATGGCGGTATTGTTCGGTCTAGTCGTGCCTTCCGTCAGCAATCTGCTGCGCAGTAACGAAACAACAAATGCAGCGGACAAAGTCCTAGCCGTTCTCTCAAATGCCCGCCATGAAGCCATCGCGCTAAACCGTGCTGTCGAAGTGCGAATTTACGGGTATGCCGAGCGCGGTGAACCGGGGGCAGTCAAACGTTTTCGGGCAATTCAAACCTTTCTGGAGCCCGATAACCCTTCGCAGTCGTGGAAATCCCTCGATAAGCTGCAAAAGCTGCCGAGCTCCATGGTATTCGATTCGGGTGCAATCCTCTCGCCCCTGATTGGATCGCTTCAGTCCTATCCCGGATCTTCAGGAACCACGTCCGATTTTCGCATTCCGTCAATCGGGGCTGATTACGATTTTGTTAGGTTCAGCTTCCGGGCCGACGGTTCCACTTCGCTGGACAAAACGCAAAAATGGTTTTTGACCATTAAATCATTAAATGAACCGGATAACTCTACCGCTCTTCCGAAAAACTATGCAATGGTGCAGGTTTTCCCATCGCGTGGAGCCATCAAGATCTATCGGCCATAAGCGAACACCCCCCGACCCCGGTCTCCGCAGCAATACCACCCTAGAAGAGACAATCCCCAAAACGAGCACACAAGAAATGCAAAGCCATGAACTTTGACGGCACAGCCCGCGATCTTGGCCTCGAATGCTCATCGTGTTTCCATAGATGGCAAAAATCTGGAAAGATATCCCCATGACATCCCCTGACTCCGCCGATTTTGTCGAGCCACCCGCTGTTCGGCGAACTATTTACGATGTGGCGAAAGCCGCCAATGTCAATCCTTCAACTGTTTCTCGAGTAATCCAGAAGTCTAGTCGAATCAGCCATGCAACGCGTGAAAAGGTCATCCAAGCGATGCATCGTCTCGGATACGTTCCTGCACCCGAACACCGGCGTCCGGGTAATCGACTCAAGGCCAAGCAAACCGGCGAGGCGCAAGTCGTCTGCCTTGTTTTTTTTGGCCAATTTAGCTTGCACTGGATCGCCGACAAATGTCCGGTTTACGCCTACGCAATCGAAGGCGTCCGCCGCGCTGCCGCCGCCAGCGGTTTGCATTTAGTAATGCGCAATGCTTCCACTTCCGATGCGTTGGAATCCCTTATGAAGGACGTCTCCGTGGACGGTTTCATCATCTTAGGATGCGACGATGCTGATACAGCCATATTCGAGCGGAACAAGCGACGTCCGACTGTTAAGCTCTTGGGAGAGGGGAATTGCAAGTATGGGGATACGGTCACTGCGAATGACACTGAGATTGGACAAATGGCAGCTGCCTACCTTCTTGGCAAAGGCGTCCGCACAGCCATCATGATTGATGGCGCTGCGACAAGTGTTACGGCCATCCGATTCCATTGCTTCCGGGAGCGAATAGAAAAGGCTGGCTGCAAGGCTCTCGGATTTCATAATCCGATCCTAGACGATTTTCAGGAATCAGTTTCCCCGATTCATCGGCAGCAGATAGCACAGATATTACGCCTGAGCCTTGGCGCAAATAAGGAAGGCACCGGCATTTTCGTGGGTTCCGACCGCCTGCTGGTGGCGCTCTGGGCAACGCTTCAACAGGAGGGATGGAAACCGGGCGAATCTCTCCCCCTGATCAGTTGTAACAATGAGCGCCCTTACCTACGCACCCTGTTTCCACGCCCCGCCAGCATGGATATTGGTGCCGATGAAATCGGGAGCTGCGCCATTCAACAATTGATATGGCGCATTGCTCACCCGAGCCATCCTTACCGCACCATTTTGCTCTCTCCGAAAATCGTCCCAGGCGAGTTGGATGCCGCTATTCTTGATTCATACCTGCTCTGTCGTTAGAAACCGGCGCCACGAGTTAAAATCCACCATGGAGGCCCTGATGAAAAGCATCACTGTAATTAGACTAGTCGTCTTGAAAAACTAACTTTGGCAAGGGAGCAAGCTGGTTTTAAAGGGGTGAGGATGGGAGAATAGAGGCAAGCGTCCGGTGTAGCTTTCAATACCCACAAGTTTAGCGGCCAGACTAAATCCCAACTGAATATCGGTGAGGGGACATGCCCGCCACATGATCATATTGCCAAGTGGCGAATCATTTGCCCGGGCAAGATAGCCGCCGATACAGGCCACTTTTTTAGATACTCGGAAACAGTTTTCTTGGGCGGCGCATCCGACAGCTTGGTCTTGATCAACGTAAGCGGTGCGCCAAGCACCTCTTGACGACCGATTCATCGGATGAGCGGTCATAGTTTTCATAAACGTCGTAGCTGAAGTGCTACGACATTTATGATGCGCGGCGGAGTTGCTTCGCGTGGAGCGCCTTGGCGTAGGCTTCCGGGGTGACGTCCTTGATCTGCCGGTTGGTCATCGCGGGCAGTTTTGTGAGGACCTCGCGCAGGTAAGCGTAGGGATCGATGTCGCGACGGCGGCAGTTCTCGATGATGGTGTAGAGGATGGCTCCGCGCTGCCCGGCGTCGGCGTTGCCCACGAAGAGCCAGTTCTTCTTGTTATGGAAAGCTTTCCATAAAAAAAACTATGGCAAGTTGCGGATTATGCAAAGATGCGAGGGATTGCTTGGACTGAAGGCTGCGGCTTGATGAACAATAGCAGGGGGTTTGGAGTCTCATGTATAGAGGCCCCGATATGGAATCGCCCCTATTTCTTCGTGAGTGGAGCCGACGGCGAATGGCGGCGAACGGTCTTGGCATAATTCTTTTCCAATTTGCGGACTGGTTGCAGGCGAAGGGATACTCCCGAAACAGCATTCACCAGTATACCGAGGCGGTTGAGCATTTTGGGTTTTGGCGTTCTCAAGAACATCCATTCTCCCGGAAGGTCACGGTTTCAGAAATTGATGAGTTTTTGTCATCGCATTTGGCGTGTTGTCGTTGTGGGCAACCGGCCAACAAGACGCTGAAAACTTGCCGCACCGCCTTGCATCGACTGTTGGAGATGTTTGGCTACGAAAAGGGCGGTTTGCAATCCGACAGCCGCTCTGGACCAATCGCCGTTATGGTTGGGCAATTTGACCGCCACATGGTAGATGTCTGCGGGCTCTGTGCCGCCACCAGGCTTTACCGGCGGCGATACGCGCGGGAGTTTGTGACATGGCGTTTCAAGGGCAGGAAATTTAATCCCTCAGCTCTTTGTTTTGCGGATTTTCTTCGTTACGTAAACTTCCGGGCTCCATCCCTTGAGCCCGCATCGACGGCTGTCATGATCACATCGCTGCGCAGTTTGGTGCGCTATTTTGAGTTCGGGGAGCAGTGTTCACCGGGACTGTCTCGGGCGTGGCCGACCGTGTCACACTGGAAACGCACAGTGCCTACCGATATCCTCACCGTTCCTGAATGCCGTAATTTGCTGGGGGCGGTGGATGCCAAACATCCAGCAGGTCAACGGGATGTGGCGATTCTCCGCCTGATCCTTGATTTGGGACTGCGATGCTCAGAGGTGGCGGGTCTCTCTCTTGAGGATATCGATTGGAGGAAAGGCACCCTGACAATACGCAAGACGAAGCAAAGGCGAGAGCGTCTACTGCCGCTGCCTCCCTCGGTGGGAAAAGCCATTGGCCTGTATCTTCGCACAGGCCGACCGAAGGCAGCCAGCCGAGTGTTATTTCTGTGTCATCGCTTGCCCGTGGGGCAACCCATCACGATTGGCCGGGTACGAGGCGCGGTGCGCCGGGCCATGCATCACATGGGGCGGGATCGTGGAGGACCCCACTTGTTGCGACACACCTTTGCCACAGCTTTGCATAACCGAGGGGCGTCCCTCAAAGAGGTGGCAGACATCCTCGGGCATCAAAGCTTCGACACGACTGCGATCTACGCGAGGGTAAATTTGCGGCAATTGGAAACGGTTGCCATGCCGTGGCCAGGAGAAACCTGATGAAGACTTCTGATTCCATGATCGCGCGGGTCGACGCGTATTTGCAATACCGGCGCTCTCTTGGTTTCGCCCTGCGCATTGAAGGCGGTATGCTGCGTGGATTCGGGAAGTTTGCCGACGAATGCGGGCATCGCGGCCCGCCGACCTCTGATCTGGCAATTCGATGGGCTCGCCTGCCGTCGAAGGCTGATCGCCTCTACTGGGCTCGGAGGATTGAGGTTCTCATCGGCTTCGCATGCTACTGCCAAATCTTCGATGCACGCACGGAAATTCCGCCCAAACACATCTTTGGCCCGGCACACCGACGCAACACGCCCTATATTTATACCGACAGCCAGTTACGGGCGCTTGCAGCCACAGGGCCGGGAACTGACTCCCAAGGCGGATTCCGGCAGCTTACCTATGCCACACTGTTTGGTCTTTTGGCTTGCACGGGCCTACGCATTTCTGAGGCTTTGCAGTTGCGCATTGATGACGTTGATCTCAAGCAAGGAGTCATAACCGTGCGCGAAAGCAAACGTCGTCGTTCACGACTGGCGCCGATCCATCGGACGGCAAAAGTGCGGCTTCGCGACTTTGCCGACCAGCGTAACAGGCGTTTTCCTCACGCCTCCTTTTTCTTCGTCAACAAGTCAGGAAATCGCCTTCCATACTCAACGGTTCGCACCGCGTTTCGTGGATTATCGGATGCGCTCAAATGGGGGAAGGAAGGGAAACACCCGCGTTTGCACGACCTGCGCCATACATTTGCCTGCCGCGTGTTGCAAAAATGGCAGCGCCGGGCATCAGGCCAGGAAGACCGCATTGACTGGCTTTCCCGGTATCTGGGCCATAAACGGGTTAGCGACACCTATTGGTACCTCTCGGCAACGCCCGAACTCTTTGCCTCAGCGGTCGGAAAGTTCAAATACCCCGGAACCAATCTATGAACCCTCCTGAACGGTTTGCCAACCTCATCCAAACATTTTTCTGCGACTATTTGATCAAACAGCGTGACGTGAGCATGCGAACCGTCGGCTCCTATCGTGACACCTTTCGTCTCCTGTTGAACTTTTATCACGAAATCTTCGGCAAACGTCCCGACCAACTGACTCTTGAAGATCTGAGTGCCTCCAACATACTTGCCTTTCTCCAGCACCTCGAAAAAATCCGTGGCAACTGCGTGCGAACCCGCAACTCGCGTTTGGCCGCCCTTCGCTCTTTCTTCCACTACGCCATTGGATTGGAGGGGCCAGACCTACTTGTCCAGAGCCAACAGATCATGGCCATCCCCATCAAACGATTTTCTCGCCCCCTAGTGAGCTTTCTTTCCGTTGGCGAAATGACGGCTATTCTCAATGCCACCGGAGAATCGTGGACTGGCCACCGAGACCATCTGCTTCTGCTCTTCCTCTACAATACCGGGGCGCGTGTTTCGGAGGCGCTCTCCGTGCGGGTGACCGACGTCCAAAGGTATGACTGCCGGGCTGTTCAGTTGTTTGGAAAAGGCCGAAAGGAGCGGATGGTTCCTCTCTGGAAGGAAACATCGCATGCCGTCCGAAACTGGGTAAAACGCGCCGGTCTTACGCCTGATCGGCCCTTGTTCCCGAATCGTTTCGGCACCCCAATGACGCGAACGGCGGTTCAGCAAAGAATCAGCTTGCATGTGCAATCAGCAGCGGAAAAAAGCTGTCCCTCGCTGAGGTTCCGCCGCATATCTCCTCATACCATACGCCACACCACGGCAATGCACCTTCTGCAATCAGGGGTCACCATGCCGGTGATCGCGCTCTGGTTGGGCCACGAAGGCCCAGCCACCACCCATCAGTATATCGAGGCCGACATGAGCATGAAGGAAGCCGCCTTGAAACGACTCCAGCCGCCAAAGGAAAGGCAGCGCCGATTCAAGCCGTCTGCCGGGCTACTTGCGTTCCTCGACAACCTTTGATTATGCAAAGTTCCGCCTCGCTTACGGCCCCGTTTTACCAAGGGAATTGAGGGCGACATTTGCATAATCCGCAACTTGCCATAGTTCTTGTTATGGAAAGCTTTCCATAAAAAGAAGAACTGGCTCTTCGTGGGCGATGCAGATGCGGGCCAGCGCGGAGCCATCCTCTACACGCTCATCGAGAACTGCCGCCGCCGGGGCATCGACCCCTACGCCTACCTGCGCGACGTCCTCACCAAACTGCCCTCGCTGACCAACTGGCAGATCAAGGACTGGACCCCGGAAGCCTACGCCAAGGCCCTCCGGGAAACGCAACTCCGACGCGCGTCGTAAATGTCGTAGCTACTCCGCTACGACGTTTATGACATCTATGACCTGCCTTCCGGTGCTCCGGCTGTCAAGAGGTGCCTCGTGTGACGCTTACAATTCGGGCACTGGAAGCCAAAGATTGCGTGGCATGCTGAGTTTTGCCGGGAGCTTGAAGGTTTGGGTGCGCAGGAGCCAAAATCTCGAATGCCCCAAAACGGGAGTGGAAACTCAAGGGGGACATCTCCCCTTCCAGAAGGATGTTTCCAATAAAGACCGTGGATGGGAGGGGGAAGGCTCCCCGGACTTGAACAAAAAACTCGGCCAATTTTCCAGGATCTACGGGCCACTCTGGCTGGATGCTTTGATCTCATAAACGACCGGGACGGGTAGGTTCCGAGCAATTTGTTGCGGCACGCCCCCCCACGCACGCACCTTTCCCACGGTGGTGGCCAAGACATCTCGTGCCGCCCCGAATCGGAAGTTTTCGATGGAACTTCCGATTCGCAAAACGCCCCCCGGGCGCTTTCCAAATCTCGAATGCCTCAAAAGGCGAGAATACGAAGGGGATAGCCGGGCGGTGGGGGAATATCCTGAGCCGGAATGAGGGGAATCCGGCGGATCTTTTAAGCGCTCTGGCAAGCCGGGAAGGCTATCAGGCGAATGATCGGGTTCACATGCCCGCCAGTTTCAAAATGAACTTCCAGAAAATTGCCTGAGCGGGAGCGGGGGAGATCCCCTCCTCCATCAATTCAGAACTCGCTTATTTTTCCAGGCCGTTCCTTCTCCAGTAGCTGGGGAACAGGCTGGGTGGAATGTCTCCATCCGCTTCTGGCAGAGCTTCTTCCGCCCTGGGTATCTGGGATCATATGGAACAAAATCAGCCTTCCCAATTTGTCCGACTAATTGCCAGAAGCCGGATTAACGGAAAAGTTACAGAGGGAGTCCCGGCCGGAGATCGATCCACCTACCCGGAGGAGCACTTCATTCGATAGATGAAAATGTCGGGGGTGAGTGATGGAACTACCGCCGACTACCGTCATGCCGTCCGTCGCTATCTTGCGTTTCTGGGGGAAAGCCTGTTCCCAATCCGCCGGGCATTCCTGAATTTTGACGTGCCGCCGGGCATGCTGCGGCTGACCGGCTTTGCTCTACGCCGTTTGACGCGGTATTGGCGGGAAGTTGATGGGATGGATATCGACCTCGGCGTGCCGTCACGATTAACAAATCCAAGCCGACCAAACCCAAGCCCACTTAGGCGGCAGGAAATACTGCTCATGCTGCGCACGGCGCGTAGGATATATCCACCTTATGGGAAAAAAGCAGCCATCGGACGAACCTTTCGTTGCTGGCTATTGCTCACTTTGGAATGGGGGGCACGGATCAGTGAAACCGAATTGACTTGGGGGCAAATTGGCCTGGAAAAAGGCTCCGTATTGCTATGCGGAAAGATGGGGGAAAGCTAGGCTCCAATATCGCCATGTGGCATCCGGATATTGAAACACCTTCGGCGCCACACTCCTGATGCGGCGGGCCCATTCACCGGACTACGCGGCAACATGGTCGGCAGCGACTATCTTTACCGCATTTTCAAAAGAGTTTCTGCCGCAGCAGGGCTGGATTGCCATCCACATCAATTGAGGCACACCCCAGTGAGCGAATGGGGAGAAGCCGGGGTTCCACTCCCCTATTTGATGAAGCTCTCTCGGCACAAGAGTGTCGCCGCAGTGACCTGGTATTTGAAGCCTTCCGAACAAAAGCTACGAGAATTTGCTCCGCGACGGCACGCTGCCTAAGCATGGGAACGCGTAGATTATAAAGAAGTCATTTCCTTACCGATGCTAAGGAAAGGCGGCACCGTCGTGCAGAAATAGCTTTCACCGGAATCGGCAAAAAGATCGGCAATTCTTAGACTTTTATTGACTGCGTCTTCTTTTTTAGTGCCGTGCAATAAGAGACTTCCACAAGAATTGACATCGGCAAAAAGATCGGTAATCTCTGGGGGGATATGGATCTTTACGACCACCCCTCATCCATGGATCCACTCCTTCCATCCAGCGGCCAAACCGAAATGGAAGGGCTGGCCGTTTCGCTTCTGGCGGGAACCGCGCGGCTGTCCGAAAAATTGCGCCCACACACGCGAGCCCGCATCGTCGCGTTGATTCGTTCAATGAACGGCTACTACTCAAATTTGATTGAAGGCCATCGCACAAAGCCCCATGAAATCGAACGCGCCCTCCGCAACGACTTTTCGGACAAGAAGGACGTCAGGGAGAAACAGTTGCTCCACATTGCGCACTTGCAGGCGCTGGAAGTCTTGGAGGCCGAGAATCCAAAAATCGACGACCTGCTCACAACTCAATTCATTCTCCGGATTCACGGGGAGTTCTGTAAGCGACTTCCTCGGGAAATGCTTGTCCAGAAAGGGCCTACTGGAAAGGAATACGAAGTCGTTCCCGGGGAACTGAGGGATCACAATGTGTCCGTGGGACGTCACGTTCCCCCCGATTATAAATCGCTGCCAAAGTTCCTTGATCGCTTTACTGGTTTTTACCGTGAAGAAGCGAAGAAGTCACCGACGGCAAGTGTTGTGGCCGCCATGGCCGCTCATCATCGCTTCGCCTGGATTCATCCCTTCGCTGACGGAAACGGACGTGTGGCCAGACTATTGACGCATTTGTGGTTGCGAAGCGCAGGGGCCGACGGCGGCGGAATGTGGACTCTCTCCCGCGGACTAGCAAGGCGCGTGGAGGGCTATCGCTCGGCTCTGGACGATGCAGACGAGAAGCGGCACAACGATTTCGATGGCCGGGGACCGCGATCAGATTCTGCATTGCGGGCGTTCTGCCGATTCATGTTGGACGCTGCACTGGACCAGGTAACCTTCATGGGCAACCTGCTCGACATCGGGGAATTTGAGAACCGGCTCACGGCGATTTGTCGCCAACAGGAAGCGGAGGGGAAGATCACCAAAGGTTCGTCGGCACTCGTGAAGCAAGTATTCCTTGAGGACGAACTCCGGCGTGGCGACGCCTCCCGCATTCTCGGCGTGTCTCCACGTACTGCGCAGCCCATCGTTACCAGGCTTCTTGAGAAAGGCTGGCTAGCGTCCCCGAGCCTCAAGGGTTTGCTCACGCTCGGGTTCCCGAACAGCGCTCTCCCTTTTCTGTTTCCGAACCTCTACCCGTCGGGGACGCCGGGAGAATAACTGCGTGCCGCACCTATTCGAGGGATCAGCTTGAGGTTAGGCGTGTAGTGTATTTCGGGTCTTTGACCCCTCAATGGCACGTTGTCTAGGTTGTAGATCATAGCCGATCCGGGGGGGCTGTATCTCCTGGCATGCAAATCAAACAGCATGCACCGGCAGATTACATCATCAACAAAGCCATGGTCAAAAGGCGCGAAAGCGCCTGGAGCATTCTTGTGGCCCACCACGCTCCGTCAATATGGCCCCCGTACCTTATCGACCTTGCGCTAACGTCCGCACAATCGATGAGGGAGATAACATTCCAGCGCCTCTGCGACGGTGCGGTTCGGTTGAACAGCAAGGGCGCTGTGGACAGTTTGTCGCTGCAAATGGCGAGCCTTGATCCGGCTCAGCATCTCCTTCTTGGGTGGTGCAAACAGCGAGTCCTGGCTTGGAGATCACGTCATTCCCTACGCAATAACTTTGAGACGGAGGAAGTGATGTGTCGGCTGCGGGAGCTTGTGATTGCAAAATCAGAACACTATCAGCCCCACCGGCATTGCGGCGACTGCATCCTTACCCACGGTTATGAAGCCTGGCTGACATGGCTCTCCAAGGGGTTATTTAGTTCGCTGGATCGTTCCCTGCGCGGGCTGCCCTCGTGCTCTCTTGATAAGGCGATAACCGATGACCATGTTGAGATCCTGCACGACATCATTGCCGATCCACGCATCTCGTCAGATACGGAATGCATCCGCTCCATTCGCGATGGATTGCGTGCAGCATTGCGAACACCTGACGAGTGGAACCTATTCTTCGCACTCATGTATTCGGGCAAATCACTGCGGAAAATCGTTGCCGCATGTCCCTCGATGATTTCCAATGGGCGTGCGGTGTGGTATCGCCCACAGGAACGGCAATAGCCTTGAACCGCTTCGTAGAGAATCCCCACAAAGTCCGCGCTGGCCAGGGTCATGTCCATGGCGCTCTGGCGTGTTTTGCGGTTGATCCTTATCGGCTGGTCGCAGCCCGGACACTTCGGGACGAAACGCTTGTCCCAAAGCAGTTGAACTTGCGCTCGATCCCCGTCGGTGATCATACTTTCTACTCGGTAGCCTTCGCTTCGATACAGGTTTTTAAGGTTGTTTTGCACCACACCTTCAAACCACGGCGAAGGCTGCCGCTCCCACCCTCTTTTGCGGGGCTACCGCCCTGCAAGGATGAAAAAGAGCCTCAAAGACTATGGCAAGAATTAGAGTTTTAACCGTTACAGACCTCCATCTTCGTAGAGCGCTATACGAGCAATTGGCGACGGCTGTCGCAGAGCATAAGCCTGACGTGGTTGCCTGCGTTGGTGATTTTTTGGACGAGGGGGAAGACACCCGTAGCCAGCGCCAAAAGATGTCCGTTCAGGACGCCGCGTTCGCACTGTCTGAACTGCCTTGCGAAGTCATACTAACAAGAGGTAACCACGAGGAATTTCCACTTTGGCCGGAGTTTGAGGACGAGTGGCGCTCGATTGGCAAACCGCTCCATGCTCTGCACGGCGATTACTTCGCCTTTGGGCCGTTGACCATCGTGGGTTTTCCCTGCTTGCTGGGGGACGACGAGGCTTATTCACGTGGGAAACCGTTCTGCCCATACCACCCAGATGACTGGCTGCCGAACCTGCTGACCCATATCGGGCCGGCAGGCCGCACACTTTGGCTGATGCACGAGCCACCCACCATGGACTTGGCTTCCATGGAAGCCTATGAATCAGAATGGCAGGACGCCATCCTTCAACACCAGCCGCTCGCCACGGTATCCGGGCACGACCACACCACCCCGCTGCGAAGCGGTCAATGG
>SESB01001032.1_pt1 | contig 19149 bp, 16 predicted proteins | sample 3171441 | NCBI WGS metagenome assembly SESB01 (sample SAMN06051867, study PRJNA518727) | freshwater metagenome | biome: subpolar coniferous forest; feature: holomictic lake; material: water; isolation source: holomictic Lake 227, 6 m depth | place: Canada: near Kenora, Ontario | collected... | reverse complement strand
GACAAGTTTTTGACCAGCACCACCGTCGTCAGTTATTACAACACCGGCTGCGCGAGGTGGTCTTGGAGCTGAGTCAATGACAGTGCTCCATGCTGCCGCCACTTGTACACCCGTACTCGCACAATTTCGAATATCAATTGTCTTTTTCTTCGCGGCCATAATGCCTTTGAAGGATGGATAGCGAGGTTCATTAATTTTTTCTACAACACTTATTACCACTGGAAACACCGCAAAAATTTCTTCTACTCCTGCTTCAGTTACACGAGTTATTGAAACTTTCTGAGTACTTGGATCTACCTCAACTTTTGAAGCGAAAGTAAGCTGCGCCCAATCTAACTTTTCACTGATCATCGCAGGCACAACGCTCATGCGTGCATCTGTTGACTCTGTTCCGCAAATAACGATGTCAAAGTTCTCTTTGGTAATGACGCTAGCCAAAACTTGGGATGTGAGTACGGCATCAGCACCGGCCAAAGTGGCATCGCTAATTAAGATTGCATCATTTGCGCCCATTGATAGCGCTTTTCGAATCGCTTCAGTGGCACGTTCTGGGCCCATTGAAATGACTGTGACGGTGTTAGCTCCACCCTCTTCATTTCCTCCATGGGCTTCGGCAATGCGCAGCGCTTCTTCAATTGCATATTCATCGAGATCATTGAGCACTGCATCAACGTTGGCACGATCGAGTAAACCGCCCACCATCTTTTTCTCAGCCCATGAATCTGGAACTTGTTTGATGCAGACACCAATCTTCATGTGGTCAATGTTACTGGCCAGTAACCGCTTGCGCGAGCCACAAGGCGAGATTTCACGCCAGATTTGCCAACACGTAACCTCAATGTGAAGTTGAGTCTTTAATGCGGGCTGAACATTACCCACATGAACCTTCCGCTACGTGTGGCCATTGTTACCGAGTCATTTCTGCCTCAAGTAAATGGAGTAACCAACTCAGTGCTTCGCATTCTGGAGCACCTCAAAGCCGAGGGGCATCAGGCACTAGTTATTGCACCAGAGAGTGCCGATGGGCCAAAAGAGTTTGCTGGCTTTCGCGTCAAACGTGTGCCAAGTCTAGAAATGAAAGGTTTGATCCCTCTTGCATTTCCGCAACGTAGTTTAGAACAGCTCCTTGATGGCTTTGCTCCCGATGTTATTCACTTAGCGTCACCAATTTTTCTCGGCAAATATGTAACGAAGATTGCACAACGTTTAGATATTCCAACTTTGTCAGTTTATCAAACTGATATTGCCGGTTTTGCACGTCATTATGGATTGAGTATTGCTCACACTTCACTAAAGAAGTGGGTTGGAAAAATACACGCTCAAAGTAATCGAACTTTAGCGCCATCTAAATGGGCTTGTAATGACTTAGTTAATTCTGGTGTTAATAATGTTCACTTATGGCAACGCGGGGTGGATTCACAGCGTTTCTCTCCAGAAAAACGCGACATAAATCTGCGATGTGAAATATTGGGAGCACGTCCTGATCGCAAAATTGTCGGCTACGTCGGCAGGCTAGCTAATGAAAAAAGGGTTGATGACTTAGCGGTATTGGATGCACGGGATGACATTCAACTTGTCATTGTCGGTGATGGGCCGGCTCGATCACGTCTTGAAAAGATTTTGCCGAATGCGCACTTTGCTGGCTATCAAGGTGGAGAAGATTTAGCAAAGTACTACGCATCATTGGACTTTTTTGTTCATACTGGTAAACATGAAACTTTCTGCCAATCTATCCAGGAGGCTTTGGCTTCTGGAGTACCTGTAATTGCGCCTCATTCTGGTGGTCCAGTTGATCTTGTCATGCATGGTTGGACTGGTTACTTAATTGACACTGCTGCACCAGTTTCACTCAACCGAGCAGTCAATATGTTGATACATATGCAAGACCCACTTCTCATGCAACATCGCACGCGTGCATCCGTTGTCGATAGAAATTGGACTTTAGTAAATCAACAACTTATTAATCATTATCGCGAACTGATTTCTGATAAATCTGGTGCTCTCAAGGAGGCTGTTGCATGAAAATCGTTCATATAGCTAATTTCTACGGGCCGAAATCTGGTGGAATAAAGACCACCCTACACCAGCTTGGAACTGGTTACGTTAATCGAGGCCATACCTTTACTTACATTGTTCCAGGCCGAGGATTTTTTTGTGAAGAGTCATCTAGTGGCACAAAAATTACAATGCCTTCAATTGAAATACCTTTCAGTGGCGGCTATCGCATCATTCGAAATAATCGCGATGTAAAGAAACTGCTCATTATGCTTAAGCCTGATGTCCTTGAAATCTCAGACCGCTTTACTCTTTCAAAAATTGGTGAATGGGCGGGGAAAAGAAATATAGCCTCGGTTGTTTTTAGTCATGAGACTCTGAGTGGCTTAGCAAAGAATTACTTCCCATTTTCATTAAAGCGAATCGTGGATTGGCATAATCAACGCCTTTCTTCTAGATTCAAGCATGTCATCACTACCACTGAATTTGCGGCAAAAGAATTTGAAGATATTAAAACAACAAATCTTGTAAGAGTTCCACTTGGAGTGGACTTAGATAAATTTTCTCCTTTTCTTCGCAATGAAAGTTTTAGAAGTGATCTACTAAAGGGTGCAGAAGTATTGCTAGTTCATTGCGGACGAATGTCTCGTGAAAAACACCCAGCACGATCAATTGATGCTTTAAAAATCTTGCTTGAACGAGGGATTAATGCCCGACTCATTTACGTAGGAATTGGTCCTATGTACAGCGAGCTTCGAGAAAAGAGTAAAAAACTTCCCGTAACTTTCCTGGGTTATATTGCCGACCGCGAGCGATTAGCCGAAATTCTTGCGTCAGCCGATGTATCACTTGCACCAGGGCCAATTGAAACTTTCTGCTTGGCCGCCCTTGAATCTTTAGCCGCTGGAACACCAGTTGTTGCCTCAAATACCAGTGCGGTTGGTGAGTTCCTTTTGCTTGACAGTGCTGAACCTGTCGGAGCAGTTGCGGGAAATACTGGTCATGAGTTTGCAAATGCAATCGAAAAAGTACTCGAAATGCGTCGTGATTCCACACTCTCAGCGCGCTGCTTCCACCAAGCTGAAAACTTCCCTTGGAGTGCAACACTTTCGCTCATGCTCAAACTCCACGGTGAGAGCGCTCTAGTTAAACGGAAACTGCGCGCAGCGTAAATGAACTCCGTTGCCACTTTTGCAGTATTGGGAGATAGCGCAGCATCAGGTGTTGGAGACACTGACCACAATGGTGTGAGCAAAGGGTGGGCATATTATTTAGCTCAAAGTTTCAATAACCCACTTGTGTATCTGAATCTCTCGCGGCCGGGAGCAAAGTCTGAAGAAGTTCTAGAGGTTCAATTACCTAAACTTCTTATTCACAATCCAACAATCACCGCAGTCATTGTGGGCGGAAACGACGCTTTGCGTAATGAATTTTCTCCACGCAAACTGCATGATAATTTGCGGCTTATTTTGAAACAACTCAAAGCTAACGGCTCTGAAATCGTACTGCTGCAGCTGCACGATCCCACGAAAATTGTTCCGCTACCTAAAACCTTGGGTTCAATCCTGAAACGGCGTATTGACGGTGTAAATCAAGTAACGGAAGCAGTAGCTGCTGAATTCGGTGCCCAAGTGCTACAGACACGGCGAATCGAAGGCATATATCAAAGAAATATCTGGCACGTGGATCGTATGCACCCTTCAAAACTAGGGCATCAACTTTTAGCCAGCCATTTTCGCAATTTGTTGCATCCTCGTTGGGATATCAATCCAATTGAATGTGAAGTTCCAGCTAAAACTTCCAAAAGGCAATCGGCACTGTGGATGCTAAAAAAGGGAACACCGTGGTTTTTCAAACGCAGCATAGATCTATTGCCAGCGGCAATTTTTCTTGTTGTGCAGGAGTATTTTCGAAGAGTTTTTCCTCGATTTCAACATGAACAGGCATTGGTCTATTACCCAGAATTCGTGAATCAACGAGAAAGTAGTTTCATCGAAGTCTTTGAGGAGCGGGTGTCGTAACACAACAGTAATAAAATCAGGGCATTATTGCGCCGTGCTTCCAGCAGATCCCCGAACCCTTGGCGCCACCGTTACCGACGGTGGAACTAATTTTGCGCTCTGGTCTAACGCCGCTGATGCCGTGGAGCTATGTCTATTTAATGAAGTCAATGGAAAGTTAGTTGAAACGCGTTTTGCAATGTCGCATCGCAATGGCCCTATTTGGCATGGCTACTTAGCTGGCGTTCGAGCCGGACAGCGTTATGGGTACCGGGTTTATGGGCCATGGCAACCAGAAAATGGTGTTCGATTTAATGCGGCAAAACTTTTACTAGACCCATACACGCACCTACTCGATGGTCAACTTTCATACACCCCTGAGATTTATGGACATGTATCCACCGACGCCGTTGGTGGCGGAGATGTAGCACAACGCGATGATCGAGATAGCGCCGGCAAAGTTCCTTACAGCGTTGTAACTGATTACCTCGCTCGCACAATTCATCGTCCGTTAGTTCCGTGGGCTAAGACAATTATTTACGAAGCCCATGTCCAAGGTTTAACGGCTAAGAACCCCGCAATTCCAACTCAGGAACGTGGAACATACAAAGCTCTTGGCCATCCTTCCACTATTGCGCATTTGAAATCACTTGGCATCACAGCCCTTGAACTATTGCCGATTGCTGCTTCGATAACTGAACCAGTTATTTTTAATCGAGGACGAAAAAACTATTGGGGTTATAACTCGTTAGCTTTTAGTGCGCCGAATTCAACGTATGCAGCAACTTCTGATCCAATCGCAGAACTTCAATGGGCCGTTGACCAATTGCATGAGGCTGGCATTGAAATCATTTTAGATGTTGTCTATAACCACACTGCAGAAGGTGGGGTTGGCGGGCCAACGCTTTCTTATAAAGGTATAGATAACAAGGCTTATTACCGACAAGATGCCCAAGGCAATTATGAGGACGTCACCGGTTGTGGAAATACTTTTGCGGCTAGCAATCCACATTCAGTCCGACTGATTATTGACTCACTGCGGTGGTGGACTGAGGTTATCGGAGTTGATGGTTTCCGATTTGATTTAGCTACCGCCCTATATACAAGCAATAGTGCCTTTAATTCTTCGCTGATGTCGGCCATTGAAGCTGATTCGGTTTTGCGTAACTTAAAAATGATTGCCGAGCCTTGGGATATTTCGCGGTATTCCCTTGGTGATTTCCCGCATCCTTGGCGAGAATGGAACGATGCGTATCGAGATTCAGTTCGCCAATTTTGGTTAGGTGATTTAGCGCGCGGTTACGGTGAAGGTGTTTCGGATATTGCTAACAGTATTAGTGGTTCAAGCTCGATTTTCTATTATCGCGGGCCAACTTCATCCATTAACTTCATAACGGCCCATGATGGTTTCACTTTGCACGACATAGTTACGTATAACGCTAAACACAATGAGGCTAATAAAGAGAACAATGCCGATGGCAGTGATTCCAATAGATCCTGGAACGTAGGCATTGAAGGTGAGACCGATGATTTAGGCGTAGCAACAATCCGTCATTGGTTAAAGAAATCGATGCTTGCAACGCTCATGCTTTCATCTGGAGTACCGATGCTCACCATGGGAGATGAAGTAAACCGCTCACAAAATGGTTCAAATAACGCTTTCTCATTGCCACTTGAATTAACCGAAGAAAATGTTGAGAGTTTTAATGGTGGTTGGGCTTTGCCGTGGGAACTCGATGAAAAAGCTAAAGATATGTTGGCAACGGTGCAAGAGCTGGCGAAAATTCGTGAAACTTATTTAGCTGATGTCGCCTCCGAATTCTTTACGGGAATTGTTGATCAAGGTACTAAACGAAAAGACATCGCTTGGTTTTCACTTGGTGGCCATGAAATGAGCGATGATCATTGGCAAGATGAAGAAAAGCGAAGTATTACAGTTTTTGTTGAAGCCGATGCCACGCGAGGATTATTACTTCTCATGAATTCTTCTAAAGTGGGAACCAAATTTACTTTGCCGGATAACACATGGGGCGAGGCTTACCGCTGCATTTTCGACGCATCACACGATGTTGCTTCCTATCAACCTGAGATTGCCGCTCCGCAAGCAAAAATTACCGTTGCGCAACACAGCGCACAAGTTTGGTTAGTTACTCGTACTAGGTAGTAATCAACCTACTCCAGTAAAGTTTATAAACGTGTTAGCAATTATTGCTCCCGGACAAGGTGCCCAAACTCCTGGCATGTTGAGTTCTTGGGTTTCTGATCCAGTCCTTCATGAATTAGTTTCAGCTTGGTCGATGCAAATTGATCTAGATTTATTGCACCTCGGTACTACTGCCGATTCAGACGAAATTAAAGATACTTCTAATGCTCAACCGCTCATTGTTGCGACTTCATTAATCGGCGCACATGCATTAGGAATTACACAGTGTGCTTTTGTTTCTGGACACTCTGTAGGTGAAGTTGCTGCAGCAGCTTTGAGCGGTGCGATTTCAGTTGAAGATGCTTTACGACTTGTTCGTGCCCGCGGAGTTGAAATGGCAAAAGCTGCTGCCCAATCCCCCGCTGGAATGTCAGCAGTATTAGGTGGGGATCGCCAAGTTGTCTTAGCCAGATTAACGCAACTGAATTTAGTTCCAGCCAATGACAATGGCGGTGGGCAAATAGTTGCAGCTGGAGATTTAAACGCACTTGCAGCTTTGGCAGAAAATCCTCCGGAAGGTGCTCGTGTGCGTGCACTTGCTGTGGCTGGTGCATTTCATACCGATTTCATGTCTAGTGCAGTTGCGCCACTTCGTGCTTTGGCTTCAACCATCAATACGCACACAACAACGACACCAATAATTTCTAATAAAGAGGGTGCGGCAGTTACCGATGGTGCCGATGTGCTCAACCGCATCGTAAATCAAATTGCTAACCCTGTTCGCTGGGATTTATGCATGCAAAGCTTAAAAACCGTGGGTGTTACGGGTGTCATTGAATTACCTCCAGCCGGAACTCTGGTTGGCTTACTCAAGCGGGGCGTACCCGAGATCGAAGTTTTCGCTCTCAAAACTGCTGATGATCTATCTGCAGCAAAGGAATTTGCAGGAAGGCATCTATGAAAATCAAAACTTCTCCGACGACCAACAGTCAGATTCTCTCAGTAGGTTCTTATCGACCAAAGCGCTTAGTCCCTAACTCAGAAATTGTGGAACGCATTGATTCAACCGATGAATGGATTCAGCAGCGCACAGGAATTGAATCTCGTAGATTCGCAGGTCCAGATGAAAGCGTTATTAGTATGGCAAAGGCCGCTTGCGAAAGTGCACTTAAGCGAGCCAAGTTAACTATGGCCGACATTGATACTTTAATTCTTTCTACTATTTCATATCCATACCAAGCTCCAAGTGCGGCAACTGAATTGATTAATGAACTTGGAAATCCTAAAGCTGCCGCTTTTGATATCAGCGCTGCATGTGCTGGATTTTGCTATGGCGTTGGAATGGCAAGTGATTTAGTACGTGGCGGTACTTCAAAAAATGTTCTTGTCGTCGGTGTAGAAAAACTCTCTGACTTTACAGATCCAGATGATCGCGCAACGGCATTTATTTTTGCCGATGGTGCCGGTGCAGTAGTAATTGGTCAAAGTAGTGAAGCCAAAATTGGCCCAACTATTTGGGGATCAGATGCTGATTCACGCGATGCAATTATGTTAAATCCGGCCTATACCGAGTTTAGAAATGCACCTGATAAAGGTGTCGCACAATTAGGGTGGCCAAATATTTCACAACAGGGCCAAACTGTTTTTCGTTGGGCCGTGTATTCCATGAGCAAAGTTGGACTCAAAGCGCTAGAAGCCGCGGGTGTAACAATAAATGACCTTGATGTTTTTATTCCGCACCAAGCAAATATTCGAATTATTGAAACAATGGTCAAGGAAATGAAACTGCCGGATTCAGTTTTAGTTGCCGATGACATTCGCGTCAATGGAAATACTTCAGCGGCCTCCATTCCCCTTGCAATGGATATTTTGCTCGAACAACATCCCGAGATGTACGGCAAATTAGCGCTGCTCATTGGCTACGGCGCTGGCCTGGTTTACGCAGGACAAGTAGTCCAATTACCGCCTAAGCCTTGAGATTTAGCCCACTTACGCCTGTCAATACTCGTAAGTAAGCACCACAGTCATACACAATTACCACCTGTTGATCCATTTAAGGAACGAATAAAGAAAAGGGACACATCACATGGCACTTGCACAAGCAGACGTACTAGCTGGACTTAAAGAGATTGTTGAAGAAGTAGCAGGCATTCCAGCTGCATCAATTGAACTCGATAAGAACTTCACCGAAGATCTAGAAGTAGATTCTTTGAGCATGGTTGAAGTTGTTGTAGCTGCTGAAGAGCGCTTTGGTGTAAAGATTCCTGATGAAGCTGTTACAGATCTAGTCACCGTTGGCGATGCAGTTAATTTCATCGTTAACGCGGCTAAGTAAGTAGTTAGCACCTAAATTTTATGTCTGGTCGTCGCGTCGTTGTCACTGGACTCGGAGCAACAACTCCAATTGGTGGCGATGTAAGTTCTTCTTGGAGCGCGCTATTAGCTGGAACAAGTGGGGTCCGAACTCTGACTGAAGAGTGGGCACAAAATATTTCAGTGCAATTTGCGGCACGAGTTGCCGTTGAACCCAGCGAACAAATGGAACGCGTTGAACTGCGTCGCTTAGATCGCTCTGAACAGTTTGCGTTAATCGCTTCGCGTGAAGCTTGGAAAGATGCCGGTTCTCCAGAAATGGATAAAGAACGTTTAGGCGTAGTAATCGCTTCAGGTATTGGCGGAGTTACAACGCTGCTAGATCAATACGATGTTTATAAAGAAAAAGGCGCGCGCCTTGTTAGCCCGCATACCGTCCCAATGCTTATGCCTAATGGGCCTGCTGCAAATGTTGGACTAGAACTTCAAGCTCGCGCCGGTGTGCACACCCCAGTAAGTGCCTGTGCATCTGGCGCCGAAGCAATTGGTTATGCCTTCGACATGATTAAAAATGATCGCGCCGATGTAGTTGTAAGTGGCGGAGTAGAAGCGGCGATTCACGTTTTACCTATGGCCGCATTTGCTGCAATGAAAGCACTTTCTACTCGAAATGATGAACCTGCCCGTGCATCACGTCCTTATGATTTAAATCGAGATGGCTTTGTTCTTGGTGAAGGTGGCGGAGTTTTAATCCTTGAAGAGTACGAACACGCTAAAGCCCGCGGTGCCACAATTTATTGCGAGATTGCTGGTCAAGGTTTGTCATCAGATGGTTATCACATCGCCGCACCAGATCCCGAGGGAGCTGGCGTACAGCGCGCAGTTAAATTTGCACTTCGCGATGCGGGACTTACTACAAAAGATATTGTTCATTTAAATGCCCACGCAACTTCTACTCCTGCCGGCGATGTGGCTGAAGCCAATGCTCTACGCCTGGCTCTAGGAAAAGATGCCGATCATGTTGCAGTATCGGCAACTAAATCAATGACTGGGCATTTACTTGGTGGAGCCGGTGCAATCGAATCTGTATTTATTGTTAAGACAATTCAAGATCGCTTAGCACCCCCAACAATTAACATCGAGAATTTAGATCCAGCCGTCACTGTTGACGTTGTTCGCGATAAGCCCCGTGCATTACCTGCCGGAGATATCGCTGCGCTTAATGACTCTTTTGGTTTTGGCGGCCACAACGTCGTATTGGTATTTAAGAGCATATAAGTGTCAACGCCAAAGCTTGACGAACGCGATCCAGAAAGCCGTATCGCACGTTTAGTTGATGCCGGAAAATATGAATTTTTAATTCCGCGCACAGATTGCGGAATGATTGCCGTGACTGGTGATATCAACGGAAACAAAGTTGTTATTTTCGCATCCGATGCCACAATTAAAAGTGGAGCGCTTGGTGTTGATGGATCCAAAGTAATTGTCACCGCATATAAAGCGGCCATGGGTGCCCAAGTTCCAATCGTTGGAATTTGGCACTCAGGTGGTGCGCGATTAAGCGATGGCGTTGCATCACTTGATGCTTTCGGAGAAGTTTTTCAATCCATGATTTCAGCCAGTGGTCGTATCCCCCAACTCTCATTAGTGCTTGGACCAACTGCAGGTGGCGGTGCTTATGGCCCGGCGTTAACCGACGTTGTTGTTCTGGCTCCCGAGGGTCGCATCTTTGTTACAGGTCCTGACGTAGTTAAAAGTGTTACGGGTGAAGATATTGATATGGCCTTGTTAGGTGGGCCCGAAGCTCATCGTAAAAACAGCGGGCTAGCACACATCATCGCGGCAACAGAGCAAGAAGCTTTCGATGACATACGTGATTTAACTTCCCTCTTTGCTAATCAAGGTTTTATGGATCCACACGTAAAAGATTCAGATCTTTCGACTCTTGTTCCTGATTCAAAAGTTCGCACCTACGACGTGCACCCATTAATTAGCGCGCTTTTAGATACAGATACTGAATGCGTTGAATTACTTTCGATGTGGGCACCCAATATGACAACAATCCTTGGACGTTTGGGCGGTGCAACCATTGGTGTTCTTGCAAATAATCCGGCACATATCGCTGGAGTTTTGGATGCTGCTGCGGGCGAGAAAGCTGCGCGCTTTGTACGTACTTGCGATGCTTTTGGAATTCCGCTCCTTGTTATCGCCGATGTTCAAGGATTTTTGCCAGGTGCAGGCCAAGAGTGGGAAGGCGCGGTACGACGCGGTGCAAAACTTTTGCATGCATTTGGTGAAGCCGTTGTTCCTAGAGTCACTTTGATCACTCGCCGTGCATACGGTGGTGCATACGTTGCAATGAATTCGAAAGCTCTTGGTGCAACAAAAGTTTTAGCGTGGCCACAAGCAGAAGTGTCGGTCATGGGCGCAGTAGCTGCAGTGCGTGTTTTACACCGGCGGATTTTGGCAGATTTACCCGCAGAACAACGTGAATCCATGGAATTAGAACTTGCCGCTGAACACGAAAAAATTTCCGGCGGAGTTGCTCGTGCAGTTGAAATTGGCGCAGTTGATGAAATTATTGAACCATTACGTACCCGCAGTGCAATTGCCGCAATAATCGCAGATGCACCACATCGCCGTGGAGCTCACGGCAATATCCCGCTGTAACTAAATTTTTGGCTGACTCCACTTAGGTTTCGGTATTACTGCTTCGATCTTTAGAATCGCATATCCAACTCGGGCCAAGTTTCTAATACCTGGAAAGATTGCAAAGCGGGGCTCCCAAAGCGGGGCAAACTTTGCGTTGAATCGATAAAGGGATTCCATTTGAAAGAATCGCGACAGGAAGACCAGAATCTTATGATTCATTCGCGTAATAGGGCCGGCACCTAATTTCTTACCTCGCTCAAAAATACTTCTAAATGAGGCAAAGTTGAGCGAAATCCGTTTGAAACCATGTGCTTTGGCAAATGCAATGGTCGCTTGAATCATTAACTCGTTTACGCCAGTCTCGGCATCAGGTGATCTGCGCATTACATCTAATGACAATGAATCACGGCCCCAAGGAACGAATTGAAGGACTGCAACTATCCGGCCATCATTCTCAGCCCAAGTAATTACACAGTCGGGGTCTTCTGCGTTGCAAAATCGACCAAGCGCCATAGAAAATCCTCGTTCAGTAGCACTCTTGCGCCATGACTGCATCTGATGTCCTAGCTCGCTTCGCAATGAGGAATCTAAATCTCGAACAAATGAAGTTTTTGTGGTGTAACCCAAACGATTAATGCGATTGAGAGTTTGACGAACATTTTTCATCGTTGCACCGTCAATCGTGAAATCATTGACATCGACTATTGCTTCATCGCCAATTTCCAGTGCAATAAAACCTGTTTCGCGTACCCAAATTTCACCGGCGGGTTCAGAACAACCGTAAATCGCGGGGATCCAGGCATGGCGTTGAGCTTCATTCATAAATTCATTTATTGCCGACGGCCATGATTCTCGGTCGCCAACCGGGTCTCCCGTTGTAATCATGACACCGTTAACGATTGAATAAGGGATTGCGGCTTTATTATTTTTAGACCAAATAACGGTTTTATTATCCCGCAGAGAAAAATAACTAAGTGAATCACTATCTGGCGTGGTAGCTAAAAGCTGACGTACTTTCACCGAGTTTTCAAGACTTAAAGTAGTAGTTCGTTGTGCTGGTTTTAAGAATTGTGCTAAGGACGAAGCTAACAATAGAAATCCAAGGCCTCCAAGGAAGAATTCGAGTCGCTCTTGGGCTTGGGAGGTTTTGTACATAACCGAACTTGAGATACCAAACAAGCCCTTAAATGTAATTTCAAGTGCATGCTTAAAATCTACAGTGACAACAAAGGATTTTGAATCAAAGTAAACAAGAGCTAAGCCGAAAGTAAATGCCAACGCTAGATTACGAATAAAGAAAAGTGAAGCTTTTTTGCGTGTAACTGGGTCAGTCACTGTTTTGAAATCATTTCGGTATCGGATTAGTAAAATTAGCAAAAGAAGCTGGGTAAAGAGGTGTGCCGCCAGCAAATCTCCAATAAAGGCGTGTCGACTAACTTGGTGGCGCAACAGAAAAAGAATTGGGTGTACTAGCGAGGTAGCAATCAAAACAATTTCAAGAAATGTTGCAGTGAACCAAGCCCGGCGACGTCTTAAATTAATCCCCCGTGCAGTCATGACAAGGCATGTAGCCACCAAAATGCGCGCAACTTCAGTAGTAGCTACAACCGTTGGGTGTACGCCACTTCCAAGTTTGCGCACAACATGGGGTAAAGAATGTGCTGCGAAAAAGCCGATTAGTGCCAGTGATTGTAAAAAAAGAAGTGGCCCAATTGATTTAGCGAGCCAACTCCTATTATTTCTATATGGCATCAGCCGTTCGACTTAAAGGTTACTGCGACCGTTGCAGTAACTGTTTTGTTGATGGTTGTTGTGTCATAAGCACCATAGTCAGCAGTCAAAGTTGAATCAGGAGTTGTAATTTGAATAGGGCCAGCTTTTACATTAACTAAGGCACCTAACTTGCCACCGACCGCTTTAGTCAATGCTTCGGCACGCAACTTGGCATCCTTCATTGCTTCACTCATCAACGCAGGGCGAAGTTCAGGCAAGTTAGAGATGTAGAACTGCGGTCCATAGTTATTTACATGAATGCCGGTCTGGAGCAAAGTTCCAATACCTTGGCTAAGTTTTGAAACTAACTGAACATCCTTAGATCGAACTGTGACATCACGATTAGCACGGTAAGAAAGCACGCGGCCTGTGGCATTTCCATTGACATACTCTTCGTTGGCATTTGTTGAAACTGCCCCCAAAGTAAGTGCATCGGATGGAATTCCACCATCGGTTAAATACTTTGATAATGAAGCAACATCTGAATCGACTTTACCTACGGCTCCCCCAACATTTGGCGCAGAAAGACTGACTGATAGAACCCAAACCGCATTATCTGCTGTAGCAGAAGTTTTTGCCGAACCGGTGACCGTAATTCCATCGCTGCTGCGTGATGCAAAACCCGAACCAACTTTCATCAAACCACCACCGAGTGCGAGCGCCACGATTACCGACGCGATAATAATTGTTACTGCTTTGCGACGCTCTACTGTGATGATGGGTGATTCATTAAGTTGACTCATAGTTAAATTCTACCGCCTTTAGATCGCCCGCAGATGTGAGATCTCTTGCATGCCAGCACCCCTAAATCTCTCTAGTTCGGCGTCCCATGCATTTCCCAGGATTTGTGCGATTGCCTGACGTATCGCGTCTTCATCAAAGGCGTTGCGTAACACTTCGCTCACTTGATTCTCGTTCAGAAGTACTGCACCGCTTAAATCAGTTAATGCTCGATGAATTCCAAGCTCTGGAGTAAATCGAAAGAGTTCACCGCCATTGTCGTTACGCTCATGAACTTCAAAATTTAAATAATGCCAACTACGCAACGTGCTCGCTATTTCGGCAGCTTTACCTTCTGCATCACGCCACGAAATCGCGCTCTTGAAAGTTCCAGGTAGCAAGGGCTGTGAATGCCACACCACCTGCATATTGATACCTAAAATATTTTGAAGTGCCCAATCAATATGACGACGCAAAGCAGACGGCGCTGAATGAATGGTTAAGAAACCTTGCACCGAAGATCGGGCAGCAGGTGATGACAAACGTTCCATGAAAATCTCCTAGCAAGGGCGCCAAATGCGACCTTCCCCAGCTGCATTTGCTCTTACTAGTACCTCAATTGAACACCGTGCACGCTCAAACTGTCCAGCCCCACTTTAGGTATACGGGTAAGTAGGCGGTAGAGTTCACCTCAGTCGGACGCTTAATCAGTACCCGTTTCATGTAACACATATTCGGTATCGCTGGCGCAAGAGGAAGACCGTGATCCGAGGATTTCTCGGAACACCCACATATCGAAGGAAAAGTAAAACATGGCAACAGGTACAGTTAAGTGGTTCAACTCTGAAAAGGGTTTCGGTTTCATTGCAGTTGATGGTGGCGGACAAGATGTTTTCGTTCACTACTCAGCAATCCAAGGAAACGGTTACAAGTCCCTTGAAGAGGGTCAGGCAGTTTCATTTGAAGTCGTACAGGGTCCAAAGGGTCCTCAGGCTGATGCAGTTAATCCTGCCTAATTAAACCGCTTTACAAATAACCCTCACTGGAAACAGTGGGGGTTATTTTTTTGGTACCGGCGGAATCTGTCCAACTTTTGCTAATAACTTTGTAATTGCTTTCGCCGGAGATGAATCAGTTCCAGCTTTCCATTTATCTAAATAACTCCATGGATAAAGTTCACCGCGTCGCACCCACCAAGCACCGGCTTCAACCGGAGTTGGCCATGAAATTCCAAAGTGAACATGTGGGGCAGTTCCTTTTGCATCACCAGAATCCCCAAGTTTTCCTAACAAATCTCCCGCAGCAACTCGCACACCTGCTTCAATTCCGTCAGCAACTTTCATCAAATGCGATCCGTAATAGCGCACACCATCATCGCCAATAATTGAAACGTATAGACCGCCACGATCAGCACCTTTATTAGTTTTATAGTTGTACTTATCAATTCGATTTACTTCATCAACCACACCAGCAGTTACGGCAACAAATGCGCAACCTTTCTTGCCCAAAATATCGGTAGCGGGATAGTCATGATGTGAATGTGCGTATGTGACTACGCAGCCTTTTATTGGAAATACATACACGGGTGCAGCGTGGGCTGGAACGCTAGAAACTCCAAGAACTATTGATGCAATGCTGCAAATCACGCGCAATCTCATAGTGCCGACCTTATCTTTGCCTTCAGAGATTAAGCCCCGTAACATACGCATCGAAGAAAAAATCTTTGGGGCGGTAGCTCAGTTGGTTAGAGCCCAGAACTCATAATTCTGTCGTCGTCGGTTCGAGCCCGACCCGCCCCACCACTTACTATCCCTTTAATTTAGCAATATCTAATAACTCACCATTGATAGGTGTATCGGTTGGGCAACTTTCATTTAACTGCGCGATCTCTTCGGCCGTGAGCTGGATGTCAACACCTTTGAGCGAATCCAAAATCGATGAAGCTCTTGATGCGCCAGGGATAGGGATTGAGGTTGGGAATTGGTTTAAGTGCCAAGCAATAGTTAGTGCATACGGTGAAACGCCTTTACTCTCGGCCATTTGCTTAAAAGCACCAATTTCTCCAGATGCAATTTTCTGGAAGCTTCGGTTGCCACCAAGAGGTGACCAAGGAAGATATGCAATACCAAATTCATTACAAATATCGATGACTTCAGGCCAGTGACGATAATTTGGACTGTATTCATTTTGTACTGAAATAATTCCGCCTTGTGCAGGTGTTCCACCGGCTTTAATTGCGTGACGCAACATTTGGGCATTGACGTTACTTAAACCAATTTCGGCAACGTAGCCATGATCTTTTAATGTCATAACGTTCTCGAACTGCTCTTCATATGAAATCGCTGGATCAGTTCGGTGGTGTTGCCACAGTGGAATTTTGCTCAAACCTAGTTTGTAGGCCGAAGCTTCAACCGCGCGATACAGATAATGCTTAGTTGCATTGCGTCCAGAGATTCCAAACATGGAACCGTCTTTTTCACGGGTGATACCGGCTTTTGTAGTAATGACAACTTTGCTCTTTTGTTCAGGCGTTGCCTTCCAGCTCGCAAAAGCTTTTCCTACAATTAGTTCGTTGTGTCCCATGCTGTTCCAACTGGGGGCATAAATATCGGCGGTATCTAAAAGAGTGATGCCCGCATCTAAAGCGGCGTGAATTGCTCCAATTGCAACGTCGGGTTGATTAAGTAAATCTGGGTTTCGCTCATTAGGAAAGGACAAATGCATGCAGCCCATTCCAACTGCTGAGACCGAATATGGACCGAGTGCGCGCTGAGGAATCATGTGGTGATGTTATTGCATCTTTTGCGGGAATTCCCAGCAGCCCCCATACTTCGGAAATGACATATCAACTGCGAGATCTCAAAGACCAAGTAATCGTTATCACCGGTGCTACAGCTGGAATGGGTGCTGCTACTGCTAAAGAATTAGTAGAACAGGGTGCCAAAGTTGTACTCAATGCCCGCAATGAAGCTCGTTTACAAGAAATCGTTGCCTCACTTGGCGCCGACAATGCAATCTACGTTGCCGGAGATTGCTCAGAGCCCGAAGTGTCACGTGCAATTGCTAAAGCTGCACTAGATAAATTTGGAACTATTGATGCTGTCGTACCTAATGCTGGTATTGGCATGTATGGATCGATTTTGGATTACAGCGACGATGAAGTAAATCGCATGATGCGTACAAATTACGAAGGCACCGTTCATATCATCCGCGCATGTTTACCAACAATGGTTGCTAAAAAAGCTGGTGACATTGTCATTGTTTCCTCCGTTGCAGGATTTCGTGGCGGCGGCGATGAATCAATTTATGCCGGAACAAAGCATGCACAAGTTGGCTTAGCTGGTGGTCTTGATCGTGAACTTCGCGAAAAAGGTGTCCGCGTTGCTCTTGTATGCCCAGCCGGAACTGAAACAGAGTTTGCAATTGGTGCAGGCCGTACCGCAGGTACGCCCGTTCTAGCTAGCTTCCTACGCTCTGAAGATATTGCTTTCCAAATCACAACGATTTTGAAGCAACCTCGCTCAGTACGAACTCACATCTGGACGCTCTGGTCTATTAACCAGCAGTCCTAAAAACTTTTAGAGTAAATCGAAGCGGTCTGCGTTCATCACCTTGGTCCAGGTTGCAACAAAATCTTTAACAAACTTTTCCTTGTTATCGTTTTGTGCATAAAACTCGGCGTATGAACGAAGGATTGAGTTAGAACCAAAGACCAAATCAACACGAGTTGCGGTCCAATCAACGCTTCCGCTTGTGCGATCACGGATGTTATAGAGGTTCTCCCCTGCTGGTTCCCATGTGTATTTCATGTCTGTCAGGTTTACAAAGAAATCTGTTGTAAGTGCGCCAACATTCTTAGTAAATACACCATGAGATGCGCCTGCGTGGTTTGTACCAAGTACGCGCATTCCGCCAATTAAAACGGTCATTTGCGGTGCGGTTAAGCCCATCAGTTGAGCTCTATCAAGGAGTAACTCTTCAGGTGAAACGGCGTAATCCTTTTTCACCCAGTTACGGAAACCATCGTGAATAGGTTCAAGCACGGCATAACTTGCGACATCGGTTTGCCCTTGAGTTGCATCACCGCGGCCAGGTGAAAATGGAACTGCAATCTTAACGCCGGCGGCAGTTGCCGCTTTTTCAACTCCAATATTTCCAGCCAAAACAATGACATCTGCAATGCTTGCGCCAGTTTCTTGTGCAATTGGTTCTAGAAGCGCAAGCACCTTGTTCAATCGCGTTGGTTCATTGCCCTCCCAATTGCGCGCTGGCTCTAAACGAATTCTTGAACCATTTGCTCCACCGCGAAGATCAGAGCCACGGAATGTGCGAGCGCTATCCCATGCAGTACTTATTAACTCTGAAACATTGAGTCCTGTTGCTTCAATCTTTGCTTTTACTGCAGCAACATCATAAGAAGTTGTACCTGCAGGAATTGGATCCTGCCACATTAAATCTTCCGTTGGTGCATCAGGACCGATATAGCGAATCTTTGGGCCCATGTCGCGGTGCGTTAATTTGAACCATGCACGTGCAAATGCATCATCTAGCAGCGCCGGTTGTGCATGAAACTTCTTTGAGATCTCTAAATAGATTGGGTCCTTAATCATGGCCATATCTGCATCAGTCATCATTGGGTTATAGCGAATTGAAGAATCTTCAACATCTACTGGTTTATCAGCAACTGCAATATTTGTAGGCTCCCATTGATGTGCGCCAGCTGGTGATTTTGTTAGCGCCCACTCGTGCTTAAAGAGCATTTCAAAATAACCGGCATCCCATTTAGTTGGCTCCGTTGTCCATGCACCTTCAAGACCACTGGTAACAGTGTCGCGACCAATACCGCGCTTAGTGTGATTGACCCATCCCAAACCTTGATCAAAAATATCTGCAGCTTCTGGAGCTGGACCTAATAATGATGCATCTCCATTTCCATGTGCCTTTCCTACTGTATGACCGCCGGCAGTTAATGCCACGGTCTCTTCATCATTCATTGCCATTCGGGCAAAAGTTTCACGCACATGTTGTGCGGTAAGCAATGGATCTGACACTCCATTTATACCTTCTGGATTAACGTAAATCAATCCCATCTGCACAGCAGCTAGCGGATTTTCTAAGGAACTTGCATCCTTGGTATCGGCATATCGCGCATCACTAGGCAACATCAACTCAGGTTCTGATCCCCAGTAAATATCTTTTTCTGGGTGCCACACATCTTCTCGTCCAAAGGCAAAACCGAAAACCTTGAGTCCCATGCTTTCGTAAGCAATTGTTCCCGCCAAAATAAATAAGTCAGCCCAACTTAATTTGTTGCCATACTTTTGCTTGATTGGCCACAGCAAACGACGAGCTTTATCAAGGTTGCCGTTATCTGGCCATGAGTTAAGCGGAGCGAATCTAAAACTTCCAGTGCCTGCGCCTCCACGTCCGTCGGAAACGCGATATGTACCGGCTGAGTGCCAGGCCATACGAATCATTAATCCGCCGTAATGACCCCAATCAGCTGGCCACCATTCCTGTGTTTGAGTCATAAATTGATGTAAATCGCTTTTA
>SESB01001030.1_pt1 | contig 19159 bp, 19 predicted proteins | sample 3171441 | NCBI WGS metagenome assembly SESB01 (sample SAMN06051867, study PRJNA518727) | freshwater metagenome | biome: subpolar coniferous forest; feature: holomictic lake; material: water; isolation source: holomictic Lake 227, 6 m depth | place: Canada: near Kenora, Ontario | collected... | reverse complement strand
GCGTTTCGATGAGATGGCGCAGATGGTTGTCATCGATATTCGAGCGCGAACAACCGGCGTCCACTATCCAGAATTATTGGAACTTCGTAAGCATGATAATCCAGATCTGGCTGGTGGCCATAAATACATTGATAGCCCAAGGCACACGAACTACATTGAGGTCGAAACGTATCTCAACTACCTAGCCATTCTCCGTGATCGCTTTGATTGGCCAGAGGTCGATGATGCGACATATCAGAGTCTTATTCGATAATCTCCCATACGCCATTCACTTGTTTTGCAATTCCTCGAGTTTCAAGTTCTTTGAGGTAACGCTTGTGTCCTCGATCGCCTTTTCCTACGAAGAGAGGCATAAGGCGCGGAAGTTGGCTTGGAAATAGCATCGCGATGCGGACCAACCAAGATTCACTTGGCTTTGGATACACCTCAAATTTTGGTTTGTCGAGCATCTTAATAAAAGCCTTTACAACATCCTCGGTTTTCTGGGGTGGATCCATAAATTGAAGAGAATTTCCACCTTCAACCGCCTCTCGCTGCAACATGGGAGTATCGGTAGCCGAAGGCATCACTGAACCGGCTTTAATTCCCTTTGATGCAAAGTCCAAACTCATAGAGAGCATCGCTCCCCTAAGCCCGAATTTTGAGATTGTATACAGCGGAGTTTCCCCAAGAGGAAATATTCCACCCAGCGAAACGGTTGTGATAATTCGCGGATCAGCGGACTTTTTAAGCAAGTCAATACAGCTTCGAATAATGATGAGTGGCGATCGCAAATTTATATCTAATTCGTACTCAATGCTGTCGATACTTCGCTCGTCAAATCTATCGGTTGTCGTGATAGCTGCGTTGGGTATCAACACATCAATACGACCATAGGTTTTTGAAATTTCAGAAATAGCGGATGCGATTGCCTTTCGGTCCGTTAGATCGAGAGTAATAGAGTGATGCCCAGATCCTGTGAGTGAATTGAGCACATTGTGAAGTCGGGTGCTATTCACATCTAGAAGTACTAATTTCGCACCTCTCTCAGAGAACTCTCGGGCTAAATGGGAACCGATGCCGCCGGCGCCGCCGGTAACAACAATTACCTTCTCTTCGTAGTCATATTTCATCTGGAAAGAGTACTTCTCTTTAGCACGATATTGAAGATTTCTCTAGTATTAGCAGGTGCAGATTGAGCAGCTTAAGAGTCAGTGGAATGGCGTACTCGATTATCTGCTGGAGCAGGATCGGATTGCATGGCTCGCTTTCTTTGATGCTCGTTTGGTCTCTTTGGAATCTAATGTTCTGACTATCAACTTTTCAGATAGTCAGAAGTTTGGCGGCCAACATGACTTTCATTTTGCCCGCAATCCCAAGCACCTTGCTCTCCTTCACCAGGCAATCACTTCAGTTTTGGGCCACGATCTTGAGGTGATTGAAGCATGAAGAAAATTGTCCTTGCAATTGGAGTCGCTCTAAGTCTCATCGCAAACTCAGCATCAGCTTTTACTCCTAAAGAGATTATCGCTGCAGGACCTGGCGATCACATCCACGGCATGGATATTTCCTACTGGCAACATCCTTCGGGTAGCACTATTGATTTCAAAAAGATGTATGCACAAGGAATCCGCTTTGTCATGATTAAAGGCGCAGACGCTCACGATGTTGCCGATGCTCAAGCGCTGAAATATCTAAAGATAGATCGACCTGCTGCGCAGGCTGCGCGGTTGTATACGGGGTTTTATTATTACGCCTACCTTCCAGACAGCGTCGATCAGGACTTCATCGTTAAAGATGCACAAGCACAAGCACAAAAAGTCATTTGGCGATTGAGTTCTATAGGCGGCTACAACTTCCGTGATCTTCCCGTATCTCTCGATCTTGAAAACAATTGTGTGCGAAATGCCGCAAATGGAAATTGTTCCAAATACATGAATCGTGCCAACGCCACCTTGTGGGCAAAAACTTGGTTGGCTGCGGTCACAGCCAAAACAAAAAAGAAGCCTTTTCTCTATTCGTATGCGAATTTTCTAGAACAAACGCTGGCTCGCGATTCTGAGCTACGCCAATACCCATTGTGGATAGCTCACTACACTCTCAATCCCGCAAGCTCGCAGCCAAACCAAAAAACCGTTGGGTGTTATGCGCACGCATGGTCAAATGCGAACTGCACGGCTCAGTGGCAGATGTGGCAGTACACATCGTGTGGAATTGCAGGGAAATACGGCGTCCCCGGAAATCGGGTAGACCTAAATGTTTTTGCAGGAACATCGCGTCAATTTCTCGCACTGATGGGGAGAACCTGGGTTCCTGATGTGACAGATCTCCTTCCTGTTGATGAAGCCACAACCATGACGATAAGTGATCCCATTTCTTCGGATACAAATGTGCCAGTGAAAATTACCGCCGATGTCGTCCGCCCAGATGGCACACCAGTTGTCGCTGGAACTATTAACTGGCAATCAGCTGATACAACTCAGCCGATTGGGGTTCAAACAGTTGCTCGCGCTGCAAGTGGAAGATTTGTTTTAAGTGTAAAAGGACTTCCAGCAGGCGCCTATGTAGGTTCGATTAACTTTGAAGATATAACTGGAACGCATGCTTCAAACCAATTGCCAGTAACTTTCACAATCACGCAAGGCGTAACCCCTACTCCAACGCCTACTCCTACGGTTTCTAAAACTCCAAAACCACCAGTCGATACTTGCGCAGGACAGATTCGAATTTAGCTTTTTAAGCTGGGTTGCAAGAAATTACTTCGACTCCACCAATTTGTTTCAAGATATCCAACAAATCAGTTGCATCACTGCCAGGCACTGCGACCATAATTTCATCGTATCCGCGACCATCAACGCTTTTCAAAACTTGTAGGCCGCGAATATCTCCGCCGGCAAAACCAATTGCAGATGCGACAGCACCTAGAGAGCCAGGTCGGTCTGGAAGTGTTATTTCAATCTTAAATAGCGCCATGGCATAAAGATAACAGACCCGTGTTAACAGGAAATTACGATTAAGTTTAAATCTGGACGATGTTTGCGCCTTGGATTGCAACCTTTATCTTTGGTAGCGGCGTTGGCGCAGGGCCAGCTACAACTTTTGCTCCATTGTTTGGATCAAAGCGGGCACCATGGCATGGGCAAGCAAGTTGATTTCCAAGTGAGTCGTAGTTAACCGTACAACCCTGATGTGTGCAGATTGCCGTGTATGCAAAGACACCGGCGGCTGTCTTGAAAAGATATGCAGGTGATCCATCTAGGGCTGTGAACTTCTTAACTTCCCCAACTTTCACATCTGCATTCTTAGCAATAATTGCGCTCACGGCTACCTTCTTTGGCTTAAATGAACCGCCAGCAAGAGCGCCAATGACTGCGGCGATACCAACTCCAACTAAACGCATCACTTCTCGGCGATCGCGAAGATTTGGAATTAACCCACCATCGCGTCGACTCCGGCCGTTGCTTGAATTTCTCACCATAAAGAAAAGTGCGAGCCAGAGAACGGCGTAAGGAAGATCGCTACCCAAGAAGTATGGATGGAGGTGATAACTAACCGAAAGCCACAAGACAATAGCCATTGAGAACCCACCGAGTGTTGCTGCTTGAAGTGCAACTCCAGCTAGTACTGCGATACCTATTGCGAATTCTGACAACATAACAAACCAAGCAAAGATTGTTGCATGTTCGAGAATCTTTGTAAGACCAAATGAAAGTGGTGAGTGGCCAATTAAACCGTTGATCTGTGCGCCAAAATATGTTGGCGATGCCTTATCTAGGTAACCGCCATCGCTGGCTTTAGCCCATCCTCCGTATACCCATGTCACGCCAAGCCAAAGGCGAATGATTGTCATTGGTAGCGGTTGTGCCCGCCAAGAGTTGAGGCCGAAGCGTGAGGTCATAGCAGGAGGATAACCTCCAAACCTTAAAATTGGAGACTATCGCAAGTAGAGTTCTTTTATGGGTAAAAATCTTGAGTTTAAGTTAAATGACGAAAGTGGTTCTGGCTACCTATCGACACCGCAATCCGGGAGCGGCCCGGCTGTGATTGTTATCCAAGAATGGTGGGGGCTAGTTGGTCACATCACCGATGTCGTTGACAGGTTTGCTGCTGCAGGGTTTGTTGCATTTGCGCCAGATCTTTATCACGGACAAGCCGCGGCAGAACCTGACGCAGCAAAGAAATTAATGATGGAGCTGAAGCTAGATCAGGCCGGAAAAGAAATTATTAATTCTGCAAAATACTTAATGTCTTTGCCCGAGACCTCTTCTAATACTGTTGCAACCGTAGGTTTTTGTATGGGTGGTTCACTCTCAATTTGGAGTGGAACTCTTGATCCAATGATTGATAGAGCGGTTGGTTTCTACCCGGGCTCCTCTTGGGAGAGACATGCGCCAAAGTGGAGCAACTTCAACGGCAAAAGCGCGATGATTCACTGTGCTGAAAGTGATGGAACTTCTAGCGCCCCTGGAATTCAAGAGGCTATTGGCGGTATCACTGGAGCAGGTGGCTCGGTAGAAGTATTCGATTATTCGGGGACCCAGCACGCGTTTTTCAATAACGATCGCCCTGAAGTGTTCAATCCGGCGGCCTCACAGCTGGCGTGGGACCGCACGGTGAACTTCCTTAAGGACAAGGTATAGCTATAAGTCTTATGACTGCTGATTCATTGACCAGAGAGTCCAGATATGAGTGCGCACTGAACGAGGTTGCTTCAAGATTGTTGTGATCTGGAAAGCAATATCTTCAGAACGAAGGAAGCTTGCAAGAACTGGAGTTCCAGCTGTGCGTCCTGCGCCGATTGCGAATTCTGTCTCTGTTCCTGCAGGACAAACTAATGCAACGCGAACTCCTTTTTCACGAAGCTCGCGATCAAGACCGCCAGCTAAGCCGACCTGTGCGTGCTTTGTGCCTGCGTAGATGGATTCATCCCCTCCTCCACGGAAACCTGCAACGGATGAAACGATGACGATGTCGCCAGCCTTCTTTTCAAGCATTGCTGGAAGACATGCACGAATGATGTGAACAGTGCCCTCATAGTTTGTGCGCATCATGCGATTTACTTCATCATCGCTGTAATCCAAAATTGATCCGTACATTCCGATACCTGCATTTGGCACGACTGCGTCGATAGTTCCAAACTTATCGATTGCTGCCTTTGCAACCGCCTTAGAGACGCTTGGTTCTGAGCAATCACCAGCAACATATGTTGCGTTTTCTTCGCCTAATGAAGCAACTATTTCTTTCAGACGTTCTTCGTTACGAGCATTGAGCACAACTTTGGCGCCTTGCTCGACTAACTCTTTGGCCGTTGCAGCGCCCATTCCAGCGGTAGCTCCGGTAATTACGATTACTTGATCTTTTAGGTCTCTCAATTGATAGGTCATGGCGCATTCTATGCATAAGTTGTCAGGTAGTTGCAAGATGATTGTTGGTATCAGATCACACTGAAAGAAGTAGAATCCAAGCATGACCGAACGCCAGAAGTACCAGGTTCTCCAAACATACGAGGGCTTTGAGTTGCGCAAGTACGACGCCTGCGTTGTTGCTGAGGTCATAATCCACGATGATTACAATGCGGCAGCCAGCAAAGCTTTTCGGTACCTATTTAATTACATCTCCAAAGGCAACGATAAGTCTGCGGCCATTGCAATGACGGCCCCAGTAATTGCGCTCACCGAGAGCACCCTTGAATCTGAGCAATGGAAAGTTCACTTTGTGATGCCAGCTGGCTCATCCCTTGCGGACATGCCACTTCCAAATGCGTCGCAGGTGGAACTCAGAGAAATCCCGACCGAGAATTGTGTTGCCATAACTTTTAGAGGGCGTGCCACAAAGCGCCTCAGCGAAAGAAAGGAAGATGCACTTCGCCTAGCTGCACAAAAAGCCCACTTCTCCCTCTCGCAAGAGACACGGATTTGTAGATTCGATCCACCGTTTAAGCCTGGATTCTTGCAGTACAACGAAATTGTGATTCCTACAAAATAATCTAGCCCTTAACTGACCCGGCGGTTAACCCACCAACGATGTTCTTCTGGAATATAAGCGCCAATATAACTGGTGGCAGCGCGGCTAATACTCCCCCTGCGCAAACTAAACCGTAATCAGATGAATACTTGCCCGCGAATTCTGCGATGGCGACCGGAATAGTTTTTGAATTAGTAGTTGAGGTAAAAATAAGTGCGAAGAGAAATTCATCCCATGCAAGCAAGAAAGCAAAGAGCGCGCTTGCGAATAGGCCCGGTTTTGAAAGTGGGATAACTATTCTGAAGAAAGCACCAAGGCGGGTGCAACCATCAACTCTTGCCGCCTCCTCAAGATCGGCGGGTAATGTGCGGAAATAGTTACTCATTGTCCAAAGTGTGAACGGGGTGATCAATGAGCAATACGTGATGATTAATCCAAGCTTTGTATCTAGTAAACCCATATTCGCAATTATCAAATAAAGAGGGATAACTAGAACGATCGGAGGAAGCATATAAACAGAGAGAAAGCCGAAGAGCATGGTTCGGCGGAATCTAAACTTCAAACGTGCAAATGCGTAGGCACCCAGTGAGCCAACGAGAATTGATATAAAAGTTGTCCCAGTCGCAACGATAAAGCTATTTACCATTGACACACGGAAATTCGCCGAGACGTTTTCGCCATTTGCGCTCTGCAGGAAGATATCTTTGAAACGAGAGATGGTTGGGTGCGATGGGAACCAATGGAACGGAACTGAAATCAATTCTTTGGCGGGTGAAATACTTGAAATGAAGAGCCAGAGAAATGGCCCAAGAATCACTACACCCATTAGGACTGCAGCGACGTGAATAAATATTGTGTAGGCGCGGGCTGGCTTCATGAAACACCTTCAAGCGTGCCTTGTCGCAGCAACTTAATGTAGAACCAGGCGATAACGAGTGTAAATATCACGATCAAGTAAGCAAGTGCGGATCCATAGCCAAAGTACTCGTTCGAGAACGTTTGTTGATACGTGTAGAAAGAGATTGTCTGCGTACCAGAGGCTGGTCCACCCTTTGTCATAATGTAAATAATGTCGAAAACCTTAAAGGCATCAATCGTCCGCAGAATAACAACCACCATGATGCTAGGAACAAGAAGAGGAATGGTGATGTTCCAGAACGACTTTACCGGAGTAGAGCCATCCACTCTCGCAGCCTCATAGAGGTCAGAAGGAATTGTTTGCAGTCCAGCCAGGATAAAGAAAACAACAAGGGATGTGTTCTTCCAAATGTCGGCGATTATCACCATGTTAAGTGCTTCGAATGGGGACCCAAGCCAATTATGACCCTGTCCTCCCAAGTGAAAGACGTGAAGTAATTCGTTTAGTACTCCATAGTTGCCGTTATAAATCCATTTCCAAAGAGCGCCATTCACAATAGTGGGCAGAGCCCATGGGATCACAACAATGCTGCGCCAAAATCCACGAAATTTCAGTGGGGAATTAAGGAGAAGCGCTATAAGAATGCCAAGGGTCAGTTCAAAGAACGTGGAAACAAAGGTGAAATAGAGCGAATGCTCGGTGACCATGCGAAAGTCAGAACTCTTAAAAGCGGCAAAATAATTATGTAGCCCTACAAAGGGATATGAACCAGGTAGCGGACTTTCAATGTCAAAAAATGACATCCAAAAAGTCCGAAGAATGGGGTAAAGAATAATCCAACCAACAACAAGAAGAGAAGGCAGAATAAGGGCGAAGGCTAAAATGCCCTCGCCCCTAAATCTTCCTGAACTTTTGAAACGCTCTAGAACGTTTCGCTTTTCTTCAATCACGCATTTAGTACTGCAGCTGCCTTTGTAGCTGCATCATCGAGTGCTTTCTGAGGAGTCTTCTGTCCGATGAGAGCCTTAGAAACTTCCGCTTGGATAACGAGTGACATTGCGTTGTATTTTGTTACCTGAGGACGCAAGATCATGTCATTGAGTTCCTTCTTGGCTTGTGCAACAACCGCTGGCGATGTTTTCACAACGACGGGATCTGTGTACGAGGACTTCCATACTGGCAGTGAATCCATCGCGACGGCATTCTGTTCCTTCTGGCTTGTTAGGAAGGACATATATGCCCAAGCAGCTTCAGGATTTTTAGTTCCGGAACTCATGGACAACGCCATGCTTCCGTTGATTCCAGGGCGCTTTCCACCGGGACCAGCAGGTGTTTGAAGAACCTTCATCTTGCCTGCAACTTTGCTCTGCTTTGGATCATTAGCCATTGCCCACATATAGGTCCAGTTAAGACCCATACTGATTTGTCCTGCAGAGAACATCTTGCGAACGTCATCTTCAGCTGCAGTTGCGGTCGAGACTGGATCTGTTAATCCATCAACGATCGACTTGCGCATGAACTCGAGGGCTTGAACACCGCCGCCCTTGTTAAAGGCTGGCTTGCCCGAAGCATCAAGGAATTGTCCGCCGAATGCGCCAAGCAATTGCATGTAATCGCAAAGCATGGATTCAGATTGTGTCCAGGACCATGCGAGTGGATATTTAACGAGTCCGGCCTTCTTGATCGCAGAAGCAGCTTTCATTACACCATCCCATGTATCAAGGGATGCTTCATCCACCTTTGCTTTTGCCATGTGTTCGGTGTTGTAGAAGAAATACTTTGTATCTAGAATCCAAGGAATTCCGTAGTAATGCTTGTTGTAGACAGCTGTAGCAACAGCCCCGCCAAGCATGTCATTTGTCCAAGAAGCAGGCCAGCGATTGGTGATATCCACGACCATCTTCTTGCTTCCAAATTCTGCAGGCCAGATAACGTCAATCAATACCACGTCGTATGTATGGGCCAGAGCGGAAGTTACAATCTTGTCGTGCAAAGCTTCGTATGCGACAAACTCTGTCTTGACCGTAACATTTGGATAAACCTTTTTGAAATCTGCAGTCATCTTCGCAACGTCGGTATCTGAATAACCAGCTTGCTTCATGAAGAGAGCACTAATCGTGCCTTTTACATTTGCTGCTTTGCTGAAGCCTGCCGCAAAACCCTCTGTCGGCATCATTGTTACTAACCCCGCAGCTGCGCCGGCTCCGAGAATGGCGCGACGTGAAACCTGGCGATCTGTGATTGATTCTTCGTTTTTCATTTAAAAGAAATCCTTCCGGTTGACCTGTAGGTTGAACAGACTAATTGCACCTATTCAATACCCGTTATGTGTAGGCGTCAATAGAATTAGGCTCAAAAGGGTGGTGTTTCCCACCTTCACATGGTTATTGTTCTAGCAGGGGTGATAAACATGGCAAGTAACGATTTTAAATACGACCTAGCAAAGTTCATCGATTTTCAGGATAAGGACGCCTGCGAACGGGTTCGGGCAATTAAGAAGAAGGACATTGCCAAGACTGACAATCCAAATCTAAAAATTAAGGTGATTGATTCGAAGGCCAAGTTCTATAAAGCATTCGCGCAAGATTTGGTGGGTAGAATTGAAAAGGCACGCGATGAGAGCAAGACATTCGTTGCAATCGTCCCTGTGGGCCCAGTCCCCCAATATGAAATTGCAGCAAAGATAATTAATAAAAAGAAGATAAGCATGGAGCATGTTCACTTCTTTAATATGGATGAGTATGCCGACCAAGATGGAAATACAGCTCCAATTTCCTGGGCAGGCTCCTTCCAGAAAGCTATGTACGACAACTTTCTCATGAAAATCGACAAGAAACTGCGCCCGAAAGAATCACAATTAAATTTTCCAACTTCGGAAGCAATCAGTTCCTACACTTCTAGAATAGAAAATCTAGGTGGAGCTGACGTTTGTTATGGTGGCATCGGTTGGTGTGGACATATTGCCTTCTGGGAGTCTGATCTCGGAAAAGAATTTCGAGGAGACCACGAGGCTTTTAGGAATGCTGGACCTCGCACAGTAGAGCTAACACCTATGACAGTTATGCAAAATGCCCTCCACACATTTGGGGGCGACTGGTCTTGGGTTCCACCAAAGGCCAACACAATTGGCCCAGTCAATATTTTGACCGCTCGCGACCGTAGCTTCTGGCTCGATGGTTACCTCGGTGGTGGAGTCTCATGGCAGCGCTTCATCGCGCGCCTTGTCCTCCATGGTCCAGTCTCTGAATTTGTTCCAGGTTCATTCCTGCAAACGGTTCCGTCCAAGATCAACATCTTGGGTGGCGTTGCTGATGACCTTGAAATAAATATGGCTTAAAGCACTAACTTTGTGCAACTGCTGTTAACAGGACATCTACAAAGGCAAGAGCCATGATCGCTTTAAAGCCAAGCTTTCTTGGTTTAACAATGAGGGCAATCAATGATGCGATAAGAGCGGCATAGGCCCATGCGCCGTAGTGCGGGCGATGTCTCACAACGATGGGTGTAATTGCCATCAGAATTAGAACGCAAATTGAAACTGAATATTTCATGCCAATTCTTTGCGGCAATCCATATATGCCAAGTTTGCGATCTGCATCCAAATCTTTAAGTACATTTGCAAAGTGAGCAATTGTTCCAAATCCTGCGCCGACAACAACCATCCATAACGGCGGCGTCATTCCACGAGCGACAAAGGCAGCCGCGGGCAGTGAAGCGAAAGCGAAGGTGTAGGGCAAAACAGAGAAGAGAGTCCGCTTAAAGAAGAAGTTATAAGAAACTCCACAGCCAACGCCAAAAAGATGGAGAAGCCCTCCTCGAATTCCAAGAGGCCCAAATAGCGAGAGTCCCACGCACAATGGAAATTCGTACCACAACGCACGAATTAAAGCAGATTCCTTTAACTCTCCCGCTACCAATGGCTTCTCGAGCCGATTCTGCATTCGATCTGACTCGACGTCGACTAATTCGTTTGTCCATCCGACTACCAACTGTCCGGAAAAGATTGTTAGAGCAATTAGGAAGGAACTACTCAAACTAAAAAGTGGATCTGACAGGAAAAATGCAAGTGAAGTAACAAGAAGTGTTGGGCCTAAATGGCTCGCCTTCAGATACTTCACCAAGCAAAGTTACTGCCTGAAAGCTGCATTTGCCCGGATGCGGCCAATTTTCCTAGCCTGATGTGGCATCATTTCCGCCATGAAAAAAGCACTGCCCACCTTTTTGATTCCAGCTTTGCTATGGGCATTTGTCATTAATCCCGCTCAAGGGGCTTCACCAAAGTTGGGAAGTAGCTGCTTGAAAATCGGAGCGACACTTAACGTTGCGGGTCAAAAATATTTATGTGCCAAATCGGGTAAAAAATTACTTTGGATCAAAAATACAAGAGCGGCGACTGCCACTCCGACACCCGCTCCTACTCCAGCACAATCGCCAGCTCCAGTACTTAGTTCAACGCCTTCTCCAACTGCAACTCCGATGCCCACCCTAACTCCTAAAGTCACAAAGACTCCTTTCAAAGCTTTTATTCCAATTCCACTCCCAGTTCCGCAAAATAAGGCAATCACTTTTGCAAATGCCGTTACTCAGTTTTCCCTAATTCCTCAAACAGCCTGGCAAAATGTGCAAGACGTTATTAATGCGAATCCTGCAGTAAATATTCCAACAACGATTGTGATTGGTCCAAATACAGATACAACTGAAGATCAAATAATTTCCGCACTTCAAAAGGAATATCGCATCTGGAGTGGCTTCCAGCAGCCGCCTTCATATGCAGGACTTTTTTACAACGCAAAAGATGAGGCATGGGCGGAAACTGAATGGCCAAAAATGGCAGCGCGATTAAACCTCACTGATCATCCTGAGGGTTACATTCCAAACCATCTACGTGCTGGCTGTGGCTTTAGCAATAACGTTGCAACTGAATGCTGGGGCGGAATGGCTGTTGTCTTCCAAAATACAAATGCAGGTTTTGCTTTCTACGGTGTCCAAAGTCCTTTTTGGTCTGCAAACTCATTTCAAGCCGGACCTTTTAGCCAAGTGACTCACGAATACACACACAATGTTCAGTTCGCACAGTGGATTGGAAGTGATTTAAAGGCGGGGGAAGGAAACCGAGCGGGCTCTGCTCATAATGGAAGTCCTTGCTGGTTCTCAGAAGGACAGGCGAATGGCATAGGAATTCCTGTCGCTTCAACAAGTTTGAATACCTATTTTGAAGGCCGCGATAACAGTATCCGAAGGAAAATCAATACAAATGTGAGCGTTGCTCCCGTTCTGTCGGACAATGGATTAACGGCAGACGCTATTTCCTCGTTCTTGTATAACCAAAATATTGCAACGTGTTACAACCCCAATACAAATGGAGATTGGCAGCTTGGTTACAACATAGGTTTTGCAGCAACCGAAGTGTTGATAGCAGTAGGTGGGCCCCAATCCACCATGGCACTCTTGGCAGAAACTGCTTCTGGCATGACTTGGGCTGAAGCTTTTCAGGCCGTATACGGAGTTTCCTGGAAAGAAGGATCAGACATTTTAGGCAAGGTATTAGCGGCTGAATATGCTGCAAAGCCAATGAATCACTAAAGCGTTACTTTTTATTTTGCGCATCCAACCTATGCATTTGTGCCGCGAAGTGGCTTAATCTCATTTGCAGAGAGAACACCAAGCCGATTATTTGTCTGCGTTAAAATATAGGACAGCGTGTGTATCTGCCCGCGGTAGGTCAAGTTTAATATCTGAGAGAAACTTCCGGAGTCGCTGGCGCATGTTCCAAAACTCACTCGATCATTCATAATTAAGAAAACGTATTGCTTCTTTAAAACTTCTTTAAAGAGATCGATTGGTATCGCCTTACGAAAAGCAGGAGCGGCATAGCCATAAGCCGTTTCCCAATCTTCTCTCTTGAGCGCAGCAATTTGATTAGTAATATGTTTTTGTACAAGAATCTTTTCCTTTTGGCTGCAAGTGCCTATTTTTGTATAGGCATTTGCCGTCAATGGAAGAGAATTCAAGGCCACAATCAACATCAGAGCGGCTAGTTTTGCAAAACTTTTCATTTTAAAGCTCCCCCGGCTGGCCTCGATCCAGCGACATCTCGATTAACAGTCGAGTGCTCTACCAACTGAGCTACAGGGGATTGTGAAGCCGTAATACTACTAAACCGATTCCCCTATCGCCAATTCCTTTTGGACCCGCTTTGTGGCCTCTAAAGCTACTAATTCAGTGAACATTTTGGTGTATTCCGCCTCATTTTCGACGGGGTTGAGGCGCTGAAGTGTGGACTTAATCTCAGCTATTTGCCGACTGATTGCGACCTCACGCAGACGTGCAAAGATGCTGATGACATAACGTTCACTCACTTCACCATCCGTGCGAATTGGTTCGACGGTGAGCTCTGTGATTAAGTGCTTGTAATCTTCTGGAGCACCTTCAAGAAGATTTGCTGTGTTTCCATCGCCATTATCAATTGCGGCGCGAAGTGCTGCATAAGGTGGGTATGTGAAAGCAAGAGGTTCCAAAGTGCTCCAATCTGCGATCATCTCTGGGACTTGTAACTTTGCTTTAAGAACTTCACGCTCTAACATAAGAAGCGGATCTTTAAGATTCACTTGTGGCGCCGGGATGTTTGGAAGCGGAGTATTACTTTTGCCGGCAACGCGTTTTACTGCCTGAGAAACTGTATCGGTATCCATGCCAAGCCATCCTGCAAGTGAGCGGATGTATTCTGGGCGAAGTGATGAATCCTTAATTTTTCCAATAAGTGGCGCAACTTGATTAAGAGCGCTTACGCGGCCTTCTGGAGTTGTGGTGTCATAGTTTTTAATGACTGACTTGATCGCAAATTCGAAGAGTGGAACGCGTCGAGCAACGAGATCGCGGACTGCCTCATCTCCTCCACTCTGGCGAAGTTCGTTGGGATCCATGCCGTTGCTCGCAACAGCGACAAAAGTTTGCGCTACAAACTTCTGGTCATCATCAAATGCGCGAAGGGCTGCTTTTTGTCCTGCAGCATCACCATCGAATGTGAAGATGACTTCACCTCGGAATGCATCATCGTCCATTAAGAGTCTTCGAATAACGCGGATGTGGTCATCGCCAAATGCTGTGCCACATGTGGCAACGGCAGTAGTGATGCCCGCAAGGTGGGCAGCCATTACATCGGTATACCCCTCAACAATGACAACTTGGCGTTTCTTAGCAATCTCTTTCTTGGCGACGTCAAGACCGTACAGCAATTGTGATTTTTTATAGATTGGAGTCTCTGAAGTATTGAGGTACTTGGGACCTTGATCAACATCATCGCCCGCAAGCTTGCGAGCACCGAAACCAACAACGTCGCCAGAAATATCTTTAACAGGCCACATAACGCGATTTCGATAGCGATCAATTTGCGTTCCTCGGGCACTCTCTTTGCTTAGCCCTGCGGTGTTCAACTCTTCTTGCGTATACCCAAGCGCCGTGAGGTGCTTTGTGAGCGCGTCCCATTCATCGGGCGCGTATCCGACTTGGAATTGGTCGCAGTCAGCTTTTGTAAATCCTTTTTTCTGAATGAACTCTCGTCCCACTTGGGCTGACCCTGGTTGATTAAGTTGTTCTTGATAGAACTTCATCGCCGCCGTATTTGCAGCAACTAATCTGGAACGGTTGACACTTGGACGATCAGATCCTCCTGTTTCGTCATAGCGAAGTTGGTAACCGATTCGTTCTGCAAGACGTTCAATCGTTTCAGTAAAAGTGATGTGATCCATCTTCATAACGAATGCAATGACATCGCCGCCTGTCTGGCAGCCAAAGCAATGGAAGTAACCCTTGCTTGGCGTTACGTGGAATGAAGGAGATTTTTCATCATGGAAGGGGCAGAGACCTTTTTTCTGTCCGCCGCCTGCGTTTTTGAGTTGAACATAATCGCCAACAATTTCATCGATGGCGCTGTGCTCGCGGACGTATGTCACGTCTTCATCTCTAATGCGGCCGGCCATGATGGGTATCTTATTGGGTAGGTGTGACTTGCTTATAAATTAAGAAGAAAACTTGGTCGAAAGCGCAGAATGTAGCGCGTAGGCGCCAGGATCGGTGAGGGATGCGACTTGGTCAATCACGACTCGAAGCTTCTGGGCATCGTTGGTGGCTTGGCGCCAATCCTCTAAGAAGAAAGACTCTAGGGAGATAGGCGCGTGATCTAGAACGAGGTCTACCAATTCGCGAATCAGAATTTGTTGGTCGCTGTAACGCTTCTGGGAAGTCTCCGCCTGAAGAACATAGTAATTTGAAAGTGCTTTAAGAATTGCCACTTCAATTTTCTGCTCTCTTGGAACAATAAGATTGGCGCTGTAACGAGTGAGATCTCCTTCGCCATAGCTATCTCGTGTTGCAGTTTCCGCAGCTAAGGCAAAGCGACCGACCAATTGACTTGAAAGATCTTTCAACCGAGCCAAGTGGCGATGACTGCCATCGTATGTTGTCGGCCAACAAGAAAGTTTTTGGAGATCAGAGAGTGCGCGTTCTGCCTCTGCCTCTGTCATGTCGTCCATGTAATCCTCGACGGCAACGTCAAAGATTTGTGGCAGATCATCACGCATATGGTGCAGATGAATCTGTCCAGTAACGAGAGCATCCTCTAAATCGTGCACGGAATAAGCAACGTCGTCAGACCAATCCATAATCTGGGCTTCCATAGATTGTTTTCCTTCGGGTGCACCCTCGCGCATCCAGTTAAAAATTGCCGCGTCGTCGTCATAGACCCCGAATTTGCGAGAATTCACCGCGCGTGGCCATGGATACTTTGTTGCGGCGTCAAGTGATGCCCTAGTGAGATTGAGACCGATTGATTTTCCTGATTCATCTACAGTCTTCGCTTCAAGACGAATCAGCAATCGCAGTGATTGCGCATTTCCTTCAAATCCGCCACATTCAAGTGCAATTTCATTAAGCGCTTCTTCGCCATTGTGACCAAACGGTGGGTGTCCAATGTCATGAGCAAGACAAGCTCCTTCCATCAAATCTGGATCAGCGCCAAGTGCTTCGCCTAGTTCACGTCCAACCTGGGCGCATTCAAGTGAATGCGACAAGCGAGTACGTGGAAAATCGGTCTGCCAAGGAACGGCAACTTGAGTCTTGGCCGCTAAACGGCGAAGCGCCCATGAGTGAATGATGCGGGCGCGGTCACGTGCAAATTCTGTACGGCCACCGCGCTTGGCTGGTTCATCCATAAAGCGCGCGCGATCTGATTCTGTGTAACCAGAACGTTCATGAGCGGGGCGAAGAACCATAGTGAGAAGAGTCTATTTCTTATTCTGGTCACTGAGATGAATTCCAAAGCGGTCAGCAGTTTTATAGGCAAGATATGCACCTGTTTCGCGAGCGATGTAGCGCCAATTCGTCTTTTCCACTGACGCAGGGCCCGTTTTGGCCGGAGAACACGTTGCCTTCACTCCCAGATCTCCCGCCATCGCGATTGCCCGATAGCAGTGATAAGCATCGGTCACGATAATCACGCTCTTGTAGCCTTTTGCCTTCATGACATCAACATAAGCAATTGTGCTGCTCAAAGTATCTTTTCCAAGGTTCACTGCATTTAAAACTGACTTTGGAATCTGACCCTTTGCAAGTGCACGAACACTTGCTTGCGCTTCTGTCCAGAGATCACCTTTTTGATTCGCTCCGACCGTCAAAATTCGAGGTGCATAACCTTCTTTATAAAGTCTCTTTGCCTCCTCAATCCGTGCCTGCAAAATAGGAGTTGGGGTTCCATTGTTTTGCGCCGCCCCCATAATGACAATGGCATCGCTTTTTGTCGGAGTTGCATTGTGTCCGGTGTTGTACACCTGAAGTGCAACATATGCAGGAGTCAAAAGAACTATTAGCAGAACAAGAGAGATTATTTTTCGTATCCATGCAAATGGATTTATGAGTCCAAGCATCGCTACTTAACCACCCGAAACTGAATCATCAATGGTGATGGTTGCGTATTCATCCGGATCATTGAGCCAACCATCTGGAAGCGAAGGTGGGCGACCATGTGAACGACGTCCTCGAGGTGCTTCAGAAACAGCAGTTGGATATGGTTGATCTTCGAGTTGAGAGGTAAGCCATTCCAATTCACCATAACTTGCAACCATTCCTAGCCCAGAGCGAATTTCGCGAGGAACGGTGAACCCTTTGAGATACCAGGCCATATGTTTGCGAAGATCGCGCATCGCACGGCCTTCGGCTTCAAAAAACTCCATCAATAATTGACCGTGACGACGCATAACATCACGCACTTCAAACAAAGTCGGTTCTGATTTACCAGGTTCATCGTTCATTGCCCTGACTAAATCTGCAAACAACCAAGGACGCCCGAGGCACCCACGTCCAACAACAACTCCAGCACATCCAGTTTCTTCGATCATGCGGCGGCCATCGATTCCACTCCAAATATCGCCATTTCCAAGAACAGGTACGCCTGTTGGCTTTAAGTGTTCAACGAGTTCGGCAATCTTCGACCAATCGGCTTGTCCGTCATACATTTGTTGAGCAGTTCGCGCATGCAGAGCCACCCATGCGACGCCAGCATCTGCCGCACTCTTAGCTGCCTCTAAATAAGTTTCATGATCGCTATCAATTCCTACGCGCATTTTTACTGTGATGGGAACCCCAAAAGGTTTTGCATTCTTGACAGCTGATTCAACAATCGCGCTAAATATCTTTCGCTTGTAAGGCAACGCTGCTCCCCCACCTTTTCGCGTCACCTTTGGTACTGGGCAACCAAAGTTCATATCAATGTGGTCTGCAAGATTCTCTTCGCAGAGCATCTTTACTGCCAAGCCGATAACGGTTGGATCAACACCGTATAACTGGACTGATCGTGGGGTCTCGCCCTTACCTGGTGTAATCAATCTCAGAGTTTCAGGATGTCTCTCAATCAACGCGCGAGCTGTCACCATTTCCGAGACGAACAATCCAGCGCCTTGTTCACGGCATAACGTTCTAAACGCAGAGTTGGTGATCCCAGCCATCGGGGCAAGAACAACAGGCGCCTCTAGGATCACTTCGTTATTATCAAATTTCCCATTAGAAATAGGCAACCGAAGTGGTGAAACTTTTGTTAGCAAAACAGCCCCTTAGCAACCAACAAGACGAGGTGCAAGCCACGCAACAACTTGATCGATACCAATGCGCTCTTGAGTCATAGTGTCGCGATCGCGAATTGTCACGGCATTGTCTTCTAGGGTTTCAAAGTCTATGGTGATGCAATACGGCGTACCGATTTCATCTTGGCGACGGTAGCGCCGGCCAATGGCCCCAGCATCATCGAAGTCAACGTTCCAATTCTTGCGAAGTTCTGCAGCCAAATCACGCGCTTTTGGAGATAAGTCAGCGTTTCGAGAGAGCGGAAGAACTGCAACCTTGATCGGCGCGAGGCGGTAATCCAACTTCATGACTGCGCGTTTTTCCATCTCACCTTTAGCATTCGGTGCTTCATCTTCAGTGTACGCATCCATCATGAATGTGAGCGCACAACGATCAACACCAGCCGCAGGTTCAATAACAAATGGAACCCATCGTTCGTTCTTCTCTTGATCAAACCAAGATAAGTCCTTTCCCGATGCCTTTGAGTGAGCCTTTAAATCAAAGTCTGTGCGTGAAGCAATTCCTTCTAGCTCACCCCATTCGGTTCCCGCAAATTCGAATTTGTATTCGATATCCACAGTCCGTTTTGAATAATGTGATAATTTTTCCTTCGGATGCTCGAACAAACGAAGGCGCTCTGGATTAATTCCGAGTTCTTTGTACCAAGCAAGACGAGTATCAATCCAGTATTGGTGCCAATCTTCATCCGTTCCTGGAACAACAAAAAATTCCATTTCCATTTGCTCAAATTCGCGAGTACGAAAAATGAAATTGCCGGGAGTGATTTCGTTACGGAAAGACTTTCCAATCTGGCCGATACCAAATGGTGGCTTCTTTCGTGAAGTGGATGCAACGTTATCAAAATTGATAAAGATTCCTTGCGCAGTTTCTGGGCGAAGATAAGCCAAACCTGATTCATCCTCGACGGCCCCAAGGTAAGTCTTAAGCAAACCAGAGAATTGCTTTGGTGTTGTGAATTTTCCTTTATTGCCACAATTGGGACAATTAATTTCATCCATAGATGCAGGGGCTTTACCGTGCTTTGCTTCGAAAGCTTCTTCCAAGTGATCGGCGCGATATCGCTTGTGGCACTCAGTGCACTCGGTCAATGGATCAGTGAAGGTTTCAATGTGGCCAGATGCTTGCCAGACTTCACGGGCCAGAATGACGCACGAATCTAGACCTACAACATCTTCACGGCCTTGAACCATGTACTTCCACCATTGGCGCTTCACGTTGTTCTTA
>SESB01001029.1_pt1 | contig 19161 bp, 13 predicted proteins | sample 3171441 | NCBI WGS metagenome assembly SESB01 (sample SAMN06051867, study PRJNA518727) | freshwater metagenome | biome: subpolar coniferous forest; feature: holomictic lake; material: water; isolation source: holomictic Lake 227, 6 m depth | place: Canada: near Kenora, Ontario | collected... | reverse complement strand
GATCGACCCGTTTATGCAAAGGAACACCGCGCCATCTTACATGTTACAGGAAAATTTACTCGATGACCACCGCGTTCGCGAAGTATTTCAGGCAGAAATATTCCCCAACAAGGAAAATCCGGTCGGACAGCCAACCAATATTCCGACTCTTGACCTTGCTTTTTATCCACAGGAAAGAGGTCCTTTTAACTACGACACCAACCCGTCATCCTACTCTTCCGGTGTGGCGAGAGATGGTTCCCTGGCCAGGCCGGAGAGCAGATGGGGTGGTATCATGCGGAAACTGGAAAACAGTGATTTTGAAGCCACCAATGTGGAATATATCCAGTTCTGGATGATGGATCCTTTTGCCGAAGACAAAACTGGAGATGAAAATCCCGGAGGAAGCCTAGTCTTTCACCTCGGTTCCGTTTCTGAAGATGTACTTCGTGACGGTAGAAAATCCTTCGAACAGGGTTTGCCTACCAACGGAGATTACAGCAGCATGGATGTCACATCCTGGGGACGTGTTCCGGTGCAGCAATCTCTCGTCAAAGCGTTTGACAACTCACCCCAGACAAGAATTTATCAGGATGTCGGTACAGATGGGCTGAATTCAAAAGATGAACAAACATTTTTCCAGAAATTTTTATCATCGCTAAGTCCTCTTGTTGACCCAAATGCTTTCGCTCAGACGGTGAAGGACCCTTCGAGTGATGATTTCCACTACTTTAGGGGATCTGACTATGATCAACAGAAAAAAACCCTGTTGGATCGCTATAAGTTGTTCAGTAACACGGAAGGCAACTCACCGACCAACGAACAATCCACTGAAAGTTATCCTACGGCAGCCACCTCCATCCCAGATGTGGAAGACATCAATGATGACAACACCCTGAATGAAAACGAGTCTTATTTCCAGTACGATCTCAAGCTCAACAAAGCCAATATGCTCCTGGGTAAAAATAATATCACTGACGTAAGACAATCTGAGGTCACCCTCAAAAGCGGTAAAAAATCGATCATTACCTGGTATCAGTTCAAAGTTCCCATCTCCGAGCCCAGCAAAAAATACGGAACAATCAGCGATTTCAGATCGATCCGTTTTATGAGGATGCTGGTAAGCGGCTGGAAAAAACCTGTCGTATTGCGTTTTGCCACCCTCGATCTGATTCGGACCAACTGGAGAAAGTACGACAAAACACTCACTGAGAACAACAGTATCCCTACCGGGACCTCGCAGTTTGACATCGCAGCTGTCAACATCGAAGAAAACAGTAACCGCAAACCGGTCAATTATATACTGCCTCCCGGGGTGGATCGCGTGATAGACCCTAACAATGCCCAGATTCGCCAGCTGAACGAACAATCCATGGTACTGAGAGTTACTGACCTCGAACCTGGAGAGGCAAGGGCAGCCTACAAAACAACTTCAATAGATCTGCGTCGGTATCAGAACCTAAAACTGGAGGTTCATGCAGAGAAGATCGAGGGTGCTCCGATCAGAGACAACGAACTGTCCCTATTCATCCGGATGGGTTCAGATTTCCAATACAATTATTATGAATACGAGATCCCGCTGAAATTAACCCCTGCAGGCTATTACGACAATAATCTGGAGACAGACAGATACATTGTCTGGCCTGAAGAGAACCGCGTGTACATTCCCCTCGACCTTCTTCCTCAACTTAAACTGGCACGAAATTCAGAAATGAGTTCCGGGACGGCCACCATGGGAGAAATTTTTTCACAGATCCATCAGGGAGTGAACAACAACCAGAATATCATGAAAATAAAGGGTAATCCTGACCTATCGGAAGTCGGTGTGATGATGATCGGTATCGGTAACCGAAAGGGGCATACCACAGGAAATCGCTCCGCCATTGTGTGGGTGAATGAATTACGACTGACCAACTTTGAAGAAAAGGGTGGCTGGGCAGCCATTGGCCGTGTATCAGGCAATCTGGCCGATCTTGGAACCTATTCCTTTGCAGGAAGAATGATGACTTCCGGATTTGGAGACATCGATTCAAAAATGAGTACCCGATCAAAAGAGGATACCCGGGAATATGACATTTCGACCAACCTCGAACTGGGCAAGTTTTTTAAACCGCAGTCAGGTGTAAGAATTCCGATGTACATGAGCTTTTCAAAAACGGTCGCTACCCCTGAATATTCCCCGGTTGACAAAGATGTGAAATTGAGCGAAGTCCTCAACAATGCCGGATCCAAGGCAGAACGGGATTCCATCAAAAGAATATCACTGGATTACAGCTCCCGCAAGAGCATCAACTTTACCAATGTTCAGATCGACAAGCCCAATAAAACGAGAGACAACAGGTTCTATGATCTTTCGAACCTCACCCTCTCCTATTCCTACAACCAATTTGAGCACGGCGACATCAATACGCTAATCGAAAAGACTCAAAATTCAAGAACTCTACTGAACTATAACTTCAATGGCAAACCAAAATCGATAGATCCGTTAAAGAATGTCTCCTTCTTAAAATCCAAGTATTTAACCCTTTTCAGAGATCTAAATTTCAGTCCGAGTCCTGCCCAAATCTCATTCCGGTCGGATCTGAACAACATGCGAAGCGAATTGCAGTACCGAAATATTACCAATCCCGATTTCATCCTTCCGATATCCTACCAGAAAGATTTCATCTGGAACCGTTACTATGATTTCAGATTCGATTTGACGAGGAGCCTGAAACTTGATTTTTCAGCCGTGAACACTTCCCGGCTTGGAGATCCCGCGAATGCTTTAAATTCGAATAAGTCCACTTATGAGGCAAGACGCGACACCATTTGGAGGACCATCCTTGAAGGAGGCAAAAACACCCATTACCACCATACCTGGAATATCACCTATACCCTTCCGATCAACAAAATACCGTTGCTCGAATGGACATCTGCCTCCCTGACCTATGCGGCTGGTTACGACTGGAACCTGGCACCGGTTACTACTTCGAACTATGTTTTGGGGAACACCATCAGCAACATGAGCACTTTCCAGTTCAACGGTCAGCTGAATTTCTTGCAGTTATACAACAAAGTACCATTCCTTCGGATTGTGAACCAGAAATATGGGGAATTCAGCAGAGGAAGAGTGCAAAGTCAGGAGGCAAGCAGGCAAAAATACAGAGGTGGCCAGGCACCCGCAGCAGTTAAAAAATACCAGGAACAAAATGTCAAACTGAAAAAGAATGCCCCCTATTCCTTCTTCCATAAATTGGCATCTCCCGACGTTCAGGTGAATGTCATGGATAAAAGCGGTAAAATAGTGCCAGGGCAGGTCAAAGTTGTGAATGACAACAGGGTTATTTTTACTTCAATGGCCGATTGTGACGCGGCATCTGTCGAAATTACCCCTAAAAAAGACAAGGATACTGCATCAAGATTACACTTGGGTGAACTCACCGCGAGGTTTCTGATGATGCTTTACGATATGAATCTCTCGTATGGCGAGTTTGGCGGGACATCCCTTGCCGGCTATATGCCCGCCACTTCATTCTTCGGACTGAACAACTATAGCGGCGGCAACGGATCCTCCCTGGCGCCTGGATTACCTTTCGTCATGGGTTGGCAGAATGAAAGTTTCGGTATCGATGCAGCCCGTAAAAACTGGGTCACGGCAGATACCATCGTAAACAAACCCTACACGATGAGCCACAACACCAGACTCAATCTCAGGGCCAAACTGGTTCCTTTACCTGACCTGAAAATTGAACTGAGGGCGAACCGCATTTTTGCCAGAAATTCGTCAGAATTTTTGCTTTACACAGCAAACAATGGATGGGATTCTTACAACAATTCATTCGGAGGAAACTTCAGCATGTCGGTGATCACGCTTGGCACTTCCTTCGAGAAGCTGGGCAAAGCCATTGTACAGGATTCAAGGGGGTGGGAGGATATGCAAAACAACAGGTTGGTCATTGCTCAAAGACTGGATGCAGCAAGGGTTGCAAACCCCCAATACAATTATCAGCCGGGAATGGTTGATCCGGGAACCGGATTTCCCGCCGGGTACGGTCCGACCTCGCAGGAAGTCCTGATTCCTTCGTTCTTTGCAGCCTATACGGGTAAAAACATCAACAAGGTCGAGCTCTCACCGTTCCCTTCTGCCAAATTTATGATGCCAAACTGGCGCATTAATTATTCAGGTGCTGTAAGCAAAATTGAAGGATTGAAAAATGTGATGAAGTCGATGAACATATCCCACGACTACAACTCAACCTACAATGTCGGAACCTATCTTTCCAACATGAGATACGAGACTGTTCCCGATGGCTTCAGCTACATCAGGGATGCCCAAAGCAACTTCATGCCGATGCATGACGTGGCAGCCATCAACATCAATGAAACTTTTAATCCACTTTTCGACATCGATGTAACATGGATTAATAATCTGACAACCCGACTGGAGTACCGGAAGATGAGGAACATTACCATGAGTCTTACCAACAACCAGACGACAGAAATGTACAACAACGAGGCAAGCCTTGGAATAGGTTACCGTTTTGAAAACATGAAACTTTTCCTCAAGACAAAAACCTCTTCCAAAATGCTGAACAATGACCTGAACCTCCGCGCAGATATTACCTACGGAAAGAATAAAACCGTATTGCGGAAACTGGTTGAGTCAAATATGCAGCTCACAGCCGGTCAGGATGCGCTTTCCTTCAAGTTCTCGGCTGATTATAACCTGAGCGAAGTCTTTATTGTCAGACTATTTTATGACAGAATCGTTAACAGTCCCTATATTTCAAATGCTTATCGTACCACCAATTCCAATCTGGGTGTCAGCTTCAGATTTACCCTGATACAATAGAATTCCATTGGTAGAATTCCACAATGCAAGAGACTGAAATTGGAGGGTATGAGGATAGGAAAGGAGCGGTGAGACTGGAATCAAAAACATAAATTGAAAATTCTCGGTTGATGCTTTTAAACTGCTACACGACAGGATGGTTGGAGGCCGGTTGCGACGAAGCGGGCAGAGGTTGTCTCGCAGGACCCGTATTTGCATCAGCGGTCATTCTTCCTGAAAATTTTCGTTCCGATACCTTGAACGATTCCAAACAACTCACTGAATTACAAAGATATCGACTCAGGGATGTCATTCTTGATCAGGCACTTTCATGGGCTGTAGGAATCTGTGACCAACTGGAAATCGACAAAATCAACATTCTGAATGCCTCTATCCTGGCCATGCACAAGGCACTTTCACAGTTGACGACTCAGCCTCAGCAAATTCTGGTAGATGGGAATCGATTCAAGGCCTACGGGAAGATCCCGCATACCTGTTTTGTAAAGGGTGATGGCCGTTTCATGTCGATAGCAGCAGCTTCTGTGCTTGCCAAGACCTACCGGGATGACTACATGCTGAAGATACACGCCGATTTCCCTGAATACGGATGGGACAGGAACAAAGGATACCCGACGGAAAAGCACCGTCAGGCAATATCTCTTTTCGGCATCACTGAACACCACCGGAAAACCTTCAGACTGACAAAGGATCAATTGACACTGGACCTGTAATCAGTTTCCGGGGTTCAAAGGGTGATCGGAATTCCTTTGTAAAAATCAAGAATCTTGGTTCTGAAAATAAACTCGTATTTGGCCTTCAGCAGATCGGAAGAGGCTTTTAAAACATTCGTTTTAGCCGTATTGTATTCCACTGCATTGACAAGACCGACATTGAATTTCTCTTCAGAATAGCGGAAAGCTTCCCGCATTGACTCAACGGCTTTCTCTGTCGACTTGTACCTGTTGTAAGAAGTAAGCGCAGTTGTCTGTGCAGTTTCAATCTGCTGCCTCAACACCTTTTTGGTGCCTTCCAGATCGAGCTGGGTATTCAGCATCTGAATTTGAGCATTGTCTACCTGAACCTTACTCTGGAACCGGTTAAAAATCGGAATATTCATCTGCAATCCCAAGCCTTTGCGTTGGTTATTACTGAGCTGATCGCTGAAATTGATCGAATTTCCGTTCAAATCCTTGTATTTGTTGTTGTACAAATTATAGAAATTGGCATAAAATGAGACCGTAGGGAAATAGACGCTTTTGGCCATTTTCAACTGAAAACCGGTACTCTGGTAACGATATTCGGCGCTTCTGATTTCAGGTCTCTGCTTCAATGCAGTCAGGTAAATGTCCTGGGAAGATGTCACAGTTGCCTGGCTATTTACTTCGGGCAGAATGGGAATCACTACATCAAACTGGTCAGTAAAATTGACTTCAAGCATCTGTGCAAGTTTCAACTTAGTCAGCTGAAGCTGGTTTTTTGCATCAATCAGGTTCAGTTCTTCCCTGGCAGCCTGCGCTTCGATCTCGAGCAAGGCACCACTTGCAAGACTTCCGGCATTCACTTTCTCCTGGGATTGCTTCAATTGCTGCCTGGTGATGGCCAATGACTGCTCAGACACGACTACCAACTCTTTTGAGAAAAGTATTTCCAGAAAGGTAGAAGCGATGTTGAGTGAGAGATCATCTTTCGCCTTGGCCAGGTCTTCGAAACTTGCCTTAAGGTCCAATTCCGTTTTCTTGATGGCATTGTTGATCTGCATACCCTGATAAACGGTCATCTGCGTACCTAACCCAAGGTCTGTCTGTGCCGAATTGACGTTCGTATAAGTATTCAGATAGGTAAGCGACCGACCAAAATTCTGATTTTGGGAAACCTGTGCATTCAGGTTCGGTAATCTCAGGTTCTTTTTCCCAATGAGATTATTTTGCTGAAATTGGGTGTTTAACTGGCTCTGCTTGATCTGTATATTGTTATCAAGGGCATACGTGATGCACTTGTCCAGGGTCCATAACTCCTGGGCATGCAGGGCAGCAAAAAGCGAAAGCAGCAGCAGATAGGCCAGGGTAAAAATGGTTCGTATCATAGGTTTAAATTTTTGTACTAAATTATCTCTTTTTACTTGTTAATCAGGGATATTTTATTTCTTTTCTTCCGGTTTTTTGTTCGGATCGATCAGGTTACCCTTGATTTTATCTTCTTTCTTGATACCAGATACAATCTCAATATTGATACCATCTGATAATCCTGTTTTCACAAATCTCTTCTCGTATTGATCCGCTGCTTTCTGAACCTCAACATAAGCGGTATCATGGGCAAATTTAAGCAAACCTTCAGGAATGGTGAGCACGCTGTCGCGACGGTCGAGTACGATATTGGCATTGGCACTGTAACCCGAGCGGATGAACTGATCTTTTTTCAGTAAAACATCGGCCTTGATCTCGAACTGAATGGCGCCATTCTCAGTTTTGCCCTTGGGAGCGATATATTTCAGGATCGCATTGAACTTTTCGTTGTCAATGGCTCCAATGGTCAGTTCTATATTCATTCCCTCCCTGATTTTTCCTACTTCGGTCTCATCAACCTTGCCCAGAAAAATCATATCATTCATGTCAGCAACGATGGCAATCGTTGTACCGGCATTGAACGTATTGGCCTGAATAACCGAAAATCCCTCTTTTACAGGCACATCAAGTACCATTCCGTTAATTGTAGACCGAATAAGGGTGTTGGTGGTTTTCGCTGAATTTTTAGTCACCCCTTTGCGGATCAATTCAAGATTGTTTTCAGCCGCTTCAACCTCTTCGCGGGAAGAGTTATAGGTAAGTCGCGCCTTTTGGTACTCCTCTTTGGAAGTCACCTTTTTCTCAAACAAGGTTGTCTGACGATCATAATCTATTTTCGCATCCTCAAAATTGAGCTGTGCTCTTTTGACTCTGGATTCAGCATTATTTAGCGTTACCATATCAGGAATGATATTGATTTGCGCCATTACATCCTCTTTGTGAACCATCTGTCCTGCCTCCAGATAAACCTTCTCGATGATACCGGAAACCTGAGGTTTGATCTCAATCTCTTTTCTGGGCTGAACCGTTCCGGTAGCCACCGTTTTCTTGATGATGTTGTTGACAGTTGCATTCTTTATTTCAAACTGATCGGGTTTCTTCTGTGATTTTTTGTACAAAAACACCAGCGTCCCAATGAACAGGATGGCAATTAAACTGAGTCCTAAAATTTTCAAAAATTTTTTCATGGCAACCTTTGATTTTATTTTTATTCAATATCTGTTTATATTCTATTTACTAATTTACTCTTTATTAATATTTTAGATGCATTACGCACCATTTTTCCAACATGTTTTACGTCATTCTTCACGCAGCGCTTCGATCGGTTTAATCATCAGTGCCCTTTTGGCGGGAATAGAACCTGCAAAGAGTCCGGCAAGAACAAGTATGGTAAGCGATGCAACAGCAATGGTCATGCTGACTTCTGGATGTTTGAAAAAAGCCCGGTCTGTAGTTACTGGCTGACTTTCAATGATTTTGTTCACCAGTTCCAGTAATGCCACACCAAGTGATAATCCGGTATATCCGGCAATGGTGGTCAGCGCAACGCTCTCAAGCATAATCTGGGTGATGATGGTCCTGGGAGAAGCACCCAACGCACGTTGTACACCAATTTCCTTGGTGCGTTCCTTGACAATTACCAGCATGATATTGCTCACACCAATCACACCCGCCATCAGAGTACCTATGCCCACAATCCAGGTCAACACCCCTATTGCGATAAAAAGGCCACTGATCTGTTTAAACTGTTCTTCAATATTGACGCTGTTTAGCGCCTGTGTATCTGTTGGAGCAATGGAGTGACGCATTTTAATGATACTTTTCACTTTCTCTTCAACGACACTTACAGGTACTCCCTTTTTTGCTGTTATGGCAAGAAAATGAACCATGTTGCCCATGTTGTAGGTTTGCTGCATGGTAGTAAAAGGAAGGAAAATCGACTCTTCAGCACGCCCGTTGATGTTGATCTGTGTTTCGGGTTTGATCACGCCAATTACCTGGTAGTATACGCCTGAGATCTTGAGGTATTCACCGAGCGGGTTTTCATTTTTATCAAACATCTGCTCAAAAACCTTCTCGCCAACCACACACACCTTGCGCTTGTCAAGGATATCCATCTCATTGATCCATCTTCCCTGAATGATGGTATAAGGATCAATTTTGATGTATTCAGGGTAATCACCCTTCACATTGTACGCTCCGGTTTTGAGTCCGTGAATGGTATTGGGTCCTCCGTTCATTCTGGATCCGAAATTCTTGGGCGAAATGTATTCCACTTCCGGAACGTTGTTTACGATATAGGCAAGATCATCTGAATCCATGTTCCACTGACGGCCGCGTTTAAAACCCTTGTAAGGTTCTCCGGTCTGTTCTGACCAGAGGAAACAGGAGTTCGTGGCAAACTTGGCCACCCCTTCCACGATACCGTTTTTTAATCCGTTACTGGCTCCTGCCATGACAATCAGCATGAAGATACCCCAGAACACACCAAAGGCGGTGAGGAGACTCCTTACTTTGTTTTTAGCAAGCGCATGCCAAATTTCATTCCATCTGTCGAGATCAAACATTTCAAAAAGAATTGTTGTGTTCTATGTTTTATTTTATCAAGCTATTAGCCGTTAGCTTTTTATCGCATTTTTTCTTTTGGCTAATCACAAACAGCCAAAAGCCAACAGCTAATTCTCATCCCGCAATGCCTCAATAGGCGTTACGTTGGCAGCTTTTCTTGCAGGCAAATAACCGGCCAAAGCTCCGGAAAGGATCAGAATCAGCGTTGCAGAAATCGCAGTTTTAAAATCTACCGTAGGATTCAAAAAGAAGCTGTTGTTACTCGGTCCACTGGCAGCGGCAGCCTGTTCAAGCACCATATTGACCAACTCCATCAATCCAACACCCATAATTAAACCGATATAACCGGCCACTGTGGTAATTAAGACTGATTCAAGCAATACCAGGCTGATCACTGAAAATGGGGTCGCACCAATCGCTTTTCTGATACCGATCTCCCGGGTACGTTCTTTGACAAGTATCAGCATGATGTTGCTTACACCGACAATACCTGCAATCAAGGTTCCGATTCCGATGATCCAGACAAAAAGATTGATGGCCTGAAAGATTTTCATGGTTCGGATATACTGTGTTAACATGTTGAATGACCCCATTGCTCTTTTGTCGTTGGGATCAAAATCATGCCTTTTGGCCATATCCTGCCTGATTTTTTCTGTAATCGCATCGGCTTCTTCCGAAGTCTGTACAATTTTGGAAGTCACGGTAAATGTATGCACCCTGTCTCCCCCGTTAAAAATCCGTTGTGCCGTCGAGAAGGGCATGTAGGCCTGCCTGTTTTTTTCAGCCCTTTTTTTGTCTTTTGATACTCCGATCACATAAAAAGGAACTCCGCCAATTTTCACATATTTCCCGATGGGATCCTCTTCCTTGAAAAGCGCTTTGCGAATTTCATCCCCGATGACCACCACCTTGCGAAACTCCTGCATATCAAGCTCGTTGACAAATCTACCTGATTGAACGTTAATATTTTCCATGTCCTTTAAGGAAGGAAAGCAGGTACTGGTCTCGAAAGATCCGTACTCTTTCCCGTAGGCATATAAAATATCGTTGGGAAGATAATAACGGGAAGAAACCTTTTCCACTTCCTTGGACTTGGTAGTCAGAAAGTCATAATCCTGATTGTTGAATTTGACGGCCCGTCCCTCTTTAAGTCCGTTGTATGGGATAGAGGTCTCACCGGTCCACATCCACATTACATTCACTGCATTTTCTGCAAACTGATCCTTGACGCCGTTTGAAAGTCCGTTCCCGGATCCAAGCAGAACCATCAGCATGAAAATACCCCACGCCACTGAAAAACCGGTCAGGAAAGTCCTGAGCTTGTTTTTCCGGATGGTACTAAAAATCTCCTGCCAGATATCTACGTCAAACATATTTTTGAATTATTCCTGTTTTACTCTGTCACGGTACATCTGGAGATCGCCATTGGTAATTATTTCGCCAATGACTCCATCCTTCAACCGGATAATTTTTTTCGTTAATGCGGCAATATCATGCTCATGAGTCACAATGATGACAGTTATTCCCTGGTCATTGACCTCTTTCAGGATATCCATCACTTCCAGCGAAGTCTGCGAATCCAACGCTCCGGTAGGTTCATCTGCCAGAATAATTTTCGGATTGGAGATCAATGCCCTCGCGATAGCTACCCGCTGTTTCTGTCCACCCGACATTTCGCTTGGAAGATGATGAGCCCAGTCTTTGAGACCAAGCCTGTCAAGGTATTCCATGGCAATCAGGTTACGTTTCTTGCGGTTCACCTTTTGATAATAAAGAGGAAGGGCCACATTCTCCATGGCATTCTTGAAAGAGATCAGGTTAAATGACTGGAAGATAAATCCAATCATGGCATTTCGTGTAATGGCAGCCTGTGTCTCGTTCAATCCCCAGATCCGTTTACCACTCAGGAAATAATCGCCTTTGTCGTAATCGTCCAGAACCCCAAGAATGTTCAATAATGTTGATTTCCCCGATCCGGATGAACCCATGATGGAGACAAATTCGCCCTCCCTGATTTCGAGGTTCAGTCCCTTCAAAACATGGAGACTGTTGTTCCCCGTCACATATGATTTATGAAGATTTTCAATGCTTATCATGACTATATTCTTTTTGGACTATATCTTTCTAATATTTGATAAGACGCTTCTTTGCCCGAAACGTTACAGATCCGATTAAAAAAAAAGTGAATTTTGTTCCGGATTTATTTGCCTGTCGGTCAATGTATAGTAAGCCTGACCGGATTGATTATCAATTTTGAAGGGTTCTGGGAGAGACGTTTTTGGTGATATTTCTCCAGCCGTTCTTCAAATTCCCTACAGAATGTAGGGGTTTCCGAAGTTTGGCACGAAAATTAATGGGACATAAAACAATTTGTCCTTCTGATAACTGATGTTAATTTTGAGTCAGGATGGCATTCTGCTCAATATCTAAAATATTTGCCTTTTGGTCGGATCCGGGAAGTTTTCCCTTCAATCTGCAAGAATTTTCAGGGAACAATTGTTCTCCTTAATTTCCTTTCAAGGGATTCCAGCCCTGGGCGGTGAGCGGAATTTCCTGTAATCCTCCTGAAGTGACCAGCATGCTTCCTTCTTCCTTTCTGGTCATATGGCCGATCACCGTAATGTCCGGATGATTTCGAACCTTTTCGTGTTCGGTGATGGGGATCGTGAACAGCAGTTCATAGTCTTCGCCTCCATTCAAGGCAGCCACCAATGGATTGATATGAATTTCTTCCGCCATTTTCTTTACCTGGGGATCAAAAATAAGACGTTCTTCGTACAAACGGCAACCGACTCCCGAATCTTCGCAGAGGTGCAAAATTTCGGAGGACAACCCGTCTGAAATATCAATCATGGAAGTAGGTTTGAGATCCAGGGTACTGAAAATATCCCTCATATCCACACGGGCCTCAGGTTTCAGCTGCCTGGCAAGAATGTAATCATACCCGGTAAGCTGAGGCTGTACAGTCGGATTTAACCTGAATAATTCGTTTTCCCTTTCGAGAAGCTGAAGTCCAAGGTAAGCACCGCCGAGGTCGCCGGTCACACACAAAAGATCTGTCGGTTTAGCACCACTGCGGTATACCAGCTCCGAGGCATCAGCTTCACCAATGGCTGTCACTGAAATCGTCAGTCCGGTGAGGGAAGAAGTAGTATCTCCTCCTATCAGATCCACCCCATAATGCTCGCAGGCAAGATGAATTCCGGCATAAAGATCATCAATCGCATCAACAGTAAATTTGGAAGAGAGAGCGATGGAAACGGTGATTTGCCTTGGCAGGGCATTCATGGCACAGATATCGCTGATATTGACGGAAACAGCTTTGTATCCCAGATGCTTCAGAGGCACATAGATCAGGTTAAAGTGAACCCCTTCAGTCAGTAAATCGGTTGTGACAACTACCTTTTTACCGGGATAACTCAGAACGGCGCAGTCGTCGCCCACACCTTTCAGGGTACTTTCATTTTTTATGGTAGCCCTGGCTGTAATCCGCTTTATCAGACCAAATTCACCTATTTCTGCCAATTCATTGCTCTTGCTTCTCTCCTCCGCCATGTTTCTTTAAGATTTAATTTTAAATCACACGTCAAAAGTAGTGCATTTTATATCTTTGCACCAATTTGTATCAAGTCTTATTAAAAATTCGTACAAAGGACTAAGAAGTAGGAAGTACTTCAAGTTAGGAGTACTAAAAATTAATGTTACACCTCATGAGTTCATCAACTGCGCCTGGCACTTTCGGTGCACTGGGTACTTGATGTTCTTGAAGTTATATAAATAATGGAAGATCAGAATAAATTATTAAATGAAGTTGCCAGCCGCGATTATCGTTTTGGTTTCGTGACTGATATTGACACTGAAACCATCCCCAAAGGCTTAAGCGAAGAGGTGGTAAGAATCATTTCCGCGAAAAAGGATGAGCCTGAATTCATGCTCGAATTCCGGCTGAAAGCCTATCGCAAATGGCTTACCATGAAGATGCCGGACTGGGCCCAGCTGAAAATTCCTGAAATTGATTATCAGGAAATTATCTATTATGCAGCGCCGCGGTCACAAGCCAAATATGAAAGCCTCGACGAAGTGGATCCTGAGTTGTTGCTCACTTTCGCCAAACTTGGTATTCCGCTGGAGGAGCAAAAAATGCTGGCCGGTGTGGCAGTAGACGCTGTCATCGATAGCGTATCGGTTAAAACCACTTTCAAAGAGAACCTGGCCGAACTGGGGATTATCTTCTGTTCGTTCAGCGAAGCCGTGAAACATCATCCCGATCTGGTACAGAAATACCTGGGAATGGTTGTGCCTCCGAATGATAATTTTTTTGCCGCCCTCAACTGCGCTGTTTTTTCAGATGGTTCATTCGTATACATCCCAAAAGGGGTGAGATGTCCGATGGAACTCTCCACCTATTTCAGGATCAATGCCAAAAACACCGGCCAATTTGAGAGGACGCTCATTATCGCCGACAACGACAGCTATGTCTCTTATCTGGAAGGCTGCACAGCCCCCATGCGCGACGAAAACCAGCTTCATGCAGCCGTTGTGGAAATCATTGCCCTCGACAGGGCCGAGGTAAAATACTCCACTGTGCAAAACTGGTATCCCGGGAACAAGGAAGGTATCGGAGGCATATACAATTTCGTGACCAAACGCGGCCTTTGCAAAGGTGAATCTTCAAAAATATACTGGAACCAGGTAGAAACCGGATCGGCCATCACCTGGAAATACCCAAGCTGCATACTTGCCGGCGACAACTCGGTGGCTGAGTTCAATTCGGTGGCACTGACCAACAATTACCAGCAAGCCGATACCGGGACCAAAATGATCCATCTCGGAAAAAACACCAAAAGCACGATCGTCTCCAAAGGGATTTCAGCAGGTCACAGTTCCAACTCCTACCGGGGATTGGTTCGGGTGGCAGCCAAGGCAGAAAATGCAAGGAACTATTCGCAATGCGATTCTCTTTTGCTTGGCGATCATTGCGGAGCACATACTTTCCCCTACATCGAAGTGGGAAATCCAAACTCTGTGGTAGAACATGAAGCGACCACCTCCAAAATCGGGGAAGATCAGATCTTCTACTGCAACCAGCGCGGTATCTCCACACAGGATGCCATCGGCATGATCGTCAATGGTTATGCGCGCGAAGTGATCAATAAGCTTCCGATGGAATTTGCCGTGGAAGCCCAAAAACTCCTGCAGATCAGCCTGGAAGGCAGCGTGGGATAATTATATATTACAAATTAAAGATGACAGATTGTTAATCAGGGTATTTGAGTGATCATCAGGATCATGGAAGAAACAAATACTCAATTATTCATAGATATTCTTACAACAAACAAGATGCTTATAATTAAAGATTTACATGCCAGCGTTGAAGGAAAAGAAATTTTGCGCGGTATCAACCTTACCATAAATGCCGGAGAAGTACATGCCATCATGGGACCCAACGGCTCCGGAAAAAGCACCCTGGCCAATGTTCTGGCAGGTCACACCAGTTATGAAGTAACGAAAGGCGAGGTTACTTTCTTCGGAAAAGACCTTCTTTCCATGTCAGCTGACGTGCGGGCCAAGGAAGGGCTCTTTCTGAGTTTCCAGTATCCGGTAGAGATACCCGGTGTCAGCATGATCAATTTTCTGAAAACAGCGGTGAACGAATCACGCAAATACCACAATTTGAAAGAACTTACTGCCGGTGATTTCCTGAAGGTGATGCGCGAGAAAAAAGAAATGGTGCAGATTGACTCTCAATTGACCAACCGCTCGGTCAACGAAGGTTTTTCAGGAGGCGAAAAAAAGAAGAATGAGATATTCCAGATGGCCATGCTTGAACCAAAACTGGCCATTCTTGATGAAACCGACAGCGGACTTGATATCGATGCGCTCAGAATTGTAGCGAATGGCGTCAATATGTTGAAGAAGCCTGAAAATGCAACCATTGTGGTCACTCACTACCAGAGATTGCTGGATTATATCGTTCCGGATTTTGTACACGTTCTTTACAAAGGCCAGATTGTCAAATCAGCCGGGAAAGAACTGGTTTTTGAACTGGAAGAAAAAGGATACGACTGGATCAAAAAAGAGTTGGGAGAGTAATACGATGACAGAGAGAACTACATTCGAAACTGCCGGCCAGCGACTGACCGATCTGTTTCTTGAAAACGAAACCCTTCTGAACGAAGGCGGATCCGATTTTCTAAGAATACAGCGTGAGCAGGCAATGGCAGCATTCCTGCGCATGGGTATTCCCGACAGAAAGGTCGAGAATTACAAGTATACTGACCTGACCAAATTGTTTGCTCAGGAGAACTTCAACAGGGCCTTCCGTCCAACTTCCTTTGATTTTGACATGCAGGAAGTTTTTACCTGCGATGTACCGGAATTCGACACGCATGTCCTTTTCCAGGTGAACGGATGGTATTTTGATCTGAACAAAACAGACCTGTTTCCGAAAGGTACCATCATCAAAAGCATGAAACGGGCCTGGGAAGAGGATACCGAACTGGTAGAAAAATATTATGGAAAGATGGCGGACCACACCAAAGATCCCTTGGTCGCCCTCAACGGTGCCTTCGCACAGGATGGTATTTTTATCTATGTCCCTGACCATGTAGTCATCGAAAAACCGATCCAGATCATCAATCTTTTGCGCAGCGAAGAAGACCTTTATGTGACGCTGAGAAATCTGATTATTGTAGGCAAAAATGCCCAGGTCAAACTTATGTTTTGCGACCATACACTGGCAGTGTACAGTTACATTGCCAACTACCTGACCGAAGTGCAAATGGATGAAGATGCCGTCGTGGATATTTACGGCATACAAAACCAACACAACGGTACGGCCTACCTGAACGGCATTTTCGTCCGTCAGGGAAAAAACTCACAACTGATCACCAATACCATCTCCTTGCACGGAGGCCTCACCCGCAACCACCTCCACACGGATTTGCAGGGCGAACACGCGAACGCTGCCCTTTTCGGACTGGCGCTTACCGACAAGGATCAGCACTGCGATACCTTCACATCCATAGAACATGCCCAGCCGGGTTGTCAGAGCAACCAGATATTCAAGAATGTACTTGATGACAATTCTACGGGGGCATTTACCGGAAGAATTCATGTGATGCCCGGTGCAAAAAAAACGGAAGCCTTCCAGCGCAACAACAGCGTTCTGCTTACCAAGGCAGCCAAAATGAATACCAAGCCGCAACTGGTCATCGATAACGACGATGTAAAATGTTCCCATGGTGCAACGGTAGGACAGATCAACGAAGAAGCCTTGTTTTACCTGCAGACACGCGGAATCAATGAACAAGAGGCCAGGCTGATGTTGATGTTCGCCTTTGCCCACGAAGTACTCTCAAACATCCGGGTGGAACAACTTCGTCAGAGCATCGACAGGCTGGTCAACAAAAGACTGAGAGGCGAGGTATCCAGATGCCACGACTGCAAACTGGAATGTATCAGATAGCAACAGGGTCGGGGGTAGGCTCCTGATTTTTTCGAATTGCAGCAAAGCATTTGATCTTTGGATCTTTGAAATAAATCAAAATAGAACAATCGCCCGTGTTAAAATACTGTAATTGATGCACGGTTATTTTGGACGGAAGTAACAAATATTGAAAATCGAAAAGACATACAATGAGTATTGATTTCCAAGATATCAGAAAAGATTTCCCCATTCTTGACCAGAAAGTCAACAACCGGCCGTGGATCTATTTTGACAATGCAGCCACCACACAGCGTCCGATTCCGGTGATTGAGAAAATCAGGGAATATTCTGTGATGACCAATGCCAATATCCACAGGGGAACCCATGCTCATTCCATTAAAACGACTGAGGCCTTCGAGTCTGCCCGTGATATTGTGAAAGATTTTCTCCATGCAGGCGAACGGGAAGAAATCATCTTTACCCATGGTACGACCGAATCAGTCAACCTGGTGGCCCGCTCCTTCTGCGAGAAATTTCTTTCTGAAGGCGACGAGGTGATCGTAACCGAAATGGAACACCATGCCAACATCGTTCCATGGCAAATGGCCTGCGACCGGCATCATGCCATTCTCAAGGTACTGCCATTTGGTGATAACGGCGATCTTCAAATGGAAATGCTGGAAACATTGATTTCGGATCGCACCAAAATAATCGCCGTGGCGCACGTTTCCAATACCCTCGGAACTGTGAATCCGGTCAAGGAACTGATCCGGATTGCTCACCTTCATGATGTGCCTGTTTTTGTAGACGGTGCCCAAAGCTCACCCCATATTTCTATAGATGTTCAGGATCTTGACTGCGATTTCTTTGCCTTCTCCGGACACAAAATATATGGTCCAACCGGGATCGGTGTCTTGTACGGGAAACGAAAATGGCTGGAGGCGATTCCCCCATTTATAGGAGGCGGGGAGATGATCGATCGTGTTACTTTTGAAAAAACCTCCTACGCTGAAATTCCACTCAAATTTGAAGCGGGTACCCCCCATTATGTCGGCGCCATTGCCATGGGCACAGCCATTGAATACCTTCAAATGATCGGATTGGACAATATCGCTGCACGCGAACACCAGCTTCTCACCTATGCCACAGAAAAAATGAAGGCACTGGGAAACCTGCAAATATTTGGTGAATCATCGGCCAAGTCTTCTGTCATTTGCTTCGAATTGGATCACATTCATCCATTTGACCTTGGAACGCTGCTCGATCAGCTTGGCATAGCGGTGAGGACCGGAAGATTATGTGCCGATCCGGTGATGGATCATTTTGGTGTTTCTGCCATGACACGTGCCTCCTTCAGCTTCTACAACACAATCGAGGAGATCGATCGCTTTATTGAAGCGCTTTCACGCATCCGACTGATGTTTCAATGAGCTATCAATAAATTATATTTTCAATTCAATCAGCTCCTTGCACAATTGAGAACCAACCATGACCCATTGTCAATTTCATATTTCCTACTTTAGCAAAAAATTATAACATGACCATCGAAGAAATACAGCAGGAGATTATCTCAGATTTTGCAGTTTACGAGGACTGGATGGATAAATACACCTATCTGATCGAACAGGGAAATGAACTCGAACCCATCGATGCAGCGTTTAAAGTCGACCAGAACCTGATCAGGGGATGTCAGTCAAGAGTCTGGCTGCAGCAAAGGCTGGAAGGTGGTATCCTCTACTTTGATGCTGAAAGTGATGCCCTGATCGTAAAAGGACTGGTAGCATTGCTGATGAAAGTGTTTTCCGGAAGAACTCCACAGGAAATTCTTGATGCTGAACCCTATTTCATCGACGAAATCGGATTGAAACAACATCTCTCTCCCACACGTTCAAATGGATTGATGGCCATGGTCAAACAAATCAAACTGTATGCACTGGCATACCAACAAATATTATCACAAAAAAAATAACATGGACCCAAGAATAGATCTGATCATAGAAAATCTCAAAGAGGTATTCGACCCTGAAATCCCGGTTAACGTATACGACCTGGGATTGATTTACAATGTGGATGTTGTAGACAATACAGCCACTGTGCTGATGACACTTACCGCACCCGGTTGTCCAGCTGCCGACATGATTGTGGCTGACGTAGAATACATGACAAAAAAAATTGAAGGCATCGAGGAATGTAAGGTTGAAATCACATTTGATCCCGCCTGGGAAAAGTCTATGATGTCTGAAGAAGCTAGACTGGAACTGGGTTTTATGTAGAAACCGCTTGAAATATTCCGGGACCCGACGCAGTGT
>SESB01001025.1_pt1 | contig 19179 bp, 14 predicted proteins | sample 3171441 | NCBI WGS metagenome assembly SESB01 (sample SAMN06051867, study PRJNA518727) | freshwater metagenome | biome: subpolar coniferous forest; feature: holomictic lake; material: water; isolation source: holomictic Lake 227, 6 m depth | place: Canada: near Kenora, Ontario | collected... | reverse complement strand
GCGCCCAGAACAAAGCGCTTGAATAGCGCTTGGGATGGCTGCTGTCAGCCAGCGTCATGCCCGCCGTGATGACCAGAATGGCGCCGACCAGGTAATACAAATATTGAATAGAGAAAATCATGATCAAACTCCCTTGGTGGCTGCGTGTTGCGCCATCTCACGCGACAACATACTGTCCAGGCGATTGAGGCGCCAGGCGTGGATGACAAAGGCGCAAATCGCCGTTGGAATACCCCACAGGGCAATGCGCATCGGCTCGACATCGACACCCGCTTCGTGCAAAAAGGTGGTCATCAGCACAATGGCGCCAAACGCCACAAACAAATCTTCACCAAAGAAGAGGCCCACGTTGTCGGTGGCGGCGCAATAGGCGCGCAGCTTGAAACGAACGGCATCAGGCAGCTTGCCGTAACGCACTTCGGCCGCGCCCTCCACCATCGGCGCCAGCAGCGGACGCACCATTTGTGGATGCCCGCCCAGGCTGGTCAGTCCAATCGCCGAGGTCAACTGGCGCACGCCCAGGTAAATCAGCAGCAGGCGCCCGGCCGTGGCCGACTTGATGCGGCTGATCCAGTTCTGTGCATGTTGGCGCAGCCCGTGGCGCTCCAGTAGACCAATCACCGCCAGCGGCAGCAAGAGGATCAGGGGCAGGTTACGGGTTTTGATAAAACCGGTGCCAATGGCGGTCAGAATCCGCTCCACCGGAAAACCCGCCGCGAACGCCGTCACGATGGCCGTGCAGATCACGACCAGCATCGGGTTAAAACGCAGGACGAAGCCCGCGATGATGACGGCTACCCCGATGAGCGGCCACAAATTGACATCACTAGTCATATTGATCTTTCGTTGTACATATAAAAACCCAGTTCTTGTGCTGACCCTGCAAACCTGCCAGCTCACCATGCGATGCAATTTGCATGCCTATTGTTGAACAATGATATTTGAATCATTTAACAATATGCAATAAGTTGTACTGCAAGATGGTGCATTATGCCCAGCAGTAGTGCATTTTCTGCACTGGTATAAACCCTGAGAAATAGCGCGCTAGTGTCTGAAATCTGGTACAAAGCGCACTCCACTTCAGCCCTCACTTCCATTTCAGCTATGACCCCCAAACTCCCGGCCAACGCGCTGACACTGAATGAACGCACGGCCGATCTGATTCGCCACAAGATCGTCCAAGGTGAGTTCACGCCCGGCCAGCGCCTGTCGGAAGCGACCCTGAGTGAGAGCCTGGCCATATCGCGCAACACCCTGCGCGAGGTCTTTCGCATCCTCACCAAAGAAGGTCTGGTGCAGCACACGCCGAACTGCGGCGTGTCAGTGGCCATCCCCAGCATCGCCTCCATCATTGATATTTACCGTGTTCGCCGCCTGATCGAGTGCCAGGCACTGGCGCAGGCCTACCCGCGCCACCCGGCCAAAAAACACATGCGCGATGCGGTCGACATGGCGCTCAAGTGCCGCGACGCTTGCGACTGGCAAGGCGTGGGCACGGCGAATATGGAGTTTCACATGGCCATCGTCGAACTGGCCGACAGCGAGCGGTTGAATGTCATGTTCTCGCACATCCTGGCCGAGTTGCGATTGGCGTTTGGCCTGCTCAATGACCCGGAGTTTTTGCACGCGCCGTACATCGAGAGCAATGTCAAGATTCTGGAGTTGTTCGAGGCGGGCAAACTTCAGGAAAGCGCCACCACCCTCAACGACTACCTGGTGCATTCCGAGCGCATCGTGCTAGCCGTATACGCCCGGCGGCTCTCCGACTCGGGAAGCTTCGAGTAATTTCCACTGATGGTCGGGGTAATGGGGTGAATGTCGGGTTTCGAGCGGACATTTTTGGGAGCCTATGACTGAAACCGCTGCTCTTGCAAGTCCACGTTTTTCTCCATTGCAGCCGTTCAGTTTGAAGGTCGACTTACGAGAAAGTTGGTGGACTCAAGACCCATTCCTACCCTTCGCTGAAACCCTAGAAATCCAGTGAATTCTCGTAAGCAGACCTTCACCTTGGCAGGAATCTTCAACTATGAGCAGGATATTGCAAGTTGGCTTCGTTCCAGTCCTATTACTAACATTGCCCGCTGCTAAGTCTGATCCATGAGTGCAACGGAAGAGTCGTTCACGACTTGCACTCATCGCCACAGGCTGAACCGCTGTGACGAATATCGCTGATCGCCCCCTTGTGAAAATCTTCACAGATGTCTAAATGTATCTACACATTTAATCTAATTCTCCCTACAGACTAGATTTATACACCCCTATAAAGTGGCGCCTGACCTAACCAAACCACAGGAAAAAACGATGAACAAGACCATTCGCTTCAGCGCCATCTCGCTCGCCACGGCCATGCTGGCTGGCGGTGCCATTGCCGAAACCGTCAGAATCTCAGGCGCAGGCACGGTGTTCGCCGACTTTGTTTCGTCGGGCAAAGCTGCCGTTGAAAAGAGCACCGGCCATACCCTGCAAATCATTAGCTCTAATTCTGGCAAGGGCCTTGCAGACCTGTCCAGCGGCGCCGCCGACATCGCCATGGTGTCGGAGCCGATGGATGTGGCGGGTCCATTGGCAGAGGTGGCTGGTACGAAAGTCGATCCCAAGACTGTGCAATTCTTCGAGTTGAAGAAGGCCGAACTTGTCTTCATCGTGCACCCCAGCAACCCGGTCGGCAAGCTGACACCTGAGCAACTGCGTGACATCCTCACCGGCAAGATCGCCAATTGGAAAGAGGTGGGCGGCAAGGACAAAGCTATTGTTGTGTATGGCGAAGGCCCGACGGCAGGTACGCGCGCGCTGATCAAGAAGCTGGTGATGGGCGGTGCTGAGTACGGCTCCGGTCTGAAGGCGCAGACCTCAATCAAGCGTGTATCTGAACTGGTGGCGACTGACGAAGCGGGCATCGCCGGTGTCGGCAGAAATTTTGTCGAAACTGGAAAAACCAAGGCCATCGACAGTAAGAAGTACGAGCGTCCGCTGGCCCTGGCCACGCTGGGTGCACCGAAGCCGGCCGCCAAAGCAGTGATCGACGCCTACGCCAAAGAAGCCAAATAAGCTGATGTGATCTTGCAGCGTGCGGTCAGCACGAGCGATCGCATGCCGATACCAAATTCAAAAAACAGAAGGGAATTGTGATGAGCCTGAACCGTATGAAAAGCGTTGGCATCGGCATGCGGCTGGGCAGTGCCTTTGGTGCCCTGGCCCTGCTCTTGCTGCTGTGTGTGGCTTTTGGCGTGCTGCGCCTGAATTCGCTCAACACCTCAATGCAGTCGCTACTTGAACACGAGGCAAGCGCCAGCGTGCTGTCGGCAGAGTTGGTCGCGCAGGCCCACGAGATCACAGGCGCACTCGGTCGTGCCGTGATGTCTGACACGGGTGACCAGATCCAGGCCAACCTCAAGCAGGCCGACAAGGTACGTGCAGACAATGAAAAGACAAAAAACTTGCTCGTCAATGCGCTGGACAAGGATGCCGCACGCGCCGCATTGAAGGATATAGAAGCAGCCGAGACGGCCTACCGTGCCGGCATCGACAAGGCGGTTGCAGCGGTCAAAAATGGTGACACCGACGCAGCGCGGGTTGCACTCAACGAGAAGTCGCAGTTGAGCGTCGAAGCGGTCTATCTGGGGGCTTTGAAAAAATTGAATGCCCTGCTGCTCACTGAGATGGAAGAAGCCAAGGCCAAAGCCGACTCGACCTACGCCACTGGACGCAATCTGCTGCTAGTTGTCGCGCTGATTGCGCTCACACTGGCCGCCGTGCTCGGCGTCTGGATCACACGCAGCTTGCTTAAGCAGCTCGGGGGTGAGCCCGAGTATGCCGCCGGCATCACGCAGCAAATCGCTGGCGGAGACCTGAATTCAGAGATTACGCTCAAACCGGGTGACAAGTCCAGCTTGCTGCATGCGATCAAATCCATGAGTGACAGTTTTTCCGACATTGTGGGGCGCGTGCGCCAGGGCTCCGAGGGCGTCGCCACCGCCTCTGCTGAAATCGCCCAGGGCAACCACGACCTTTCGGCCCGCACCGAGCAACAGGCCAGCGCCCTGGAAGAAACTGCTGCCTCGATGGAGCAACTCAGCGCCACGGTGAAGCAAAACGCCGAGAACGCACAGCAAGCCAACCAACTGGCCCACGCAGCCAGCAACACGGCGCTGCAAGGCGGGGAAGTAGTGGCGCTGGTGGTAGAAACCATGAAGCGCATCAATGATTCGTCCAAACAGATTTTTGACATTATTGGTGTGATTGACGGCATTGCATTCCAGACCAACATCCTGGCGCTAAATGCGGCGGTGGAAGCGGCCCGCGCCGGCGAGCAAGGACGTGGTTTTGCCGTGGTAGCCTCTGAAGTCCGTAGCCTGGCGGGTCGCAGCGCTGAGGCCGCCAAAGAAATCAAAACCCTGATCAACGCCAGTGTCGAGCAGGTTGAAAAAGGCACCACCTTGGTCGACCAAGCCGGCGCCACCATGAGCGAGGTGGTCACCAGCATCCGCCGCGTGACCGACATCATGGGGGAGATCAGTGCCGCCAGCCACGAGCAAAGCCAGGGCGTCAGCCAGGTCGGTGAAGCGGTGACACAAATGGACCAGGTGACGCAACAAAATGCGGCGTTGGTCGAAGAAATGGCGGCGGCAGCTGCCAGCCTCAAATCGCAGGCGCAGGAGCTGGTCGAGACCGTGGCGGTGTTCAAGTTGGGCAACGAAATGGAAGGACAACGACCCATGACCTATGCGCCCCCCGCTGGCGCGATGCCCAAGTTGGCGGTGCGCGTCGAGCATCGATCCCCCGACAGAGCCACCAACGTGGCGCGACTGGCAAGCAAGAGAGGCAAAGCCAAGCCAGCGGCCATCAGCACCAACGTTGCCACCAAGACCGGTACGGATGGCGACTGGACAGTCGGGTGCGGTCACGCCGCACTACCCACCGCCAGCAACACTTAGTATGGCAGGGTCAGATAGTGTTCAGCCAGGGCTGTGAACTCAGCAACCTCCGGGTTAATCCCGGTTTCATTCAACAGAATTTCGCCCACCTGTGCCGCCAAAGAGCCTGCCAACCGGGCATCCAGAAACAGCAGGCGTGAGCGCCGGGCCAGCACATCTTCGACCTTGATGGCGTATTCATAGCGCGCGGCAAAGCGCACCATGGCGTGAGTCAAGCCCGCACAAAGCAACACATCAGCACCCGGCAGGCTCTGCACCAGCGCCTGCTCCGACCCGTAAGAATGCAGCCCGGGCGCCAGACAAATAGAGTGCGCCTTGCCGCCAGCATCCCCAGCACCGACCAATTTCAAATGTGTGGTCACACCCTTCGGGCTTGGTTTCAGCAGCCCCCGCTCCACACATTTGTCCAGCACATCCTCGGCCATGGCGCGGTAGGTGGTCCACTTGCCGCCGGTCACCGTGACCAGCCCACTGCGGCTCACCAACACCGTGTGTTCGCGACTCAGGCCTTTGGTACTTTCACCGTCGTCGTCCTGAGGTTTGACCAGCGGACGCAAGCCGACCCAGACACTTTTGACATCGCTGCGACTCGGCGCACGGCGCAAGTAACGTGCTGATTCACTCAGGATGAAATCGACCTCTTCCTTAAAAGGCATCGGCTCGCGGTCCAGGTCATTGCGGGGCGTGTCGGTGGTGCCCAAAATAACTTTACCCAACCAGGGCACGGCAAACAACACCCGCCCATCGGCCGTTTTGGGCACCATCAGCCCGACATCGGCCTGTAAAAATTCTTTATCCACCACAATGTGAACACCCTGACTCGGCGCCACCATCGCAGGCGTGGCTCGACGCTCTAATGAACTGGTGGCCCCATCTTTCTGGCGCAACTCATCGACCCAGACTCCGGCAGCATTCACTACACAGCGGGCATTGATGCAGTATTGGCGACCCGATTGCGTGTCAACGCATTTCAAACCGGCGATTTTTCCGTCTTCATACAGCAGGTCATCAGCGCGGCAATAGTTGACCAGCAGCGCCCCGTGGCTGGCGGCGGTGCGGGCCAGTGCCAGCGCCAGACGCGCATCGTCAAACTGTCCGTCCCAGTACTTGACGCCGCCCTTGAGTCCGTCCGGCTGCGCCGTGGGCAGCGCCGCCAGCGTTTCAGCACGGCTTAAAAATTCGGTGGCCCCCAGCCCCGCCTTGCCTGCCAGCGCATCGTACATTTTGAGACCTATGCCATAAAAAGGCGTTTCCCACCACTTGTAGGACGGCATGATGAAGGCCAGTGGCTGCGCCAGATGCGGCGCATTGCTGAGCAAGGTGGTGCGCTCGTGCAAGGCCTCGCGCACCAGCGAAATATTGCCTTGCGCCAGGTATCTCACCCCGCCATGCACCAGCTTGGTAGAGCGCGACGAAGTGCCCTTGGCAAAGTCATGCGACTCCACCAACACCACACTAAAGCCCCGCGCGGCCGCATCCAGCGCCACACCCAGGCCCGTGGCACCGCCGCCCACGATGGCGAGGTCGTAGACGTGACGCTGCGCCAACCGGTCCAGCAACGCGTCACGCCGGGTGAATAAGGCGGGTTTCAAAATGCCCATGAACGCTTTCCGGTAAATTGACAGAAACTAAGGTCATGATGGACCTGAACCGTGTGCAACTCAATTTATATTAACGGAGCCGCATGACTTACCTCCTCGCCCTCGACCAAGGCACCTCCAGTTCGCGCAGCATTGTGTTCAACGCCGAGGGCGTCATCGTGGCGCAGGCGCAGCGGGAGCTGACGCAAATTTACCCGCAGCCGGGTTGGGTCGAACACGACCCGATGGAGATCTGGCGCACCCAACTGGCGACCGTCCACGAAGCGCTGGCCAAGGCTGGTATTGCCGCGCACCAGGTGCGCGCCCTGGGCATCACCAACCAGCGTGAAACCACGGTGGTCTGGAACCGAAAAACCGGCCTGCCGATTCACCACGCCATCGTCTGGCAAGACCGCCGCGCCGAGCCGACCTGCGTGGCTTTGCGCGAGCGCGGCCTGGCGGAGTCGATTCAGGCCAAAACCGGTTTGCTGGTGGATGCTTATTTTTCAGGCACCAAACTCAAGTGGATTCTGGACAACGTACCCGGCGCGTGCCAGCAAGCCGAACACGGCGAACTGGCTTTTGGCACGGTCGACAGTTGGCTGATCTGGCGCCTGACCGAAGGCCGGGTGCACGCCACCGATGTCAGCAACGCGTCGCGCACCCTGCTGTTCAACGTCCACCACAACCAGTGGGACGCCGAGTTGCTGCAGGCGCTGGAGATTCCGGCCAATTTGATGCCGTCCGTCAAACCGTCAAGCGCACTGTTTGGCGAAGTCAGCCCTGATTTGTTCGGTCACGCCATTCCGATTGGCGGCGTGGCGGGTGACCAGCAAAGTGCCTTATTTGGCCAGGCATGCTTCAAGGCGGGCATGGTTAAAAACACCTACGGCACAGGTTGCTTCATGCTGATGCACACCGGCACCCAATTTCAGACCTCGCACAACGGCCTGATCACCACCAGCGCCGCACAAGCCACGGCGCAGCCTGAATTTGCGATGGAAGGCAGCGTGTTTGTGGGTGGTGCAGTGGTGCAGTGGTTGCGCGATGGCTTGCACGCCATCTCTGGCAGCCACGAGGTGCAGGCACTGGCCCAAAGCGTGCCTGATTCGGGCGGTGTCATCGTGGTGCCGGCCTTTACCGGGCTGGGCGCGCCCTACTGGAAACCTGACGCCCGGGGCACCATCACCGGCCTCACCCGGGGCAGCACTGTGGCCCACATTGCCCGCGCAGCGCTGGAGAGCATCGCCTACCAAAGCGCGGCGCTGCTCAAAGCCATGAGCCGCGATGCGGTGGAGGCCGGCGGCGCAGCGGTGGCGGAGTTGCGGGTGGATGGCGGGGCCTGCGTCAATGATTTGCTGATGCAGTTTCAGGCCGACTTGCTGGGCATTCCGGTGGTGCGACCGGCCGTGACTGAGACCACAGCGCTGGGGGCCGCCTACCTTGCGGGCCTCGCCACCGGGGTCTACCAGAGCACCGATGAACTATCAAGCTTGTGGCGCGCAGAGCGCCGCTTCTTGCCCACGCTGGACACCCCCCGAGCACTCGAACTGATGGAGCGCTGGGAACATGCGGTGCGCCAGACGGTGCTGTGAGGCCGCGATTAATTTATACCGAATCAGCTTCTAGCTCCCGTACTACTTGCGCTAACAGCTATTAATTAAATAGCAAACTCAAACCGCCCTAGGCTTGACTTTGGATGCAGCCAGCTTGGCGTTGACGCGAGCCACTTGCACATCGGCGTCAAACGCCAGCACCACGCCCATGCGGCGTTTCACAAAACTCTCGGGTTTGCCAAACAGACGCAGGTCGGTGTTGGGCACACGCAGCGCCTCCTCGACTCCGTCAAACACGATGCCGCTGGCCTCGACGCCGCCATAAATCACGGCACTGGCGCCGGGGCTGCGCAAGGCGGTGTTGACCGGCAAGCCCAGAATGGCGCGGGCGTGCAACTCAAACTCGCTTTGCACCTGCGTGGTGAGCGTCACCAGCCCGGTGTCATGCGGGCGCGGTGACACCTCGCTGAACCAGACCTGGTCGCCCTTGACGAACAGTTCCACGCCGTACAAGCCCAGCCCGGAGGGCTTGCCGTCCAGCCCCACGCCGAGGTTGTCGGTCACGGTTTTGGCGATGTGGCGCGAGCGCGCCAAGGCGGCGGTGGGCATGGGGTGCGGTTGCCAGCTTTCCACGTAATCGCCGCTGACCTGGATGTGGCCAATCGGTTCGCAAAAGTGGGTTTCAACCTGACCATCGGCACCGAGCGCGCGCACGGTCAGCTGGGTGATTTCGTAGTCAAAGTCGATGAAGCCTTCCACAATGACGCGCCCGGCGCCCACGCGGCCGCCCGCCATGGCGTAATCCCACGCTTTTTGCACATCAGCGGGGCCGTCGAGCTTGCTTTGGCCTTTACCCGACGAACTCATCACCGGTTTGATGACGCAGGGGTAGCCAATACCGTTACCGTTTACACCATCAATGGCGGCCTGCAACTCGGCCAACGAGTCGCAAAACTGGTAGGGGCTGGTCGGCAGACCCAACGTTTCGGCGGCAAGGCGGCGAATGCCCTCGCGGTCCATCGTCAGGCGGGCGGCGCGCGCGGTGGGGATGACGCGCACCACACCGGCAGCTTCCAATTCTTCCAGCATCGGCGTGGCAATCGCCTCGATCTCGGGTACCACCAGATGCGGCCGCTCAGCCTCGATCAGCGCCTTGAGTTGCGCCGGGTCGCTCATGGTGATGGTGCGGCTGTGGTGCGCCACCTGCTGGCCGGGGGCGTGGTCGTACCGATCGACCGCGATGGTTTCCACGCCCAGACGTTGCAGGGCGATGATGACTTCCTTGCCCAGTTCGCCGCTGCCCAGCAGCATGACTTTGGTGGCGTGGGGGGTGAGCGGGGTGCCGAGTGTGGTCATACAAGGGTGCGCGTGAGCGTTCCGAAAAATGGGGTGAACAGGTGTGCAAATGAAGGGCTTTCAGGTTGGGCAAATTGCCGCCTGCGTCACAATCAACGCATGGAATCTTCAATATTATCTGTGCAGGGATTGCGCAAGTGCTACGGCGACAGCACGGTGGTGGATGACGTGTCTTTTGACATTGCCCCAGGCGAGTGCCTGGGCGTCATCGGCCCCAACGGCGCCGGCAAAACCACCACTATTCGCATGTGCCTGGGCTTAAGCGTGCCGGACGCTGGCAGCATCACTGCCTTTGGCTTGCAAATGCCAGCCGACGCGCTCGCCATCAAGGCCCAACTGGGCGTGGTGACCCAGATGGATACGCTCGACCCTGACTTCACTTGCGCCGAAAACTTGCTGGTCTACGGCCGCTACTTCGGTCTGAAAGACAAGCAGATCCGTGCGCGCATTCCGGCGCTGCTGGAGTTCGCCAGCCTCACGCAAAAAGCCAATGCGAAGCCGGGCGAGTTATCGGGCGGCATGAAACGCCGACTGAGCCTGGCCCGCGCGCTGGTGAACGACCCCAAGTTGCTGTTGCTCGACGAGCCCACCACCGGTTTGGACCCGCAGGCGCGCCACCTGATGTGGGAGCGTTTGCAGCTGTTACTACAACAAGGCAAGTCAATCTTGCTGACCACGCACTTCATGGACGAGGCCGAGCGCCTGTGCTCGCGCTTGCTGGTACTCGACCATGGCAAGAAGATCGCCGAGGGTAAACCTCGCGACCTGATCGCCCAGCACCTGGAGCCCGACGTGGTCGAGGTGTACGGCAATGGCGCGCAAGCCCTGCTGGATTCGCCACTGCGCGCGCTGGCGGCCCGGGTTGAGGTGAGCGGTGAAACCGTGTTTTTCTACACGCAGGACGCAGAACCGCTGCTGAAAGCACTGACCGCCTACCCGCAACTACGCACCTTGCACCGGCCCGCCAATCTGGAGGATTTATTCCTCAAACTCACTGGCCGCCAAATTCGGGAAGGGGCTTGAACACCATGAAAATAATAGCTACTCACGCAAATTCCACGGGGGCTAGAGGCCAAAAACAAGCTTCAATCTGGGCCCGACCGCAACTGTCCATGCGCTTTTGGCCGGTTTTCCTGCGCAACCTGCTGGTCTGGCGCAAGCTGGCATTGCCCAGTCTGGTGGGCAATATTGCCGAGCCGCTGATGTGGCTGGTGGCCTTTGGCTACGGCATGGGCGCGTTGGTGGGCCAAGTCACCGTGGCTGGCACGCCGGTGCCCTACATCCTGTTTCTGGCCAGCGGTTCGATCTGCATGAGTGCCATGCAGGCGGCGTCGTTCGAGGCGCTCTACTCGGCCTTCAGCCGGATGCATGTTCAAAAAACATGGGATGGGATCATGAACGCGCCCGTTAATCTGGACGATATCGTGCTGGCCGAAATGCTCTGGGCGGCCTTCAAATCACTCTTCACCGTGACCGCCATCCTGGGTGTGATGCTGGCGTTGGGCATCAGTTACTCACCGAAACTGCTCGTAGCCTGGCCGGTATTGCTGGGGGTAGGCATTACCTTCAGTTGCCTGGCCTTGATCTTCAACGCGCTGGCCAAGGGCTATGATTTTTTCACCTATTACTTCACGCTGTTTCTGACGCCGATGATGTTTCTGAGTGGCATCTTTTTCCCGCTGGAACAATTGCCGCCGCTGGTACGCACGGTGTCGCAATGGTTGCCGCTGACCAACGCGGTAGATTTGGTGCGCCCCCTGTTTATGGACCAATGGCCCGAGCATGTGATGGGCCATGTGGGGGTATTGGCTGCCTACGCTGTCAGTGGCTTCTGGCTGGCACTGGCACTGACCCGCAAGCGCTTTCGGGGCTGATCTGACTACCCTTTAGTGTGGATCGCTGAAACGTCAAAGTTGATTGAATCGCCTGTTTGAACATCGGGCACCAACAGAGGAAAGTCGACATCCAAATTGGCCCCATCCGGATTGGCAACAGGGCTCAGTCGGCCCGTCACCGGCGCAGACAAGTCCAGATCCAAATCAAAATCCAGCACTTCTGGCGTAGACGGCTTTGACGGCTTGACTTTGGATGGTTCCGAAAAGTCGATATCCGTAAAACTCTGAGGTTTGTTGGCTTGATTCAAGAAACCGGGTAATGCACCATTCTGGTCGTCGCCATCGTCTTGATGCAGAGGAAACAAAATAATGTGTGCGACGGCATGCAGCATCAGCAGGTCTCGAAACGCGGCCAGATCAAAAGCACGACTCAGTGGATTGCGGGGGTTCTGGAAAATGTGCATCTCAATCAAGTTCAGCACATCAGGTGTCACCCACAGGCCCGAAATGGGCATCAACACATCCGGATAAAACGCCAGGCCATTGCCTTCTTTCTTGAAGAAAGCGAATTCAGGCACAACACCGCTGAACAAGGAATTAAATTCGTCACGCAGGTGTGTGAAATCGACCTTCAGGTTAAGAGAATGGTAGATATCGAGCAAGTCAAGGTACAGCAAGGGGTTGAGGTCATCCCCCACATCAATTTTTTTCTTCAAAATTCGCACGGCCCGACCGGTTTGCCCCAGCGACACAAAAAACTCCGCTTGCTGGCGGATATCCAGTGTGGTTTCCGCATTGAGGTTCAGAGAAGTGTCTTGGGGGTGCGTCAATTCAGCCAGCGGCTTCATTGCCGCCTGGGTGTGCTCCGCGAGTGCTGATCCGGTCGCCATGAAACTGTCAAATTTGGAGTCACTCATCTCGACCAGGTTGACATCGACCTCGGACATGGGTGTTGAGTGAGTATTGAAGTCTGAGAGTGGTGGCTCTACTTCAGGCTCCAGCATGAAGTCAAGTTCATCATGACTAACACCCGATGGCGCAGCGTCTGCTGGCGCGGCCTCCTTAGAAACCGCTGTGGCCGGGTCGATGACAGACCCACTCAACCAATCTCCGTTGTCAACACGTCTGGAGCGCTGGCGAAACAGCAGGAATGCCACGGCAGCCAGACCGGCCAACACCAGTGCGACCAAACCGTATAACCAGCTATCAGGGAAACGCTCTGATTCTGCTTTTTGCAAACGGGTTTTTAAATCCAGCAGGGTGGCATCGTTTTTTGCTGCCGATGCCAGACCAGCCTTGACGGCGCCTTCTAGCGTCAGAAGGCGCTGAGAATTACGCAAGGCGTCCTCTGGCAGCTCAAAGGTCATGAAAGAGTCCAGGTTGGCCACTCGGTCAGAAAACATGTCCAGCGGATCCAGCTTCAAACGGGATTGACCTGCAGGGCGCTCAGCCTTGCTTTTTTCAACCGACTTGGCTCGTTTAGCTTTAGCCGTTGCGGGCTTGCTGGTAGCGGATTTCGGTGCTCGAGCGCGCTTGGCTTTGGCAATGGGTAAAGATTCGGCAGGCCGTTGTATCAAAGGTGCTGGCTTGAGGAGCACCTGAGGAACGACTGACTGAATGGCTGGGGCAACGGGGGCTGCCAGCTCGCTGAGAAGGTCTGCCAGCAGGACATAGCGGCGCGTTGTTTTCTGAGCGCAGCCCGAGCGAAAATAAACATTAACCACTGGCTCGTCAACGACAGCCGACGACAAAATTCTCACGTTGGCGACTTGGGCCTGGGCTGACGGCTCGACCACCACGCGAACACGATTTGATTCAACACGCGAATCGGCGTAGAAGACTTCGGCCTCAAAACACTGGGCGCCAAGGTCTTCACCCTCACTGAGCTGCACCTGTACCACCAAATCCAGCGGCTGGCCCACTAACGCAGCCCCCCGAACTCGCCCTAATGTCAGCGCTGCACTATTGAAAGCAAAAAAAAGTAACGCAATCCCGAGAATTTTGACTTTATCAATCAAGCAGACCACCGTAGTTAATGACTTTCGTCGTTTGGCTGATTATCAACCGAACGAACAAGGTAACAAATGTTGAGAAAAAACACATTAGATGCATCAAACATCACTGAATTAACTGGTGAATTAGCACAGTAAAATTGCAAACATGTGTCAATTGCTTGGAATGAACAGCCACCTGCCCGCCAGCCTGACGCTGAGTTTTGGCGGATTTTCGCAGCGCGGCGGCTGCACCGACCACCACGCCGATGGCTGGGGCATCGCTTTCTTTGAAAGCGAAGCTGCCACCCCTGACATCCCCGGCAAGGGCATTCGCTACTTTGTGGACAAAGAAGGGGCCGCCACCTCGCCCATTGCCAACATGCTGCGCAGCTACCCTATCAAAAGTCACAACGTGGTGGCCCATGTACGCAAAGCCACGGTTGGGGACATCTCGCTGGAAAACTGCCACCCGTTTGTGCGCGAATTGTGGGGCCGCTACTGGGTGTTTGCCCACAACGGCGACCTGAAAAACTACGCGCCTCAACTGCACGGCAGCTTCCACCCCGTGGGAAGCACTGACAGCGAGCTGGCGTTTTGCTGGTTGCTGCAAGAGCTGGACAAGTCCCATGTCGGGGTGCCTACGGTGGAAGAACTCACGCTGACGCTGGCCGAGTTGGTACCCCAAATTGCCAAACACGGCACATTCAACTTTTTACTGAGTAACGGCCAGGCCCTGTGGGCGCATGCCAGCACCAAGCTGCATTACGTGTTGCGACAGCATCCGTTCCATGAAATTCACCTTAAGGATGACGATGTGAGTGTCGACTTAGCCAGTCTCAACAGCCCGCAAGACCGTCTGGCCATTGTGGTCACCGAGCCGCTGACCACCAACGAAGACTGGGTGGTGATGGCACCCGGTGAGTTGCAGGTCTTTGTGGACGGCGCTCTGGCAGGCTGCTGCAAGTCAACGCGTCGACCCGAACTGGTCAGCCTCTGACCGCCTGCTCCAGTGCCTCGATGAACATCGCGGCCACATCAAACCCGGTCTGGTCAAAAATTTCCTGAAAGCACGTTGGACTGGTCACATTGATCTCGGTCAGGCTGTCACCAATCACGTCCAAACCTACCAGCAGCAAGCCCCGGCTAAAAAGAATGGGCCCCAATGACTCTGCAATAAAGCGGTCGCGCTCGCTCAAGGGCTGCGCCACGCCTTTACCGCCTGCTGCCAGATTGCCACGAACTTCGCCACCCTGGGGGATACGAGCCAGACTGAAGGGCACCGGTTTGCCACCAATCACCAGCACGCGCTTGTCGCCGGCCACGATTTCGGGGATGAACTTCTGCACCATCAGGCTCTGCGCGCCGTGACGGTTCAGCGTCTCGGTAATCGACCCGAGGTTCAACCCGTCTGGCCCGACGCGGAAGATGCCCATGCCGCCCATGCCGTCGAGTGGCTTGAGGATGATGTCCTGGTGCTCGGCGTGAAAGCGCTTAATGTCAGCTTCGTCGCGCGTCACCAGCGTGGGGCCGATGAACTGGGGAAACTCCATGATGGCGAGCTTTTCCGGGTGGTCGCGCAGCGCGCTGGGTTTGTTAAAAACCCGTGCGCCTTCGCGCTCGGCTTGCTCCAGCAAGTGCGTGGCGTAAAAAAACTCGCTGTCAAACGGGGGGTCCTTGCGCATCAGGATGGCGTCAAAGTCCTTGAGCGCCACATCGCGTTTGCAAGTGACCTCAAACCATGCATCGTTCTGCCCGGTGAGCGCAATGTCGCGCACATGGGCCGTGACCAGCGCCCCGCGTTGCCACATCACATCCTGCTGCTCGCAGGCGGCCACCGTGTGGCCACGCCGCTGCGCCTCACGCATCATGGCAAACGTGGTGTCTTTGTAGATCTTGAAGGACTCAAGTGGGTCGGCAACAAAAAGAAGGTTCATAACATCCAATATCACGTTTCAAGTTGGGGACAGAGCTGGCTCACTTCGTGTAACTACGGTCTGTCCCACAAGGTTAACAGCCGACATCCGACAAATAGTTGGGGACAGAGCTGGTTCACTTCGTGTAACTGCGGTCTGTCCCACAAGGTTTTAGATTTCAATCTTGGAGCCCAGCTCCACCACGGAGTTGTTGGGCAATTTCAGGAATTCGGCAGCGGCGCTGGCGTTGTGGTGCATCTGCGCAAACAATTTTTCGCGCCACTGGGCCATGCCACTGCCGATGGTCGGCACCACAATGTCGCGCGACAAGAAGTAACTGGTGCTCATGGGGTTGAGCTCGCAGCCGCGACCCTTGAGCTCCTGTAAAGCCTTGGGTAGGTCAGGGTCGTTCTTGAAACCGTAGTTCACCAGCACCTGCCAGCAATCATGGCCCAGCGCTTGAAATTCCAGGCGCTTGTCCATCCCGATCCAGGGCACCTCGTGGTTGCGAACCGTGACGAACAGGTTGTTGACGTGCAACACCTTGTTGTGTTTAAGGTTGTGCAAGAGCGCATTGGGCACCGTGCCGGGCTCAGCGGACAAAAACACTGCCGTGCCCTCCACCCGCGCCGGGGGGCTGACAAACACCGCCTCCAGAAAGCTCGGCAGGTCAATCGCATCGGTTCGCAGAGCGACGTTCATCAGACGTCGGCCGTCTTTCCAGGTCAGCATGAGCGTGAAGATGGCCGCACCAATCAGGAGCGGGAACCAGCCGCCATCAAACAGCTTCATCAGGTTGGAGGCCCAGAAAGCGAAGTCCACGATAAAGAAGAAACCAGTCGCCCCAATACACAGCGCCAGCGGGTATTTCCAGCTGTAGCGAATCACGTAAAAAGTCAAAATGGTGGTGATCAGCATATCGGTACACACCGCAATACCGTAAGCAGCGGCCAGATTGCTCGACGACTTGAACAGCACCACGGCCAGCACAATGAGCACAAACAGACCCCAGTTGACAAACGGCAGGTAAATCTGACCGGTGTCCTTGACGCTGGTGTGCAACACCTGCAGGCGCGGTAGGTAGCCCAACTGAATCACTTGCTTGGTAACCGAGAAGGCGCCAGTGATCAGTGCTTGCGAGGCGATCACCGTGGCCATGGTCGCCAGACCCACCAAGGGCACCAGTGCCCAGTCAGGCGCCATCATGAAAAACGGATTCTTGACGGCAGCGGGATTGCTCAAGAGCAAGGCGCCTTGCCCAAAATAATTGAGGGTCAGGCACGGCATGACCACGGTGAACCAAGCCACCCGAATCGGCTTCTTGCCGAAATGCCCCATGTCGGCGTAAAGCGCCTCGCCACCCGTCACGCACAGCACCACGGCGCCCAGAATGATGAAGGTAATGCCAGGGTGGTTCCACATGAAGCCCAAGGCGTAAGACGGGTTAATAGCCCACAGAATTTCAGGATGGTTCACGATTTGCGACACGCCCAGCAGGGCAATGCAGGCAAACCACACCAGAGTAATGGGGCCAAAAAACTTGCCAATCCCGCTGGTGCCGTGCTTTTGAACCACAAACAGGCCAAACAGAATGACCAGCGTGAGAGGAATCACATATTTCTTGAAGGCCGGGGAAATCACCTCCATACCTTCGACGGCCGATAAGACCGAGATGGCCGGCGTGATGACACCGTCGCCGTAAAACAGGCAGGTGCCAAAAACCCCCACCAACAGCAACACGCGCCGCAGTTGCGGCCGGTCTTTGACCGACTGAGAGGCCAGGGCAAGCATCGCCACCAGACCACCTTCGCCGTTGTTGTCGGCACGCAGCACGAGCGTCACATATTTGAGCGAAACGATGACCGTCAAAGTCCAGAAAAAGATGGACAGGATGCCAAAGACGTTCGCATGCGTGAAGGGCACATGACCGGAGCCAAAGACTTCTTTGACCGCGTACAAAACGCTGGTGCCGATATCGCCATAAACAACGCCAATGGCGCCCAACGTGAGGGCTGCGAGAGAAGATTTGGATGATGACACTAGTTCTCCCCGTCTTAATTTTTAGCGGGGTTCCATTCCATTTGGGAACGCTATTTTGCACCGGCCAGCCCAACTGGCAAGCGTCCTGCGAATACTAATTTTTTACCTCCCCTGAAAAATGCTGCAGCGCAGCAGCCTTTCACAGGGCCGCGTTGACTTTTCGGTTGCGTTTACTCGTAAACCTCGGCATTGGGGTCCGTCGCTTCCAGTTCATAACTGGCAGCCAGCATGGCCAGACGACCGACCACGCCGTACATATAAAAACGATTGGGCGCACTGGCACCGGGCTTGATGCCGGGTTGCGGCAGGTGGGTACTCTGGTCAAACGCCAAGGGCACGTAACTGGAACCTGGCGCATTGAGGTTTTCATCCATGCCCCGGTTGGCGTGAACACGGTAAAAACCACCGACCACATAACGGTCCATCATGTAGACCACCGGTTCAGCCACCGCGTCGTTCATGCGCTCCTTGGTCAAGACCCCTTCCTGCACCAGGATATCGAGGGGGGGCAAGCCGTCACCCGTGCCACTCATGCGTTCTTTGACTTTGCGACTCAATTCGTCCAGATCCTTGGCATCGCGCACCGTCAAGATACCCATGCCGTGGGCGCTGTTGTCGGCCTTGACCACCACGAATGGTTTTTCCTTGATGCCGTACTCCTTGTACTTGCGCCGGATTTTGGTGAGCACCGCATCCACCTGGGTGCTCAAGGACTCCATGCCCACGCTTTCAGCCAAATTGACGTCGCTGCATTTTTCAAACAACGGGTTGATCAGCCAAGGGTCGACACCGAGCAACTTGCCCAGTCGCTTGGCGACTTCTTCATAACACTTGAAATGCTTGCTCTTGCGCCGTGTCGCCCACCCGGCGTGCAGCGGGGGCAGCAGGTATTGCTCGTGGATGTCTTCCAGAATGCCGGGCACACCGGCGCTCAGGTCGTTGTTGAGCAGAATCGTGCAGGGGTCAAAGTCTTTAACACCGAGGCGGCGCTTGCCGCGAATGACGGGCTCCAGCGTCACGCTTTCGCCATTGGGCAACTCAATGGTGGTGGTTTTTTTGATCGCCGGGTCAATCGAGCCGATGCGCACGTTCAGGCCAGCCATGTGGAAAATGCGACGCAACTGGGCCACACTGGAGAGGTAAAACGTATTTTTCGAGTGGTTCTCGGGGATCAGCAGCAGATTTCTGGCTTCGGGGCATATTTTTTCAATTGCCGCCATCGCCGCCTGCACGGCCAAGGGCAGCATTTCGGGCGTCAGGTTATTCCAGCCACCGGGAAACAAATTAGTGTCGACCGGGGCCAGCTTGAAACCGGCGTTGCGGACATCGACCGAACTGTAAAACGGCGGCGTGTGCTCCATCCATTCCAGACGGAACCAGCGCTCAATGGCGGGCATGGAGTCCAGCACACGCTGCTCAAGTTCATTGATGGGGCCGGTGAGTGCGGTGACGAGATGAGGAACCATACGGCCTTCTTTTATAAATTATTGAAATATTTTGAATAGGTAAGACTAACACCGCCGACTTCAAGCCTGCCCGTTTTAATCAATATTTAATTATTACCCCACCGGACTATGAGCGACGCGCCAACGGCAAGTTCAATAACAAGTTTTGGGGTTTGAGCTTGAGGCGGTTTTGTTCGTCCATGGCCATGGCGAGGTACACCGGTCGCCCCGCCACCTCGGCCAGCATATCGGCCGGGTTCACAAACTCCAGGCGAAACAGGCACAGCAGGCGGCGCATGCGGTCTTCGGTCACCTCGGCCCCGGTATACAGGTCGTTCAGGATGCTGCTGGCCTGGGCATCAAGCCCGACGTGCCACACCCAGTTCGCATCCACAATCTCGCGGTCGGTCTGGATGCGCACCTCGACCTGCAGGAAGTGTGCGATCCAGCGCTCCAGTACCCGACACAAGGCGTCCAGCGCGGGTTGGCCGTGGTTCAGGCTGACGACGGTGTCAAAGTGTTCGCT
>SESB01001024.1_pt1 | contig 19182 bp, 16 predicted proteins | sample 3171441 | NCBI WGS metagenome assembly SESB01 (sample SAMN06051867, study PRJNA518727) | freshwater metagenome | biome: subpolar coniferous forest; feature: holomictic lake; material: water; isolation source: holomictic Lake 227, 6 m depth | place: Canada: near Kenora, Ontario | collected... | reverse complement strand
TTCAAGCCGCGATCCCATTCCTGCTTGCGCAAGAACTTTATGCAACTTGGGTGTTTCAGCCATCGGCGCCAAAACTCGTTTGCTTGGAGCCAGATCTTCGCGCTCTTCGTCTGCGTCAAATTGACCCGAAACGACATCATCAAAGCGAATACCCGTGGCGACTGGTTCAATTTTTTTGGCTTGTTCAGGCTTGATTTCTGAATCTACTTTAATAGATACTGACGTATCGGAAATATTTGCGGTCATGGTTGAGTTCCCGTCAAGAAAAATAATTCGCCTCCAGAACTGATCTCATCAGTTGTGGTTGCTGCTTGTGCCATGTCGCCGTTATTGTCCGGTGAAGTCATAGCGGGTGAAATATCAAGCTCGGCTTGAAAGTCTGGCTCGCTTTTATTGAGTTGCTCCATCAGACCAGTCTGCAGGACTGGAGAATCCAGTAAAGGCAACTGATCCAGTGTTTCGAGGCCCAAATCTTCTAAAAAATGCTTGGTGGTTGCAAAAAGAGCGGGTCTTCCAATCGCTTCTTTATGCCCAATTACCTCAATCCAGCCCCTGTCTTCAAGTTGTTTCAAAAGTAACGAATTAACAGTTACACCGCGAATGTCCTCAATATCCCCACGGGTCACGGGTTGCCTGTAAGCAATGATTGCGAGAGTTTCCAACGTGGCACGGGTATAACGAGGGGGCTTTTCCGGGTGCAGACGATCCAGATAGACCCTCATTTCTGGGCGACTCTGAAAACGCCATCCCGTGGCGACACTGACCAACTCAACCCCGCGTTGCGACCACTCCTGCTGCAACTCTCGGAGCAGAACTTTAAGCGTGTCAACGCCCAACCCATCATCAAACAAAACACGCATATCGCGCATTTGCAAGGGCTGCTGAGAGCAAATCAAGGCGGTTTCTAATACGCGCTTGGCATCCGCCGTATTCATGGTATTGATATTCCAGGAAGGCACCAATAAAGGTGCGCAATTCAAAATGGATCGTAGGAGCGCTCAAGGCAAATTGATGAATCTGCAGCGCATCACCGGCGGCTTGCCGGGATTTCAGTCTTAAAAAACTAGGTTTGATTGTAACTTAGACCCCAAAGCCTCAAGGCGTTTTCAAAATCAACGGGCAATTTAGACTTGAAAAGCATGAGTTCTTGAGTCACTGGATGGATGAAGGACAGGCGGCAAGCATGCAACGCCTGCCGTTGCATATCGGCGGCCACTGCACCAGCGTAGACCAAATCTGAAACCAATGGATGCCCGAGAGAGGCCATGTGAACACGAATTTGATGCGTTCTACCCGTATGCAGCGAGCATTGGACCAAGCATCCTTGGCTTCCATTCTGCAGGAGTTCAATATCTGTCCGCGCCAGCTTCCCAGCATTCTTTTCCAGATCGACCACAGCCATTCGCAAACGATTGCGTGGATCACGACCGATGGGTGCATTCACCTCCCGACTACGGGGTCCAAGCCAATTTTTATGAGCCAATGCCAAGTACTGTCGACTCATGTCACGCGCCGCAATCAATCGAATCAAGGCATCCATGGCAGGGCGCGTTCTCGCCACCACCATCAAGCCACTGGTATCTTTGTCAAGTCGGTGAACAATTCCGGCACGTGGCAAATTAATGGCTTTTTCGTCATACGCCAATAAACCATTGAGCAAAGTTCCGCTCCAGTTTCCGGGCGCAGGGTGAACAACCAGTCCAGCTGGTTTATTAATCACCATGAGATGTTCATCTTCGAACACAATTTCCAACGCCATAACTTCAGGTTTGAACGCCTGGCTTTGCGGTGTAGGTCGCAACTCAATAACCCCAAGATCACCCGCCTTAACTCGCGTCGAAGGTTTTCGAACCACTGATTGATTGATCGTCACGCCTTCCAAATCAATTAATTGCTGCAAGTAACTGCGCGAAAATTCTGGCACCAGTTCGACCAAAGCCCGGTCCAGGCGCGCGCCATGCTGCGCTTCGCCAAAAATCAGATGACGTAACTCTATATCTGGCCCGGCATCAGCACGGTCATCCATGTCTTCGATATCAATCTCACTCGATATAATCAATTCGGTATTTTTCAAGAAAGTTGTCCTTCATGCTTCTAGCCAAATTATCGGTTGTCTGCGCCTGTTCGCTGGCAGGTGCAGCTTTGTTTCTGGCAGGATGCGCCTCCACCCCAGAAGATAAAACGGCTTCATGGAGCCCCAACAAGATCTACGCCGAGGCCAAAGATGAGTTGAATGCTGGCGCCTACGACAAAGCCGTTGCCTTATTCGAAAAGCTCGAAGGCCGTGCAGCCGGAACCCCGTTGGCTCAGCAGGCTCAACTTGACAAGGCTTACGCCAATTACAAGACCGGCGAAACAGCCCAAGCAATTGCAACGCTTGATCGGTTCATGAAATTGCATCCAGCCAGCCCGGCGCTTGACTACGCCTTGTATCTCAAGGGCATTATCAATTTCAACGATGACCTCGGCATGTTTTCAGCCGTTACCCGGCAAGATTTGGCAGAACGAGATCAAAAGGCAGCCAAAGAATCTTTTGAGTCATTCAAGGAGTTGGTGACACGTTTTCCAGCCTCTCGCTATACACCAGATGCCACTCTGCGCATGACGTATATCGTGACCTCATTGGCGCAGTATGAGGTTCACGTTGCGCGTTATTACTTTACCCGGGGTGCTTATGTTGCCGCGATCAACAGATCCCAAATCGTGGTTTCTGACTACCAAGGCATGCCAGCTCTGGAAGAAGCACTGTTCATCATCGTCAAATCTTACGACGCCCTTGGCATGACTCAACTGCGTGACGATGCCAAACGAGTGCTGGAGAAGAACTATCCCCAAACTGAATTCCTGACCCGTGGCTTCAAATCCAACTCGGATCCATGGTGGAAGGTCTGGTAAGGGCGTTTAGCTCGATTGCCATTTCCGCTTCAGAGTTGATTCTTCGCATGGGCGGCAGTGCCGCCAACAACCGCCGTCCATAGCCCATCGACGACACACGGGTATCGCAAATCACCAAAATACCGCGATCAGACTCGTGCCGTATCAACCGACCGGCACCTTGCTTGAGTGCCAAAGCGGCTTCACGCATAAAGTAACTGTTAAAAACGCTTTTACCGTTTGATTCAAGTCGTTTTGATCGCGCTTCTACTTGTGGATCGCTGGGCGGCGGAAATGGTAGCTTGTCAATAACCACCATCTGTAATGCGTCACCAGGCACGTCCACGCCCTCCCAAAAGGAAGCCGAAGCGACCAGAATGCAGCCTGCGCGGCCGTCCTGATTGCCAAGACGAAAGCGCTCTATCAGTTCCCGCTTGGGCATTTCTCCCTGCTCAAGAATATCCAAATTTTTTGAATTTGAAAACCATTGGCGTAATGAATCGGCAACAACTTTCAGCGCTCGCAAGGTCGTGGTCAAGACAAGGGTGCGGCCTCCAATAACGGCGGCAGCATTGGCGACAAACTCAGCGACCTGTGCACTGTGCGTCGGGTCATTGGGTTTGGGCAAATGTTGGGGTACATAAACTACTGCCTGCGCTGAATAATCGAACGGACTCTCCACTTTTAAAATTTCAGCCTCATCCAGGCCACATGGCTCAGTAAACCAGCGTAACTTGGCGTCATTACCCAAGGTGGCCGAGGTGAAAATCCAGGACTTTCGACCCACCAACTCATCGTTGGCCTGGATCATTCGAGATTTGACCGTATTGCAAATATCTAACGGCGACTCAACCAGTCTCAATTGAATGCCAACATCCAGCCAGCGCACTGAATCAAGTTGACAACTTCCCGAGAAAAAATTGATACGATCAATAAATTCCTGATTACGCTCACTCAACCGCACCAGTTCAGGGGCGATTTCACTGACTGTTTCGAGCCCAAAGTTGACCTTGATGCAAGAAGCGTGAACCGCATCCATAGCTTCTTTCCACTCTATTGCATCGACCAATTCTGGAGATTCTCCAACCCATCGCAGTTTGGCGCCCGGATACGACTTACCAACAACCAGCCGCAAGTCACGTGCTGCGTGCTCAAGCTCAGAAGCAAGCGCATGCCAATCCAGTAAACCACGCGCATGAAGCAATCCAACAGCCATCAAGTCACGGGCAAAGTCCAGTAATTGACCCGTTGTCAGTTGATTGCCCATGAACTGGACGCCGGTTTCGTTGAGTTGATGCGCCTCATCAAAAATAACGGTTTGAACCGATGGCAGCAACTCGGCTACACCAGAGTCACGCACCGCCAAATCAGCAAAAAAAAGATGGTGATTCACCACCACCACATCGGCCGCAAGCGCCTTACGGCGAGCAAGATTGACATGGCAGTCACGAAATTGTGGACATTGCGCCCCCAGACAGTTGTCACGCGAAGAGGTCACGAATGGAATCACAGGCGACCGCTCGTCAAGTCCCGGCAACTCAGACAAGTCGCCGGTTTGTGTCACCTGAGCCCACTGTTCAACCTTGGCCAGCGTCCGCGCTGCCAAGTGCTCCGGTAAATTGAGGTCATGCCGGGCGATTTCCAAACGGTACAAACACAAATAGCTGCTTCGCCCTTTGAGCAATGCGGTGCGCACGGGCAAGCCCAGAACTTTGACCAACTGCGGTATATCACGACCAAACAACTGGTCTTGCAGCGTTTTTGTGGCAGTGGAAACGAGCACTCGGTTTCCACTAAGAAGCGCTGGCACCAAGTACGAAAAAGTTTTGCCAATGCCGGTTCCAGCCTCGACAACAAGTACACCACCGTTGTCAATCGTACGTGCTACAGCCGATGCCATCTCGGTTTGACCCGCCCTGGGCATAAAGGCTTCGATCGTCCGCGACAACAGTCCATCTGGCGTGAACGCATCACCCACCACCTCCTGCAAACTCATGATTCAGGCCGGTTCGTCAGGGGTGACGATGCGCTCAATTCGAATGATCTCATCACGCAAGCCCAAACGTCTTTTTTTCAAACGCCGCAACAAGAGTTCATCCAGCGGGTTTTCGCTTGCCCGGTCAATCATGGCATCAAGATCTCCGTGTTCAATCCGGAGATCAATCAGCCGACGTTCAGGGGAGTTCAGGTTCGAGTCCAAAATATCTATATGGGGAAAACCGAGGTATTCGGTCTGTTGGAAGTACAGGGTTGGCTTGATAATACGACTTTAGTACATATTTAAGAGACCTTCGCTTTTAAGCAGATCATCATGTCCAAAGGCTACCGACTCACCGCATCAACCGGCATCCACAAAGGTGACCGTGACTACCAGCAAGATCAGGTCATCTTGCTGAGCCACTCCAGAGTCAGCGGATGCCTGTTGGCCGTGCTGGCAGACGGAATGGGGGGGCGCAGTGGTGGACGCAAAGCATCAGACCAAGTCATGTTGACCGCCAAACAACTGTTTGAACGCTATTCACCTGAGACAGATGACGCAGATGCCACTTTGAAGCAACTCGTTCTGGAAGCACACACGGTCATTAAATTGACAGCCATATCGGCCGAAGAAGAACCGCACAGTACCGTGGCTGCCTTTTTAATTAATCCGGGTGGCGATTGTTATTGGGCCCATGCCGGTGATTCCCGTATTTACCATTTCTACGCCGGGAAATTCGTCAAACGGACCATGGACCACTCTTATGTCCAAGCCTTGGTCAATCGAGGTGAGATCACGGAGGAACAAGCCAGTGTGCACCCGCAATCAAATATTCTGATGGGTTGCCTGGGGACAGAAAACGACCCGCCCGTAGATTCTCATTTCATCCCCAAACTGCGAGCAGGCGATGTCTTGATGGCCTGCAGCGATGGTGTGTGGCACTACTTTACCAACGCCGAAATTGGCTCCATTCTCTCAACGCTATCGGCCCGGGAAGCCACCGAGTTCTTGATCGAGAAAGCCCGATCGCGTGGCCATGGCGGGGGTGACAATCTATCTTTGGTCGTCGTCAAACTTGAGCCACTAGGGAGCTAAGTTCAGGGAAACGTCGGCAGAGGTTTTTTGGGCTCTTCCGTTTTATCTTTGATACTTTTTAAAACGCTGGCCCGGTGCGCTTCAGCTTCTTTCTGCTTGTCTAGGTATTGCTTTCGATCACGGGCAATATCTTCCTGTGACCGGCTTGTATTTTTCACTTCAGAAGCGGGCTGAGCCCTGGACTGCACCGGCTTTACCTTATTGGCCTCGTTTGCTTTTTGTGCGGCGTTGTCTTCACGCTCTTTCTGAGCCTGTTGCGCATCGAGTCGGCGCAGTGCATCTTCTTCGACTCGTTGCACAGAGGATTTTTCCCGAATCTTCTCGAATTGCTCAAGCGCTTTTAGTTTCCGCTCCGCATCATTGATGGAAACTTCCTGCCGACGAAGCTTGTCCAGCATTTCGCGACGGTGACTGCGGGCTTGCCTGATGCAATCACTGACAGCAAACCGTGTGTAACACTGCGCTTCTGCCGCCAAAAATAGCGCCTCTTCACGCGCGCGCTCGGCCTGAATGCGACTTCGTTCTGCATCACTATTCAAAGACGGCGTCGTAAGAATAGCGATTTCGGCATCTGATGCATTGGCAAGGTTGCAAGCACTTGTGAGTAACAACAGCCCCCATAAAGTGAGAACTTTCATGTCAAGCTGGTGTCCACAACGCGACGCTCCAAGGCCAGATATTCACTCGATTGCATTTCATTCAAGCGCGACACCGTTCTGGGAAACTCATGGGCAAGCATGCCTTCGGTATAAAGTTCTTCAGGCGCTACGGCGGCCGACATGATTAATTTGACGCGCCGGTCATAAAGCACGTCTACCAGCCAGGTAAAACGCCGCGCCTCCGATGACATGCGCGAAGGCATCAATGGCACATCGCTCAAAAGCACAGTATGAAACTGAGAGGCAATTTCAAGGTAATCATTTTGGGAGCGCGGTCCACCGCAAAGCGTTTTGAAGTCAAACCACACCAAACCACCGGCTTTGCGCCGCGCCTGGATCTCTCGGGCCTCAATGTACAACACCGGGTTGTCGTCCTGAGATTCGGCCAACCGGTCAAAGGCATCCTTCATCGCCAAATCTGCCACGTCACCCAGTGGAACGTGGTACAGCTTGAGTTGCTCCAGCGTGCGGCGGCGATAGTCGGTGCCGTTGTCGACGCTGAGCACTTCCAGGTTTTGATTCAGCAAGGCCATCGCGGGAAAAATGCGGTCGCGGTGCAGCCCGTTGGGGTAAAGATCATCGGGTTTGAAGTTGGAGGTGGTGACAAAGCCCACCCCGTTCTCAAACAGAGCCGCCAACAAGCGATGAAGAATCATGGCGTCGGTGATGTCGGCCACATGAAACTCATCAAAACAAATCAGCCGGTACTTTTTGGCAATGCGCTTGGCCAGTTCGTCCAGCGGATTCACTGTGCCTTGCAGCCCCGCCAGTTCCCGGTGCACTTCGCGCATGAACTCGTGAAAATGCAGCCGGGTTTTCCGCTTGAGCGGCACAGCGCCAAAAAAGCAATCCATCAAAAAGCTCTTGCCCCGCCCTACTCCCCCGTGCATGTAAACACCACGCGGGACATCAGGACGGTTGATCAGCTTTTTGAAGGCATTGGAGCGTTTCTCCTTGAACTGCGACCACTCCTGGGCGCAGCGGTCCAGTGCATCAACCGCCCGCAGTTGCGCCGGATCTGCGGTATAGCCGCGGGCAACCAACTCGGCTTGGTAAGCTTCTTTGACGTTCAAGGATATGGCTTTCTTATTGCTATATAAATAATAGCTGCTTACGCTTACTGGACGGGGGCTAGAGGCCAATTTACCTTAAATTTAATTAAAAATTCAAGGTTCGCTTGTCCACGGCCAATGCCGCTTCTTTGGTGGCTTCACTCAATGAGGGATGCGCGTGGCAGATGCGGGCAATGTCTTCACTGCTGGCGCGGAATTCCATCGCCACCACACACTCGGCAATCAATTCGCTGGCCATCGGGCCGACGATGTGAACGCCCAGAATCTCGTCCGTGGTCGCATCGGCCAGCATTTTGACCATACCGGTGGTGTCGCCCAAAGCGCGAGCGCGGCCATTCGCCAGGAACGGGAAAGTACCGGCTTTGTAAGCCACGCCATCGGCCTTGAGTTGCTGCTCGGTACGACCGACCCAGGCAATCTCGGGGCTGGTGTAAATCACCCAGGGAATGGTGTTGAAATTGACATGGCCGTGCTGACCTGCCATGCGCTCCGCCACCGCAACGCCCTCTTCTTCTGCCTTGTGTGCCAGCATGGGGCCGCGTACCACGTCGCCCACCGCCCAGACACCTGGCAGGTTGGCGCGGCATTGCTCGTCCACCACAATCGCGCCACGCTCGTCGAGCGCCAGGCCCACCGCTTCGGCGTTCAAGCCGATGGTGTTGGGCACGCGGCCGATCGAAACGATCAACTTGTCGACTTCGAGGGTTTGGGCTTCGCCCTTGGCGTTGGTCCAGGCCACGCTCACACCTTTTTTGCCTTTTTTGATCTCGCCGACCTTGACGCCGAGTTCGACCTTGAGGCCTTGCTTGACAAAAGCCTTGTGCGCTTCTTTGGCGATCTGTTCGTCCACCGCGCCCAGGAAAACCGGCAGGCCTTCGAGAATGGTGACTTCAGAACCCAGACGACGCCAGACCGAGCCCATTTCGAGGCCGATCACGCCAGAGCCGATCAGGCCCAAACGTTTTGGCAACGCACCAATGCGCAGCGCGCCGTCGTTGGAGAGAATGGTTTCTTCGTCAAACGGGGTGCCTGGCAAAGCGCGGGCATTGGAGCCGGTGGCCAGAATGACCTGCTTGGCGATGATGATTTCTTCGGCAGCACCGGCCACCTTGAGTTCGTAGCCGCCTTCAACTGCTTTGACAAAAGAGCCGCGGCCGTGAAAGAACGCGACCTTGTTTTTCTTCAACAGGTACTGAATACCGTCGTTGTTTTGCTTGACCACGGTGTCCTTGCGGGCCACCATCTTGGCCACATCCATGGTCACGTTGGAGGCCGAAATACCATGGTCTGCAAAATGGTGGTTGGCGTGGTCAAAGTGCTCGGACGACTGCAACAGCGCCTTGCTCGGGATGCAACCGACATTGGTGCAAGTGCCACCCAAAGCGGGGCCGCCCTTGGCGTTTTTCCACTCGTCAATGCAGGCCACGTTCATGCCCAACTGGGCTGCACGAATGGCGGCAATATAACCACCAGGACCACCACCGATGACGACGACGTCGAATTGTTTACTCATGAGAATTCCTTTAATTTTGTTGTAGAAAAACCCACCGACGAGAAGGACTCAAACGTCCGTCCTCATGGGTGGGTCTGTCAGGGGTTTGGCTTAGATGTCGAACAACAGGCGGGCTGGATCTTCGAGGGCTTCCTTCATGGCGACCAGGCCCAAAACGGCTTCGCGGCCGTCAATGATGCGGTGGTCGTAGCTCATGGCGAGGTAGTTGATGGGTTGGACCACGATTTGGCCGTTAACCACCATGGCGCGGTCTTTGGTCGCGTGAACGCCCAAAATAGCCGACTGAGGTGGGTTGATGATGGGCGTAGACAGCATGGAGCCAAAGGTGCCGCCATTGGAGATAGAGAACGTACCGCCGGTCATTTCTTCCATCGTCATCTTGCCGTCGCGTGCTTTGGCACCGAATTCAGCAATTTTCTTCTCGATGTCGGCAAAGCTCATCTGATCGGCGTTGCGCAAAATAGGCACCACGAGACCGCGAGGCGAGCCGACGGCGATACCGATGTCAAAGTAACCGTGGTAAACGATGTCGTTGCCATCCACCGAGGCGTTGAGCACGGGGAATTTCTTCAGGGCGTGAACAGCGGCCTTGACAAAGAAGCTCATGAAGCCAATTTTGATGCCGTGTGTTTTCTCGAACTTGTCCTGGAACTTCTTGCGCATGTCCATCAACGGGCCCATGTTGACCTCATTGAAGGTGGTCAAAATGGCGTTGGTCGATTGCGATTGCAACAGACGCTCGGCAACACGGGCACGCAAACGGCTCATCGGCACGCGTTGTTCAGGACGGTCACCCAAAGCAAGCGCTGGTGCTGACACTTGCGGCAATGCAGCCACCGGTGCCTTGGCAGCCATAGGTGCTACTTTAGGAGCAGCCACTGCAGCCAGCACGTCGCCTTTGGTCACGCGGCCATCTTTGCCGGTACCAGACACTGAACCAGCTGCGAGCTGGTTGTCTGCCATCAACTTGGCAGCGGCGGGCATCGCCACACCAGCCATCGAGTTACCAGACGCAGCAGGTGCAGCCACCGAAGTTGCTACCGCCGCAGGCGCTGCAGCTGCAGCAGAGGCCACTGCCGTTGCTTTGCCTTCGGTGTCGATGCGGGCGATCAATTGCTCAGCACCCACGGTAGCGCCATCAGCCACCACCAACTCAACCAACACACCAGCAGCGGGTGCGGGCACTTCCATCACGACCTTGTCGGTTTCGACTTCGATCAAAATTTCGTCAATGGCGATGGCATCGCCGACTTTTTTCTTCCACTGCAGCAAAGTGGCTTCGGCCACGGACTCGGACAACTGGGGAACTTTAACTTCTACGATGGCCATTTATTTCTTTCGTTAGGTATTTCTGGGGGGTACGACAGGGCAGACACTTCAAGGCCTGCCCTCACGGGTGAACAGTGACTTATTTATTCAGAACAAAGCCTTTGAGCTTGCTGAAAGCGCCTTCAACCAGCGCCTTTTGCTGCTCTTGGTGCAGGTGCGAATAACCAACGGCGGGTGAGGCCGAAGCTGCGCGACCTGAGTAGCCCAGTTTTTGTCCGTCAACCATGTTTTCGTGAATGTAATGCTGCACAAAGAACCAGGCACCCTGATTCTGTGGCTCATCCTGGCACCAAACGATGTCGGCCGCATTGGGATATTTTTTGAGTTCAGTAGCAAAAGCTTTGTGCGGGAACGGATAAAGCTGCTCGACGCGAATGATGGCGACGTCGTCAATCCCTTTTTCTTCACGTTTTTTCATCAAATCGTAGTAAACCTTGCCGGAGCAGGCCACCACGCGCTTGACCTTGTCCGCCTTGAGCGCTTTGCTCTCGGGAATCACGGTCTGGAAGCAACCTTTGGTGAACTCAGACAACGGCGACGCCGCATCCTTGTTACGCAACAGTGACTTGGGCGTGAAGATGATGAGCGGCTTGCGCAGATTGCGAACCATCTGACGACGCAACACGTGGAAGATCTGGCTGGCCGTGGTGGGCTGCACGATCTGCATGTTGGTGTCGGCTGACAATTGCATGAAGCGCTCCAAACGTGCCGAGCTGTGCTCAGGGCCTTGTCCTTCATAGCCATGCGGCAACATCATCGTGATGCCGTTGACACGGCCCCACTTCACTTCACCCGAGGCGATGAACTGGTCAATCACCACTTGCGCGCCATTGGCAAAGTCGCCAAACTGGGCTTCCCAGATCACCATGGTGTTCGGGTCGGTGGAGGCGTAACCGTATTCAAAGGCCAACACCGCCTCTTCAGACAAGATGGAGTCGATGACCACAAAGGGGGCTTGTCCATCGGTCACATTTTGCAAAGGCACATAGGTGCCGGTGTCCCACTTTTCGCGCTTTTGGTCATGAATGACCGCGTGGCGGTGGGTGAAGGTGCCGCGTCCACAGTCTTCGCCTGACAAACGAACTGGATAACCGCATGCGACCAAAGAGGCGAAAGCCATGTGTTCGCCCATACCCCAATCTACTGGCGTGTCGCCCCGACCCATGGCAGCACGGTCGTCATAGACCTTGCGAACCAGTTGGTGCGGCGTCACACTTGCAGGAATAGTGGTGATCTTTTCAGCGATGCGCTTCCACTCAGCCATGGGAATGGAGGTGTCGCCCGCATCAGTCCACTTTTTGCCCATGAAAGGCGTCCAATCGACCGCATACTTGTGCTTGAAATTGCTCAGTACCGGATCAATCGTGTGCTTGCCTGAATCCATGGCAGCGCGATAGTCCTTGACCATATCGTCGCCCAAGGTGTCGCCCAAGCCTTGTGCAGACAACTTGTCAGCGTACATCTTGCGCGTGCCGGGGTGGGTCGCAATTTTCTTGTACATCAGCGGCTGCGTCAGCGCTGGGGTATCTTGCTCGTTGTGGCCAAGCTTGCGGAAACAAGTAATGTCCAGCACCACATCCTGGCTGAACTTCATGCGGAATTCAAGCGCCAATTGCGTCGCGAGCACCACGGCCTCAGGATCATCGCCATTGATGTGCAACACCGGTGCTTCCACCATCTTGACGATGTCAGTGCAATGCGCTGACGAGCGCATGTCGCGTGGGTCAGACGTGGTGAAACCAATTTGGTTGTTGATGATGATGTGCACCGTGCCGCCGGTGCTGTAACCACGGGTCTGCGCCAGGCACAGGGTTTCCTGGTTAACGCCCTGACCACCGAAAGCGGAGTCACCATGCACCAGGACGGGCAACACTTGCTTGCCCAACGGATCAGCACGACGGTCCATGCGAGCACGCACCGAGCCTTCAACCACCGGGTTCACAATTTCAAGGTGTGATGGATTGAAAGCCAGTGTCAGGTGAATCGGACCGCCAGGGGTCGATACATCAGAGCTAAAGCCCTGGTGGTATTTCACGTCGCCGCTTGGCAAATCTTCAGGGGCGGTGTGGTCAAACTCGGCAAACAGGTCAGCTGGCATCTTGCCCAAGGTATTGACCAAGACGTTTAGTCGGCCGCGGTGAGCCATACCAATCACGATTTCTTGCACGCCTTTGGCGCCGGCGGACTGGATCAACTCGTCCATGGAAGCAATAAAGCTCTCGCCACCTTCGAGGGAAAAACGTTTTTGACCCACATACTTGGTGTGAAGAAAGCGTTCGAGACCTTCAGCAGCCGTCAGACGATTCAGAATTTGTTTCTTTTTCTCGCCTGTAAAGTTAGGCTTGCTGCGCGTGCTTTCCAACTGCTCTTTCCACCAGCGCTTTTGAGCCTGGTCGCTGGTGTGCATGAATTCGATACCAATCGTGCCGCAGTAGGTCTCGCGCAGCGCGTTCATCAACTCGCGCAAAGACATGGTTTCTTTGCCGAAGTAGGTGTTGCTGGTGTTGAACACTATTTCCTGGTCCGCATCGCCAAGGCCATAGAAAGCAGGCTCCAGCTCAGGGATGTCAGCGCGTTCTGCACGCTTGAGGGGATCGAGATCAGCCCAGCGTTGGCCGACCGTGCGGTAGACCGCAATCAGCTGCTGAACGGCGGTGCGCTTGCGCCCCATCTCCAGATCTACGTTGGCCACGACAACTTTGGTGACACCAGCCTTGGCGCGTTCAGCGAAAGCGTTAATGACCGGCTGGTGCGCAACGTCTTTGGCGTTACTGCCATCGACGGCAGGAACATTCTGCAAGGCATCGAAATAATCACGCCAAGAATCATCTACGCTGGCCGGATTGGCCAAGTAGTTCTCGTACATCTCTTCGATGTAAGGTGCATTCCCACCAAAAAGATGGGTATTCGCCTGATAAACGGTAAAAACCGAGTTTTTCTCACTCATTTTTCGCTGACTTTCGTTTCCCTTTGGGAAACATTAGCTGGTTAAAGCTGATTGTTGATTAACCTCCCGCGTCACGGCTGAACCGTTTGGCGGATGCGACTGTGGCGAGGAAGGGCCTAGTAACTCTCTCAATTGTGCCACCGAAAATGACACCCTATGGCGCCGCCTTACGGCGACCCCACAACTAACCTGTAATCAAATCCTTGATCTGCTGCAGCGCTGCCGGGTCGTCCATGGTCGTCAAATCACCAGGGTCACGACCCTCACACACCGCCTGAACCGCCCGCCGCAGCAGCTTGCCGCTCCGGGTTTTCGGCAGCACCGAGACAAACCGAACTCGCGCCGGACGGGCGACTGCGCCCAAATCACCATCGACCATTTTCATGATCTCGGCTTCCAATTTAGCGCGCGAAGCGTCATCTGTCACCAGACTGGCATCTTTCACTACGGCAAATGCCATAGCGACTTGGCCTTTGAGCTGATCAGCCACGCCCACCACCGCCACTTCAGCGATATTGGGATGGGCCGAGATACTTTCTTCAATTTCGCGGGTGCCCAGGCGGTGACCGGCGACGTTGATCACGTCGTCGGTACGGCCCAGGATGAAAAAGTAGCCATCGGCATCACGAATGCCCCAGTCAAAGGTGCTGTACACCATCTTGCCCGGCACGCTTGACCAATAGGTGCTAACGAAACGAGCGTCGTCACCCCATATGGTCTGTAAGCAGCCCGGTGGCAATGGTCCTTCGACCGCCACAACCCCTTTTTGATTGGGCCCGGTCAGCTCTTCGCCGGTCTGGTCGTCCAGCAACTTCACATCGAAACCATAGACGGCCTTGCCGGGCGAGCCAAACTTGGTCGCCATCGGCTCGACACCGTTGCAGATTGAGAGGATGGGCCAACCAGTTTCTGTTTGCCAGTAGTTGTCGATGATGGGCTTGCCCAAACTCTCGCTGATCCACTTGGCGGTGGGCTCGTCCAGCGGCTCTCCCGCCAAAAACAGGGCGCGCAAACTCGACAGATCGTATTTGGAGAGCAAGGCCGGGTCTTGTTTCTTGAGCACCCGCACGGCGGTGGGCGCACTGAACATCACCGTCACTTTGTATTTCTCAACCAGACTCCACCAGATACCGCCATCAGGACGGGTCGGCAAGCCTTCGTACATGATGGTGGCCATGCCGGCAATCAGCGGGCCGTAAATGATGTAGCTGTGCCCCACCACCCAGCCGATGTCGCTGGTCGAAAAATAAGTTTCGCCAGCATTACCGCAGTAAATGTGCTTCATGGAGGCCGCAAGCGCCACGGCATAACCACCAGTGTCGCGCTGCACGCCTTTGGGCTTGCCCGTGGTGCCGCTGGTGTACAGCGTGTAGCTGGGGTGTGTGGCATCGACCCACTCGCACGCCACCACCGTATTCAAGTGCTTGTCCCGCAGAGCGCCCCACAGGTGGTCGCGACCAGCCACTAAATTCATGGCACTGAGCCCGCGATCCACCAGAATGACGGCGTCTGGTTTATGGCTAGACAGGCGAATGGCTTCGTCCAGCAGCGGCTTGTAAGCCACCGCTTTACCACCACGCGAACCCGCGTCTGCACTCACAATCAATTTGGGTGAAGCATCTTCAATACGCGAGGCCAACGAACCTGAAGCAAAACCACCAAACACCACCGAGTGAATGGCACCAATGCGGGTGCAGGCCAGCATCGCAAAGGCGGCCTCGGCAATCATGGGCATGTAAATCAGAACACGGTCGCCCTTTTGAACGCCCAACGCCAACAGCGAAGCGGCCATGCGCTGCACTTCGGCATGCAACTCTTTAAACGAGTAAACCGTTTCTTCATCGGTTTCTGTGGAGACAAAAATCAGTGCGGCCTGATCAGCACGGTCTTTAAGATGACGATCGACCGCGTTGTGGCACAGATTGGTGGTGCCGCCCACAAACCATTTGGCAAATGGTGGGTTGCTGTAATCGCAGACAGTTTGCGGTGGCGTTTTCCAGTCAACCAGTTGCGCCTGCTCGGACCAGAACGCATCCCGCTCTGTGAGTGAGCGCTTGTGGAATTCGTTGTACGTCGTCATTATTTTGTCTCCAGATGGACTCTATCGGTCCGGTCGTGATTATTAGCATCCAACTTGCTGCAAGCTGACTTTTAAGCTTCGCATTCGGGGGACTAACGCACAGAACTGGAATCAAAATAACAAGGTTGACGGAACGTTTATTTAATCAGGGCCTGAACCGCTTTGAAGTCTGGATGTTCAGCGGTACGCAACCACTCAAAAGCCACCATCTCGGTCGTCACCAACTCCGCGCCTGCCCCGGCCAAGCGATCGAATGCCGCATCTCGGTTGCGCTCGGTTCGCGAACTGCAGGCATCGGTCACCACCCACACATCAAACTCATCTTCCAACAAATGCAAGGCGGTTTGCAGCAGGCAAACATGGGCTTCACAACCGGCGATCACGATGGTGTTGCGAGCATCAGGATCAGTAGCCGGTTTTTGCAGGTGTTTGGGCAAACTGCGGGCGTTGCCACCCTGCGGTTTGGCTGGTGGACGCAACCACTCGCCCAGGCCTTCTTCAACACCGCTGAAATGCATCTTGCTCAAGGTCTGAGCGCAAAGCGCTTTGATCTCGGCGGCGTTTTCCCCCAGTTTTGACGGGTTTTGCTCAGTTCCCCACACCGGTACCTCCATCAACTTGGCCAACTGACCCAAGCGCACTGCATTGGCAACTACCAGGGAATTTTCAAAAATGGCGGGCATCAAGCGGATTTGGTAGTCCACCAGGACGAGTTGGGATTGGGCGGCGTCAAGCAACATGGCAAGCTTTCTGGAGAAGTGAGTTCAATTCAGTGAAGCGTAGATTAAACCGCAGCCAAGACCGTAAATCATGATTTTTGGCATGGCACTTATACTGCGACCATGCAAATTTTGATGCGAAAAGCGACAGCCCTGCTGTTTGCCTTCTTATTTACCGCCAGTGTGCATGCCGCACCCGCGGATGCGACCGACTCGATGGACCAACTCCTGATCAACAAAGGCCTGCTGGCAAAGATAGACCAGATGCGCCAAACCGTCGGTGAAACAACATCGGGACTGGTCTTCACGGCCATGGGTTTTTTGGGGGTGCCTTACCGCCGCGGTGGCAATACGGTGGAATCCGGATTCGACTGCAGCGGGTTTGTCCGCGCCACTTTCGAGCAAACCATCGGCTTGATCCTGCCTCGTAAAGCCGAACAGCAAGCCGCAGTCACTGAACGCATTGACCGCTCCGACCTGAAACCCGGTGACTTGGTGTTTTTCAACACCATGCGCCGAGCCTTCAGCCATGTCGGCATTTACATCGGCGAAGGCAAGTTCATTCACTCTCCCAAACCCGGTAGTGAAGTTCGGGTCGAAGACATGGGCATCTCGTATTGGAGTCGTCGTTTTGACGGTGCGCGCCGAGTGCTGACTTTGCAACCAGACCCCCCGGTGCTCCAGGTTGCACCCCTCGCTGAACCTGCTGTTCGCTAGCGCGCCCTTCCCTTTCGGCTTTTACCAGGCCAATTCATGTCACGTTTAACTGCGCCCTCCAGAGATGAAATAGCCGGGCTTGAGCCCCTCATACGCCTTGGTCTTGACAACATCGTTGTCGTTTCCACGCGGCCGGAGGCTGAACTGGCTTTCAAAAAGCTTGAGTTGCATGCCGTGCTCGGTTTCGATACGGAGTCAAAACCCACGTTTGTTCGGGATGAAGTCTCCGCAGGACCCCATGTTGTGCAATTCTCAACATTGCACACCGCCTACATATTCCAGATGCATGACGCAGGGTGCCGTGAGGCGGCGTCTGCGCTACTGGTCTCCAACAGCATTTCCAAGGTCGGGTTTGGACTGGCCGGTGACCATGTTCAAATCATGCGAACCTTGGGCGTCCGCCCCCAAAATGTCCTCGATCTCAATGATATTTTCAGGGAAAAAGGCTATGTCAAAGAACTCGGTGTCCGTAGCGCGGTAGCGGTGCTGTTCAATCGGCGTTTCCTGAAGTCCAAAAAAGCCACCACCTCCAACTGGTCGAATCTGCAATTAACGGAAAGCCAGATCATTTACTCGGCCAACGATGCCTGGGCGGCGATAAAGGTATTTGAGGCACTGGGTCTGCCACAAGGCCAAAAACCCAGCCTGCACAAAAAATAGTCAACTGGGTAAAATCGCGGGCTTGGTCTGGTGGCATCTTCCATCTGATTGGACCTGTTGAAACTATGGATCACTCCCAACCCGTTGACATTGTTTACCTCTGGGTCGACGGCAATGACCCCTGCTGGCGACTCAAGCGCCAACTCGCCTATGAAAAACTAAGCGCCAAGCAGCGCAAGACCATGGCTGTTTACAGCAATGTCGAAGGGCGGTTTCGGGACAACGACGAACTGCGATACAGCCTTCGTGCGCTAGAGCGATATTTCCCGGCGCATGGACATATTTATATCGTCACAGATTCCCAAGCGCCCGCCTGGCTTCATGCGCACCAACAACTCACCGTGATTGATCACCGCGATCTGATTCCTGCAGCATCATTACCAACGTTTGATTCCGGCCATATAGAGTCTTACATCCATCGCATCCCCAACCTGTCAGAACGTTTCTTTTACTTTAACGACGATGTCTTTTTTGGTGCGCCGGTCAAACTGGCAGACTGGTTTTGGAAAAGTGGGGTGTATGTGGGTTGGTCGGATGAACCCGTCGTCAGCAACGAACCCCTTCGGGAGGATGCCACCGCGCTGGACAATGCCTGTCGCTTGTCGCATCAGTGGCTGAGTACGCAGTTGAACACCCAAAAAGTGCCGCACTACACACCGACTTTTCGCACCTTTGCCCACTCACCTCGCCCTCTGATCAAGTCCGTCCTTTTTGAGCTGGAAAGTCTGGCACCCGAACTTTTCGCGATGGTGCGCTCCACCGTGTTTCGCACCTGGGACAAACCGACTATCGTTTCTGATTTTGTGTTGCGCTGGTCGCTAAGCCAAGGCATGGCCAAGGTCCGGGACTACGTCCATGCACACGTTTCAACCGGGGATAAAAACCAACCCGCTGAGCTTTCAGTGCTGAAGTCTTCATTGGGTGAGCTTGATTTCTTTTGCATTAACGACACCACCGACAACGCCCACCCCGACGACCCCCGATTGAGTCAAGTGCGCGATGCCTTGCAACGCATGTTCCCCGATCCCTCACGCTTCGAGCAAGCTGAAGTCGTTGACGCGTTCTAGTTCGCAGCGCGACTCTCAGAACGACTCAGTGTCCACGTTAACCCGACGCCCACGCTGGTGCCATTGGATTGAAGGAAGAGCGGACTGGCACGGTTGGCGGCGCCGTCATAAAGCTCGTAACGGACAAACCCAAATACGCGCACATCCGGTGAGATGTCTTTGGCTGCGCTGAGCCCTAAGCGGGTCGAAATCAGGCCCGCCTGCGCATCGTAAGCCGGTCGTGTGGCGGTAGCAAATTGCGACGAGACACCGTAAAAATAGTTATTCAACTGGCTGTCACCAAATACCAGACTTCCGCTTGCGGAGTAGCGCCAGCCCGAGCTTAAATCCAGGGCTTCATACACCAACTCGGGCTCAAACGACGCGCCCTGGGTGCGCACGCCGTTGTTGAATTCCATTACGGCTCTCAACGGCACTTCCAGCCGAATGCGACTGGTCTGCGTTGGCCGAGCCAAGGTCATCTTCAGACGT
>SESB01001023.1_pt1 | contig 19205 bp, 16 predicted proteins | sample 3171441 | NCBI WGS metagenome assembly SESB01 (sample SAMN06051867, study PRJNA518727) | freshwater metagenome | biome: subpolar coniferous forest; feature: holomictic lake; material: water; isolation source: holomictic Lake 227, 6 m depth | place: Canada: near Kenora, Ontario | collected... | reverse complement strand
GCCGGGACTTGCCCATGATAGGACATGGCAACCCGATCCGAACCTGTTGACGGCGCATTCTACAAAGACGCCGATGCTTTCTTCGCCCAGAACTCCAGCACCGGGCTCACCTTTGATGACGTCTCGCTGGCGACCCTCTTTTCCGAGGTGCTCCCGCGCGAAACCAACCTCGAAACCTCGCTCGCCGAATCCCTGCGGCTCCAGATTCCCGTTATTTCGTCGGACATGGACACCGTCACCGAATCCCGCATGGCCATTGCCATGGCGCTGAGCGGCGGCCTCGGCTTGATCCACTACAACATGCCCGAGCGGCAGCAGCTTTCCGAAGTCAGCCGCGTGAAAAACCACGTGCACGGACTCATCCAAGAGCCGATCAAAGTGGCTCCTGAGCAACTCATCGGCAGCGTGATGGAATTCATCGAGGCGAAGAATTTCTCCTTCAGCACCTTCCCGGTGGTGGACGAACAAAACCGCCTGCTCGGGCTTCTCCCCGGCCATGTGCTCAAACAGCGTTATGCCGCCAAGAAAGTAAGCGAAGCGATGACACCCCGCTCGACTCTGCACACGATCCGCCAGAGCGCGCTTTCCTCGGACCCCATCGTCTGCGCCGACCGCTTTTTCAACGACCACATCGGCATCCATAAACTGCTCGTCGTGGATGAGGAAGATCGCCTCTGCGGCCTCTTCACCTTGAGCGACGTGGAGCGGATCACCCAGGAAAGCCGGGCCCAGTTGAAGCCCGCGCGCGACAGCAAATTCCGGCTCATCTGCGGCGCCGCCGTCTCCGCCACGCGCGGGGCCAACGGCGAGCTCGACAAGGAGCGCATCGCCGCCCATGTCGGCGCGCTGGTGGAGCGCGGCGTGGATGTCGTGGCGGTCTCCACAGCCCACGGCCACACCAAGGGAGTCGGCGATACCGTCCGGCTTATCCGCGAGCTTTTCCCCGAACTCCCCATCATCGCAGGCAACGTCACCAGCGGCGCGGGCGTGGAATTTCTGGCCGAGTGCGGCGCCAACGCCATCAAAGTGGGCCAGGGCCCCGGCTCCATCTGCACCACGCGCATCGTCGCCGGGGTGGGCATCCCGCAATTGACGGCGCTTTATGTCGCATCCAAAGCCGCCGCGCAGCGGGGCGTAAAAATTATTGCCGACGGCGGGATCACCAAGTCCGGCGACATCGTCAAAGCCCTCACCCTGAGCGACGCCGTCATCTGCGGCGGGCTGCTTGCCGGTTGCCCTGAAGCGCCGGGGCAGATCATGGAAATCAACGGCAAACTCTACAAACAATACCGTGGCATGGGGAGCCTGGCCGCCATGAAAGCCGGTTCCGCCGCCCGCTACGGCCACAGCGTCAAGGACACCACGCGCAAGGCCGCGGCCGAGGGGGTGGAAGCCCTCAAGGAAGTCTCCGCCTCGCTCGACACCGTGCTCACGCAATTGGTGGGCGGCGTGCAAAGCGGCATGGGCTACCTGGGCGCAGCCAACTTGCCGCAGCTCCGCGAAAAAGCCCGCTACATCCGCGTCAGCCCCGCCGGGCAACGCGAATCCGCCCCGCACGACGTCATTGAAGTCAAAACCGGGGGTGGAGAGACCCTGAGGTAGCGCCACGGCAAACACATCTAAATTTAAAGGCGAAAGAGAATCTGGAACTCAGGAACTCAGGAAAAGAGGGTGTGAAAGAATATCGCCCCTTCTAAAAAACTATATCCTGCTCAGAAAAACCAAGTATCCATAGATGACTCTTCTGTCTTTTTTCCTGATTTCCTGAGTTCCAGATTGATTTTAGATGCATGAGCTGGAAGCGGCGCGCAATCCTCTTCTAAAACCGCAAAAATCTGCATAAGCTGCGGATTCTTCTTTTTCCATGACGATCCAGACTCTCCTTGAATCCCGGTTGACCGAAGCCCTCGGTGCGCCAACGCAAGTCTCCGCCACCGCCGACGCCCGTTTTGGCGATTACCAGACCAACGCCGCCATGGTCGCGGCCAAAGCGCAGCGCGCCAATCCCCGCCAAGTCGCCGCACAAATGATCGAGCGCATCAATGTCTCCGATTTCTGCGAGCCGCTGGAGATCGCCGGGGCGGGCTTCATCAATTTTCGCCTCAAACCGGAATTCGTGGCCCAACAAACCCGCGCCCTGCTGGATGATGCTCATCTCGGCGTGCCGCAAGCAGCCCAACCGCGCAAAATCGTCCTCGATTTTAGCTCGCCCAATGTCGCCAAGCCGATGCACGTCGGCCACATTCGCAGCACGATTCTGGGCGACACCCTCACCCGCATCGCCCGCTTTTTGGGGCACGAGGTCATCACTGACAACCACATCGGCGACTGGGGCACGCAATTTGGCAAAGTGATCTACGGCTGGAAACATTTTCGTGACGACGCGGCCCTGGAGCGCAACGCCATCCAGGAACTCGTGCGCCTCTACAAGCAAGCCAATACCCTGGCCGACACCGACGCCACCGTGATGACCGCCTGCCGCGAGGAACTTGTAAAGCTCCAGGCGGGCGACGCGGAGAACCTCGACATCTGGAAACGCACCGTCGCCCTCTCGTGGAAGGAATTTGAGGCGATGTACGGTCTCCTGGACATCCATTTTGACGAGCACTTGGGCGAGAGCTTTTACAACGACGCGCTCGCGCCGCTGGTGGATCGCCTGCTTGCATGCGGCATTGCCGAGGTGAGCGAAGGTGCGGTCTGCGTCTTCTTCCGCGACAACCCGGCGCTGGCTGACAAACCGTGTCTCATCCGCAAGAGCGACGGCGGGTTCCTCTACGCCACCACGGATCTGGCCACCATTGAATACCGCATCGCCCGCTGGAATGCGGACGCCATCTGGTATGTCGTCGGCGCGCCCCAGGCGCTGCATTTTGAGCAAATCTTTGCCACCGCCGCCCGCATGGGCATCACGGGCAACCTGCGCCACGTCGCCTTCGGGAGCATCCTTGGCGAAGACCGCAAGCTGATGAAGACGCGCTCTGGCGAGAATGTCGGCCTGCGCGACGTGCTGGAGGAAGCCCAGGAACGCTCCCTGCGCATCGTGGAGGAAAAGAATCCGGACATGCCCGCCGAGCAGAAGGCGGAGATCGCCCGGATCATCGGCATCGGCGCGGTCAAATACGCCGAGCTCTCCCAGTTCCGCATGAGCGACTACGTTTTCTCGTGGGACAAAATGCTCTCCTTCCAGGGGAACACCGCTCCCTATTTGCAGAACGCCTACGTGCGCATCCGCTCCATCTTCCGCAAGCTGGGGAGCGACTTCACCGCGCCCGCCACGCTTGCACTCACGGAGCCCGCCGAGTTCGCGCTTTCCAAAAAACTGCTGCAATTCGGCGAAACCGTGCCGCAGATTATTGAGGATTTCCGCCCCAACCTGCTCGCCAACTACCTCTACGAACTGGCGAACACCTTCCACGGCTTCTACGAAGCGTGCCCGGTGCTCAAGAGCGAGGGGGCGACCAAGGAATCCCGCCTCGCCCTGTGCGAACTGACCGCGCGCGTGCTGCGCGAAGGCCTAGGCCTGCTCGGCATCCGCGTCCCGGAGCGGATGTAGCCAGCGTGACGCTGAACCCGGTTCGCGCTGCCGCGCGTTGCGGCGGCTTCGCGCGCCGCCCTGCGATGAGGGCGGCGTTACCCGCTGGAGGGTTACGCTCCGCACTGCCGCACGGCTTCGGCGATAATGTGCGCGGAGGCTTGGTAATCCAGCCTGCCGGTGTTGAGCGTGAGGGTGTAGTTCAGCGGATCTTCGATATCGGCGCGGAAATAACGCTTCACGTAGCGGCGCCGCCCCACATCCGCTTTCCGGGTGAATGCCGCCGCCTCGGCCTGCGTTAAATTGTAATACTCAGCGTTATGCGCGATGCGCTCTTCCAATGGGGCCACCAATCGGACATGCACAGCGGGGCGGATCTTCGCCGCAATGAGGTTGGCACCGCGCCCAACCAAGATGACATTGCCAAGGTGCGCCAGCCGCAGAATCGTCTCCGTGGTATGCTCGGCAAGCGTCCAGGCGGAAGGATGGAGCCCGAGCATCTCCTCCACCATGCTGGTCACGCCCGCGCGCGCATCCTCCGGCAAAAACTGTTTGAGATGCTCCGGGAAACGGTGATCCGCCACGACTCTTTCAACAAGGTTTTTATCGAAGACCGTCCACGGCGGGCCTTCCTTGCGAGCCCGGTTTAAAAGTTGCGCCGCCAGTTCTCCGATGGTGACGGCTCCGGCTCCGGCTTCCCGCGAAAGAGTGATCACGGGGAATTGTTTTCGCTGCGTCTGCGCGGCATGCTGGCGATGATGGGCCTCGAGGTAGGCTCGACATCCCGCCAAGGGATCGAGTAAGGAATCGCTCATAGTTTCCATTATCCTCCTTTTTCAAAAATCTCCCAGCGGATTCTTTGAAAAAATATTCCTTTATTTGATTTTCTAATGACAACCGGAAATTCCACGCCGAGCGACCTGCCGCCGCCAGTCCACAAGCGGCGGCCCCGCTACTCCGGCAAAAATCCGCGCCGCTTCGACCAGAAATACAAGGAGCGCACCCCGGAGCAATACCCGGAAACGGTCGCCAAGGTGATCGCTTCGGGCAAAACGCCCGCCGGATCGCACCGGCCCATCATGGTCGCGGAAATCCTGGAGGTGCTGCGGCCGCAACCGGGCGAGCTTGGGGCGGACTGCACGCTCGGTTACGGCGGCCACGCACGGGAGATCCTTGCGCGCCTCCAGCCGGGCGGACGACTCATCGGGATCGACGCCGACCCGCTGGAACTCCCCCGCACGGAAGCGCGGCTGCGCGCCCTCGGGTTCGGGCCGGAGACGTTCACCGTGCACCGAAGCAATTTCGCGGGGCTGCCCAAAGTGCTTGCCGCCGAGGGGATTCTTGAAGGCGTGGACGTGCTCCTGGCCGATCTCGGTGTCTCCTCCATGCAGCTCGACGACCCGTCACGCGGATTTTCCGTAAAGGCCGCCGGGCCGCTGGACATGCGGATGAACCCCCGGCGCGGCCAGCCCGCCTCGGCGCTTTTGGAGAAAATGGGCGCGGAAGAACTGGCGGCGTTATTTGAGGAAAACGCCGACGAACCGCACGCGGAGCCCCTTGCACGCGCCCTCGCCGGGCGGTCCTTTGCCACCACGCTGGCCCTGGGAGCGGCGATCCGCCATGCCCTCGGCGACCGGCAGGAGGAACAAATCACACTCAGCATCCGACGCGTTTTCCAGGCATTGCGGATTGCGGTAAATGAGGAGTTCACGGCTCTGGAAACCTTTCTGCGCAACCTCCCCGCCTGCCTGCGTCCCGGAGGCCGTGTCGCGGTGCTCACCTTCCACTCCGGCGAAGACCGGCGCGTAAAGAAGGCGTTGGAGGCCGGATTGCGCGACGGCGTTTACGCGGAGATCGCCCGGGAAGTCCTGCGCCCCAGCCCCGAGGAATGCCGCAGCAACACCCGCTCCACCCCGGCCAAACTCCGCTGGGCGGTGCGGCGGTAGCGTCTTTTAACCCGAAGGGTTGATAGACAATAGCCGGTGGTTGAGGCACGCGTCGGCGCGCCGACACCACCGGAACCGCGCCCACAACGCGCACACCCCAAAGGGGTGGCAGAGGGCATCCCATGCGGTGGGGTTCTGCCACCCCTTTGGGGTGTGCCGCTGGTTTGATCCCAACCGGGGGTGTCGCTGCGCTCAACCCCCGGCTATTTTCTCACGAACCCTTCGGGTTCTTTGCATGTTGAGGCTACCACACGTTCTTCTTCTGGAAATCTGCGGCAATCTGCGTAATCTGCGGACTCCATCTCTTCCTTTTGAAACCCGCCGCCAAAAAACTTCAAGCCCACGTGGATGCGCTCCTGCGCTGCAACCGCTGCCCGGCCATGCACAAGCCGGTGATCTCCGGCGCGCCGATTCTGAGCAAAGTGTTGCTCGTGGGCCAAGCGCCGGGAGTAAAAGAGCCAATCCTGGGCCGCCCCTTCGCGTGGACCGCCGGGAAAACCTTGTTCCGCTGGTTTTCCGAACACTGCGGTGTCGAGGAAGCCACCTTCCGCAGCACGGTGTACATGGCCGCCGTGTGCCGCTGTTTTCCCGGCAAGAACGCCCACGGCGGCGACCGCGTCCCCTCGTCCGCGGAGATCGTGCAATGCGGCGACTGGCTTGACGCCGAACTGCGCCTGCTGAAACCCGAGTTGGTCATCCCCGTGGGCAAACTGGCCATCGCGCAGTTCCTGCCCGTCGGGCCGCTGGTGGAGATGATCGGCAAACGCTTTCGCGCCGAACGCGCCGGAGCCACCTTCGATCTCGTCCCTCTTCCGCACCCAAGCGGAGCCTCCCCGTGGCACCGCATGGAACCGGGCCGCAGTTTACTGCACCAGGCACTGGGAGAAATCGCGCAGCACCCGGCGTGGCTGCAAAGGATCTCTCATTCACACCGGGCTAAAGCCCGGTGTGAATGAGAGACTCTGCGCTGGTGTCTCAAAAGGAATTTCTTACAGGCATCGAGGTTAAAACAACGCTCCCGAAGCAACCGGCGCGCTTTCTGACTGCCGCTTGAACTCGTCCAGCAGCGCCCGCAACTGCTCCGGGCGGTGTTGCTGGCGCACTTTGGTGATGGCTTCCCCGGCCAGCGCGTCGCAACGCTCGTTGTGCTCGTGCCCGGCGTGGCCTTTCACCCAACGCCAATCGATCTTGTGCCCCTGCCTCGCCGCGTCCAGCGCGCGCCAGAGATCGTCATTCTTCACCGGCGTTTTGCCCCGTGTCTGCCAACCGCGCGCCTTCCAGCCCGCGATCCACTCGGTGATACCTTTGCGCAGGTATTCCGAGTCTGTGTAAAAGGCGATCTCGCACGGTTCCTTGAGCGCGGTGAGCCCGCCGATGGCCGCCATCAGTTCCATCCGGTTGTTGGTCGTCGCGGGATCGCCGCCGCTCACTTCCTTGGTGCGCCCGTTCCAGAGCAACACCGCCGCCCAGCCTCCCGGGCCGGGATTCCCCTCGCAACCGCCGTCTGTATAAATGGTGACTTTTTTCAAAATAAACCGGCCCGCAGGGTGCCCCGGATTTGAATGCTTGTCGAGGTTACCCCGGAAGAAAATCTCACGCAAAGCCGCCAAGGCGCAAAGAACGGGAATCCCCCTACTCTCCGCTTGCGGTTTGTTAAACAAGCGCGAAGTTTCACGACCTTTGCCATGCCCAATTCCGATTTGCATCTGCTCCCCGAGTCCGCCGTGAACACGTTCCTCTCCCCCTACCTGCGTCGGACGGCGCGGCCCAGCCTCTCCACCCGCTTGCTGCCCGCACTCGCACTCGCGGCGGCGCTTTTCTTTTCCATGATCGCACGCGGGGCGGACTGCAACGCGTTGGTTCTCGCGCAGGTGCAGGCCATGCCGCGCGGCGGAACCTACGCGGCCAACCGGCTGGCAATGGAGCGTTTTACCTCCGCCGTGGGCGTTCGCAACGGCGCGCTTTCGGTGCAAGCCGCCACAGCCGCCCCGAACTTTTGTTCGGAGGCCACTTACCTCGTTTTTCTGAAAACCATCGCCGCGCAACAAGCACTTGATCCGGCCACAATCGACGCCCTCCTCATCCACGGGCAACCCGATGGCCAGGGCGCATGGGGACGCTGGAACGCCAATGGCCCCGGCACGGCGCGGCTTTTTCACGAACTGGGCTTGGGCCGCAACTTCGACGACTTTGAGCAGGCGCGCCCCGGCGATTTCATGAAAATCTTTTGGTCCACCGAAGTGGGAAGCCGCGAACGGGGCCACTCCGTGGTTTTCCTGGGCCGGGAAGAGCGCAACGGGGTGGAGACCGTGCGCTTCTGGTCGAGCAACACCCCGGCGGGCTATGGAGAAAAAGCCGTGCCGCGCAGCAGGATCGCCTACGCCATTTTCTCGCGTTTGGAACACCCGGAAGCGCTCAACCGCCTCCCCACCCTCCCCACCACCGACGCTTATCTTGCGCGGCTCAACGCCCTCCGCTCCTCCGTCGCCGAAGCCCGCGCAAAGACGGGAATTTGATATAATTGCGGATCGAGAAAGAAGCCCCGAGCGCCAAACGGCTTGCATTCCAGCGCGCGCGCTTGAAGAATGCGCTGCCCATGAAAATCATCGACCGCTACATCGGCAAAGAAATTCTCGTCACCACGCTGTTTGCCGTGGCGGTTCTGAGCCTTGTCCTCGTTCTGGGCAACGTCTTCAAGCAACTCCTGGATCTTCTCGTCAACCAGGACGCGCCGCTGGCGTTGATCCTGAGTTTCATCGGCTACATCCTCCCCTTCTCGCTTTCGTTCACCATCCCGTGGGGCTTCCTCACCGCGGTGTTGTTGGTGTTTGGAAAACTCTCCGCAGAGAACGAACTCATCGCCCTCAAGTCCAACGGCGTCAGCATCCCGCGCATCTGCCATCCGCTGGCTGTCCTCACCGTCGTCGCCTGCCTGCTTTGCTTCTGGATCAACGTCTCCGTGGCCCCCGCCGCGCAGGAGAAAATGAAGAGCACCATCTACAACATCGCCACGAACAACCCGCTCTCCATGTTTGCGAGCGATCAGGTGATCGACGAGTTTCCCGGCAAAAAAATCTACGTGGAACGCAAGGAAGGAACCAATCTCTACAACATCCTGGTCTACGTCCTGGGCGACCGGGACGAACCCGTGCGCGTGGTTCAGGCGCAGCGGGCCGTGCTGAAAACCGACTTGGAAAACCAGCAGGTGCTCATGGAACTGGTGGGCGCGCAGTTTGAACAGCGGGATCAGGACGCCCCCCGTGATCTCACCCGCATCCGCCAGGGCATCACCATGCGCGAGGCCACCTTCCCGATCTCCCTGCAAGCATTGTATGAAAAAAACAAGGGACGCCGCAGCGTGGGGCAGATGACCCTGGAGGAACTGCTCAAGCACGACGACAAGGACAAAATCACCGCCCACCGCACCGAGGTCAACAAACGCTTTTCTCTCTCCTTCGCCGCGCTCGCCTTTGCGCTTGTGGGCGTGCCGCTGGCCATCACCGCCCACCGCAAGGAGACCTCCATCGGGTTCCTCTTTTCGCTCATGGTCGCGTTTGTCTTTTTCTTCTTCATCATCATCGCCGACAGCTTCCGCAACAACCCGCACGCCCACCCGGAGCTGCTGATGTGGACTCCCAACATCCTGTTCATCAGCCTCGGCGCCTGGATGTTCTACCGGCTCTCGAGGAAGTAAGGGGAGTGTTTCCTACCCGCGCAACCCAGCTACACCAACTCCCAAAGCGCATGTGTCACCGCTTGGATCTCTTCCGGCAGATGCGCCGCTGAGAGCGTCAACCGCAGTCGGGCCGTGCCGCGCGCGACGGTGGGATAGCGGATCGCAGGGACGAAAAATCCCCGCTCGAAAAACAGCTTCGACGCTTCCAGCGCGGCGGTTTCTTCGCCCAGCATCACCGGCACAATCGCGCTTTGCAGCTTCTCGGGCGTCAACCCCGGAGGCAATCCCGACGCGAGAATCTTGAGGTTATCCCAAAGCTGCTTGCGCCGCGCTTCCCCCTGCGCGCTTTCCATAAACTCGATAGCCGCCGTGGCCGCAGCCGCCAGTGCGGCGGGAGGCGCGGTGGAATAGACAAAAGAGCGCGCCCGGTTGATGAGCCAGTCGATCATCGCCCGGCTGCCGCAAACATAGCCGCCGCTCACGCCGAGCGCCTTGCTCAAGGTTCCCATCTGGATATCCACGCGCTCGGCCACCCCCACCCGCTCCGCCAGTCCGCGCCCGTTCGGGCCGACAACCCCCACCGCATGCGCCTCATCCAAGAGCAGCAGCGCGCCATAGCGATCCTTCACTTCCACGATGTCCGCCAGAGGCGCGCGGTCGCCGTCCATGCTGAAAACCGATTCCGTCACGACCACCACCCGCGCGTTGGGATGCGTTTCGCGCGCCCATTTCAAGTGGCTCTCCAGCCGCGTCACATCATTGTGCGGAAACACCCGGAGCGCCGCGCCGCTGAGCCGCGCGCCGTCGATCAACGAAGCATGGGCCAGCTTATCCAGAATGATCACATCCTCCTTGCCCGCGAGCGCATTGAGCGTTCCCAGCGCCGTCGCGTAGCCGCTGGAAAAACTCAGCGCGGCCTCCGCCCGCTTGAACTCCGCGAGCTTCTCCTCCAGCAGCAGGTGCGGAGTCAGCGTGCCGCAGACCAGCCGCGAAGCCGTCGAGCCAAGGCCGTATTCGTCAATGGCCTGCTTGGCCGCCTCGCACAAAAACAGTTCCCCAGCCAGCCCGAGGTAATCGTTGGAGGAGAAATTGATGAGCGTGCGCCCCGCATAATGCATGAGCGTGCCCGGCTGCGACTCCACCTCGCGCAGCCGCCTCAGCAACGACTGTTGCTGGAGCGCATCAAGTTCTTCTTCAAAGTGTCGGGGCATGGGAGAAAAATAAAGTGTGCTTAGCACTGCTCCGAGTCTGCCATAAGTCCTATAGGTCGCATACGACTTATAGGCCCTATAACGACAACCCCCAGGCCAGCAGCGAGCAGGAATCCCGCCACAGCCAGGAACGGCTGCGCTCACCGAGCACCACGGAGATCACCTCGTGGCCGTTGTTGCTGGCGCTGGACACAAGGCAATGTCCTGCGGCCTCCGTATAGCCGGTCTTCATCCCGGTGCAGTAAGGGTAGTCGCGCAAAATCAGGTTGGTGTTGTGAAACTCCTCCATGCGCCCGCTGGCGAAGCGGAAATAGAGGCTTTTGGTGGAGACAATCGAGCGGATCGTGGAGCTGCGGTAGGCCGCGAAGGCAAGCCGCGTCATGTCGCGCGCGGTGGAATACTGACCCGGCGCGGGCAGCCCGTTGGGATTGACGAAGTGCGAACGCTTCATCCCGAGTTCAAGCGCCTTCGCATTCATCTTCTCCGCAAACGCCTCCACGCTCCCCGCGTTGTCGCGCGCCAGAGCGCGGGCGACGTCATTGACGCTGTGCACCAGCAACACCTCCAGCAACTCCCGCCGCGTATAAACCTCACCCGGCCTGAACCCAAGCTTTACCGGCTCCACCTGCGTGTCACTCAACTCCACCCGCAGCTTTTGGTTCAGATTGCCGGATTCAACAATGACCAACGCCGTCAAAAGCTTCTGCGTGCTGGCGGGCGGACGCTGTTCATCCGCGTTTTTCTCGTACAGCACCTGCCCGGTCAGAGCATCCGCCACGAGGACGGATTCCGCGCGCGTCCGGGGCGTCTTTCCCGAGGGATCCAACGCTGGAGTCACCGCTGCCGGAGCAGGATCGGGATCTGGGTCGGATTTCCTGGTTTTCCTTCTTGTGGCGGCCCCGGCGGGCAAGGCCATTGCCGCCAACAAGGCGGCCACGGCTCCAAAGCGTATCAATTTGCGGATCATCGGTAAAAAAAAGGTTTCCGCTGGCAGCGACGCATTCGCAGGGCGGAGAATCCCTATTCTTTACTCCCCTTGAGCTGATTTTCAACCAGCGAATCAGGCGCGGCCCCCAAATCACGCGCCCGGTAGTAATGACGGCGGGCCAGTTCCACCATCGGCGGATTCCCCTGAAGATACACCACCGCGAGATTGAAATGGGCTTCCGCCAGCGTTTCGTCCAGTTCCAGCGCCCGCTGCAACTCCGCCTCCGCGCCGTCCAGCCACCCTTTGCGGCCCACCGTCACCCCAAGGTAGCTGTGCGCCCGGGCGTTGCGCGGTTCCAGGAGCACCGCCTGGGAGAGCGCCGCAAGCGCCACATCGAGCTTCCCGCTTTCACAAGCCACCACCCCCAGCGCCAGCCAGGCTGCGGGGGATTCCGGCTTCGCCCGGGTTGCCCGTTTGAGCAGTTTTTCGGCTTCTTCCAAATGCCGCGCACGGTATTCCAGCTCCCCGAGATCGATCAGCGCGGGCACGTTGTCCGGCTCGGCTTTCAGTCGCTTTTCCAGCTGGGCGCGCGCCACCACCTCGGGCGCGTCTGCGGCAAAGGCCGTAGCCGCCCACACCATGCAAAGGAGAACCACGCTGATAGAGCGCGTTTTCACGGGTTACGCACCGAGTTGCCGGGAGCGTTCCGTGGCCGCGCGCACCGCGCTCAGAAATGCCGAGCGCACGGCAGCCCCTTCCAGCTCCTCCAGCCCCGCAATAGTCGTCCCGCCGGGACTGGTCACCTGGTCTTTGAGCGTCGCCGGGTGGAGCCCCGTTTGGAGCACCATCCCCGCCGCGCCCGCCACCGTTTGCGCCGCCAGCTGCAGGGCGAGATCGCGCGGAAGCCCCATCAGCACCCCGCCGTCCGCGAGCGCCTCAATCACAAGATAAACATAGGCCGGGCCGCTGCCGCTCAAGCCGGTCACGGCATCCAAAAGCGGCTCCTTCACCTGCACCGCGCGCCCCACGGCGCAGAAAATTTGCGATACCAGCGCGGCATCCGCCTCGGTCGCCGTGCTGCCTGTGGCGAAAGCCGCCGCCCCTTGGTGAATCAACGCCGGGGTATTCGGCATCACCCGCACCACGCGGGCCGCAGTTCCCGCCGCCGCTTCCAGCTTGGCAAGAGAGAGCCCCGCTACAATCGAAATCACCAATTTCCCGGCCAGCGCATCGCCCAAGCTGCGCAACGCCGCGAGCGCGTCCGCCGGTTTCACACAAAGCACCAGGGCGTCCACGGATTGCGCCAGCTTTGAGGCGTCGGCGGCCACTGTCACGCCCGTCTTTTGCGCGAGCGCCTCCGCCGCAGCGGGAATGCAGTCATTCACAAAAATCGCTTCCGCCGGGCAAACCCCCGCCTGAACCACGCCGCCCACAAGCGCCGTCGCCATCTTGCCGCAACCGAGAAAACCAAGTTTCATGCCGTAGGGATATACCGCAATCCCGCCCAGGAAAAGAAAATCTGACAGGAACGCTCGACTCCCCTGCGCTTTTCCCACATTTTTCCTTTTCACATGGCTTCCGACCCAATTAAGCCCAGCTCCTTCCCCCTGCGCGATCTCACCGCCAACCCCCGTTGGTTCTGGGGATTGCTGATTGCAACCACCCTCTGGCGCATCCTCGCCGCGCTCCGGCTCGACCTTTGCCTCGACGAAGGCTATTACCATTACTGGTCGCTTTTCCCCCAACTCAGCTACTTCGACCACCCGCCCTTCACCGCCTGGTCGATGTCCCTGCTCGGGCCCCTCTTTGGCAAGAGCGTATGGACGGTGCGTTTCTGGCCCGTGGCGACCGCCGTGGCCTTCGCTCTCACCGGACGGGCGCTGGCGGGCCGCATGTTTGCAAACGCCGAAACAGGCAACCGCGCCGGGCTCCTGCTTTTGCTCACGCCGGTCTTCGCTGGCAACGGCCTCCTCATGACGCCGGATACCTTCATGGCGCTTTTTTGGGCATTGGCGCTCTACTGCACCTGGCGCGCGGTGACACCGGGCGGCGCTTTCGCCTGGTGGATCGCCACGGGCGTCTGCTGTGGCCTTGGGCTGCTGACCAAATACAACATGATCCTTTTCTTCCTCGGCCTGGGCCTGTTTTGGCTGCTCGCGCCGGGGCAGCGCCTCCGCATTTTCCTGGGCGCCTTGGTCGCCGGAGTGATTGCGCTCCTCCTTTTCACCCCCGTCCTTGTTTGGAACGCCCAGCACGACTGGATTTCCTTCCGTTTCCAACTCAGCCACGGGTTTGCAAAAAATGCGCAATCCGCCACAAGCAATCTCGCCTATTACCTCGGCGGATTGTTCCTCCTGGCAACCCCCTTGCTTGGCGGCCTGTGCTTCTGGAGTTGCGGCAAGGGCATTGCCGCCCCGCAACGGCAAAGCCGTTTTCTCGCCGCGTTTTTCTGGATCGTCGTTTTCTTTTTCGGCTACTCCTCCATCAAAGCCTCCGGGCAGATGAACTGGGCCATGCTCGCCTTCTTTTCCGGCACCCTTTTGGTTGCGCACGACTGGCCCGGCTACGCCCGCGGCTGGCGTTGCGCCACCCTGATTCTGCTGATGAGCGTGGACGCCCTGCTCATGATCTATGCCATCCTGCCAGCCCAACTCCCGCTAAGCTCACGCTGGCTCCAACTCGACCGGCGCAGGACGCACGAGTTTTTTGGCGCGGAGCGCATCGCTCAGACGGTCCAAGCAAAATTCAAGGAATCCGGGGCCGATTTCCTCTGCGCCACCTCCCACCAACTGTTCGGACGCCTCTCCTTTTATGCGCCGGAACTGCGCGGCGTTCTCTGGCAACCCAAGGCGGGCCGGTACCGCTATCCGTGGATCAACGACCAGCAATGGGCGGGAAAAACCGCCCTGTGGGCCGCTCAAAAGCAAGACAAAGAGGAGATGCTGAAATATTTCCGGGAAGTGACGAAATTGGGGACGGTGGAAGTCCCCTACAACCCGAACCACAAGGAAACCCTCTATTTCTACCTGGCCCGCGGCTACCACCCGGAGGGCGCCCCGGCAACTCCCGCCCCTGCCGTCCCAAAGTAAATCACCTCATTTTCCGAAACGCCTTGGTGGGCCACACTGGTTCGGCGGCGGAGTGTAGAGATCCATCACCTTGAGCCAATACGGCTTGCGAGTGGGCGTGATGATAATGTTCGGAGCCTGCGCCTTCACAAACCGGCCGAGCGGATACTTGTAGGTCAACGTCAACGGCTGGAACGTCCGTCGTTGCACGGCGCGGAAGCAATACCCGTTGCAAGTGGGCGTGATCTCCCCCTCGGCGATATACTCGGAAATCCAGCACCCTTCCACATCCGTGCTCACCACCTGCCAGTAAGGCAGTTCGCACAAAACCTCCCGCTGCTGCACGGCGCAGCCGCCCAGAAAACCCACCGCCACCGCCGCCAGAGAGAACGACGCCATCCATTTCATGCCGCAATCATCCCAAGAAGCGGCTTCCACCACAATGGCAAACCTCCCGGCATTTACACGCTGGCATTCACGGGAAAAACCCTCTATTTACCTGCGTTTTCCCATGACCAAGCTTCACGAAAACCCGGCAAGGCGTGCTGTGACACAGAGCGAACCCCTCCCGCGCGCGGAACGCTGGATCGCAGCCCTCCTGCTCCTGAGCGCCTTTGTGTTGAAGTGCGTGAACATCTTCCATTTCCGCTATGACAGCGATGAGCCACAGCACCTCCACACCACCTGGGGATGGACGCAGGGCCTCCTGCAATACCGCGACTTCTTCGACAACCACACGCCGCTTTTCCACTGCCTCTTTTCCCCGCTGGTCGCGGCGCTCGGCGAGCGGGCGGACATCCTCCTTTACATGCGCTTTGCCATGGTGCCCTTCTGGTTTGTGGCGCTCTGGGCCGTGTGGCGCATCGGAAGCCAGGTTTTTTCCCGGCGCGCGGGGCTCTGGGCCACGGTCTTTATTTCCCTGCTTTGCTGGTGGTTCTATTGCGCGCTGGAATACCGCACCGACAACCTCTGGGCTCCGCTCTGGCTCTGCGCGCTGGCCCTGTTCGTCACGGGGGAACTGACCCTGAAGCGGGCTTTTGCAGGCGGCTTCCTCCTTGGCCTCTGCTGCTGCACCTCCATGAAAACGAGCGTGCTGCTTGCGGTCTCCGCAATGGCCGCCGTGTTCGCCTCGCAGATATGCGCGCGCCGTTTCTCCCCCGCCGCGCTCGCACGCTTGCTCAAGCCCGCGCTGGGCATCCTCGCAGGCCTCCTCATCGCGCCCGCCGCCGTCTGCGCCTTCTTTGCCGCGCAAGGGTGCTGGAAGGAGTTTTATTACTGCGTCATTCAGCATAATACCATGATCAGCGTGGACGCGAATGTTCACCACTTCTACCAACGGCTCACCTTTTTCATCGCCCTCCCCTTCCTGCTTTACGGAGCCGCGCAAGTCGCCCGGCATGCGCCCACTCCGGCGCTGGCCCTGCGGCGCACCTTCCTCTTCCTCTTTGCCGGGCTCTACTACGCCTCGCTGGAGAGCTTTTGGGCGCTCTTGACGCGCCAGGATTACCTCCCGTTTTATCCCGTGGCGGCGCTGGTCATCACGCCGTGGGTGATCTGGCTGGTGCAAAACTCCAACTGGGCCGCGCACCGCACCGCCATCCTCACCACCGTGGCCGTGGGTGAAATCGCCCTGCTGCTCATCGGGCGGCCTCCGTGGATCAACAGCACCCGTGACGAGCAGGAAATCGTGCGCGAAGTCCTCCAACTCACCCGTCCCGGCGAGTGGGTCATGGATTTCAAAGGCGAATCCGTCTTCCGGCAACGTGCCTTCCATTACGTCCTCGAACCGCTCGTGCTGCGCCGAATCCAACTCGGCATTATCAAGGACACCATCGCGCAGGACGTGGCGGCAAAGGAAGTCCACGTGGTCGTCAACCGGGATCGCTGGTATCGGAAACCGACCCGGCGCTTTCTCACGGAAAACTACCTCAACATCGGCCAGGTGCGCGTGGCGGGCCGGGTGCTTTCCGTGGAGGAAACCGCCCCGGAGGCAACCCTCTCCTTCCCCGTAGTCATCCCAGCGTCCTATGTTCTTTGGGCGGACGGCAAACCCGTCGCGGGCGTTCTCGACGGCCTGCCCTACACCGGCGCACGCGACCTCGCCCCCGGCCCCCACACCTTCCGCCCCGAAGGAACCTACCGCCACCTCGCCCTCGTCTGGGAACGCGCAATCGCAGCCGGATACAAGCCGGTGGTGGATCGCCCGGACTGGCAGTATGAGCGGTAGAGGTATATGGTAAGTAGTGTCTGAATATATCTCACGCAAAGACGCCAAGGCGCAAAGGGTTCAGGAAAACCGTCTTTTTTTCTCATAGCGCCTTTGCGTCTTTGCGTGAGACAAGAAATACCCTGCAAAATGGCGTGAAATACGCGCACAACTCGTGCAGGATCGTTGGTTCCTATGAGTTCCAACGTCCGTGTCCGCTTCGCACCCTCGCCCACCGGCTATCTTCACGTCGGCGGCGCCCGCACCGCCCTGTTCAACTGGCTCTATGCCCGCCACACCGGCGGCACGTTCATCCTGCGCATTGAAGACACCGACAAGGCCCGCAACACCGCCGAGGCCACCCAAGCCATCTACGACGGCCTGAAATGGCTCGGCCTGGACTGGGACGAAGGCCCCTTCAAAGGCGGCGATTGCGGCCCCTACTTCCAGAGCGAGCGCGAGGAAATCTACCTGCGCTACTTCAACCAACTCAAAGACGCCGGGCATCTCTACGAGGACGGCGGAGCATGGCGCTTCCGCTCCCCGCGCGAGGTGGTCGTGCTCGACGACCTCGTCTGCGGGCGCATCGAGTTCGACCTCACCAACCCGGAGACGCACCCCGACATCACCATCCGGCGGCCCGACGGCGGCTGGATCTTCCATTTCGTCAACGTCGTGGATGACATTGAAATGCGCATGACCCACGTCATCCGGGGCGAAGACCACCTCTCCAACACCCCCAAGCATCTCGAGCTTTACAAGGCGCTCGGGGCGCAGCCGCCCCGGTTCGCCCACATCCCGCTCATCCTCAACCGCGACGGCTCCAAAATGAGCAAGCGCGACCAGGGCGCGGCGGTGGGCGGCTACATCACCGAAGGCTACGCGCCGGAAGCCGTCGTCAACTACCTCTGCCTGCTCGGCTGGTCGCCCAAGGACAACCGCGAGATCCTCGAAATTGCAGAAATCATCGAGCGCTTCGACTTGCCCCACATCAACCGCAAGGCCGCCTCTTACGACCTGGAAAAATGCCACTGGATGAACACCCAGTATTTGCTCCACATGAGCCCGGAGCGGTTCACGAAGTTGAGCCTCCCGTTCATTGAAAAAGCGGGCATCCCCTACGGCAGCGCAGAAGCCCTCAAGCCCGTGCTCGCCATCGTGCAGGAGAAAACCAAATTCCTGAGCGAAGTCCCCCACCGCATCAGCTTCTTCTTCACCGAGGAGTTCGAGTTCGAGGCCGAAGCCGTCGAGAAAGCCTTCAAGGTGCCCGGCGCGCTCGAAAAACTCACCGCCCTGGCCGACCGCTACGCAGCGAGCCAGACGTGGACGCCCGAGTCCATCGAAGCCACCCTCAAAGCCACCGCCGCCGAGCTGGGTTGGAAGAACAAAGAATTGATTCACCCCGCGCGCATCGCCGTCAGCGGCCGCGCCGTCGGCCCCAGCCTCTACCACATGATGGAAGTGCTGGGCCAAGAGCGCACCGTGGCACGGATGCGGAATGCTGTGGAGCGGTTTGCGTAAGTAGCCGCAAAAAAGCGCAAAAGGCACAATCCCCTCGTTCCCAATCTCCTGATTGGGAACGAGAAGGCGCTGCGATCTTGTAATTCCGAGGGCTCCTGCCAACAATCCTGTCCGGTTTCTTGGAAAATCTCGGCCTCTCATTGCTGTCCAAAATAAACGGGATCGCGGACAGGGTGTTTGATTTGATGGGGGTTTGAGGGGGTGTTTTCGGTTTTTTGAGGTGGCAGCCCATGGTTGAGGATGCGGCATTATGTCGGATGCTGTCCAAATCTGGATTTCCACGGCGTTGGCGCTGGCGCCCACGAAGGTCTTGATCTTGAGGTTTTGTTTGAGCGCCTTGAAAAACAGCTCGATCTGCCAGCGCTGCCGGTAAACCGCCGCCACAGTGACGGCGGAGAGCTTGAAGTGGTTGGTCAAAAAGACCAGCACCTCGCCGCTCTCCTCATCGAGCCACTCCACGCGCCGCCACAGCCGTCCCGGCGCGCCGGGCAGGCTCACGAGTTTGTCGCTCAGCACACGGGGGTCGGGGCGCTTAGCCGGGCCGGGCATGTCGCCCTCGTCGAGCCAGACGGTGTTGGTCTTGGTGCGGGTAACGAAGAATACGCCCCGGTCATCCAACGCGCCGAGCCAGTCGAAGTCGAGATAGCCGCGGTCGAAGGTCACCAGCGAATCGGGCGCGAAGTCGATGCGGCGCGCCACGTTGATTTCGTGGAGCCGCCCCTCGCTCACCACGGCGAAGCAGGGCAGATGCCCGTCGTGGTCGAGCAGGAGGTGGAGCTTGATGGCCCCCTTGGCGCGCCGATACTTGGCCCAGTCGAACACGCTCATGCACAGGTCGATCACGCTCGCGTCGAGGCTGTAGAGCTTGTGGCGGAAGCGGAAGGGCTTGGGCGCGGCGTCGGCGCGGCAGCGCTCCAGCACCTGAAAGAACACCTCTTTGAAGAGCGCGGCGGGGCGGTGGGCGTTGGCGTAGGAGAGCGTGGAGCGTTTGGGGGCGTCGGCCACGCCGAGGTGGTTGAGCTTGCCTTCCACGCTGGCCAACCCGGAGCAAATCTCCCGCAAGGAATGGGCTCGACCAAGCTGGCAGAAGAGCATCGCCACAAACTGCGTCCAGCAA
>SESB01001019.1_pt1 | contig 19248 bp, 17 predicted proteins | sample 3171441 | NCBI WGS metagenome assembly SESB01 (sample SAMN06051867, study PRJNA518727) | freshwater metagenome | biome: subpolar coniferous forest; feature: holomictic lake; material: water; isolation source: holomictic Lake 227, 6 m depth | place: Canada: near Kenora, Ontario | collected... | reverse complement strand
GTACTGGCTTTGTGCTAAATCTGATTGCAGATAAAGGGATAAACATTTCAAAGGTCCAGCCATCATTTTTAATTTTTGAAGCGCACTTCCAAACTGCATTCCAGCTAAAATCTTCATTATTTCCATTTTGATTTGGAGAGAACTTCGCATCCATTTGTTCGCCAAGTGGTGTCATGAAATATTCAAAACCATTGATCTTATCTTTATACGTATCAAAGATTACTCCCACAAAATCATTATTCCCAAATCCATCACGACCGGCTAATTCAGTGGAGATGCTATCTTTTGATAATTCATGACAGTACCCACCAATATAAATTCCTTCATTACTATATAGCATATACATTTCTGTTCGATTTGTATTTGCTTCTTTAGCAAAAGGTGTTGGTCTGAATTCAATAAAGTTTGTTGCCATTGGGGCGGTTTTCCAGGCAGAATCAGAAATGTCACCATCAATAACGATGGTTCCTGTAAACCTTTTCGCAGGAAGTATTTTCGCCGGGGCCGTTTTATTCTGCGCTTGATTAACAAGTGCGATTAGGCAAAAAAAGGAGATTGAAAGTATTTGAATGCTAATTTTTTTCATTGCGCGGTTATTGAAGACAAAGTAATACGTAGAAGTACCCTGTTTTGTTACCGCTTATACCAATAAGCCTTAATTAACTTTTATTAGCATTCATTAACCTTGTATTAGTTATCGTAATTTTTTTTTAAAATAATTTTATAAGTTCATTTTTTTGAGTTCACTAATGGCATAATTACAAGCCCTTGCAGTTAAAGCCATATAAGTCAATGATGGGTTTTGGCAGCCAGAAGAGGTCATGCAGCTTCCATCAGTTATAAATACATTTTTAGCTTCATGCATTTGATTAAATTCATTTAATACAGAAGTTTTTGGGTCACGCCCCATTCTAACAGTTCCCATTTCATGAACTGCTGAACCCGGTGGGTTTCGGTAGTCGAATTTATTTATATTTTTTAGACCTGCAGCTTCCATCATTTCAATAGAGGATTTAATGCCATCTTTTCTCATGGCATTTTCGTTTTCACCATAATCCATTGAAATATGTATGATTGGCTGAGACCATTGATCTACCTTTTCTTTGTCAAGATAGATCCCATTTTTTTCATTTGGCAACGTTTCGCCGTATGTACCCAATGTCATTTGCCAAGGTCCCGGCTTAGTTAGTTTTTGCTTTAATGAAACTCCAAATTCTTCTTCTGAACTATTTATATCTCGCCATCCAAGTCTTTCGCCAATACCCTGATAACCGTATCCTCTCACAAAATCTTTTCGCGTTGTTTGAACACTTATATTTTGGAATCGAGGAACATAAATACCCGCAGGCCTTCTTCCATAATAATAGGTATCTTTTAGTCCTTCATGTTCTCCTGTAGCTCCAGAAAAAGTAAAATGATCCATTAAATTCCTGCCCACTTGGCCACTTGAATTTCCTAATCCATTTGGGAATCTTTTTGAAACAGATTTTAATAGGATACCTGCAGTTGCGATAGTTGAAGCATTTATGAAAATGATTTTAGAAAAATATTCCGTAACCTTTTTTGTATGTGCATCCATCACACGAACCCCTGTTACTTTACTTTTAATTTCGTCATAAATAATTTCTGTTACTAAGGTATTGGGTAATAATGTAAGATTTCCTGTAATTGCTGCAGCAGGTAATGTTGAGGCGTTACTACTAAAATATCCTCCAAATGGACATCCTCTATCACAAAGGTTTCTCAATTGACAGGGGCCTCTGCCATTCCATCCCCTTGTTAAATTTGCAACACGTGCAATGGTTACTATTCTATCGTTGTAATGTTTTTTAATTTTTTGTGAAAAATCATTTTCAACGCAATTCAATTCTAAGGGGGGAAGAAATTTGCCATCTGGTAATTGATGTAAACCTTCAGTTTGTCCGCTTACTCCAATATAATTTTCTACATAATCATACCAAGGTTCAATATCCTTATATCGAATTGGCCAATCCACACCATGACCATCTTTTGCATTCGCTTCAAAATCAAGATCACTCAAGCGATAACATTGCCTTCCCCAGGTCAAAGACCTTCCGCCAACTTGGTAACCACGAGCCCAATCAAAAGGTTTATCCTGTATATATGGGTGCTCTTTATTACTAGCAAAAAAATGTTTTGAGGCCTCTGCTGAATCTCTTAAATAATTTGGGAAATCCCAGGGATTCATAAATGCGGTTGGATAATCTTTGATATGCTCAACATTTGGACCACGCTCTAAAACCAAGGTTTTAAGACCGTTTTCACAAAGTTCTTTTGCTGCCCAGCCGCCGCTAATCCCAGAACCTATAACTATAGCATCGTAATTTTGCATAATAAAATTTCAATTATTTATTTGGTGGCCCAGGTTCTTTGATTTTTTTCAAGAGGTACACATCCATTATATTTTCCCGGAATTAAAACATATGACAACCCCTGCGTAGCGCCAATCTCAGAACTACAATATCCAAATGTAGTATATTCAACAAGTGTTGAATAAAACGATTTACCAAGAAATTTGTTTTGAACTTTTCCTATAATCCCTTTAAAAGGCTTGCCGTTTTTCTGGAAATATCTTAGAATATTATATTGTTCTTCTGAAGTACAGTCTACATAATTTTTATTATACTGAGATGAACTGTAATTAATTAATTCCTTTAATCCCTCAATGAATTTATTCTGTGATGGTCTGGATGTAGAATCTCTTAATAGTACTATAATGATTTCTGCCACTCCTGCTTCTTTTGCACCCGGGGTATCAGTCTTTGGTATGATGGTCTCTGCTAAAAATTCTATTAATAATTTTTGAGTAACTAAAAAATCTAAGTCAGGTTTTTTAAACCATTGATATCCTTTGTATGAGGATACGGTTAAAGTTGCACCACCTGTTAATAATAAAATATTGCTTATTGCCTTTCGCCTATTCATTAAAATGGGTTTATAAATAAAGTTTAACTGATGTGATGAAAATACTTAATTTATCGCATTTTGTTTTACTAATTAAAGTATTACTTGATTAATCTTCATTAAAAAGACAAAATTAATCGGCAAGATTCTTTAGTTTTGAAGACATGAAATTTTTCGTCTTATTTTTTTTTATTGTATTTTTCACATCGGATTTGAGTGCTCAGGATATGACTGTTGAAAGTTTTCAAAAAAACTTTCAGATACATATCGCACCAACTTCTTCTCCTATTAAAGTAGATGGAATTTTAGATGATAGCATTTGGTCTGTTGCAGAAAAAAAATCTGATTTTTTTTTAAAATTCCCAACGGATGTGGGCAGCCCCAAAAGAAAGACAATCGTACAGGTATCATACGATGACAAATATTTATACCTAGCATATACTTGCTATGATTCAGGAAAAAGCCAAATCCAAAGTCTTAAAAGAGATGTAGGCCATATAGATAATGACGGAGTAGGATTTATTGTAGACCCTTTGAATAGCAGAACTACAGGCTTTTTCTTTGTAGTAAATTCCATGAATGCACAATCGGAAGATCAGATTAGTGCCAATCATGATAGTGAGTTAACATGGAGTTGGAATAGCAAATGGTTTTCTGGTACGCATCAATATGATGATCGATGGACAGCTGAAATGGCCATTCCTTTTAAATCTTTAAGATACCCACCAGGTGGCACATTATGGGGTGCTAACTTCTTACGAGTGGATATGAAGAATAATGAATATTCTGGATGGACACATGTTCCCACTAATTTTAAAATTTATAATACAGCATTTACTGGATCATTGATTTGGGACAAACCTCCTCCTAGTGCAGGAAAGAATATAGTTGTAGTCCCATATATCAGTGGTAATGTTCAAAGTGATCAGGAAAATGGCATTAAAACAAATACAGGATTCAATGTGGGATTAGACAGCAAAATTGCGTTGAACTCATCTTTGAATTTAGACCTCACTTTAAATCCAGATTTTTCTCAAGTAGAAGTAGACCAGCAAGTAACTAATCTAACGAGGTTTAATATTTTTCTTCCCGAAAAAAGATCCTTCTTTTTAGAAAACTCAGACATTTTTGGAGAGTATGGGATTCCAGGTTTTATGACTCCTTTCTATTCGAGAAAAATAGGACTCGACTCAAATAATAATCCTATTCCAATTATAGGTGGTGCAAGACTTTCAGGTAGTATCAATAAAACTACCAGAATCGGGATCATGGATATTCAAACTGGAGCAAAGGGTAATTATTCTCCGGAAAATTATGCAGCGATTTCAGTTTTTAAAAACCTGTTTGGTCGTTCCTCTATCAAAGGTTATTTTTTAGATCGTGAAAATTTTCAATCAGATGCACAAAAAAAACAAAGCCCATTAAATGCTTATGGTAGAAATGCTGGATTGACTTTTGAATATGGTAGTTTAGATGGAAAATGGAATGCTTGGTATGGCCATCATTTATCCATGAAGCCGGGAATAAAAGGAGATAATAATTATCAGGAAACTGGCTTTTCATATAACGGTAAAAAACTTTCTGTTATGGTTGATCTGGCATCCATTGGAACTAATTATTATACCGATATGGGTTATGTACAAAGGATTCTAAATTATGATGCTTTACGGGATACTTCAATTCGTGTTGGCTTTAAACATTCTTATACAAGTATCACGTATCGTACCTACCCTACAAATAGTAGATTAGGGCGAGTAACTTATAAGCTTGAGAATTATTTAGTTTTAAATCCAGACAATTCTTTTAATGAAAATGATTTAAATATTGGAATTCAATCGGAGTATAAAAATACATCCATGTATAAAATTCAGGTAAATCATAATGATTTGAATTTATTATATCCCATTTCCTTTACCGATAAAACACCTATACCTGCACAGAATTATCGGTATTCAAATTTGGTGTTTAGCTATTTATCTGATTCAAGGAAAATTTTCGGTTACACATTTGGTTTTACCGCAGGTCAGTTTTATAATGGAAGTATTCAGTCTTTAACCGCTAGTATCATTTATAGAAGCAGGCCACACTTCAATTTAATATTTCAAACGGAATATGATAAACTCATTTTCCCAGATTCATACGGGAATACAGAACTACTCCTGCTTTCTCCAAAAATTGAATATAATTTCAGTACAAAAATATCCTGGACCACTTTTTTGCAATACAATACACAACAAAATAATTTTAACATCAATAGCAGATTCCAATATCGTTTTAAACCCATGAGCGACTTGTATGTAGTATTTACAGACAATTATTTTACTACTCCGTTTATGTTGAACAAGAACAAAGCGATCGTGTTTAAATTAAACTACTGGTTGAATTTATAATTTTAGTGGATTTTATTGTTGACTCAAGAAAATATGTTTAAGTATCTTCTTTATTATTTAGGAAAATAAACGATAAAACTACTTCCTTCACCCAAAACACTTTCCACATCTATTTTGCCTTTCATCGCTTCAACCTGGACTTTGGTGATATATAACCCCAAACCCTTCGAGTCTTTATTTCTATGAAATGTTTTATACATACCAAATAACTGATCCCTGTTTTTTTGTAGATCAATGCCTAGGCCATTGTCTTTTACCTTTAGAATTTTGTAATTATTATTACTGGAAAGTGTGATTATAATTTCAGGAATTCTGATATCCGACCTGTATTTGATGGAATTTGAAATTAGGTTTAATAAAATACTGTCTAAATAAGCAGGATTGGAATTGACCAAATCGTCTTCACAATCCTGAACAAATTTGATCTCAACTTTAGTTTCTGCAATGATATTACTCAAACTATCCTCAGCAATATTGATCTTTTCTTTGATATGAATCTCATGCATCGGAATATTAAGGCTTGTTTGAATGGTGATCGAATCGTTTAAATTCAATATGGTCTCATCCAGGGAATTTGTAGTTTGCTTAATCAGATTCCAGAATGAGTTGTCGTTTTCATCGGGATGTCTTTCAACGTGCTCTACGATCCCCTTTAGGTTTGAAATATGAGAACGAATATTGTGAGAGATGATATGAGTAAACTGCATGAGTCTTTTATTTTGTTCAATATTCACATCCACTAGGCTTTGCAGTTGTTGTTGCTTCATAATCAATGAAGAAATCTCGTGTCCGATGCACAAGAGTTCAACCATATTTCCTTTTCCATCAGACAGTGCCTTGAATTCCCATTGACTATGTTCAATCCCGTTTTTAGTGGGTTTTCTTAAAATTACCCAGAATGACTTATCAGGTTCGGAGATGCATTTTTGAACCGTTTCATAACACAGTTGATGATCCTCTGGTATTATCAATTCTAAAGAGTTGGTGCCCAGCTTTTGTGCAGGATCAATTCCAAAAAACTTGCAAAAATAATTATTGAAATAGGTATATCTACCCTGTAAGTCAGTTTTGATCACATAAAATGAATTATTATCGATGATTGACTTATAATAAAATGCGTCTTCTATGATCTTTTGTTTGTGTGTTTCAAGATCAATGTTCAATTTTTTTATTTCAGTCACATCTATAAATGAAAGAACTACACCATCAATTTTCCTTTCAAGAGTAACAAATGGGTTGATTCTGCAAAAAAAATAATTACCATCATTATTTAATAGTTCATCTTCAACTGGCCTTAATTCTTCCATCACTTTTTTTGCATGATTCAAAATTGTTAACCTGGTTTCATCTTTGAAATTAGAAGTGAAGATTGAGATTGATCTACCTATATCTTCTTCCTTAAGATTAAAATGCTTTTTAATAGATGGTGTGAAATTTCTAATAGTTAGATTACTATCTAAAAATAATGTTCCTACATCTGTACTATTGAATAAATTGGTGATATAGTTGTTTAAAGTGGTTAACTCTTTATTCTTGTCTTGTAATTCGTAATTTACTGTATACAATTCCTCATTTACAGATTGTAACTCCTCGTTGGTACTTTGCAATTCTTCGTTAGAGGCCATTAGCTCTTCGTTTGAAGACTGTAATTCCTCAGTACTGGCTTCCAGATCCTGAATTACATGTTGTAATTCATTTTGGGTCTCTTTTAGGTTTAATTCAAGTATCTCAATTTTCGATTTTGTTAATTCATCAATGGAAATATTTTGAAAATCTGCATTTTGTGCATGAAAGACCTTTTGATCATTGAAGTAAATCATATAAGATTCATTCAAACCTGCTGATTCTGATGTTTTCTTAAAAATCAGATCAAATGAAACCTGCTGCCCCTTTTCATTTAAAATCACCTTATTGATAACGACCTCGTCTAAAGTATTTATTAGTCTTTTCACTCCCGTTTGGATTACCTCAGAAAGTTGGGGACTAACCATTTTAAGCAGGTTACTTTCAAATACTCCTTCATTGAATGACAAATGAATTCCAGCATCTCCTTTTATGAATAGTATGTTATAATTTGAATCAAAGAATATACAAGATGGACTATACTCTTTGCTGAGATAACGATGAAAGGCATTTGCAGATCTTTCACCGTTTTTAAGTTCAATGCTGTTTTGAATTGATGCCTTTATCCTTCTATTTGAGCCTCCTAATTGAATGGTGGGATTTTCAAAACTAGGACTTGGTTTTTTACCAGAATTGTTTTGAAAAATCTTTGCTTTTGCATCAATTGTTATAAAATATTTTGCCATATCACTTAGCGATTCACTTGTGCCTAGAAATAAGAAACCTTCTGGATTTAATGCAAAAAGTAAATTGGTAATTACTTTCAACTGCGTTTGCAGGTTAAAGTAAATCAAAATATTCCTGCAGGTTATCAAATCAATTTTAATGAAAGGTGTATCTTTTATGATGTTATGATTGGAGAATACTATTTTATCTCTGATACGTTTGATGATTTGAACTTTTTCACCTGTTTTAATAAAATAGTTATCCATTTGTGATTTATCAAGATCATTTGTATTGCTTGCGTGATAGATCCCTGAACTTGCAATTTGCAATGCATTTGTATCTACATCGGTAGCGAAAATTTTATAGTTGGTCTTTAAATGATGATGTTGAATATAATCTTCCAACATTATAGCAATACTATATGCTTCCTCACCAGTTGAGCAGCTAACTACCCATATTCTAATCAGTCCATTATTATTTTCTGCTTTATTAAATAGATCTGGAATTGCTTTTTGATTCAATAAATTAAATGCTTCTTTATCTCTGAAGAAGGTCGTTACACCGATCAGAAAATCTTGATTCAGTAATTCTTTCTCTTGTACATTACTTTTTAAATAAATGAGATAATCATACAAATTTTCGATGTTATTGATGTGTAATCGCTTTTCGATTCTACGACTTAAAGTATTCCGTTTGTATTGTTTAAAATCTATTCCTGAAAATTTGTACACTTCATCAAGAATTGCAATAAAATTCAATTCAATATTTTCTGAATCTCCCAATATGTTTGTGAAAGGAAGTTGCATTTGCGGCAATTTTGTGATTTCTGCAGCAATCAATTCAGGTATAAGAATATAATCAGCCATATGAGTTGCGATGGCAGAATTTGGCATACCATCAAATTGTGCACTCAAAGGATCTTGAACAATTACAATACCTCCTGCTTCTTTAATCGTTTTGATTCCTCTTGATCCGTCAGAACCGGTTCCCGATAGGATGATGCCCACTGAACGATCTTTATACTCTTCCCCAAGTGTGTGAAAAAAAACATCTATAGGTAAATTTAATCCTTGCTTATGTCCTTGATCCAGCAAAAAGATTTTATTACCTTTTACATGTAAATTTTTGTTGCGTTGTGTAAGATAAATGCAATTAGGTTCAATTACTTGTTTGTCTGATGCCGTGTAAATGGTCATACTTGTGTGTTTCGCAAGTAACTCTGGCATTAAACTTTTAAAATCGGGTGACAAGTGTTGAACAATAATGAAACTCATCCCTGTGTCAGCTGGAATATGGTCGAATAATTTCTGGATGGCATCTAATCCACCAGCTGATGCACCTATACCAATTAGGTATAAATTGCCGTCATTTGAATGCATAAAATTTCCTAAATGTATTTTAAATGCAGCTCAAGAAAGGTTGCCTAAAAATTGAAGAAATCCAAGGGAATTTTGAAGGCAGCAGAAATAACAAACTGCTTTGGCTTATGTGATTTTTTCATTTCCTACTGCAAAATTAGCGCTTATGTTGATATAGCAAAAATAAATAATTGATTATTTATGTATAAAATAAAATTATGGTTATACAAAGACGAAAATATGCTAAAACTAAGCTTGAATTTATTTTATTCACGGTCTATTCAACTTTAGAAATTGCCTCTTGAAATGATAATAATATCCTTGGAATTGAGGTTTATTTATTTTAAGTTATAATTGAACTATGAACTAGAATTGCACAAAGGCACTATCAACTTCAAAAGCGAAAAAGGGAAAGGGTCTGAATTCTTTTTTCTATTCCAGTTGTCTGATTGTCAATTCTGTTTCTGAAAATGACAATAATCATAGATTAAATCAAAATTCTATTGTAGTTTTTAGCTCAAATTGAGCTTATGTCATTTATTGATTATTATCAAGTATTAGGGATCAATAAAAATGCCAGCGAAGTTGACATTAAGAAAGCCTATAGAAAGCTTGCCAGAAAATTGCATCCAGATGTAAATCCCAATGATAAAGAGGCCCAAGCAAAATTTCAGAAAATCAATGAAGCCAATGAAGTTTTAAGTGATCCCCTGAAAAGAAAAAAATACGATCAATACGGTGAGAACTGGGAGCATGGAGAAGAATATGAGCAAGCAAGAAAAGCACAAAGAAGGCCAAATAATGCAGGCGGGCAAAATTTTTCCGGTGATTTTGATGAATCGAATTTTTCAGACTTTTTTTCATCCATGTTTGGTGGTGCATCAGAGGGGCGAGGCAGGGCCCAAACTAAATTCCGCGGGCAAGATTTTCAATCAGAATTAACCATCACATTAGAAGAGGCGTATACCACTCATGCCAGAACGCTTAAAATTCACGACAAAAACGTTCGAATTACTATTCCAGCAGGAGTGGAAAACGGGCAGACAATTAAATTAAAGGGATATGGTGGAAAGGGTGTAAACGGCGGGCCAGATGGAGATCTGTTGATACAATTTGTAGTATCAAATGCTGCTAACGTAAAACGTTTGGGTAATGATTTGTATACCTCTGTTGATATTGATTTATATCAAGCAATACTTGGAGGCGAAAAAATTATTGAAACATTTAGCGGTAAAATAAAATTAATCATAAAACCAGAGACTCAAAATGGCACCAAAATTCGATTAAAGGGAAAAGGATTTCCTGTGTATAAAAAAGAAGGATTGTTTGGGGACATGTATATCACTTATAATATTCTTTTACCTACAAATTTAACCGAAAAGCAAAAAGAATTATTTAAAGAGCTTCAAAATTTAGTACAATAAAAAGAACATCATGGAAGCAAATGAATATATACCCATAGACTTTTTTTGTAAGCAACATGATCTTGAAGTTTCTGTTATCAGTACATTGCATGACTATGGTTTGATTGAACTATTTATAATTGAAGAAATTGAATGCTTGCATTTAAGTGAGCTGGCTGATACAGAAAAGATTGTACGCTTATATGAAGAATTAGAAATAAACCCAGAAGGAATTGATGTAGTGGTGCATCTGTTAAAGCGGATAAAAGAAATGCAATTTCATATACAAGTACTAGAAAATAGACTTAGTTTGTATGAAGAAAATGCATAATTGAACCAAATAACAAAGTCATGCAAATTGATTACGAAATTTTATTGCGCTTTTTCTTTGCTGCTTTATGGGGCGGTATTGTTGGCGCTGAAAGGCAGTATAGAAGTAAGTCTGCTGGGTTTAGAACTATGATCATGATCTCCATTGGGGCCTGTTTTTTCACTATGATGTCAATGCTCATTGGTGCGCCAGCAAGTCATGATAGAATTGCGTCTAACATTGTAACTGGAATTGGATTTTTAGGTGCAGGAGTAATTTTTCGGGGTGAAAATCGAATTAATGGTATTACTACAGCTGCAACGATCTGGGCTGTAGCTGCTGTTGGTATGGGAATCGGAGCTGGCTTTTATTTTGCAGCAAGCTGTGCATCCATTTTAATTTTTTTAATACTTGCAGTCCTGCCTTATTTAGAAAATTATATTGAACATTTAAATTTGGCCAGAACCTATTCTATCTCATTGCCCTATTCTGAAAATCTCTCCGTTTATTACGAGAAGAAACTAAAAGCAAACAAATTAAAATACAGAATAGTAAATCATATAAAAAATAAAGGTGAATTAATGCTTGTTTGGGAAACACAGGGGCATGCGAAAAATCATGCTGCCTTTATTACTAAAATGCTGGAGGATACAACGATTAATAAGTTTGAATACTTTTAAAAAAAATAGCGAATCCAAAAGGTTCGCTATTTTTTTTAATGCAAATGATTCATCTATTTTTTTGCTAAAGTCCTTAAGTAATTAATCAGATCACCAGGACTACGTGTTTTCCCAAAACTATTTTCAATTACATCATCGTTGTCTGGAATTCTATTTTTAAATCCCGGCATATCACGATGCCCAAAATAAATTTTATAAAGTAATGCTCCATCAGTTTGTTTTTGAAATTCATATGAAGTAAAATCTGAAGGCGCCTTGCTCAATTGTTGCGCTTTTTTTCCGTCTCCCATTCCTTTAATGCCATGACATGATGTGCAATGCTCTATATAAAGTGCATTACCTGCTTTAATTGAAGCTTCGTCCGACACAATTGGATTTTTCATTTTTTCATATTTCTCTGGAACTTTCCAAGGATCTTTTTTAGGTTGTATAAATGCAATGGTGCCTGTAAAAAAGGCTATTCCAATAAGCATTATGATATAGGTTTTCATAAATGAGAATTTTATAAACTGATTAATCAGTCTTATAAAATTACACTCATGTCAATCATGCAAACATGACAATTATCACAATACACAACTATTATATTCAATGTGACACCATTGATAAATGCGTGTTTCAACTTCAACTTTTCTAATTACACTCTGTTCAAATATTGAAATCAAATCTATCCCTATGTATTGCAATATATTAACTAGAAAAGCTTTCCATTTTCGTAATTTAGTTTGTATATGAGAGAATATTGCTTCGTATAATTTTTCAGTAATTTATAAGGGGTATCATTGATAAACAAATGATCCTGCATTTCTGTTTTTATTTTATCGTACCCCATGTTTTTCAAAAATAAAAACAAATAATCTTCTCCGCTCAGAATTAGTTTTATATAAAACCCATTTCCAATATTTACGAATAACGATACACCATCATAATATCCCCAGGCCTTTGTACCTGAAAGTGGTTCTCCCTTTTGATAAGGAGCAATCTGGCAAGCAAATATTGTTGTAAACCCAGAATTATTATACTTCTTGACCATTACAATACTATCTGCAATAGGTTTATTACCTATGAAATCTTCGTAACTAGCATAGAGTCCTTTTTTATTCTCTTCAATTTTTTGAATACGCTTCAGATCCTTATTGCAATAGTCTATAAAATCAGCGGGAGCAATCCAGTTTTTTTCTTTTTCAAATGAAGCATAAGGTAGTTTAGTAACTAATTTTTTTAATGATAACAACAAGGAATCAGTCAGTAAATTATATACTTTACTATCGTTATAGATTGCACTAAATGTGCCTTCCATTTTTTTTAGAGGATAATATCCTGCATCTTTCGAACTAAAAATATCAAAACGATAATGAAGTGTACTTATAAAATTTGTCTTTGCATTTAAAGCGGTATTGGCAGAAAAACTATACCAGAATTGTTTTAATAATATTACTAGTTCCCGGTTACTAGTATTGTTACTGTCGATCACTAAATTTTTATAGATAAAATTGTCTTTCAACCAACCGGCCAGATTTCCTTGTAATTGAAGTCCTACCATGAAAAGTGATTTTTCCTGAAAACTATGGTCGCTTGGAAAGAAACCTACTTTTTTAATATCAAACCTTCCATCAATGATTCTGATCTTTTGAATCTCTGGAAGCCTGATGCTATCTGTTTGTGTTATTTGAGGATTGAAAATCACAATGGGATATGACTGAACATGTGAGAGCAGATACTCAGTGGTAAGATCGAGGGGTGATTTTATTTGGTTTATTTCGCCATTAATCTTTGGATTTAATTTACTATCCAGATCAGTGTACGGGTATCTTGGACCTTCATCGCCATGTGAAGGACTAGGTGCAGTATTCGACATCCTTCTTTGTGCTAGTAAAGAAATGGTAGCTGAGATTAAAAATAATATGAGCACCAATTTCTTCATGATTGCATTTACATTAAATATAATTATTATTTTAAACTAAGTCGGTTCTTCAAATGACTGAAATAATTAAAAAACTATTAACTTCAACGTTCATAGTAAGAAAATGAAAAAAAACCTATTTACAGCGATTGCTTTAACTACTACCATTGGATTATTTGCTCAAGTAAAAGGCGATCCTAAAGCCACTGAATATTATACCCCCGTACCTAACAAAGTAACGCCGGCAAAGGGTTTAACCAGTGCTCCTTCGGATGCCATTGTATTATTTAACGGAACCAATTTCGATGAGTGGGAATTAGTAAGTAATCCAACTAGTGCCGATAAATGGGATCTGGTGGATGCTGCTATGCGCGTAAATAAAAAACGGGGCGATATTCAAACCAAGAAAAAATTTCTTGATTTTCAATTACACATTGAATATTTAATTCCAGCAAATATTACTGGTAGTGGACAGGCAAGAGGTAATAGCGGTATTTTTTTAGCTGCTTTGCCTGATGGAGTTGGAAACGCTGGTGGATATGAATTGCAAGTCTTAGATAATTTTACAAATACAACTTATGTAAATGGTCAGGTAGGTAGTATCTATAAACAAACTCCTCCATTGGTTAATGCTGCATTGCCTCCTGGAGAATGGCAAACTTATGATGTGGTTTGGACTGCACCCCGATTTAATGAAGATGGTAGTGTATTGTCACCTGCAAAAATTACAGTGTTACATAATGGAATATTGGTTCAAAATAACTTTATTCTAAAAGGAGATACTCCATATATAGGTCAACCAAGTTATCATAAACATGGCGCTTGTCCCATAAAATTACAAGCTCATGGTGATCCAAGTGAACCTATCAGTTATCGGAATATCTGGTTAAGACCTTTGTAACGATTGTTTGTTCAAATCAATAGTGGTAAGATCGCATCAAGATCGATCAGTGATTCGTTTAATGGACTCAATGTTTTATCTGCGAGTACAGTTCCTAGTTTTCGGAAATTGAATTTCTCATTGAATTTCTCGAAAGCATTGCGTATCATTTTGATCAATTCTTGTTTATCAATAACATCTTCAAAATCTATTACGTAAGAATTTTCTCCAACATATTCTAAAACCGTTTCATCACCCATTTTAAATTGGCAGGAAAAACGGCATGCGATTCCTTTTTTGGTAGGAGCTTTTTTGCGCATCACATCGAAATCAGTATAAGAAATAATTTTGGTCTCGTCTGTGATGGGCTTTAGTGGGGGATGATAATGCCAATTGGTTACCATCATTTCAGTTTGTTCAATCATATCTTTAATTTCTGATAAAGTCGAGTTTTTGATTTTGAAAACGTTTCTCTTGTATGATGCGTAATAAATTATCGAAAGACTCAAACGGTGCTTTGGCAATGAACATATTCAATATCCAAGGTGGCACGCCTCCACCTGGATTAATCTTTAGAAAATATTCAACATGGATCTGATTGGGTCCAATAGGAGTTACTTCCCAGGTTGCATGTGTATAGGGAATTCTTTCTAAACCCTTGATAGCAGGTAAAATATTGTCAATGGTGTTGGCAGTTACAGTCATTTTTTTACTTGCCGTATCCTGCACTATTTTAAGATCGATCACCATATCTCTATTGGCTAATGGCCAGGGAATAGTAGCAATATTGTAATAGTAAATATGGTTAGGAGCTAATTGTTTTAAGAGCTTGGAGGTTTTAGTTGCTATTACCCATTCTGGCTGTAAATGTGGTTGTAAAAGTAGAGAAGCCAGAGAAGAAAGATTTGCATTAAGATTACAGCTTACTTTGATGGCATTGAATTTTGAATCAGCAAATTTCCCGGTAAATACCTTTATCCCATCTTTATCTTTCTTTAAAGTCCATTCGGTTTGGGAAAACACAGTATTAAATAGACTAAGGCCTATGAAAAGAAAAGCTAGCCTATAAATTGGTGTTTGCCTCATTCTTGTTTGAAATTAATTATTCATTAACGATTCAATAAATATCTTCATAAAAAAGATGAATAAATATATTTCTTTTATACCCATTATCTTAGGTTTAGCAGTTTCGAGCTTTGTTAAAATTACATTTTCGGATAATTTGATACAAACAGTAAAAACATATGGGTATATCGATAAAGGTGATTCAATCGAATTTCGATTTGGTGATCAGACAAAAATTCAAGTTGGTTTATTGAATATAGATTTAGACAAACGAAGAAATGAAATAAAAAAAGTAAATCTGGCGGGAGACTTTAACGGATGGAATCCCAATAATGCTAATTATGCTTTAAAGAAAATTGATGAAAAGAATTTTAGTCTTGTAATTAGTAAAAAAAGTATTGGTCAAAAAGGCGAAACACATACATTCAAGTTTGTACTTAATAATGTGTATTGGATCGAACCACCGTATGACGCTATAAATAAAATAACAGGTAAAGATCATAATACTAATTTGTTTTTAAAACTATGATTAGTCAAATTATTTAGATAAATTGTTGATGGCTATTCAATAAATCTCCCTATTCAAACTTGTTGCCATGAAACAAATCTATCGTCGTACATTTTTACAACAGTCGGGCCTTTTATTATCAGGTGCATTTGCTGGTATGTCTTTCGTAGAAAAGAAAAAGAAACCCTTACTTAGTTTCTCTACTTTGGGTTGCCCCGGTTGGACCTTTACGCAGATTGTTGATTTTGCTGCGGCTCATCAGTATGATGGCATTGAAATGAGAGGAATATTAAAGCAATTGGATCTGCCTAAATGTGTGGAATTCAGTAATGCTGTTAATATTAAAAATACAAAGCAGCAAATGGCAGATAAAAAACTGCAATTTGTGGATCTTGGTTCTTCTTGTACACTTCATTTTGCTGATAAAATGGAACGCCAAAAAAATATAGATGATGGGAAGCGTTTTATAGATCTTGCTGCAGCCATCGATTGCCCTAATGTGCGTGTGTATCCTAATAATTTTATTAAGGGACAAGAAAAGAATCAAACAATGGATTTAATTGTTGCAGGTTTATTGGAATTAGGAGACTATGCAAAAAGTACTGGTGTTCGGGTGTTGATGGAAACACATGGAGACCTTGTATATATTGCAGATCTTAAAACCATCATGGAAGCTGCTTTACATCCTCAGGTAGGGTTAGTTTGGGATGCTGCCAATATGTATTTAGAAACTAAGGAATCGCCTGTTCAGGCCTATCAGGAATTACAGCCTTATATTCATCATGCACATATTAAAGATGCCAAAAAGGAGGATGGAAAAATCGGCTTCTACTTTTTGGGTGAAGGCAATCTCCCCATTTTCACAGCCATCGATGCATTGTATAAAGGAGGCTATAAAGGCTATTACAGTTTTGAGTGGGAGAAACTTTGGCACCCAGAAATTGCTGAGCCAGAACTAGCTTTGGCTGATTATCCTAAAAAAATGAAAGCACACTTTGGAAATTAAAGCAGAGGTAAAAAATATTCTTGCAACATTTTTGTATCTTCTCTGCTGCCTTTTTAAAAAATACATATGAAATTACGTTCGCTAAAATTTTCTTTGGCTTATATAACTCCTGTTATTGTTTTAGTCTCCCTTTATTCTGGAAACTATTGGTCTTATTCTGCCGTAGTAGTCCTATTTGTAATTATTCCTTTTATTGAACTATTTACGAAAGGCTCCACTAATAATTTAGACAAAATAGAAGAGGAAATAGCAAAAGAAGATAAAGTATACGACTGGTTATTGTATGGATTAGTGCCATTGCAATATATCATTTTAATATATTTTTTGGTTCAAATAAGTGATACAAGTCTGCCCTTATATTTTAAAATTGGCGCAACAACCGCTTTTGGAATGTCCTGCGGAATTTTAGGTATCAATGCAGCTCACGAACTCGGACATCGAACAACCTGGTATGAACAATTGATGAGTAAGATGTTATTGCTAACCACCCTTTACATGCATTTTTTTATTGAACATAATCGCGGTCACCACAAAAATGTTTCAACAGATGCAGACCCTGCATCCAGTAGGTTTGGCGAAACTGTTTATGCATTTTACTTTCGTACTATTTGGGGAAGCTGGATGTCGGCATGGCATTTAGAAGCTGAAAAATTAAAAAGAAACAATTTGCCTTTTTGGAGTATAAAAAATGAAATGTTGAAGTTTCAAATCATTCAATTGATTTTACTGATAAGCATTGGACTTGTATTTGGAGGAACAACATTGTTATTTTTTATTGTGGGATCTTTGATTGGTATTTTGTTACTAGAGACTGTTAACTATATCGAGCATTATGGATTACGCAGAAAAAAGAACGGTGATAAATTTGAAAGAACCTTGCCCATTCATTCATGGAATTCGAATCATCCACTTGGAAGACTTATTTTATTAGAACTTTCACGTCATTCCGACCACCATTATATGGCAAGTCGTAAATACCAAATCTTACGTCATTTCGATGAAAGTCCGCAAATGCCCACAGGTTATCCGGGTATGTTATTGCTTTCACTATTTCCTCCCTTATGGTTCAAATTAATGCATCGAAGAATTGATACGTATCGACAAACTCAAAAAGGGATTGAGCTAGCATAATTTTAAATATTAAAAACATGATGAGTAATCAAACAAATCAAGACAAAGCAGGGGTATTAATTTTCCCTCCTTTATTGTATTTACTTGTTTTATCAACTGGGATCATAGTAAGTTATTTTTTTCCACAACATTTTATCAATTTTTCAATTGCGATGCCGATTGGAATCATATTCTCTATTACAGGCATTACTACTTTAATACTGGCAGCTACACTATTTAGAAAAAATAAAAATCCCGTAAACCCAAGTGGAAGCACACAATTAATTATCTGCAGTGGCATTTACAAATACACCAGAAATCCGATGTATTTAAGTCTAACATTAATCTTTACAGGCATTTCGATTATAACAAATTCCTGGTTCTCTTTTGTATTGCTTTTACCTCTTTTACTTATTTGTCAAAAAGGGATTATTGAAAGAGAAGAAAAATACTTGACTCGAAAATTTGGCGATGAATATTTGAAATACAAAGCAAAAGTCAGAAGATGGATTTGAGATATGCTAGTAATCAAAGAGTTAACATTTATTCTGTATTTCTCAAAAAAGGCTTGCATTTTTAAATTGTAATGAGTATTTTGTTTTATCTCATTTATTACAATTAAAAAACTCCCACCATGCGTAAACTCTTGATCCTTTCTTTTATTATGTATTTAGGCAGTAGTTGCACTACACCAGCAGAAAAACCTGCAGAGAAAACTATTTCTGCAGATATGCCAAAACCAATGTATTCCTATACCATTAAAAAGCCAGATAACTGGGATATGAATGGAAGTTCAAAAAATACAGAAGTTGCATTTAATGCTTTAAAAGCCTTCGAAGAACATAAGATTGATGAAAGCCTCAGTTATTTTGGTGACTCAGTATTATGGAAAGCAGATTATATGGAAGCCAAGCTTTCTAAAGACAGCTTAAAATCTATTTTTAATTCAATCTGGAATGAAACTGCATCTTTGAAAGTAGAAATGCATGACTTCGAATCTGTTATTTCAAAAGACAAAAAAGATGAGTTTGTAACTATTTGGTACGACCAGTTTACAACTGATAAAAAAGGAAAAAAAGATTCCTTGTCCTTAATCAATGATATGAAAGTAGTTAACGGTAAGATTGTTGAACTGGATGAATATATTCGACATTCTAAAGTAAAAAAATAGAACCTGTCTTAATAAAGCCATTCAAATTTGAATGGCTTTATTATTTATAATCTGAGCGATTAAATGCTAGATTAAACTGATTGAGCTAAACTTTGATAAATATTCTTTGCTTTGTTTAATGGCTTCATAAGGACTAATTGCTGATTTATCCAATTCAATCACCATCCATTGTACATGATCCGAACAGGCATTGATGATAGCAGGAATATCCAGTGCACCTTGTCCAATAGGACTCATTGGATCTGGATTA
>SESB01001017.1_pt1 | contig 19286 bp, 14 predicted proteins | sample 3171441 | NCBI WGS metagenome assembly SESB01 (sample SAMN06051867, study PRJNA518727) | freshwater metagenome | biome: subpolar coniferous forest; feature: holomictic lake; material: water; isolation source: holomictic Lake 227, 6 m depth | place: Canada: near Kenora, Ontario | collected... | reverse complement strand
ACAATAATATCAACCAGTTCCGATGCGCTCTTGCCTGATTTGAGATATGCATCAATAATATCCTGATTTTCGGGCGCTCGATGCAGTAAGAGGCTATAGAGATGCTCAACTTCTTCTTGTGTGATGCCTTGTGGTATGTCGGAATCCGGTTGTCTGGATAATTTTGAGATGAATGCTGCGATCATTACTCTTTTTTGGAGTGGTTAACGATGAACAATATGCGCGTTATGTGCTTACAACATACCTATTCCGGATGAAAGCTTCAAGGCTGGTTCGACATCCTTGAGTACAAATACCATAATAAAATACGATTTGCATGATCTTCAGTTGAAAACACCAGGATGAATGGTTTCACAAATAACTGCGTACGTATTACTCTTTTCAGACGGGACGCTTTGTTCTATATTTATCGCTTACCTTCGAAGTGAAGATTTATGGAAAATATGTCAGCGAATACATCATTGAACACACCGGGATATACGGTTGATAACCCTGACCACTTAAGTTGGTGGCGGGACAAGGTCCGCAAACTTGCTCGACAGAGTAACATCGCTGCTGATACTCGAGTGGCGATCGGTGTTGTGACGTATAATAATAGCGAACGAGAGCTTAAAAACTCACTTGCGTCTGCTGAAATATCGTTGAAATCAGCTGGTTTTGGTGCTCAAGGGGCAATGTTTATAATTGATAATGGAGCATGCTCAAAAAAACATACCAACGGAATGGATGTTCTTACCCGTATAGAAAGCAGAGGAAACGTGGGGTTCGGAACCGGGCACAATATCCTTATGAAGGAAGCTTTTAACTCCGGATATGAACTGTACATCACCGTGCAACCTGACGGGTTGCTGCACTATGATGCGACTCGGGCTTTGGTAAAAAGCGTTAAGGCTTCAAAAGGAAACGCTGTTGTAGAGGCATTGCAGTTTCCCGCTGAACATCCTAAGCCTTATGACACGGTGAGCTTTGAAACCCCTTGGGTGTCGGGTACATGTGTTGCCATTCCAAAAAAAGTGTTTGATGATTTGGGCGGGTTTGATGAAGATTTTTTTATGTACTTCGAAGATGTTGATTTTTCGTGGCGTGCTCGTGCACTTGGTTTTACGTTGAAAATGTGTCCGTTTGCGCTTTATCTGCACCAGGTCACGAACAGGGAGATGAATCCGGAACAGTTGCAGATGGTCTTTGAGTCGGGCTTGACCCTGGCTCGCAAATGGGGATCGCCGGAATTTGAAAACTGGCTGAAAGATGAGCTGATGAAGCTTGGTAAACCGATACCCTCTAAAGTCTCAAAAGGCGTTTCTGAAACTTGGCGCTCCATTGCTGATTTTTCCCATCAATTCAATTTTGCTCAACCACGCTGGTAACTTATGATAAAAGATCAAGTTGACTGTATTGTTCGCTTCCATAACGCCAGCAGGCTCGCTGAATTGAGTAGGTGCGTATTTTCGCTCGTGGGACAACAATATCGTCCTCTTCACATTATTGTTGCGGTTCAGCGGTTTACTGACGCACAGGTAGCTGAAACATGCGGCGTGCTTGAGCCATTTTTGAAACTTCCCTACCCGCCAACTTTTACTCTGAAAAACTGGCAGAACCCGCTTCCTGTTGACGCTCGCGCTGTATTGCTGAATATGGGGCTGGAAGCTGCTACCGGGCAGTATGTTGCGTTTCTTGATTATGACGATCTGCTTTATCCTGAGGCTTATACTATTCTTACGCAGCGTCTCAAGGATACCGGCAAGGCAATTGCATTTGCGTCGGTGCGTGTCATAAACGCTCATGTGTTTCCGGGGTTTTTGTATGTTGCGGGGGTTAAAGATGCTCCATTTGCCGGCAGGAATCTTAACGATCTCTTTCGGGCAAATTTTTGCCCCATTCACTCTTTTCTTATTGACCGGTCTATTGTTTCACCTTCCATTTTGTCGTTCGATACAACCATGATTATCGAGGAAGATTACGATCTGCTGCTGAAAATCTGTGCTTCTTATCTATCCGATTTTGAAGCGTTAGAGACAAGAATAGGCGATTATTATTACAAGAATGATGGGAGCAATACGATTGTCATGAACGGAATTGTGAGTGACAGTTATACTGTGGAACTGGAGAGGGCTCATGCTTGTATTGAGCTTCGAAAAAAAACAACCTTTGTAGCAATTGAAGTACAAAAACAGCTTAATGTTCGCAAATTATCACCATCATTGACTGTTCAGGACGCTATTGAGGATTATTAGAAAACAGGTGATTTACCATTGATTACGGTTCCGTGCGCTTCCAGCGGTTATGCAGCCATAGCCACTCTGCAGGGTAGCGGTAGATAAAGCGTTCGATGGATTTTGTGTAGCGGCGGGCTAGTTCTTCGGCGTCGGTTTTTGTTGTACCGAGACCTGTCATGTCGATTTCTTCTATTTCAACGGCATAACGCCCATTACCTCTTGGACAGCACATAATGACAAAGAGAGGGACTCCTGCTTTCAGCGCAAGATAGGCCGGACCGAGAAATACGGTTGTCGAGCGGCCGAGAAATTCGGTAAAGAAGGTGCCGCTTGAGTCGGACTGGTCGCCTAATACCGTTAACAGTTCACCATTTTTAAGGGCTCTAAGCCCGTCGCGCAGGGCTTTAAAGTCGTAAATGACTTTGTTGCCGCGCATGGTTCGCCATGCATTGATTTGCCTGTCGATGGCGCTGTTTTTTATTTGTTTGACTATGATGTTTACTGGCACAGTCTGGATACCGCTGCCGTATGCGAGGAGTTCCCAGTTGCCGAAATGCGCGGAGACGAGTACCCCTCCTTTTTTCTGGTCCAGGGTTTTAGCAAGTACAGCTCTACCGTCAACCTCCAGCAGTTTAGCTGCATCCTGGGGGGTTTTGATGTTGGGAAGGCGCAAAACTTCGATCATATTTTCGGCCTGGGTGCGATATACCTGCCGTGCAATAGCACTTATTTCGGATGAAGATTTTTCGGGAAAGGTCAGGGCAAGGTTGTCTTCAACCAGTTTGCGCCTTGTTTTGGGAATGGTATAGACAAAATCGCCCAGAAAACGGGCTATGGTGGTTGAGTTTTTGCGGCTTATGCTTCGAACGAGAAACCCGAGCATTTTTATGAGGCTGAAAAGTGCCTTGTCTGCGAAATTATCGTCCTCTGCCCAGCTGCGTTTCATAGATGTTTGCTGTATTTTACCATGCGGACAATCGGGGAGTATACACTAAATTGTAAAGACTTTTTAAAATATATCTTTATCCTGCTTGCAGCAAATTCCTATCAACCAAGTAATGAATGTATGGCTGAGCTTACCAAGCTGATGAGTCGAACTGAAGCTCTTGAAAACGTGCGTCAGTGGCAGACTTTAGGAAAAAAAGTTGTCTTTTCTAACGGGTGTTTTGACATTCTGCATGCCGGGCACGTTGAGTATCTGACAGCAGCAAAAAAGCTTGGCGATGTGCTTATTATCGGCCTCAACAGTGATGATTCAGTTCGTCGACTGAAAGGACCAAACCGGCCTGTATGCTGTGAAGAAGATCGTGCTGCGGTCCTTGCGGCACTGGAGGTTGTTGATGCCATTATCTTTTTTAGTGAAGACACGCCTGAAGAACTGATCGGGTTTCTGTTGCCGGATATTCTTGTAAAGGGATCGGACTGGGCTATAGAGAAGATTGCCGGTGCGCGGGCTGTGGTCGAACATGGGGGGGCTGTGCTTACCCTGCCTTTGCTGGAAGGCCGTTCTACAAGCGGCATTATTGAAAAAATTATTCGTCTCCATACTTAATTATTGATCCAGAGTGGAACGAATTAAACTCAATATCCTGAAAGTATTGACAGCTTTTTCGGCTGTTGTGCTGTTACTCTTGCTTACCTCACTGTTTGTGCTCAATAGTGGATTGCTTGACCGTTTGGCAAAGGAGAAGGCTATTGCCCTATTCAATGAAAAGCTGGTTGGACATCTGGAACTGCAGGAGCTTCATCTGAAGTTTCCGAACCGAGTAACCTTGATCCGGCCGCGTATTTATGGTCCTGGTGACAAAACACCAGCACTCAAAGCACAACGTGTTTCACTGAAATTCAACTTTCTCACTCTTCTTCAGCCTAAAATCAAGAGGATTTACCTGCGACACTTGACTGCTGACTCGCTGAGCGCAAAGGTAGCGTCGCTAAAAAACGGCAAGCTGAATCTGGAGGTTATTTTTACTTCCCGCGACCCTGATTCGACCAGAAATCAACTGGAACATTTTTACTGTAAAAATCTGGAGATTAATAACGGTGACATCTCGTATTCCGGATACTCAAAAAATGGCAAGGAGACTGCTCTCGGAGTAAAAAATATTAATCTTGACCTCTCAAAATTCACCGTCAAGAAAAACCTTGTAAGGGGTTCTCTCGATAAGTTACAGTGCAATGCTCCTGATAAGCGATTTGTATTGCGGGACGCTTCGGGGCAATTTCTCTTTTCGGAAACCCGTTCTGAAATTCTTGCCTTGAAAGCTGCTGGTAATAAAAGCAGTGCAGAGCTTTCGGTTACGGTCGATCATTTCAATATTTTCGCCAGTCAATTACAAAAAGAACTTACCCGCTGCACGAGTTTTGTTGCCCTTCAAAAACTTGCTCTCAATAGTGAGGATCTGAAATTGTTGTATCCGGGACTCCTTTTGCCTGACGGCATCTATACCCTTAAGGGAAACGCCAAGGGCAAAAAGGATAACATTGTGATCCTGGATGCATCCGCGACTCACCTGAAAAGCAGGGTAGCTGTTAAGGGCGAACTGCTTAACCTGAAAAACAGGGAGGCATTTGCTTACCGGCTTACCATAGACAGCTCTAGAATTGCAGTGCCTTTTGTGGAATCAGTGCTGAAAGGCAGTTCATATAGTGATAGAGCTTCTGAAATCGGAAATATTACCTTTTTTGGCCATGCTCAGGGTACGTTGCATGCGGTAAAAACGGATATCACCACTCGCTCTGAACTCGGTGAAGTAACGCTGAATGGAGAGGCTCTCGGTGATAAATCTGACGCGGTTGCCTGTAAAGGGACCTTTGGATTGAAGGGGTTTAAGCCACTTAAACTGATAAACAGGAGTGGCGACGAACGATGCCTTGTGAACGCTACAGGCAGTTTTGCCGGGAGTGCCGGGCACAAGACAATCAGTCAGCTCTCGCTTGACATGAAGTTTGCGGATTCTTATTGGCACGCTTTACAAGTTAAAGAGGGTACCGTTTCTTTGAAGTATGACGGCGTTCTCTTGAAAAGTGCTCTTGCGTTGAGCAACAGGCAAACCAGTGTTAGTCTTGAGGGCGATATTGACTGGCGGGATAAAACACCCCGTTACCGGGCTTCCGGAAAAACAGGGGGGCTTAATGTTTCGGACATTCTGGGGTCAAATGCCCTTAAAACTGATTTGAATGGCTCTTTTGCCGTCGAGGGTTCGGGCTATGATCCAAAGAATCTGAATTTTGCTGCTGTTATGCAGTTTTTGCCTTCGACAATCGACGGGATCAAGCTCAAGGATCACTCGAAAGCTTCGTTTGAAATTGCTCAAACATCTGGATCTTCGCGGGTAAACGTAACAAGCGATTTTTTTGATGTACTGGTTGATGGTGATTATTCGGTTGATGAGCTGATTTCTTTAAGCCGACTTGCTGGTTCGGGCATTTCAAGGGAAATTGCCGCTCAGAATATATGGCAGACCCCCCTTGCAGCGCCTGTCGCTGGATCGAACGCGCTTAAACGGCCGTTTACAGTTAATTACCGTATTACAGTAAAGGATATGGCTCCTTTGGCAGCGCTTTTACCTTTGCAGGGCCTTTCTTTTCAGGGCAGCGCAGACGGGCGTGCTGATTACCGTGATGGATTGTGCTCGATTGGATCTTCAATAAATCTTGCCCGGTTGCAGTCAGGGAACAGTTTGCTTTTTGAAAATCTTGCGGTAAAAGGTGAGGTCGAATGCCGCAGTAGTGGAACCCAAAAAGCATCGCTCAGTGGACGGTCATCTGCTGTAAATGTTGGCAGAAAAAAAACCGGTGCTGCAATTTTTTCAGCTCTATATTTGCCTTCTCATCTTGATTGTACGCTTGATGTTGTTCTTCCTAATCCTGCTCAAAACCTGTCGACTAAATTTTCGACAACTAGGGATGGGAGCGCTTACAACCTGCTGTTTAACCAGCTTCTGATAAAAGACGGTGCTGAAGTGTGGAAGGCCGGGGAGAACTCCCGTATTATGCTGGGCAAAACAGCGGCAAGGTTTAACCGTTTTACGATAGCCAAGGGTATACAGCAGGCAGTTCTGGACGGTGAACTCAGCAACTCCCAGCCTGCCTCTTTTCAATGTACCTTGTCGAATATGGAGCTTGATGAACTGAAACGGTTTTCTCTGTCTCCATCTTTTGACAAGCTTTCAGGCACGGTTAATGCGTCACTTGCTGTCAGTGGAAGCCCTGAATTAAAAAAAACCACTCTTAATGTAAGCGGAACAGGGATCCGCTATGACAAATTCATGATTGGAACCTTCCAATGCAATGCTCTCCATAACGACAATATTCTCCGTTTTGAGATGCATAGCAGTGTTCCTCCTCAAGTAAAAAGCACTGACCGAAGTGTGCCCGGTATGAACACAATCGAGGGAAGCGGAACCGTTCCCCTTGCGTTGAACTTTTATCCCCTGCAAGTTCGAATGGCAGATCAGCAACCCATTAAAGTTGCATTGCACTCGGATAATCTTTCAGCTCAAAGTCTTACGTACCTGCTGCCTTTTTTCGAATCGGCTGAAGGAATAATACCGACTACCCTTAAAATAGAGGGAAGAACGCCCAAACCTGATATTTATTTGACCACGGTGCTGCGTGATACAAAAATCAAGGTGGAGCCTACTCAGGTTTCTTATGTGCTTAACGGGGAGGTCTCCGTGACTCCGAATGCACTTGAACTGCGCAATATTTCTATCCGCGATAACCATAAAGGACACGGGAATATAAGCGGAGTTGTAACGCTTGAAAAGCTTCAGCCGATGGGGCTTGACCTTGGCGGCCGGATGGACAATCTGCTTGTGTTTGATAAAAAAGACCGAGAGGACGAAACCTCTTTTGGAAGTATTACGTGTTCAACCAGCAACATTCAGCTTCATGGCACTCTTTCGAGCCCTCAGGCTGAAGGGGAATTGCGAATTAACGCTGCGGATTACTCTCTCTATAGAACGGGATCCAATGAAAATGCAAAGTATGTAGGTATCAACAAGTTTATCGAATTTGTTCCGCGTTATCCTGCTGTGGGACTGCATGGTATTGAGAGGGATGTACCCAGTAAATCCGCTGAGTTTTACCACTCGGTGCTCGATATTCTGCAGATAAAAAATTTGAAGGTAACGAGCGTGGAACCGCTGAAGTATACTATCATTTTTGACCGGTTGCGGGGAGAAAAGCTTGAAACTTCTATCAATAACCTTGCGCTGAATGTGAACAAAAACAATCAGCAATACCGGCTGTTCGGATCGGTTAACATTACCGGTGGCAAATATAAATTTTCAAACACGAATTTTGACCTGCAGGATGGTGGAAGAATCAACTGGAACAATGTTGATATACGAAGCGGTGTGATGGAGAATCTCTATGGCAACAAGTTTGTGAGTACAACTAACCTGCAGACCAGCGAACGGGATAATGTTAAACTGCTGATTGCTATTACCGGCTCTATTAATGATCCGCTAGTTACAATGGGTTATTACCTGAACGAACAATCGCAGCCTTATGCTTCGACTAATCTCATTGGTGGAAAATCGAGCCAGATTGATCCTAACGCGGAGCTTAATGTTATTTCAATGCTGCTTTCGAAGCAATGGTATGCCAGGCCGGGCAGCTCAGCACTGGCTTCAAATATTGCTGTTTCCAGTGTCGGGATGTCTGCCGGGTCTGGACTTCTTTCCTCGCAGTTTTCTAAGATTGTTCAGGATTTTGCCGGTATTGAAAGTTTTACGGTGAATGTAGGTATGGATAAGCGAGGAGCACTTAGCGGACTTGACCTGTATCTTGCAGTGAGTGTGCCGGGTACAGATGGAAAGGTCAGGTTTATCGGATCAGGAAGTGCTCCGACTCTTCGTGATTCGCCCCTCTCAAATTATTACGGGACTGAACAGAAAATTGAGTACCGTGTTACACCAAAAATATACCTTGAATCGTACCGTTCTTATGGGTTGAACGCGAATGGTACATCCAGTAACAATCTACAGGCTCCTTCAGAAATATGGGGTGCGAGTATTTCATACAGGGAGCGCTTCCAAACGTGGGAACAGTTCTGGAAGAGACTTTTTCCGTCATCTGACAAAAAAAATAAGTGATTCTGTTTTTGTAAATTACCTTAAAAACCATTCCTGAATTACATCATGGGTAACGTCCTGACTGGAAAAAATATAATTTTAGGTATATCGGGAGGGATTGCGGCATATAAAACACCGCAACTGGTTCGATTGTTAAAAAAAAACGGGGCGAATGTAAAGGTTGCTCTTACCGAGGGTGGTTCGCATTTTGTGAGTGAGCTCTCCCTTGCCACGGTTTCTGGTGAACGGGTTTATCGTACAATTTTTCAGCCTGTTGATACTGCGGGGACCGACTATACAAGGCACATATCGCTTGGAGAATGGGCAGACGCATTTGTGATTGCACCGGCTACCGCCAATACCCTTGCGAAGCTCAGTGCGGGTCTTTGTGACGACATGCTTTCGGCGCTCTTTATTACGTTGCGGCCACATAAACCGGTTCTGATTTTTCCTGCTATGGATGGACAGATGTTTCTTTCGCCTTCGGTGCAACGCAATATTTCGACGCTTGCAGCACAGGGTTGCACGGTGAAAAATCCTGAAAGCGGTGAACTGGCTTCAGGCCTGTGCGGGCTTGGGCGCATGCCGGAACCTGAATCGATTGTTGCCTCACTGGAAGACGCTCTTGGCTTGCAGTTGGCGGGATCGCCATTGTATGGAAAATCAGTTGTTGTTACTGCGGGGCCGACAAGAGAGAAAATTGACGGGGTACGTTTTATATCGAACTATTCTTCGGGAAAAATGGGCTTTGCCATTGCTCTAGCAGCAGCAAAACGTGGTGCTGAGGTTACGCTTATTACCGGTCCGGTTCATCTTGAAACGCCATTCGGCGTGAAACGTCTTGATGTTGAAAGTGCTATGGAAATGTACGATGCAGCCCGGAGCTTATTTAAGAGCTGCAGTTATTTTATTGGCGCGGCGGCTGTTTCGGATTACAGGCCTGTGGTACCTGTTGAAGGAAAAATGAAAAAAAATGAGCAGCAGATTGAGCTTTCGCTTATAAAAAATCCTGATATCCTTGCTGAATTCGGGATGCTGAAAGGTCCCGGGCAATGTGCTGTGGGATTTGCGCTCGAAACTCAAACGGGACTGGATAATGCCCGCAAAAAGCTGAAAGAGAAAAACCTTGACCTTATTGCCTTTAATTTTTTTGACCGTAAAACCTCAGGTTTTGAAGTCGATACAAATATTCTTACCCTGATAGATAAGGAGGGTGTGACTACTGAGCTTCCGCAGTTGACCAAGGATGCCGCCGCGGAAAAACTTCTTGACGCAATAGAACAGTTACCTGTTACAGACCTGCTATAACCCCTGAATAAAGTGCAATCGTCATGCAAGGTTTTTTATCCATACCGGATGAACCATTTCCGTCAGTTCCCTTAGGATCATCAGCCGATGAGCTGAATCTTCTGTGCAACACATCAAAAGAGTGCCGTAAATGCAGACTTGCTGAAACGAGGCAGAACTTCGTTTTCGGGGAAGGAAATCCGTCGGCAAAACTGGTTGTTATCGGTGAAGCACCTGGTGCTGAGGAAGATGCCCTTGGGAGGCCTTTTGTTGGCCGTTCAGGGCAGTTGCTTGATAAAATCCTTCTGGCGGCCGGATTCGCCCGAGAAGAGGTGTACATTTGTAATATACTGAAGTGTCGACCTCCAGGAAACCGTAACCCGCTTGCTGATGAGATCGCCTGCTGTATACCCTGGCTGATACGGCAACTTGAGATTGTTCATCCTCAAGTAATTCTAGTGCTTGGCAAGGTTGCTGCCAACACGTTGTTTGAAAACAACCTTTCTTTAGGAGCTATGAGGGGAAAAGTGAAAAAATGGAAAAACCATGACTGTTTTATTACCTATCATCCAGCTGCGCTTCTGAGGAACCCTCACTGGAAACGTGGGTGCTGGGAGGATATACAGTTGATGATGCGCCATATAGAATTGCTCTCGGAAGAGAAAAATGCTACAGATTAATCCCCTTACACCATGAATAAGCAAGCTGTTGTTTCCATAGATTTTGCCAAGGATATTGATTTCAGCAAGGAAAGTCGTGTGCCTCCTTATTCAACTGAAATTGAGCAGGAAGTGCTTGCCTGTATTCTGCTTGATGATGACCCTATTGAACAGGTTATCCAGATTTTCGGCGATAATGGTGAAGAAGTGTTTTATGAACGGCGGCATCAGATTATTTTTAAAGCAATGATGCAGCTTTACCATAAACGGCAGGCGATTGATATTATTACAGTCAGTGAAGAGCTGCTGAAAATGAATGAGCTTGAAGCAGTTGGCGGTAGACACTACCTTGCGGAGCTTTCGGGCAAGGTGATCAGTGCCGCTAATATTGAGTACTACGCCCGTCTGGCAAAAGAAAAATACCTGTACCGGCGTATGATTTCGATATCGGCAAAAATTTCCGGAGTGGCTTACAGCTCTTCGATGGATATTTTTGATCTGGTTGAACATGCTTCTCAGCAGTTTTTTAATATTTCGCAGGCTGGCATCAAGAAAAAGGCGTCGCTCATCAAGGAGCTGGTTAAAAACGGTATCAGGATGCTGGAGAGCCTCAGGGCATCGCAGTCTTCAATTACCGGCATTGGCTCTGGATATTCTGAACTTGATCAGCTGACTGCAGGATTTCAGCCTTCGGATATGATTATTATTGCAGCAAGACCTTCAGCCGGAAAGACCGCTCTGGCGCTTGCTGTCGCCCGAAATGCCGCTGTGGATTTTGATACCCCCGTTCTGTTTTTCAGCCTTGAAATGGCTGAAGTGCAGCTGGCTGTAAGGCTTATGTGCGCAGAGGCTTATGTTGAGTCGCAGCTGGTCAGAACCGGACGGATAACGCCGGAAATGATGGGTCGGATTATCAACAGCATGGATAAACTTAATGAAGCAAAGCTCTATATTGACGACACTCCTGGTATCTCCATTATGGAACTTGCCGCAAAAACCCGTCGGATGAAGCAGGAGCATAATATCGGCATGGTTGTGGTCGATTATCTTCAGCTGGTGACCCCGGTAAGGGATGGCAGAACAAACCGGGAACAGGAAATTGCCCAGATATCGCGGTCATTGAAGGCTTTGGCCAAGGAGCTGAATATTCCTGTAATTGCGCTTGCACAGCTTAACCGGTCTGTTGAACAGCGCTCGGGCGACAGAAGACCTCAGCTTAGTGATTTGAGAGAATCGGGTTCTATTGAACAGGATGCTGATGTGGTAATGTTTCTTTCAAGACCGGAAATGTATGGCAAAACGACGTTTGAAGATGGTTCTTCAACAAAAGATGTTGTTGAAATTGTTATAGGAAAGCAAAGAAATGGACCAATTGGTGATATACGCCTACTGTTTCTGAAAAATTACGGTCGGTTTCAGTCAATGGCCAATACTTTTGCTGCCAGCAGAGAAAACGATGAAGCTCCTCAAGAAGAGAGGCATTACTCGGCAGCAACGCCGGAATCAGGAAAATCACACTCCAGTACTTTTATCGCTCAGGACGACGCACCTTTTTAACCCCTTATTATGCAAAAAAAAACACTGACAGTGACCTCTGCCACCAGATCTGTAACAACAGAACCCGTCGTAATGGGTACTGAGGAAACCAGTATCGGAATCGGCGCGTCAAGAGGCATTGCAGTTGGAAAAACCTATGTGTTTTTTAAAGAAAAAGGTGATCATGAAATAAGGGAACTGAACGATAAAAATATCAATGACGAGATTGAGAGGTTTAGAACAGCTCTTGTACGCTCTGAAAAGGAACTTAAAAAAATTGAACGGGTTACGATAAGAAAGCTTGGAAAGGGATACTCAAATTTGTTTCAGGCTCAAATAATGATGCTTCATGACCCGGTGCTTGTTGATACCATTGCCGAACGTATCCGAATGGAGCGTAAGGCTGCGTTTCGGGTTATTGAGGAAGAATTCGACCAGTATCTTGACAAGTTCATCAATTCTGATGATGTTATGTTTCAGGAGCGGGCTGATGACCTGCATGATATAAAAAACCGGATTATCAGAAACCTGAATGTGCGAAAACTGCACTCATGGTTGCCGGAAGGAGTTATTGTGGTTGCCGATACCCTCTCTCCTGCAGATATTATTCTTTTAAGCCGCAGCAATATCAAGGGATTTATCACGGATTCAGGCGGAAGTACTTCGCATATTTCATTGATATGCAAGTCGCTTAACATTCCAATGGTGGTTGGACTTGGTAATCTCTCTCAAAAAATTACCACCGGCATGGAGATAATTATTGATGGAAGCACCGGAACCGTCATCACCAATCCTTTGGAAAAAACGATTGCTCAATATCTCAGAAAAAAAGAGAAGGAGAATAAATATGAAGAGGATAACTCTTTGACGGCTATGCTTCCTGCCTCAACAAGCTGTGGTATACGAATTACCTTTTATGCGAATATCGATTTTAAAGAAGAGCTTCACGCGTTAAGCTCTTTAGGCGCAGAGGGTGTAGGGCTTTTCAGAAGTGAAAACCTTTTTAACGATGGGACAAAAGTGCCCAGGGAATCTGAGCAGTTTACCTATTACAGGGACATGGCTGAACTGATTGCTCCAATGCATCTTGATATCCGGCTGTTTGATATTGGTGGAGATAAATTGATTTATTCGCCTGTCAAAGAACCTAATCCTAACCTTGGATGGAGGGGGATAAGAATCCTGATGGACCTGCCTGAAATTCTTGATGACCAGATCAGAGCAATTATTAGGGCAAATATCCACGGAAATATAGCAGTCCTGGTTCCAATGATTATATCAATCAACGAAATCAGGCATGTGAGAGCCCTTATCGACAAGCATTTTCTGGAATTATCGAAAGGTCACGATTCTCAGATTGAAAAACCCGGGCTCGGTGCCATGATCGAGGTTCCGGCGGCTGTGGAACTTATTGAAGAGATTACAAGGTGTGTTGATTTTGTCAGTATCGGTACCAATGACCTCACCCAATACACGCTAGCCGTTGACAGAAACAATACTATAGTGCAGGATCTTTTTGAAAAATTTCATCCGGCGCTTATCCGTCAACTGCACAGGATAATAACAACTGCTAATAAAAACCGTTGTAAAGTTACAATTTGCGGGGATATGGGTTCGGACCCTCTGGCTCTGCCGTTTCTTTTAGGATGTGGATTGAGAAGGTTCAGCGTTGTCAGCTCAGACATTCCGAGACTGAAATCACTGGTTTCCCGAGTTTCCATTGCTGAAGCAGAAGCTCTTGCTGAAACGTGCCTTACCCTTGACACGACTGAGCATATCAAAGCCTGCCTGGAAGCTTTCCAGGCAGTCCATTGATGAAATAATCGTTCGCGTTCAGGGACGTAAATCTTCAATTTTTGCATTTTTGCGTACGGCCGCAAAATATTCAGCAAACAATTGTTCCTGTTTAGCTCTAAGGAGTTGTGGCGCTATGCCAGCTTTTTCAGCTTTAAGGTCAAGACCTGCTGGAAGAGTTTTTTTGCTTACAAGAACAAGTGCATAACCATCAGCTGTTTTAACCGGAAGTGATAGCTTGCCTGCATCAAGTCCCGAAATAGCTTCTACGAGGGGTCTGTCAACACCGTAACCGGGTATAAGACCATCGCTCCAGCGAATGTCTTCTGCTGTAACGATATGCAGCGAAGGGTTTTGTGCGGCTATTTTTTCGATGGTCTGACCTGGCCCTTTTGCCATGGCTGCAAGTTTTTTCTCAAGAACTGCACCTTTCTTCTCTCTGAGTAGTTCAGCATTTATTCTCGATTTCAGATCTTTGTCGAGCATGCGGTATCCTGTATCATTTTTACCGGTCAGACGCATAACAAAAAAACCTTTTTCGGTTTCAAGAACGTCTGAAACATCCCCTTCAGCAGCTTTAAAGGCGAATGCCGTAACTTTTTCACTATAGCCAATTGGCGCAACAGGCATGTGCCGGCCAAACTCGGCAGTTTTCAAGATTGTCTGCCTGGAAATTGCTGCGCTTTTGTCGAAACCTTTCTCTTTTGCACTCTGCTGGAACACCATCGCAAGACGGCGACCACTCTCTACGGTTTCTGTTGATGGCTTGATTTTTCTGACGACCTCCGAACACACAACTGCTGTCTGGTCAAAACCGGTGACCTTGATGATATGCAGGCCGAACTGTGACTGTACAGGACCTACAATTGAGCCTGGCTGAGCTTTAAAAACAGCGGCTGAAAATTCAGGAACCATTCGCTCCTTGCTGAACCAGCCAACATCGCCACCATTAACGGCACTCGCAATGTCTGTGGAATATTTTTTTGCAAGTGCCTCAAAAGGGACGCCTGCCTGCAGTTGTTTAAAGATAAGCATGGAAAGTTCGCGGACTTTCTGAACATCCTCCCTGCTTGCAGGATTAAACCGCAAAAGAATATGCGATGCCCGTGCAATCGGCTGAGGGGAGGTTGTGACCTGCTTGACCTTGATAATACGGTATTCGCCGCGATCGGGGAGAGGACCGACAATGGTTCCCGGTTTGAGATTGGAGGGACTGAAAACAGTTTCTCCTGCTGATGGCGAAAAGTCGGATCGGGTGTAGGTTACGTTTATTCCTGTCGGGCGATCGCTCTGGACTTTTACATAATCAGCATCGTTGACCGGTCCGGCAAACTCGGTGCGGATGGTCTCAAGTTCTTTACGCACTGCAAGACTGTCTTTTGACGACGGGGTCAAAGGGAAAAACACAAAATCAGCTTTTCTTGACGGTACTTGTTTAAAAAGCTCTTTATGGTCATCAAAGTACTTTTTGGTTTCTTCTTCCTTTACGGGAAAGTTGCTGTCGGGACCAGCAAAACTGAAAGGAACCGGTATAAATGATGCTGAAAACCTCGAATACTGCCGGCTGACTATATCATTTATCTCCCTGTCTGTGACATGTTCGAGAGTTTGAAGTGCCCTGATAAGCTTGTTGATTTTAAGCTCGCGCCGGACAATTTTTTCGACCTGCAACCATAACTCCTTATTGTGCGGATCACGGCGGGCACTGTCTAATTTTTTTCTATCAAGGACACCTGTTGCGGGATTACTGAAATTCTGACGGATAACCATTGGAGGGTTAGGGCTGTCGAGTGCTTCAACAACTTCCTGGTCCTGAAGCCCTATGCTGAATTTTTGGAACTGCTCCTCAAGCAAGGTCTGGTCCACAACGGTGTTCCATGCCTGCTCCTGCATTCCGAGTTCGGTTTCAGAGGTTATTTCAGCGCCCGGATTGTTTCGACGGAAATTTTCGGTGTATTCCTTGTAAACCTCATCATACTGGCTGAATGGAACGGACTTTCCATTGATTTTACCTGCCTGGTTGGTTTTGCCGGTAAATCCAGAAAAATTCATACCCCACTCAAATACAATAAGAGCAAGAAATGCGCCTAAAAGGGTATACAAAATTATATGAGTCTTATCCCGCAAGCTGGACATTACAGCCATAAATCATTCCTTCGTTAAGTTGTTGTTAAAAAACAGTATCACACCACCCCTCCTTACCAATCAGGGGTACAAAAGAAAACTGATGAAATCCCTCTCGTTTGAACTGTCTGCCTTTTTTGCAGATAACCGTCATTTCCTGGCACGATGGACCTCCTATTGGAATAACCATACAGGCGTTTTCGCCAAGCTGCTTCAGGAGTGACTCCGGTTCTCCAGGTGCTCCGGCAGTTATTATCATACCGTCAAAAGGAGCCTCATTGTTCCATCCAAGTGTCCCGTCACCTAAACGACAGGCAACGTTAATACCAAGCTTTATAAAAAGTTTTTTTGCCCTTTCGTAAAGCTCATCTATCCGCTCAATAGTATAAACAGCATACCCTAAAGCATCGAGAATTGCTGACTGATACCCCGATCCCGTACCTATTTCAAGTACTTTTCCCGAAGGACAGCGCTCAACAAGCAGGGTTGACATAAAAGCTACCGTATAGGGCTGTGATATAGTCTGCCCGAACCCTATCGGATAAGCTCCATCGCTATAAGCTAACTCCCATGCCTGTTCCTGAAAAAACAGGTGACGCGGGACTTCAAGAAAAGCATCGAGCACCCTCTGGTTAGCAATGCCGTACTGTTTCAGCGTCTCGACCATATCCCTCTGCCTGAGCTCTATAAGTCGCTCCGACTTTTTCATCGAGCAAAAACCCTTGTAAACGTTACCTGCGAAAACATTCCGAAACCTTTATCTTTCAACTCCAGGAGTAACTAAGTTAGCGTTTCCAAACTTGTTCGCGTAATATTGCATCAAAAACGACAAAAAACAATGTCCGGCTCAAAGTTTACTCTTTTTGGCAATAAATACCACATGGGCTCTTATATCCTTTTTATCCGGATTTCGAGCCCCGTTCAGGTAGCGTTTGGCAAGTTCCAGAAAAGTAACATATTCACCCTTCCTGAAAGTGACTACCTTTATATTGGTTCTGCACTTGGAAATTCAGGAACACCCCTTGCTGCAAGACTTATCCGACATGCTGGGCGAAGTGGAACAAAGCGGTCACATAACATCAGGAAATCGCTGATTAAGCATTTTTTCGGCGATGCAGGTGCATTACACTATACATCGGATGTCTCGAAAAAAAAACTCCACTGGCATATCGATTATCTGCTTGACTGCGCTGAGGCTGAAATAGAGCATATAGTGATTATACGCTGTCCTTCAAAAATTGAGCACAAGTTATCGGCGTTCCTTGATTCTCTTGAGGATACCTGTCCCATTGCTCGACGCCTTGGTGCTCAGGACACCCGAAACAGTAATCATCTGCTCCGTATCAGTGACCGAAAACAGATTCTTGAACAGCTCTGGCAATACATTCCTTCATTGATTCCGCTAACTGAATCGGCTTAACGGCCAAGAAGCGCTTCAACAAACTCTGCGCGGTCAAAAAGCTGAAGATCATCTATTTTTTCGCCAACGCCTATATACTTGACAGGCAGATTAAGCTCGCGTGAGATTGAAAGCACAATACCGCCTTTTGCCGTACCATCAAGTTTTGTAACCACAAGTCCTGTTACATTGACAAAACGCGTGAATTCTCTAGCCTGCAACACGGCATTCTGGCCGGTAGTGCCATCAAGTACCAGCAGGACTTCATGCGGGGCTTCTGGAATTTTCTTTTTAGCCACACGCATAATTTTCGCCAGTTCTTCCATCAAATGGCTTTTGTTATGCAGGCGACCAGCTGTATCAACCAAAACAATATCGGCATTTCTCGATACCCCGGCACTCACAGCATCGTAGACCACAGATGCCGGATCAGCACCTTGACCTTGCCCGATTAGCGGAACCCCTGCTCTGTCAGCCCAAATTTTAAGCTGCTCATAAGCCGCAGCCCGAAAAGTGTCGGCTGCTGCTATTATGACTTTTTTGCCGGCTTTTTCATAGTTATGCGCGAGTTTGGCAACACTGGTGGTTTTGCCTGCCCCATTGACCCCAACCACTAATATGACATACGGCTTAGCCGGAAGAACTGCATCAAAGTCGAGAGGGTGGTCTTCCCCCGTTTCGCGAAGCATCAGCTGAATCTCTTCCATCAGCATCCTGTTCAGTTCCTCTTCTGAACGGTAGGTCTCTTTTTTGGCACGCTCCGTAATGGCATCAACAATCCCGAGGGTAGTTTCAACCCCGACATCAGCTCCTACAAGAATAGTTTCAAGCCCTTCAAGAAACTCGTCATCTATCTCGGTTTTTCCCTGTGTAATGACGGAAAGCTTTTCCCGAAGGGTATCGCGGGTCTTTTCGAGTCCTTCCTTAAGCCTTGTTATTTTGAACTTGTCAAAAAAACCCATAAAAAGGAGATATTATCTCTGTTATTGAAATACTTTTACCAGCCTCGCGACAGACAACCCTCTGTTGCGTTGCCATGTTTCTGACTGAAAATCAATTTACGTAAAAATATGCCATATAGAGCTATATCGGGGATTGGGGAATTCGGCCTTATTGATAAAATCGCCTCACTTGCTGAACCAACCTTGTCTGCAGTGCCTGAATTGTTAATGGGTATCGGCGATGATTGCGCAGTTTATGAACCATCGAAAGAGGTTTTGCAGGTTGCAACATGCGATATGCTTATAGATCAAGTGCATTTTGATCTTTTGACGACACCGATGAACCTGCTCGGCAGCAAAGCTATCAGCGTAAATGTGTCCGATATCTGCGCCATGAATGCCATTCCCCGATATGCACTCATATCTCTCGCTGTTCCATCATCACTGTCCGTTGAAATGATTGAAGAACTCTATCGGGGTATGAGCCATGCCGCCAGAGAATACGGGTTAGCTCTTGCTGGAGGTGATACTTCTTCCTCAAAATCGGGCTTGATCATTTCGGTCTCCATGATTGGGGAAGTTTCGGAAAACATGCTGACGAAAAGAAGCGGTGCCAGGCCGGGAGAGCTTATCTGTGTTTCCGGTTTTCTAGGGGGTTCCGCTGCGGGGCTTAAGCTTCTCGTGCGCGAAAAAGAGATCATGCTTGAGCATATCGAAAACAATGAACCTTACAATAAAAGTGTCATGGCTGACCTGAAGGAGTATGGCGAAGCTATACAAGACCATCTGTTACCGATTGCACGGCTTGATATGGTAAGGTTGTTCCATTCAAAAAATATTTGTCCTTCATCAATGATCGATATTTCCGATGGTCTCAGCCCAGAACTTCAGCATATATGCAAAGTTTCAAATATCGGCGCACTTATTGATGAAAACCGCATTCCTATTCGCGCTCTCACCCGTCGCATCGCAGATGAACTGCAGGACGATGCCCTCAGCTGGGCGCTGACAGGGGGTGAAGACTATCAGCTGCTGTTTACCATACCAAAAGATGAGTACAGAAAAATTGCTGATAGCAAAGAGATATCGGTCATCGGTGAAACAACCGATGCTGAGTCCGGTTTGCTCCTTCGCGATATGTATGGAATGACCATTGATCTTGCTTCAGTGAAGGGATTTGATCATTTCAACTCGTAACTGATCAGTTTTGAATAAAAAAGGGTTACTCGGTTTCTATTTATTTTTTG
>SESB01001013.1_pt1 | contig 19369 bp, 16 predicted proteins | sample 3171441 | NCBI WGS metagenome assembly SESB01 (sample SAMN06051867, study PRJNA518727) | freshwater metagenome | biome: subpolar coniferous forest; feature: holomictic lake; material: water; isolation source: holomictic Lake 227, 6 m depth | place: Canada: near Kenora, Ontario | collected... | reverse complement strand
TTGCCCTGCTGATCGGTCACGGTGCCGAACACGCGATACGTGGCGTTGTTGTCGAGGGTCGCGAAGTCACCCGGGGGGGTGACCGTGAGGCTGGCGCCCCAGTACGACGTGTCGGAGTTCGGGATGTAGCAGACCGCGTAATCGCCCGTGACCTCGGAGCCGTTCTTCTGGACCCGAAGCGTGGTCGGGGTCTTGGCATAGGCGCAGGTGAGCGGATCGGGCTGGATGCTGGCCGGGTTCATCGTCTTGTTGAAGAGGATGCGGATCTGGCCGTAGGTCATCCAGTCGCCCTGCCAGTCGAGGTAATTGGGCGGCACCTTGCTCTGGAGCAGTCCGGCGCCGAGCCTCCAGGCCTTGGCGCTCGCGGGCATCAGGTTGGAGTAGGTGACCACCCTCGTCCCACCGGGGATCGGGGCCTCGTAGTTGCCGGCCATGTTGCCCGTGTAGAGCGGGGCATATGCTGCTCCCACGCGCGGCGGATAGCAGTTCACCGGGCAGACGGTGGGGATGCCGTACGCCGCGTTGCCCGGGTTGCAGAGACCGGGGAAGGCCACGTCGGCCCAGGTCTTCGCAACCTGCTCGTACGGCGCGATGCAGCCGTACGAGTCGGGCGGCGCCATGCCGGTGTAGTTCCAGGTGTTGTAGCTCGTGTCGACCATCATCACGCCGATGATGTTCGGCGCGCTGGTGTCGGCGGCGATGTACGGGTCACATCCGATGGAGGACAGGGTTGCCATTGCGGCGACCATCAGCCCGACGCCTCCAAGGGTCCGAGTGCGAATGCTCATTGGGGTCTCCTTGTCTTTCTCGGGGTCGCCCGATTAGAAGCTGAGCTGCACGCCGAACCGAGCGGAGATCGGCGACTGATATGCCGAGAGTCCGGTGTTCGCCGCGGGGCGCCCGAAGTTGAGGTTCTGGGTGAGACGCTGGTCGGTGGTGGACCGGGCGTACGGAAGGTCGGGGCAGGCCTGGTTGAGCGCCGAGAGCGGGTCCTTGTTGGTGGCCGAGGTCTTGTTCCCGCACTGGGCGTTCTGCATCGGAGTTGCGTAGTCGAACGTGTAGTTCATGTCGACCCACTGGACGGCCTGGGCGTTGATGACGTTGAAGATGTCCAGGCTGAACTGGAGGGTGTACGGACCGGAGATGGCCCACATCACCTTGGCGCCGACGTCGATCTGCCAGGACCAGTCGAGGTTGCCGACCACGCCGCGGGGGAGGAGGTACGACTCCCCGGAGCCGTAGATGGGGTGGGCCGCGACGGCGCTCACCGGGATGCCCGAGTAGATCTGCACGTTCCCGCTGGGGACCAGCGTGACGTCGGGCGAGAGGGTGGCGTTGTAGGAACCAGCCAGCTTGATCTGGTTCGTCTTGTTGCCGTTCAGCGGGCCGTTCTTGTTGCCGAGCAGCGACACGAGGTCGTACTCGGACGTGATGTTCGGGTCGAGCTGGCCGTTCTCACCTCGGAAGAGGCCGGGGTAGTTGCCGCGCAAGGACGACCAGGTGTAGCTCGCCTGGGCCAGCCACTTCTTGGAGAACAGCTTGTTCACCGTGAAGCTGAAGGCGTCGTAGGAACGGGTCGGGGCCGGCCAGTTCACCGTGTAGATGTTGCTGGTGGTCTGGGAGAGGCCAGCGGCGTTGTTCGGGTTGAAGGTGATGCCGGCGTACGGGCCCGAGGTGGGGGTCCAGGAGGCCGAGACGGTGGGGTTGGCGATGTAGTAGTTGTTGCCGTCGTCCGAGGACATGTCCTCGATGATCCGGCCCATGCGGCGACCGAGGTAGTCGACGCCGAGGGTCAGGTCCTGCAGGACCTCGTACTGGACCCCGCCGCCGAACTGCTGCGTGTAGGCGCCCTGCAGGTCGGGGGAGAGCGGCGAGTAGTAGGTGCTCGTCATGTTGAAGCCCGTGCCGCCCAGGGTGACGGTGTTGGGGCCGGGGCCCTGGCCGGCCGCGAGGCCGTAGACGTTGGAGCAGGACGACATCGGATCCCAACCCGGGTTCACCTTCGGGTCGTGGTTCGCGCAGGTCTGGCCGTACTGGTAGTAGCCGCGGATCTGCTGCTCGGCACCGAACGCGCGGAGCGCCATGTCGAGCGGGATGGCCTCGTAGTACATGCCCCAGTTCGCCGAGATCTTGCCGCGGCCGGTACCGGTGAAGTCCCAGATGGCCTGGACGCGGGGCGCCCACTCGTTGGTGATGTTGAGCACCGGCGAGGTCACGTCAACCGTCTGCCAGGTGGGCGACTGCATCTTCTGGGTGTCGAGCCGGACGCCGAAGTTCAGCGTGAGGACGTTGGCGATGGTCCAGCTGTCCTGCAGGTAGTAGCCGTTGGACCAGGTGTTGGTGGTGGCGGACGAGACGCCGGGGTTGGTCGGGTCCTTCAGACCGGGGTTGATGCAGTTGCCGTTGGCGTCCACCGAGGCGCACCAGTTCGACCACTTGCCGGCCGAGAGGAGCCCCTTCGGGTCCGGCGCGCCGTAGGCGCGGTAGATCTGGACCGAGTTCGCGTTCACGTTCGTGGAGTTCGCATTGTAAGTGGTGGCGCCGATGACGCGCAGGTAGGCGCCGCCGGAGTAGTACCGGTCGTTCGCGTAGTTGGCGTAGTCGATCTGCACGCCGCCCTTGAGCTGGTGCTGGCCGGCGAGCTCGAAGAGGCCGGTCAGCGAGGCGTTGCCCGCGTAGCGGTTGTTGGTGGGCGTGTCGTAGTAGCCGATGCCGCCGGTCTTGTAGTTCTGGACGACGCAGCCACCGGTGACCGGGCAGTTCAGGTCCACGAAGTTGGAGAGGTTCTGCGTGCTCCGCCAGATGATGGCCGGGGTCTGGAGGCTGTTCAACCCCATGAAGCCGGAGTTGCTGTAGCTGGCGCTGCTGTTGTACCAGCCGCCCGACACGTTGAGGAGCAGGTGCTTGTCGATGAACTTGCCGGTGTAGTTCAGGGTGGCGTTGGTGGTGTTCGAGGCCAGGTTCTGGGTCTCGGCGCTCGAGTTGCCGTTCGCGCCGAAGAAGCCGAAGCTGGTGGTCGGCTGGGTATTGAACGAGGCGAAGACGTTGTGGTTCTCGTTCACGAGCCAGGTCAGCTTGGCGATGGCGAAGTAGCGGTTGTAGCCGCTGCTGGCGTCGGAGTCGGTGCCCGCGATGGGGTCCATCACGTACTGGTTGTACGGATCGACCTTCCACCCCGCGCTGCAGCCCGAGGTGCCGGGGGTGCAGGGCATGCGGGACTGGTAGTACTTGGTGTAGGAGCTGTAGCCCATCTGGGGAGCGAAGCCCGCGTAGAACCAGAGCTTGTCCTTGATGATGGGGCCGCCGAGCTCGAAGCCGAAGTCGGCCGAGTAGCTGCCGTTGTACGGGCGGCTCTGCAGGGCGACGGCCTGGCCGTTCGACCAGGTGGCCGGGGTGGCCGGCGAGAAGAGGCCGGGGGTCAGGTTGCCCCAGATCGAGCCGTGGAACTCGTTGCCGCCCGACTTGGTGACGGTGTTGATGATACCGGCCGAGGAGTAGCCGTACTCGGGCATGAACGAGCCGACCTTGATGTCGAGCTGGTCGACGAAGTTCGTCAATAGGTTGGTGCCCAGGGTGCCGTAGCTGGGGTCGGACACGCGCAGGCCGTCGATGATGTAGTTGTTCTCGGGCGAGGAGGCGCCGGCGAAGGAGACGCCGTAGTTGTCGCGCGTGGCCGTGGGGGCGATGGTCGCGACCTGCTCGAACGTGCGGGTGGTCGGCACGTTGGCGAGGAACTCCTTCGACACGATGGTGCCGGCCTCGGCCGAACCGACGTTCACCGCCGGTGCCGTGCCGGTCTTCACCACCTGCTCCTCCATCTGCACGGCCTCGGGGACCATGGCGATGTTGACACGCAGGGTGAAGTCCACGCGGAGGTTCAGCTCGCCGCGCTCGGCGGGCTTGTAGCTCTGGAGCTGCGCGACCACCTTGTACATGCCGGGGGGCAGCGAGGTGAGGGTGTAGCTACCCCTGCCGTCCGTGACGGCGGTCTGCTCGCCGGGAAGGCTCTTCGAGGTGGCGATGATGAGCGCGCCGGCGACGGGCTTGCCCGTGGCGGCGTCGTTCACGACTCCGACGATGGTGCCGGTCATCTGTGCGGCGGCGTTCCCTGCGAACAGCAGCATCGCGACGGGCGCCACCCACAGGAGGCGGTGCAACTTCTTCCTCATGACTTCCTCCCAGGAGAGATGCGAGAAGCTGAAGCCAGACGGTGTTTACGACTCGGAAAAATCTTGAGGCCGCCCTGAAACTGTCCCGCAACCTTTGTGGCGGGATGGCCGAAGTGTGGGTTTCTTTCGCACCGTCGTTTGGGAATGTCAACGATGTTCCACGTGTTCCCGCACTTCGGGTGGCGCCGCCCCGCGACCGTTCTGGTTCACGGATGGTCCCGAAGCACGTGAGGGCGCCCCTTCCGCGCTTCGACGCTCTGCGGCATATCGGCGGTCCCTTTTTCGCGCCTCGCCTCGGCGGGGCGAGGAAGAAAACCACTGATTACCGATGCATCGGGCCAGGGATTCATGACGGTTGACAAGAGTCCTGTGGCCCAGTAGAAGGCGCCCGCGGTCCGCCTTCCTTTTCCGGGCTGATTTTCACGTCAAACGAGGCCCCGGCGTGTTCGACGAAGTCACCAAGACAGAGGGCGGCAAGCGCGTCGCCCGGCGCAGCGCTTTCCTGGCCGGCTCCACCGTCGCCCAGATCCTGTTGGTCGCCTTCCTGGTCGTCATGGGGGAGCGGATCCGCGCCGCCGTGAAGTCGGAACCGGTGGTGGACGTGAAGTTCGTCCGCGCCGCGCCTCCGAAGCCGCCGCCTCCCCCCCCGCCCGCGGCCCGGAAGAAGCCGCCGACGGACCGGCCCAAGGTGGAGGTGAAGCAGATGCCGCCCACGGCCATGATCCAGCCGAAGACGGTGGAGGACCAGATCAAGCCTCCCGATCCGAACGAACCGGAGGACGACTACGGCGACGGCTCCGACGACGGGGTCGAGGGTGGCGTGGTCGGCGGGGTGGTCGGCGGCCAGGTCTCGAAGGGCGGCGGTTACGAGGACGCCCCCCAGTACATGGGCGCCGGCTTCAAGGCCCCCAAGATGGCCGACAAGGACTGCTTCCGGGAGAACTTCCGCATCCCTCCGGCCCTCTCCGGCTTCGTGACGTCCGTCACCGTGAAGTTCGCCGTCTATCCCAACGGAGCGGTGGGCGCCTTCTCGGTGATGGGCCAGGTGCCCGACGCCCGCATCTCCGACGCCATCCGAAACGCGCTCTCCAACTGCCAGTGGATCCCCGGCGCCGACGCGCAGGGCAAGCCCACCCCCATCTACGTGATCATGCCGGTCCGCCTGCAGTAGGGCGCCGACGCTTCCGCCACACCCGAGGAGAACAGCCCGATGTCCCTTCCCGTGATCGACGTCGTCAACCAGATGGTGCTCGCCGCCGAGCCCGTGATGTCCTTCGACCTCCTGAACATGTGGCGGAGCATGGGGCCGTTCGCGAAGTTCATCGCGATCGTGCTCGCCATCATGAGCGTGTGGTCGCTGGCCGTGGCGGTGGAGCGCATCGTCACCTACAACCGCTCCGTCACCTCCTCTCGCAAGTTCGCGGCCGAGCTCGCCACGCTGCTCCCGGCCGGCAAGTTCCAGGAGGCCGTCGATCTGGCCCACTCGAAGGAGTACCTGAAGGGCTACCTGCCCAGGGTGCTCGGGCTGGCCCTCGAGGAGTACCGGCAGGGGCTCGAGTCGCTCAAGAACCAGGGCGGCGAGAGGGAGATCGGCTCCTTCGACATCGTGGCCGCGGTGAACCGCGCCATCGACCGCAGCACGCTGCGCACCATCACCGACATGCGCCGCGGCCTCGGCTCGCTCGCCACCATCGGCTCCACCGCCCCGTTCGTGGGGCTGCTCGGCACCGTGGCCGGCATCATCACCGCCTTCCAGGCCATGGCGGCCACCGGCTCGGGCGGCCTCGGCTCGGTCTCGGCCGGCATCTCCGAGGCGCTCGTGACCACCGCCTTCGGCCTGCTGGTGGCCATCCCGGCGGTCATGTTCTTCAACTACTTCACCAACCGGGTGGAGGAGATCCAGGTGGACGTGAACGACTCCACCACCGAGCTGGTCGACTTCTTCATCAAGGAAGGGCGCAAGTAGTCTCGGCGCCCTCCATCCGGCCATCAGGGGAACCCCGCCATGTCGATGAACATCGGCAGCAAGGGCGTCAAGAGCGACATCAACGTCACGCCGCTCGTCGACGTGGTGCTGGTGCTGCTCATCATCTTCATGGTGATCACGCCCATGCTCCAGCGCGGCAAGGCGGTGACGCTGCCCGACGCCAAGCTGGTGAGCGAGCTGAAGAGCGGCGGTGACCCGATCATCCTCTCGGTGACGCGTGACGGGAAGACGTACATCGAGAAGGAAGAGGTCAAGAAGGAGCAGCTCGCCGCCGGGCTGGAGGCCGCCATGGCCAAGTTCCCCGGCGCGCCCATCATGTTCAAGGGCGACCGCGACGCCGACTACCGGGTGATCCGCGAGGCCATCCTCGAGGTGACGAAGACCCGGGTGATGGGCGTGTCGCTCGCCGCCAGCCAGCTCAAGGACGAAGCCGACGTGAAGAAGGGGGCGAAGTAGCCATGTCGATGGCGCTGGGGTCGAAGACCCCGATGACCGACATCAACGTCACGCCGCTCGTCGACGTGGTGCTGGTGCTGCTCATCATCTTCATGGTGCTCACCCCGCTGGCCGAGAAGCAGATGTACATGCGCGTGCCGGAGTTCGAGCCGCCCAACACCCAGATCGTCCCGCCGGACTCCACCCCGCCCGACCAGATCGTCCTCACCGCGCTGAAGAACAACCGCGTGCTCCTCAACAAGGCGGAGATGACCGTCGAGGATGCGATGGCGAAGCTGAAGCCGGTCTACGAGGGGCACCTCTCCAAGGTGCTCTTCTTCAACGCCCAGGACGGCACGCGGTACGAGTTCGCCGTGAAGGTGCTCGACGAGGCCCACAAGGCCGGCGTGAACACCATCGGCATGATGACCGACCCGCCGATGATCGCGGACGGCGACGCGCCCCCCGCGCCGCAGTAGGGCGACGTCAATCCACCAGCGAGGCGAGCGCGCGCGCGAGCTCGGGCGGCAGCGGACTCTCGACCTCGGCGCGCCCCCCCTCCGGGCGATCGAAGCCCAGCTTCCATGCGTGGAGGAAGTGGCGCGGGAGCCCCGGGAGCGCCGCCGCCGGTCCCCCGTAGTCCAGGTCCCCCGCCACCGGGTGGCCGAGGAAGGCCATGTGCGCCCGGATCTGGTGCATGACGCCGGTGGGGATGCGGACCTCGAGCAGCGTGTGGCGAGGGAAAGCGCGCGCCACCTCCCAGCGGGTCTCGGCGGGCCGGGGCGCGCTGGCGCGGGCCGGAAGACGGTCGCCGCCGCGGTCGTCCGGCACCGGAACCGAGCGCCCTCCCCGCTGCGCGAGCGGGACGGAGCAGACGCCGCCGGAGGAGACCTTGCCCTGCACGAGCGCCAGGTAGACCTTCTCCACCGTCCGCCGGGCGAACTGGCCCCGGAGGTGCTCCCAGGCCTCCCGGTCGTGGGCGAAGAGGACGCACCCGCTCGTGTCGGTGTCGAGCCGGTGGACCGCGCCTCCCTCGCGCGGGTCGGGGGAGGCGGCCGCGCACCCGGGGTACTCGGCGGCGACGGCGTTCGCCAGCGTGCCCCGCTCCGCCTCGCGGAGCGGATGCGTGGCCATGCCGGCCGGCTTGTCGGCCACGATCCAGCGCGGCGACCCGGCGAGCACCCGCAGGGGGTCCCCCGCGTCCGGCACCGGGGCCCCGGCCGGCTCCTCCACCGTGAGGACCACCTCCAGGCCGGGATGCGCGGGATCGCTGGCGCGCACGCGGCGCCCGGCCACGCGGACGTTCCCCAGCTGGAAGGCCCGCTTCACCGCGGCCCGTCCGAGCCCCAGGGCGTCGGCGACGGCCCGGTCCAGCCTGCCGGATGCCCCCTCGGGGAGGCGTACCTCGCGTCGCGTAGCCAGGGGCTATCCGAAGAAGACCGAGGCGATCTCGAAGAGCGCCGGGTCGATGAGGTGGAGCGACTTCGTCGCTTCGGCGAGCGGGACCGCCACCACGTCGTCGCCGTGCAGGGCCGCCATGAGCCCGAATCGCCCCTCCTTCACGAGATCGGCGGCGAAGACCCCGTAGCGCGTGGCCAGGACCCGGTCGCGCGCCGTCGGGGAACCGCCGCGCTGGATGTGGCCGAGCACGGTGACGCGGGCCTCGAACCCGGTCTCCCGCTCGATCTCCTTGGCCAGGTAGGCGCCGATCCCGCCGAGCCGGACGTGGCCGAACTCGTCCAGCACGTCGGACACGGTGGCCTCCTTGCTCCGCTCCATCTTGGCCCCCTCGGCCACCACCACGATGGAGAAGTGGCGCCCCCGCTTCTGCCGGGCGCGGATGTGCCGGACCACCTCCTGCAGATCGATGGGGCGCTCGGGCACCAGGATCACGTCGGCCCCCCCGGCGATGCCGGAGTGGAGGGCGATGTGGCCGGCGTGGCGCCCCATCACCTCGCAGACGATGACGCGGCTGTGGGCCTCGGCCGTCGAGTGGAGCCGGTCGATGGCCTCGGTGGCGATGGTGACGGCGGTGTCGAATCCGAAGGTGTAGTCGGTGCCGGAGAGGTCGTTGTCGATGGTCTTCGGGACGCCGACGATCTTCATGCCGAGCCCGTGGAACTTCGAGGCCACGCCCAGGGTGTCCTCGCCGCCGATGGCCACGACCGCCCCGATGTGGTGGCGCTGCAGCGCCTCCATGACGATCTGGGGGCCGTCGGGGCGCTTGAAGGGATTGGTGCGGGAGGTGCCGAGGATGGTGCCGCCGAGCTGGAGGATCCCGGAGGTGTTCTGGCGGGTGACCCGGAAGTGGTCGTCCTCGAGCAGCCCCTTCCACCCGTCCCGGACGCCCGTGAACTCGAAACCGTGCTGCTCGCCACGGCGGACCACGGCCCGGATCACGGCGTTCAGTCCGGGGCAATCTCCTCCCCCGGTGAGGATGGCGACCTTCACGTGGACGACCTCCGTTCGATGAGTCCCCTGCCTTACCGTTTGCGGGCGCGCCGGGCAAGCACCCGCGCCCGTTCCGGGGTCCGCATGCGCACCAGACCGGGGAAGAGCTGCCGCTCCGTGTAGGTGCGGCGCCCCCCGTACTCCCCCAGCCGGTAGAAGCCGGCCGGCCCCTCCAGCCACATCCGGGCGGTGACGATTCCACTATGAGTGAATGGGGCGAGGAGCTCGGGCGGGGCCTCGGCGACGTAGCGGTCCCGCAGCGCGCGGATGGTCCGCTCGTAGCGGGCCCGGGGCAGCCGGCTGTGCACCCGCCCCCGGTGCAGCGTGCCGTCGAAGCGCTCGCTGGCGTGCCAGAGCTCGTGCAGGATCGTGGTGATCCGCTGCTCCGCCGTGGAGGCGCGGAACCAGAGGGGGCGCAGGGTGATGACGTAGAGGATCTTCCGGCCGTGGATGCGGAGCAGCGGCTTGCGACGCCCGCCCCGCCCGCCGCGGGCGCGGGTCTCCTCGAAGTGGGCCGGACGGATGGTGGCCCGGGAGGCCCGGCGCGCCTCGCCGGCCACCACCAGGATGCGCGACGGGCGGACGTGGGCCAGCTCCGGGAGCCTTGCGACCGCGTCGCGGATGAGCCGCTTCACGGCGAGTGTCATGTTGGGCCGGTGGGGCACGAGGACATCGATATCTCCCCGGGGGCCCCGCGACAAGGGTAGGATGCCCGGCCACATGCTCCCCTTCGCCCTCGGCGTCCTCTTCGCGGTACCGGTGACCCTGGGTATCGTGGCCCTGCGCTCCTGGCGGCTCCGGAACGCCCAGGATTCCGCGCTGGCGGAGCAGGTCCAGGGCATGGCGTCGCGGATCGAGGTGGTGGAGGCCGAGTCCACCCGCACCTCGGTGCGGATGGACGTGGCCGAGACCGTCCTCCTCGAGAAGGGCGTCGCCGACGAGGAGGACCTCGAGGAGGCGCGGCGCTACTTCGAGGCCAACACCGCCGCCCGGTACGACCGGCAGCGGGACGGCAGCCTGCACTGACTACCGGCGCGACGGCCGGGGCTGAGGCCTGGGCCTCGGCTTGGGCCTCGCTCCGGTCGGCGGGGCGGCGGGGAGCGGCTCGAACCGCGGCTTCTTCGGGTGGCGACGGTAGAGGAGCAGGGTCCGCCCCAGGATCTGGGCGAGCTGGGCCCCCTCCGCGCCGGCCGCGACGGCCTCCGCGGTCCCGAAGCGGTCCTCGGGCGACTCGGTCCCGATCTTCACCTTCACGAGCTCGTGATCGAGGAGCGCCCGGTCGAGCTGGCGGAGCACCGCCTCGGTGACCCCGTCCTTGCCCACCTGGACCACCGGGTCGAGGTGGTGCCCTGCGGCGCGGAGCTGGCGGCGCAGCGGCGAGGACGGCATGAGGGATCGCTTGCGGGGATTGGTCGGCGTGGGCACTTTCACCTCTTCAGGAACCGGAGCTCTCGCTCCAGCTCGGCGTCGTTCACCTGTTCGAGACCGCGTTTCCAGGCCCGCTCGGCGGCGGGGACATCTCCGGTGACCTTGGCCATGCGGCCGAGGAAGAGCCAGGCCGGAACACACTTGGGGCTCTTCTGCAGGGCGGCCTCGATCGCCTTCTCCGAGGTCGTCCGCTGTGTCCGGCGCTGCGGCTCGGGCGCCACCAGGAACTCGAGCCAGGCCTTCCAGGCATGGTACTCCGGCTCGTCGGCGTAGAGGGCGATGGCCTCGTTCACGCGGGCGAGCGCGTCGGCGTAGGCGCGGCCGGCGGCCAGCGGCGCCACCTTCTCGAAGGCCTGCTCCGCCTGGTAGATGCGGCCGATGTCCACCTGGGCGGAGCCGCCGGACCTCAGCTCCGCGAGGTAGGCACTCCTCCCCTCGTCCGTCTCCAGCGCCGCCCAGGCCGCCGCGACCCGGGCGAAGATCTCGGCGCGCAGGGCGCGCGCCTCCTCGGGCTCACCCTCCTTCGCGGCATCGGGGTGGTAGGTCCGGGCCAGCGCGAAGAAGGCCGCCTTGAGCCGCGAGGTCTCCGCATCCCGTGGCACGCCCAGCACCTCGAAGTGGTCGGCGTCCCGGAGCCGCTTCGCGGTGGCCTGGAGGGGCTCGAGCTGGGGCGGCGGCGCGGCCGGGGCGGGGGCGGGGGGCGGCCCCTTGGCCTTGGCCGGTGCGGGCCGGGGGGGTGGCGCGGCGGGCGGCGGAGGGGGCGCCACCAGCCGGGGCGCGCCGAAGGTGGCGAGCTCGGTCTCGGCGAGCAGGAGGACCGCCCGCCGGATGACGTCGGCCTCCGCAGGGTGCAGGGCGCACAGCTCGTCGGCGCTCCGCACGCCATCGACGCGGGAGACCGCGCGCGCCTCCTGCGGGTTCAGCATGAGGTCGGCGACGTCCACCCGCCCGCCGGACCGGACGATGGAGAGGGCGCCCCTCACGCCGAGTCGCTCCCGGACCCGCGTGGGGTCGATGCGCCGCGCGGCGTCCACGAGGATCCCCCATCGGCTCCCGAGCGGGAACCCGAGGGCGGGGGGAGCGATCCCCGGCTCCCACCTCCAGGCGCCGTCCTCGCAGGCGAGCGCCCGGTAGGCCAGTGCTGCGCCGTGCTCCTTCAGATCGGGGAAGCGGGCGGCCGGGTCGAGCAGATGGAGCTCCACGAGCGCCGAGAGCACGTCCCCCCCGAGCCCCTGCGCGATCTGCCGGGCGTCGGCGGCGGCCTCGGCGGTGAGCAGGCCTCGCTGGACCAGGAACGTGGCCAGGTCGTCCTCCTGCCGGCTCCCGGCCGCGTGCTCGACCACCCCTCGACGGTAGGTGAGCGCCCAGTTGCCCTCCTCCGACGCGAGGACGAGCCGGCCGGAGGCCTGGGTGGCGGCGGCCAGGTAGGCGAGGTGGACGGGTCCGTGCGTCCGGAGATCGCCCTCGGACGGGATCCCGGCCGCGAAGGCCGAGGCGGGCACTACACCACCACCGTCTCCCGGTACTCTCCGAAGACGTCCCGCATCGCGTCGGAGATCTCCCCGAGCGTGGCGTGCGCCTTCACGGCGGCGAGGATGAGGGGCATGAGGTTCTCGGTTCCCTTCGCCCCCTCGCGCACGGCGTCGATCGCCTGCTTCGCGGCCAGGTCGCTCCGGGCGGCGCGGAACGCCTTCAGGCGCGCCACCTGCGCCGCCTCGAGCGCCGGGTCGACCCGCATGACGGTCACGGGCGGCTCGACGGTCTTGTAGGCGTTGACGCCCACCACCACCTGCTCCTTCTCCTCCACGGAGCGCTGCCAGGCGTAGGCGGCGTCCTGGATCTCGCGCTGGACGAAGCCCTTGTCGATGGCCTCCACCATGCCGCCCATGCCGTCGATCTTCTCGATGTACTCGATGGCCTTGCCCTCGATCTCGTCGGTCATCGCCTCGATGGCCCAGGAGCCGCCGAGCGGATCGACGACGTCGGCCACGCCCGACTCGTTGGCGATGATCTGCTGCGTGCGCAGCGCGAGCAGCGCCGACGTCTCGGTGGGGAGCCCGAGCGCCTCGTCGCGCGAGTTGGTGTGGAGCGACTGGGTGCCGCCCAGCACCGCGGAGAGCGCCTGCAGGGTCACGCGCACCACGTTGTTCTCGGGCTGCTGCGCGGTGAGCATGGAGCCGGCCGTCTGGGTGTGGAAGCGGAGCATCCAGGAGCGGGGGTCCTTGGCCTTGAACCGCTCCTTCATGATGCGGGCCCAGAGCCTCCGGGCGGCGCGGAACTTCGCCACCTCCTCCAGCACGTTGTTGTGCGCGTTGAAGAAGAAGGAGAGGCGCCCCGCGAACTCGTCCACGTCGAGCCCGGCCCGCTTGGCCGCCTCCACGTAGCTGATGCCGTCGGCCAGCGTGAAGGCCACCTCCTGCACCGCGGTCGAGCCGGCCTCGCGGATGTGGTAGCCGGAGATGGAGATGGGATTCCACTTCGGCATCACCTTGGCGGTGTAGGCGAAGATGTCGGTGATGACGCGGATCGAGGGGCGCGGAGGGTAGACGTAGGTCCCGCGCGCCGCGTACTCCTTCAGGATGTCGTTCTGGATGGTGCCCTGCAGCTCGCCCGGCGCCACGCCCTGCTTCTCCGCCACCGCCTGGTAGAGGGCCAGCAGGATGGAGGCCGTCGAGTTGATGGTCATCGACGTGGAGACCTTCCCGAGCGGGATCTGGTCGAACAGCGTGGACACGTCGTCGATCGAGTCGATGGCCACGCCCACCTTGCCCACCTCGCCGCGGGCGCGGGGGTGGTCCGAGTCGCGGCCCATCTGCGTGGGCAGGTCGAAGGCCACCGAGAGGCCGGTCTGGCCCGACTGGAGGAGGTAGCGGTAGCGCTTGTTCGACTCCTCGGCGGTTCCGAATCCGGCGTACTGGCGCATCGTCCAGAACCGGCCGCGGTACATGGTGGGCTGCACGCCGCGGGTGAAGGGATAGTCACCCGGGAGCCCGAGGCGCCCCTCGAGACCGGGGGCGATGTCGGGGGCGCCGTAGACCGGCTGGAGGGTCCCGTTGCTCGTGGTGCGGAAGGCCTTCTTCCGCTCGGGCGATCGCGCCACCGCCTTCGCGTAGGGGCCGGCCTTCCAGGCGGCGACCGGATTCACCTTCCGTGCGGGTCGAGGAGCCGGGGCCTTGGCGGCCCGCGGGGCCGGCTTCCTCGCCTTCGCCTTCGCCTTCGCCTTCTTCTTCGCCACGGGCTTCTTGGTTGCCATCGCGTGCCTCTCCTTCGCGGCCGAACGGGCCGACCGCGATGTCATCCGGGATCTTCGTGCGGGATGGAACCGGCGAGAATACCGGGCGGGTCGGGTCCGGTCCACGAACAAGCGCTCGACGCCGCGCGTCATCCCACCCTTCCCCGCCACCCGCCGCCGTGCTACCGGAACGTCATGCGCATCCTCGTCGCCGACGCGTTCCCGAAGGAGCGGATGGACGATTTCCGGGCCCTGGGGCTCGACGTGGACCACCAGCCGTCGGTCCCGGTGGCCGACCTGCCCGCCGCCGCCCGGGAGGCCCGCATCCTGGTGGTCCGCAGCAAGAAGGTGACCGCCGAGGTCTTCGCCGGGGCGCCGGCGCTGTCGCTCGTGGTCCGGGCCGGCGCGGGGGTCAACACCATCGACGTCGGGGCCGCCTCGCGGCGCGGCGTCTACGTGGCCAACTGCCCCGGCCAGAACTCGATCGCGGTGGCCGAACTCGCCATCGGGCTGCTCGTGGCGCTCGACCGGCGCATCCCCGACAACGTGGCGCTGCTCCGGGCCGGGAAGTGGGACAAGAAGGGCTTCTCCGAGGCCGACGGGATCTTCGGCCGCACGATGGGTGTGGCCGGCACGGGCTCGATCGGGCGCGAGGTGATCCGCCGGGCCCGGGCGATGGGGATGCCGGTGGTGGCCTGGTCCCGGTCGCTCGACGAGAAGGGGGCGAAGGAGCTCGGGGTGGAGCGGGCCCCCGACCTGGAAGCGCTGGCGCGCCGCTCCGACGTGCTCTCGGTTCACCTGGCGCTGGCCAAGGAGACCCGGGGAGCCATCTCGCGGGCGGTGCTCGAGGCGCTCCGGCCCGGGGCCATCTTCCTCAACACGGCGCGGGCCGAGGTGGTGGACCAGGAGGCGCTGCTCGAGCTGGCGCGCGCCGGCCGCATCCGGGTGGGCACCGACGTGTTCGCCGGCGAGCCGGAGAAGGGTCAGGCCGATTTCGCGAGCGAGCTGGCGAAGCTCCCCAACGTGTACGGCACCCACCACATCGGCGCCTCCACGGCGCAGGCCCAGGACGCCATCGCCCGCGAGACGGTGCGGATCGTCGAGTCGTTCCTGCGCACCGGCCGCGTGCCGAACTGCGTGAACGTGGCGCGCCGGACCCCCGCGCGCTCCCGGCTGGTGGTGCGCCACTTCGACAAGGTGGGCGTGCTCGCCAACGTCCTCGGGCTCATCCGCGAGGCGGGCATCAACGTGGAGGAGGTGCAGAACACGGTCTTCGAGGAGGCCCAGGCTGCCTCCTGCGCCATCGACCTCGACGACGCCCCGCCCGCGGAGCTCCTGGAACGGATCCGGGCCCGGAAGGACGAGGTGCTGTTCGTGGACCGGGTCGATCTCTGATGGCGCCTGGACGGTTCACATCGGCGCGACGAAGAGGGTGTGAAGGCTCGCACCCACGGTCCCACCCGCGTCGAAGAGGCGCGTGCGCACCATCCCCACGCCGTCCGGCTCGACCGTCGTCACCGCCGCCATACCCACCCACTCGCCCTCCGGCTCCCGCTGCACGACCACGTTCAGGTCCACCGGGACGAAGGTGTACTTCCCCAGCGGGAGCTCCCAGCTCACGCCGTTGGCCGAGTCGACCATGGTCACGAGTCGCGTCAGTCCGGAGAGTGGCTCGCCGGCCACGAGCGGGATGCGGCAGCGGGTCCAGACGGTGGCCGGACCCGGCTGGCCGAAGTGACCCTCCGTGAAACGCCACTCCAGCGCCTCCCCGTACGGGAAGGGGGGAAGCCCCGGGAAGAAGGCCTGGGGCTGCGGGGGTGGGAGCGGCGGGGCCGGCTCGCGGATGCCGGCCGCGGGGCTCCTCCCCGGCTCGGCGAGGATCTGCCAGGCCGCCGCGCGCAACGCCTCGCGCCCACCCACCTCGGCACGGGCCGAGAGCAGCTGGACGCGCCGCCCGGGGCGCTCCACGGCCGCGGTGAGGCGCATCTCGCCCACCTCCACCGGACCGAGGATCTCCACCGACAACCGCGCGATGCGCGCCCCGGGGCGCGGCGCCAGCCGCTCGAGCACGTGCGCGAGCAGCGCGGACGGCGGTCCGGCGTGCTGCAGCCGGGGGGACCAGGGCCCCACCGTGGCGCGGGTGGCGCGGAATCTCCCGTCGCCCAGCGGTTCGTAGAAGGCGGTGTCGGTCATGGTGCCACCTCGGCCAGGATCCGTTGCAGCCCGTGCTTCGGGAGCCGGACGAACCCCGACCAGGCCGCGCCGGCCAGGGTGCCGTCCTCCATCCAGTCGGAGAACCACTGCCAGGCGGCGGACGGATCGCGCTGCACCACCCCCGCGCCGCTCTCCCGCACCCAGCGCCGGTTGTACCGCTCGTGCACGCCGACGGGCGGCGCGAAGACGAGCGGCAGCCCCAGCGCCGCGTAGAACGAGAGCTCGGAGGGCTTGGTCCACAAGGCGTCGGTCCGGGCCAGCGCCTCGTCGAAGCGATCGAAGTAGTCGTCGAGGGAGTCGGCGCGCAGGATCTCGAGCCCCTGCCCGAGCGCGCCCTCCAGGCCGGCATCGCGGATCGACTCGCGGAAGCGGGCCTCCACCTGGGGGCGGACGCCGGCCACGAGCACGAGCCGCAGCTTCCCCTCCTCGATGGCCCGTCGCATCCCGGGGAGGAAGGCGGCGGCCATGGCCGCCTGCGCGCCGGCGCCGCCCACCGCGAAGGTGAGCGTGGGCGCCCGCCCCTCCTCCTCCGCGGGCAGCGGGCCGAGGAAGGAGGCCAGCTCCTCCCGGTGGTCCCGGCGGAAGGTGCCGAGGGGATCGAGCCGCACCAGGCGCGCCGCCAGGTTGCGGCGGAGGAACGGCAGTTCCGCCCCGCCCACGAGCTCGTGGGGCAGCGGAAATCCGGTGAAGGTGATCCGGTTCTCCGGCACGCCGTAGCTCCGCAGGCGGCGTCCGGCGCGCGGGCTCGGGACCAGGTAGCGGATCCCGGTGCGGGCCGCCTCCCGCGGAGCCCACACCCGGTTGATATCACTGTCAGTGATGATGCACCAGACGTTCCCGAGCCCGGCCGCGTCGGCCGCGATGGCCGGCGAGTAGAAGGTGGCCACGAGCGGCTCCCCGGTCTCCCGCATGCGCGCCACGAGCCCCCGCCCCAGCCCCCGGCGGACGAGCCGCTCCAGCGCGGAGACGCCCTGCGTGGAGGCGGAGAGGTCGCGGTGGGGGTGCAGGTGGGGGATGTCGGTGGCCGCGTCGAGCACCCAGCGGAAGGGCCTCCCCAGCACCGGGATCTGCGAGGCCCGGCTCGTCCACTCGTAGGCGCCGCGGACCCGGTCCCAGACCTTCCGCTCGTCGGGGTCGGCGGTGGGCGCGCGATCGGCCAGGGTGACGGCGACTCCCAGCGCGCGCGCGACCGGACGGGCCGCCCGCAGGTGGCCGTAGCCCATGTCCACCGCTGCCACGATGGGCTTCATGGCGACCTGCCGCTAGAGCGGCATGTTTCCGTGGCGCCGGGGCGGGGTCTCCCGCCGTTTCGTGCGCAGCATCTCGAGCGCGCGGATCACCCGCGGACGGGTCTCCTCGGGCTTCAGGACCTCGTCCACGTAGCCCAGCTCGGCCGCACGGTAGGGATTGGCGAAGCGCTCCCGGTACTCGGCGGTGAGGCGGGCCCGTTCGGCGTCCGGGTCGGCGGACGAGGAGATCTCCTTCCGGTAGATCACGTTCACGGCCCCCTCCGGGCTGGTGACGGCGATCTCGGCGGTGGGCCAGGCCAGGTTCACGTCGGCCCGCAGGTGCTTCGACGCCATCACGTCGTAGGACACTCCCCAGGCCCGCCGGGTGATGATGGTCACCTTGGGGACGGTGGCCTCGGCGTAGGCGTAGAGGAGCTTGGCGCCGTGCCGGATGAGCCCCCCCCACTCCTGGGCGGCGCCGGGCAGGAACCCGGGCACGTCCACGAAGGTGACGACGGGGATGGAGAAGGCGTCGCAGAAGCGGACGAAGCGGGCCGCCTTCACCGAGGCGTCGGAGTCGAGCATCCCCGCCAGCACGGCCGGCTGGTTCGCCACCACCCCCACCGAGCGCCCGGCCATGCGCGCAAAGCCGCAGACCACGTTCTCCGCGAAGTGGCGGGAGACCTCGAGGAGGTGCCGATCGTCCACCACCGCCCGGATCACCTCCCGGATGTCGTAGGGGCGGTTGGGGTTCTCGGGGACGACGGTGCGGAGCGCGGCGTCCTGCCGGCCGACGTCGTCGGTGCAGGGCAGCGACGGCGGCGCGTCGGCCGAGTGGAGCGGGAGGAAGGAGAGCAGCTCCCGGACGGCCCGGAGCGTGGCCGCCTCGGTGTCGAGGGCGAAGTGCGCCACGCCGGAGCGGGTGGCGTGGGCGCGCGCCCCGCCGAGCTCCTCCTTGGTGACCACCTCCTGGGTCACGGCCCGGACCACCTCGGGACCGTTCAGGAACATCGAGGAGAGCCCCTTCACCATGAAGACGAAGTCGGTGATGGCCGGGCCGTAGACGGCGCCGCCGGCGCAGGGTCCGAGGATGACCGAGATCTGCGGCACCACGCCCGAGGCGAGCGTGTTGCGCAGGAAGATGTCGGCGTATCCGGCGAGGGCCTCGACCCCCTCCTGCACCCGGGCGCCTCCGGAGTCGTGGAGCCCCACCACCGGGCATCCCACCTGGAGCGCGAGGTCCATCACCTTGCAGATCTTCTCGGCGTAGGCCCGGGAGACCGAGCCGCCGAAGACGGTGAAATCCTGGGCGAAGAGGAAGACCTGGCGCCCCTCGACGAGGCCGTGGCCGGTGACCACGCCGTCGCCGGGGATCTTCTCCTGCTCCATCCCGAAGTCGGCGCTCCGGTGGGTCTTGAACCGATCGACCTCCACGAAGGAGCCCGGGTCGAGGAAGAGATCGATGCGCTCCCGCGCGGTGAGCTTGCCCGCCTCGTGCTGGCGAGCGACGCGCACCTCGCCGCCGCCGCGCTCGGCCGCGTCGTTCATCGCATCGAGCCGCGCACGGCGGGGATCGGGGTCTACGGGCTTCGACATGGGGAACCGAGGATAGCGAGGCCGGGGCCGGAGCGCGAGCCCTCGTCACCCCTCCCGCCGGCGGCGGGAGGCCGGAACCACCCAGGTGCCCGCCCCCAGGTCGTGCGCTCCTCGTCCACCCTGGGTGAACATGGCCAGGACGAGGCCGGCTCCGAGCGGCGCGGCGGCGAGGAGTCCCAGCCCCGAACGTGCGGCCGCCGGGCCCGGTGACGGGCGCAGCCCGTCGGGTCCCACCACGCGCAACCCGGCCAGGGCCAGTCCGGGCGTGGCGCCCGCCAGCGCGACCCCGAGCCACTGGTAGGAGAAGGCGACCAGCGCGACGAGCAGGAGGACCGGCAGGGCGACGTCCCGCATCCCCTCGAGGGCGCCGGGCGAGAGGAGCGAGCCGAAGACCGGGAAGAGCATCGCCGAGAGCAGGCCGGCGAGGAGCGCCCCGTCGATCACCCAGGAGAGCGCCCGGCGCCACCGCGGCGCGGCGGTGCGGGACAGGGGCGACGGCTCCGGCTCCCGGTCCACGCCCCCGGTCTCGCGCACCACCGAGCGCCGGTCCAGGGAGAGCGGGCGTTCCACCAGCCCGGCGCCCACCTCGGCGATGGAGAGGGGCGCGCCGCACCCGGAGCACCGGATG
>SESB01001012.1_pt1 | contig 19378 bp, 8 predicted proteins | sample 3171441 | NCBI WGS metagenome assembly SESB01 (sample SAMN06051867, study PRJNA518727) | freshwater metagenome | biome: subpolar coniferous forest; feature: holomictic lake; material: water; isolation source: holomictic Lake 227, 6 m depth | place: Canada: near Kenora, Ontario | collected 2014-07-08... | reverse complement strand
ATCGGTAGGGGGGCGTTGAACTAATAAGCCGCCGTGGTACCGAAAGGTGCCACGGCGGTACATTTTGCAGTGAAAGCTCCCTCCCCTGCGAGGTTCTTGATTTATTGGGCGCGTTCACAGGAACTCAGTCATTCCCTCTATCAAATTCCCAGCTTCTCCGTAATCATGCTTACACAAATCCGCCACCAGCGTAAGCGACACGTGGAGCGCCACTATTCACGGCGGATGAAAGGGGTCAGGATGGGAAGGGCTTCTGGGGCCGACTTACCTCGCGTGTCTGAAAAGATCAACAGTACATGTATTTTTCTTGAAGAATACCCCTCTGTTGATACTTTCTAATCTCCTCCTGTGTCGCCGTTGTCATTCCCCTAGTATCCCTAGTCCTGCACGGAAAAGAAAAAGCGTCTTTGACGCCTGTTCTGAAATCATGGCCTGGAGGCTTGCATCCCCAATATCCTATAGAAAAACTCTATGAAGACAACACTCCGGTTAGCTCTCTTGGCCGTCCCGGCTTTCGGCTTGCTTGGCAGCTTGCAAGCAGAAGACTCGACGCAGCCCAGGCTCAAACCCGCTTCCCTTGACCCGCTGGTGTCGTCATTTGTCAACCCGCCGGACTCGGCCAAGCCGCACACCTGGTGGCACTGGATAAATGGCAATATCAGCAAGGAAGGGATTACGGCGGACTTGGAGGCGATGAAGAGGGCCGGTATTGGCGGTGCTGTGATCTTTAACGGAATATTCGGGATCACCCCCAAGGGGCCGGTTGACATTATGAGTCCCCAGTGGCGTGAACTTGTGGCGTTTGCCGCGAAGGAGGCCGATCGCCTTGGTCTTAAATTGGGCGCTCACAATTGCCCTGGGTGGTCCAGTAGCGGCGGCCCCTGGATACAACCCGAACAGGGGATGCAGACCGTGACCACCAGCGAAGTACAAGTCAAAGGTCCCATTCATTTCTCCGATGTGCTTCCGAAGCCTCGCTGCTGGAAAAATCCTTTGGGGGACAAGCAGGAATATTACTGGGACAGCGCCCTCCTGGCTTTCCCGACGCCCGCAGGCGAATTCTCGACTATGGCGGACGCCAAGCCGGTGGCTTCCTGCAATGTCCCTGAGGCCCAAGCCCAGAACATGATTGATGGCAACCCCGCCACCTGGGTTGATCTGCCGCTGCCGGCCAAGGATCAAAATCCTTACATTCAACTGGAGTTCCCCGCGCCCTTCACGGCTCAGTCCCTGAAACTCACGCAGCTTGCAATCAACGAGGGGTTCACTCTTCTGCTTTCCGTTTCCGACGACGGCAAGAATTTTCAAGAGGTTCAATTGTGTTCCATACCGCTTAATCGAGGGGGTACGCGGATCGTATTCTTTCCCATGCGCACGGCCCGCTTCTTCCGATTCGAATTGAAACAGGCGCCGCCTACTACAAAGCAGATCCGGATTGCGGAGTTTGAGCTGAGCCCGAAGGCACAGATTCCCGAACTGGGCTATAGGGCCGAATACCAGGATTTTTCCCCCCCTCAGCCCCTCGACGCAAAGACCATTGCATCGGAGTACTGCGTTGACCCCGACCGGATGATTGATCTGACCAAGCATCTGAAACCGGATGGACGCCTGGAGTGGGATGTTCCTGCCGGTGACTGGACCATCCTGCGCTTGGGCTATACGCCTAAAGGCACGCAGAACAGCCCAGCCCCTGTAAGCGGGAGGGGCTTGGAGTGCGACAAGCTGAGCCGGATGGCGGTCGAGGCGCATTGGGATGGCATGATGGCCAAAATCCTCGGGGACATCGGCCCGCTCGTCGGAAAGACCTTCAACCGCGTCCTGATTGACAGTTACGAGGTGCATACACAGAACTGGACGCCCAAATTTCGCGAGGAATTCAAGCGGCTGCGCGGGTATGATCCGCTGCCCTTCCTGCCGACGTTGAGCGGGCGTTTTGTGAAAAGCCCGGAGTTGAGTGAACGTTTTCTGTGGGATTTCCGCCGCACCCTCGCCGATCTCTTCGCCGAGCAGTATTCTGGAACCTTTGCCGAGCTGGCCAAGCGCAATGGGCTGCAATTTGCCGTGGAACCGTACGGACAGGGCCCGTTTGAGGGTCTCCAATACGGCAGTCACGCCGATATTCCGATGGGCGAGTTTTGGACCGACAATAACACAATGGGAACCGGTTGCCTTCTCGCTGCCTCGATCGCGCACGTCAATGGGCGCAGAATCGTGGGCGCGGAGGCCTTCACCTCAGACAAACCCTGGATCATGGATCCATGGGCCATAAAGGCTCAAGGGGATGCCATTTATTGTACAGGAATTAATCGGTTCGACCTTCATACCTGTGTTCACCAACCGTGGCCGGATCGCCTTCCAGGGCTGACGCTTGGGAAATTTGGAAGCCACTTCCAACACACCACCCCCTGGTGGGAAATGAGCCCCGCCTGGATCCAGTACCTGACCCGTTGCCAATACCTGTTGCAGGAAGGCCGGTTTGTTGCCGATGCCATTCTGTTGGCCAGCGAGGACGCGCCATTTGGGAAGGCGGCGAGCTATTCCCATGCATCTGATACCTGCAACCGGGAAACGATTTTTGCCATGAGCGTGCAGGACGGCCGCCTGGTGCTTCCCTCCGGCATGTCGTACCGCCTCCTGGTCCTGCCAGATGCCGAGACGATGTCGCCCCAACTGCTGAAAAAGCTGCGCCAGTTGATCGCCGACGGCGCGTTGGTGGTTGTAGGCACCAAGCCGACACGCGCCCCGGGCCTCCAGGATTATCCCAACTGCGACCAGGAAGTCGCCGCGCTGGCCGATGAAATCTGGGGGGATTGTGACGGAAAGAAAGTTCAGGAACATGCCTTGGGTAAAGGAAAGGTCATCAGGGGGAAGAGTCCCAGTGCGGTATGGGAGGAACTCAAGCTGCCTCTCGACTTCGAGCCCATTGTGGGTTCCGGAAAAACCAAATTGCTCTCTATCCATCGTCAGATCGGCGAGGCCGAGGTCTATTTCGTCTCCAATCAGCGATATGTGGCCGAGGAGGTGGACTGTCTCTTCCGAGTCAGCGGGAAGGTGCCCGAACTGTGGGACCCAGCCAGCGGCACGGTTCGCTTTGCCCCATTTTTTGCCGAGGAAAAGGGGCGCACCCGCGTCAGGCTTCCTCTTGACCCGGCAGGCTCGGTTTTCGTGGTCTTCCGCAAAACGACCGGGGCTGCCGACCGTGTGTCTGCCGTGAATCGATCGGGGGAACCTGTTGCCGAACCGGACAAGGGCGGCTCGGGCGATCCCGGCTTTGAAGTGGTTGGTACTGCGGAAAACGCTGTGGAAGTGCGAGCCTGGAAACAGGGGACGTTTGAGTGCAAAACGGTTGCGGGCAAGCAGATTAGCGTTGCCATTCCAGAAGTGCCGCAGCCCATCGAACTTGCCGGGCCATGGGAGGTGCGATTCCAGTCGAAAAGGGGCGCCCCGGAAGCGGCGACCTTCGACAAGCTGATCTCATGGCCGGATCATCCGGATCAAGGAATCAAGTATTTCTCGGGGACAGCTACTTACCGCAAGGAGTTTGAGATCCCCGGGAACCTCCTGGGAGCCAATCGTCTGGTCTATCTCAATCTCGGCAAGGTCAAAAACCTGGCCCGGGTGAAAGTGAACGGGCGGGAGTTGGGCATTCTTTGGAAGGAGCCATTCCGCCTTGAAGTGACGCAAGCGCTCAAACCCGGAAAGAACAGTCTGGAGATCGAGGTGGCCAATTTGTGGCCCAACCGCCTGATCGGGGACGCCCAACTACCTGAGGATTGCGAATGGCAAGGCGCATCGCTTCCCAACTGGCCGCAATGGCTGCTGGATGGGAAACCGAGTCCCACCGGACGGCTGACGATTACCATCACTCAGGTTTACAAAAAGGATTCCCCTTTGCTGGAATCTGGGCTGCTGGGGCCGGTGGAACTGCAAACTGTTGAGCGGCGTCCCATCAACTTGCCATAATAAATTGAATGGCCCCGAGGGGGCAGCGCGGCGGGGATACCTTGGCAGCCTGCCCCCCACTTTTTGTTTCTGAAATTTTAAACGAAAAACTCTATGGAAATACCAATTTGCCCAGATCATTTGGCCGTACCGGCTGATGCAAGAAGTCATGTCATGCACGTGCTTAGTCACACCCATTGGGACCGGGAATGGTACCAGGATTTTCAAGGGTATCGGCAGCGCTTGGTATACCAGGTGGATGCGCTGCTTGATCTCTTTCGAGCCAAGCCCGGGTTCCGCTTCTTCCATATGGATGGGCAGACTTCGTGGCTGGCCGACTACCTCGAGATCAGGCCGGAGAAAGCGGGAGCCATCGGCGAGGCGCTGCGGAACGGCCGGGCGCTCATGGGACCGTGGTTTGTCATGCCCGATGAATTCCTGGTCAGTGGCGAGAGCATGGTGCGCAACCTCATGCTCGGCCACCGGATGTGCGCCGACTTTGGGGTGAAGCCGATGCCCGTCGGGTATGTCACCGATATTTTCGGCCACTGTTCCCAGCTCCCCCAACTGTTTGCCGGGTTCGGCATCCATACCGTAATGATCCACCGGGGAACCTCGGCTGCTCCTGAAGAAAAGTCAGAGCTGGCCTGGGAAGGCGCAGATGGGACGGTGGCGCTAACCATCAAGGTTTTCCCTCTCACGGGTTACAACGATTTCAAAGACCACCGCGGCACCACAGAGGAGAAGCTGCGGGAATACGAAGAGCAGAAACTCGCCCGGGCCACAACAAACGTGCTCTTCGCCCTCGACGGCAACGACCATACCGCAGCCCGATGGGATACCCCGGAGGAGATCGCGCGCTTTAACCAGGCGTTCATCCGGACGGTTGTGGTTCATTCTTCTTTTCCCGATTACCTGCGCGAGCTGCTTGCCGCATTGGGTTCCGGTTGGCAGGGCAAGCTCGACCGGCTGCGCGGAGAATTGCGCATGCCGAAGAAGACAGGCAAGTGGAACGACCTGTTGCAAGGCATCGGCAGCGCACGGCCCTGGATCAAACAAGCGAATACAAAAATTGAGTGGCTGCTTGCGCGCGTCGCCGAACCGCTGGCGGCATGGTCCATCCTGAAGCAGGGCGATTCCCAGAAAGGGTTCCTGGATCACGCCTGGCGGCAACTGCTCCTCAACCACCCCCATGATTCCATTGTGGGCTGCTCCATCGACCAGGTGCACCGCGATATGCGCTACCGCTTCGACCAGGCCGAATCGATTGCCTATAACTCCATCTCCGAGAGTGTTCGCAGCATTGTCGGCGATGCTCCGTCAACCGGCGAAGAGCTTGAGCTTACGGTCATCAACCTCGCCCAGGAGCCCTTGGGCCCGATAGCCTTTTTTGATCTCGAACTTCGATCCAGCGCCAGTGCCGCTGAACTGGACCGCGGGCTGGTGCCGGTACTAGTGGATGCGACGGGGAAAAAACACAGCGCGGAAATTCTTCAACGAAAATCGGAGGTGCGCTCGGACTATTTTACCCAGAAAGTCGGCATGCCCAACCCCGAATACGGGGTGGACGTCACCCGGTATCAACCGTTCGAGCGTCTCAGCATTGCCGTGCCGGTGGAGCTTCCCGCGGGTTCTCTGAATTCGTGGAAGCTGCTCCTGGAGCAGGGAGCGGTCGGCGGCGCGCCTGCTGTGCGGGTTGACCCGGAGAAAATGACCATGGAAAACGAATTCCTGGCGGTGCATGTGGACGAGGGGGGGAGTGTCACACTGACCGACAAAGCCAGCAAACGGGTTTTCAAAGACCTCCTCACGTATGAAGACAGCGCCGACGCCGGAGATGGTTGGATCTTCAAGCCAGTGCCCGGCGATCAACCGATTTTCAGTGGTGTTGTGCGTCCCAAGGCCCAGCTTTCATTTTCTGCGGCAGGTTCCTACCGTGGAAACGTTGTGATCCTCCAGAGCCTCTCGCTGCCGGCAGATTTGAATGCGCAAGGTGACGCGCGCACGAACGACCAGCTTCCCTTTGACATTGAAACCACCTTGACTTTGAACGCCGCTTCACGCCGTCTCGAAGTGAAAACCGCTTTTCACAACCGTTCGTCGCGCCATCGCCTGCGGGCGTTGTTTCCCAGCGATACTGGATGTTCCTCCTGGTTGGGCGACACTCCGTTTGATGTGGTTTCACGCCCGGTACGTTTGCCCGACACCACCGGCTGGGACGAAACCAAACGGGAGGAAGAGCCGATCAGCAATTTTGTGGCAGCCTGGTCGCCTGAGGGGGGATTGGCCATCATCACCAAGGGGATATGCGAGGCAACCGTCCAGGATAATGAGCGGCGAGTGATCGCCCTGACGGTGCTCCGCAGTTTCTGTCAGATTTTGCATTATCAGCCGACCGTGGACAGCCTTCTTCTCGGTGAGCATACCGTTGAATATGCGCTCTGCCCTCTGACAGCGGAGCCGGAGGATCCGATCGCCCGGATTCGTTCGGAGATCGAAACCTACCGCCTCGCCCCATTGACCTGGGTCGGAGCGTGCGGGGACTCCCAATCCAAACATTCTGAAACATCACTCCAGTCGTTCATCAGAGTGCCGACTCCGGCACGGGTGGATACAATTAAAATGTCCGAGGATGAAGCCGCCGTGGTGGTGCGATTGCATAATCCCACCGACCGCGAACTGCATTTTGACCTGGAATTGCCTGCGGAAATTGAAAGCGTCGCGCGCTGCAATTTTTTAGAACAGATTGAGGGGGTGGAGAGGAGGGTCGGCGGCGGCCGCCATCCCGTAACGATGCGGCCCCGGGAAATCGCAACGTATTATTGTCGTCGACTGCGTTGATAGCAAAACCAAGAAACACCATCCACGCAAAGCCACCATAAAACACAAGTTCCTCCCACTCCTCGCCACAGCGCTGCTGACTCTTGCGGCCTTGCCCGCTTTTGCGGGTGATCCGGCGTTCAGCGATCCCGCCAATGTCACCCCGGCCCCCTCGTGGGCGGTCGGCCAAGCCAACCGTTCTCCCAAGCTGGATGTCTTGCCCGGCTTCCAGCAGCCACCCAAGGGCTTCGGCGTGGTGCCGTTTTTCTGGTGGCTGGGCGATCCGCTGACGAAGGAGCGGCTCGGCTGGATTCTGGAGCAGATGTCCGGCATGGGCATCTCGGATTACCAGATCAATTACGCCCACGACGACAATGGCGGGGCGCACAGCTTCGGGCGGACGTATCCGAGCGATCCGCCGTTGTACTCCGAGGCATGGTGGAAGCTGGTCGGTTGGTTTATGCAGGAAGCCAAGAAACAGGGCTCGTCTGTCAGCTTGAGCGATTACACGCTGGGCCTGGAAGCCGGCTACTCGGCCGACGAGGTGGTGCGCGAGCATCCCGAGGTGCAAGGCATGACTTTGAGGGTGGGCCGCGACGGCAAGGTGGCCCCGGCAGTAGTGCCCAACTCGATCAATCCCATGCACCCGATGGCCGGCAAATGGTATGCGGGAAAATTCTTCGGCCAATTCGAGCGGCGTTTTCCCGGTGAAGCGGGCAAGGGATTCAACTTTTTCTTCTCCGACGAGTTGAACTTTGGTGTGCCAGGCAACCTCCTCTGGTCGGCCAATTTCGCGGAGGAGTTCAAGAAGCGCAAAGGCTACGACATCACGCCGGAGTTGCCCGCGCTCTTCAAGGACATCGGGCCGCGCACACCCAAGGTGCGAATGGATTATGGCGATGTGATGGTCTCCTTGAGCGAAGAGGGCTACTTCAAGCCGATCTTCGACTGGCACCAGCAGCGCGGTATGACAATGGGTACTGACCATTGTGGGCGCGGTCAGGATGTCGCGGAATTCGGGGATTATTTCCGCACCCATCGCTGGTATCAAGGCCCCGGGGCGGATCAACCCAACATGGGCAAGAACCTGATCAAGGCCAAAGTGAACGCCTCCATCGCGCACCTCTACGAGCGGCCGCGCGTCTGGCTGGAAGGCTATTACAGCAGCGGCTGGGGCACGCCTGCAGCGGGACTTGTGGACGCGACGTTTGTCAACTTCGTCCGGGGCTACAACCTGCTCACATTCCACGGCATGTATTACTCCACCCATGGCGGCTACTGGGAATGGGCGCCCCCGGACAACACCTTTCGCATGCCCTACTGGAAGCACACGCGCAGCTTCATGGAGTGCGTGCAGCGTCTTTCCTACATCTTAACGCAAGGCTATCACCGCTGCGATGTGGCGATCCTCTATCCCGTGGCGGCGATGGAAGCCGGGATGGATGGCAAAGAGGCGGCCAAAACGGCATTCGATACCGCCGAGAAACTCTACCGCAAAGGGGTGGATTTCGATTTCATGGATTATGAATCGCTGGATCGCGCCAAGATCGTCGGGAAGGAACTGCACGTTTCCGGCGAAGCCTATCGCGTCCTGGTTCTGCCCGCGATGAAGGCGATCCGCCACTCGACGCTGCAAAAGGCGCTCGAGTTCCATCGCGCGGGCGGCATCGTGCTCGCGCCCGGCGCTTTGCCCGAAGCCAGCGACCGGATCGGCCGCGACGACCCGGAGGTCGCGGCGATGGTCAAGGAACTTTTCCCCGAGGGACCGACCAAGGATGTTTTCGCCCAACTGCCCGGGCGTGATTATGAAGGCCCGGGCGAGGTCCAGCACCGCAAACTCGGCAAGCGCGATCTCTACGCGGTTTACAACGCGCCCAAGGGTGCGGAGTGTTACTTCCGCGCCACGGGCGAAGTGGAATTGTGGGATCCGTGGACGGGCGCGACGAAGCCGCTTGCCGTCACCTCGCAGACTGCGGAGGGCACCAAGCTCAAACTTCCGCTCACCCAAACCGAAATCCAGTTGATCGTGTTCAGCCCCGGCAAGCCGCAGATCGCCACGGCATCGCCAGCGGAGGTTGCGCCCTCAAAAATTGCCGTGGGTGGCGATTGGGAATTTGAACTCAAGCCGACGCTGGACAACCGCTTCGGCGATTTTCGTCTGCCGGTCACGGAGGCCGATAAAATCATCGGGCCGGAAGCGCGCATTTTCCGCCACGCCGTGGAGCAGGGGGATGCGGCAGCATGGCGCACCGGGAGCTTTGACGACAGCCAATGGGAGCGCGTCACCTACGGGTTCGGGCCGCAGTTCTGGCTGCTGGGACCGTTGCCGGAAGAAGCAGCCGAACTGGCCAAGCTCGCCCGGGTGAACCCGCAGGAGCCAGTCACCGTCGGAGGCAAGGCATACAGTTGGCGGCCGTATAGTTTCTCGTGGCGGATGGGACTTGAAGGCGACCCCGGCCATCAGGGCTTCCACGGTTTGAAAGAAAGCGTGACCGACCATTTCATCTGCTTGGGCAAGTCGGCCTGGGTATCGAACGAGCACAAGTATAAGCCGGAACCCGAGGGCAACCATTACTACCTCTGGACAAGCGCCACGGTGGACCGCGAGACGACCGCCCGCATTCTGGCCAGTGTGCGCACCGAAGGAAAGCCGCCGCATGCGTCGAACATGCTGACACCCGCTTCCGTTTTCCTGAATGGAACCAAGGTGGACAATCTGGAAACGCCCGTCACGCTGCGCGCCGGGGCCAACCCGCTGCTGGTTCATTACAGCCAGGCCGGACGCGGCTACTTCGTCATGAAGCGCGAGGGGCCGGAACAGAAGCCGCAAGAGCGCACGCCATTGGCGATGAGCTGGTATGACGACGCGTCGGTGATCCGCTTTGACGTCCACTGCGGCTCGCGGCCCGCCGAGTGGTTCCGCTTCGTCGCGCCGCCGGGGTTCCGCGCCATGACGTTCGCCGCCAAGGGCAAGGTGGAGGCGTGGGCCGATGGACAGCCGATGCGCGCCGTGGGCGCAGACCGGTATGAAGCTGCGGCTCCGCTCTCCAGCCCCGCGGTTGTGGCCTTGCGCATTACGCCCGAACCCGGCGTCAGTGGAGGATCGGTATTGAACGATCCGATCCGGCTCGACTGCGTCCCGGGCCTTATGGCGCTGGGTGATTGGTCCAAGAACAGTGCGCTGGAGTGTTACTCTGGCGGCGCATGGTATCGCAAGACCGTGACCCTGACGCCGGAGCAAACGCGCGGCGCGGTGACGCTTGATCTTGGCAAAGTGTGCGCCAGCGCCGAGGTGCGGGTGAACGGCCAGCCGGCGGGAATCCGAATTGCGCCGCCATGGACGTTCGACATCACCAAGCTCGCCAAAGCCGGCGAGAACCGCATCGAGGTGCTTGTCTGCAGCACGCTGGGGAATCACTACATGACCATCCCGACCCATTACCGCAAATACCAACGGGAAGATCAGACCGCCGGCTTGCTCGGCCCGGTCACCATCGAAATCAAGGTCAGCAATACGCCGCCTAATCACAGTACGAGTGAGACAGATGCGTTGCCGACCGGTGGCCGCCTCGAAAAAACGGTGGTCGAGGGGCGCACGCTCACGCTGAAAATCCCCGCGAAACCTGCTCCTGGAAAGCCCTGGTTATGGGTCGGCGAGTTTGGTGGTCACCTGGGGGCATTCGAGGACGGCCTGGTCGCTGCCGGGTGGCATGTCGCCTATGTCGGCGCCAGCAACATGTTCGGCTCGCCGCGGGCCATGGCGATCTGGGAAAAAGTGTATGCCGAACTTGTCGGCAGGCGTGGCCTGGCCGCCAAGCCGGCGCTCCTGGGGATTTCCCGCGGCGGCATGTATGTCACCGCCTGGGCGCGCCTGCACCCGGATCGCGTGGGCATTCTCTACCTCGACAACGCCGTCTGCGACGCGCGCTCCTGGCCAGGGGGCATCCAGCTGACCGCGCGCGGTGTGGGCAGCGCCGTTGACTGGAACTTGTACAAGCAGGAATTCAATTTCGCCACCGACGATGAGGCCGAGGCCAAATCCATCCGACCGGTCGATGGCCTGGAGCCGCTTATCAAAAAGAACGTGCTCCTGGTCTCGGTGCATGGTACCGCCGACCGCGCGGTGCCGTTTGTCGACAATACCGCGCCCGTGGTGGCGTTGTGGGAAAAAAACGGCGGACGGGTGAAGGTGTTCCCCAAGGAAGGAGGCGATCATCACCCGCACGGTCTCAAGGATCCCCGGCCGTTGATCGACCTGTTTTGTGATGAAATGAAAAAGTAACGCCGTCGGCGGCAGGCATCCGTCACGCTGTTTTTCAATACCGGCCGGTCAGCATCGCCAGCAGTGGGTGGCCACCTCACCCGCAAATGTGAGGTTGGCCGCGAGTCGTGATGCCATCTCTTGAAATTACGGATTTGAAATGATTAATTGCTCGGCCATCCATTTTTCGGATTCGGCCAGCCAGGCGTCCCACATCGGCCCTTTGTATCCATTCAGCCCGTGTTCTCCGGACGGCAGTTCGAGATAATGGGAAGGCACATGATGCGCGCGCAAGGCCTCATGGAATTGCCGGCTGTTTTCCGGCGGAACAACCGTGTCATTCGCGGCGTGAGCCAGAAAACAGGGCGGCGTCAGGCTGGTTACCTGTCTCTCGTTGGAAAAATATTCAATGTTTTCCGCCGCCGGGTTGGGGCCCAGTAAATTCAACTTCGATCCCCCGTGCGATTTTTCGCCCATGGTAATGACTGGATAAACAAGCAGGGCGAAATCGGGACGACATCCGAAGCCGTTGACGGGATCGGCGGCCTTGGGATCTCCCGCGTCGAAATGCGTCGCTGCCGCCGAAGCCAGATGACCGCCGGCGGAAAATCCAAGAATGCCGATTCGGTGGACATCACATCCCCAATCCCCGGCCTTGGAACGAACCATGCGGATCGCCCGTTGCGCGTCGAGGAGCGGTGCCATGCAGCGCCCGTGCGGAAGCCGGTAATTGAGCACCACGCCGATGACTCCCATTTTATTCAGCCACATCGCGCTGCCCGCCCCTTCGGCTCCGCTCATGTCATGCATGGCGTAACCTCCGCCCGGACAAATCACCACCGCCGCTCCGTTGCCTTTGACAGGACGAAATACGGTGATCGTCGCAGGGGTATGAAGGTTGGGGGCGGAATCAGAAATTTTTTCAAAACTGCCATCCCCGGCAGGGGCCTGACCCTGCCAAAGCGAGAAAGTCTCCGGTGGGATTCCACCCTGGCATTTGTCGGATTTCATCACTGCATTAAACGCCGGCAATGCGGCGTTGTAAATATCACGATGCCCGGCCGCGGTCGGGTGCTGGCCATCGGCGGTCTCAAAGGCGATCTTCCCAAGATCAATGAGCGACGTATTTTCATCCCTGGTCGAGGTTTTGTAATTTTGGATTGTCCGGCAGATGGTGGAAAACCGGCGGGAAATCAACCGCAAAATATGTGTTTTGTTTTTTCATTTTGATTCGGATACTTGGAAGGTCGATTTTATAACAAAAACACACTTGCAATAAACAGGAGTTTTGCGCGTTCCATGGACTGTTTTTGCGAAATTTTGGCCGGATTGCCAGTCGGGTCGGCAAGCTCCGGCGGCGGTGAATTAGATTGGTGTCAACTAACTCGACCAGAAGAGATTAAATGATGAAAAAAACAGCAGTCCGGGTTCTGGTCGCCGCGCTTTGTGTTGGTTTCGGGGTCGAATTGAAGGCCCAATCAGTGGGAGATGTCCAGAGAGCCCAGCGCATGGGCGGCTTCAATTTGGGCAACGGCGGTCGCCCGGTCGGCTTGATGCCGCATCTGTCTGTCCCGCTCATAGCGGTGGCCAGGGCAGAACTGCCCGTTTTGGTGCCGGGGCAGACGGGAGTCTTGGACGCAAGCAGATCGCGTTTTCCAAAAGGCTTTATCGGCACCTTTCAATGGACTCAGATCAAGGGCCCAATGGTCGCGCTGCAAGGGAGCAACCAATCGAAAGCCACCTTTGCCGCCGCCGCTAATGCAGAGCTCGGCTTCCGGCTCACCATCAATGCCGGCACCAATTCGAGTTCGGATGAGGTAACCGTGCGAGTCGTGCCCCTGAAAGGGGTGGTGAATGGGGATTTTTCCAAAATCGATCCCTCGGGCTTGCCGACGGGCTGGCAATTGGCTCGCGCCGATGATAAGGCACAGGTCGTGGTGGATGCCAAAGGCGGCGAGGGTGGCATGCCCGCATTACGCATCACCACCCCACCGATCTCTGCTCTGGCGGACAAAAAGGGCGAGTATGCCCCCGTGCAGCTTTCCCAAAGTGTGCAGTTGGAGCCGTACCGGATTTATCGGCTGCGCGCTCGCATGCGTGGCGAGAATGTGCAGCAGAGTTATTTGAACCATCTTTCGCCCGAATGCGTCGGCCCCAGCGTGGGCGTGGACATGTGGCTGGCGGAGTCGTTCCGCAACCCGCAATTGAACGACAAGCTCAAGGGGACTTTCGGCTGGACCGATGTGGAGTTGGATTTCCCGACCATGGCCGACGGCACAAAGACCATTTATATTCACAGTGGGCATAGCGCCGGGACCGCCTCCAATGCGAGCGGCACCGTGTGGATTGACAACGTGCGTGTGGAACCGGTGCCGGATCGTGTGAGCATGCACGGGCGGCACGTGGTGCTGTTTTTTAGCAAAATGGAACTGGCGCACCTTGGTTCAAAACGGGTGCAGGAATGCGTGGATGAAATCGATTCCTATTTCGACTGCATCTCGGATCTCACCGGCAGGGGCATGAATGAAAAGCTCGTATTCTTTGCTCCCTGGACGTGGGGGATCTGGGCTGGCGCATGGTCGGGGAACCCCGTCTTGCTTTCGGGAGGAAAGGAGGAATTAAAACCATGGTATGGCAAGCTCCGGCGCATGCCTTTTTTTGGCGGTCACATCCACGAGATATCCCATAACCTGGGCGTGCCGCCGGTGGTTTGGGGCGAAATTGCGCCCGGCACGCTGGCCTACTATGCCGTCGGTGAACTCGGTTTGCGCGGCGGGCCCGACCAGAGGACGGGGATGGCGGCCGTGCGCTGGTATCACCGGGAGGTGCACCGGATGGGTGAGGGGGCTTGGCTGAAGGAGCGGAGGGTCAGCCAGAGCCGTATTCAAGATAAGTTTATGCTGATCGCGGAGCGCGCCGGATGGCGCCGGACGTGGGACGCTTTTAAACAGGTATTTCGGATGGTGTTGGTTGCACAACAGCCGGACAATCCGAATGCCAGGTTATGGAAGGCGGATGTGGACTATCCCTCCTCCGCCTACACACCGGAGTTCGTGGCGGCCATAAAGGGCAACATGTGGCAGCAGTTCAAGGCCGTATTCGATGCAGCGAGCATGCTTTCCGGGTTCGACATGTGGTCCGTGTTCACCAAGGAAGAGGTTCAGGCGCTGGAGGCCAGGCTTTCCCATAATGATCTCGGGGACTGAGCAATAAACCCGGCCGGAAAACATCGCGGGATGCAGGCCAAAACCTGTTCCCGCCGCAAATGGGTGAGGACGGCCTGTCCCTTCTTTTACTCCAACTGCGGGATTGAGACGTGCTGAAGAACCGTGGCGTCATAGTGCCCGGTTGAGGTTTTCCCATCGAACGATCCAACCTTGCTTGGGGAATCCGGGGGCGGATTGATCCGGAGCGCCGTCCCAGCCCGCAGCCATCATAGCCACCGCATAGAGCAGGGCTCCATTTCCCGGCAGGTACCAACCGCCATTGATGCCATTCTCGGGATAGCGGTTGGAGGGCACATCAAGAAGCAACGCTTCCAAAGCGATCTCGCTCTGTCCCGTGCGTGCGGCTGCCATCGCCATCCACGGACAATCCCATCCCCAAGTATGCTCCCACTTCCATTCCGCCCAGATCTTCTGGACTGTACGAGCGGCAACCTCTTGATCCACTCCCTCGCCAAACGGCAGGAAAGCGAAGGCCCCAATCGGATCCATATGCCCTTCATCAAGGGGGCCGATGCGCTTGAGCCAAGTGTCGGTGAAGACATAGGCCCCATTCTCCTGTGGCAAGGGGGCAAGTTTTTGCCGGATCTCGTCCCAGCGTGGTTCCCGGGATAATCCCAAACGGTCACGCCACGTTTGGGCCATATCGAGCCCGAAGCGCCAATATCCCAATTCAAACGCCGGGTTTTTACAGATCCCATTCTCGGCAGCCGTCATGATCGGGGTGAGCGAGTACCCCCCTGTTTCCCCCAAGACCGGGAAGGAAGCCATATATTCGGCCGTCTCGAAAACGATCTCCGGCCATTGCTGCAGCGCCTTCTGGGGATCCAGGCGGTAGGCCAGTTCCGCCAGGAAGATGGGATGCGGCTGTTGCCAATGGAGAATAAAACTTCCATCCCAAGTTGCGGTGCGTCCTTCCGGGCCGACCATCTTGCCCCATTTGGCCCCGGAGTAACCGAACTGTGCCGCCAGCTTTTGGGCGAGGGGTAAAAACTTCCGGTAACACCCCAAAGCCGCCTCGGCCATAGACCAGCGCCCCCAAAGCCCATAATGGGCCAGATGCCACCAGACCATTTCCATATGAAATTGGCCGCTCCATCCGTCCATCCCCATCAACCCAACCTCGGCGCTGACATAACTGCCGGCAGACTGACAGGCCATAAGGTATTGCGAGAGGACGACGCGACGCTCCAGTTCTTTCCAGCGCGGATCCTGGCTTTCTGAAAAATCGATGACCCCTCCTGAATTCCAAAAGGCCACCCAGTGCCCGGCGGCTGCGGCTTTGGTCTGGGCAAATGAAGGCAGATGTTCGGGTAAACTTTGGGACGAGAAAGCGTACAGGAATTCCAGTTTATCCAAACCGGAGGAGACCAGGCGAAATTGATGAGGCGATGACATTTCATCGCCACCGAGCAACTCAGCAACGCAGGTGGAGGTTCGCGACGAATCGGCATTCATCGCTTTAAGCCCGGCCGGATTCTTCCCCTCCCAGGAAATCGCAACATGATAGGTCGTTTCGTCCAGACTCCGTTCCAAATCCACCCGGAAATGGTTCCGGCTCAAAACCCGTGTTGCATGTTTCTGATCCGCCTGGAAATCGCCGACTCTTTCCAGGCACCGGCTTTTTTTCAAGTTGGGATAGGGGAAATCAAAACCGATCTCCAGCCCGCCGGTTTTTAGGTGCGCAGACTCCAGGCGCACCGCCACCAGATCGAGGGAGGGATGCACACACGTCTCCACGTGGACCGGGATGCCATCAACCTTGAATTCGCTCTGATGCAAGCCGGTCCAAAGATCCAAGCTCCGAGTCAGATTGGAAATCTCCCCGGGCGATAGCTTCACGCCCCCGGCTCTTTGAAGTTGAACCCGCCCAAGATTGAAACTGTGCGGATTCTCGTAAAGCCATTGATAGAGCGCCTCTTTGCCCGGCGGGATATCCATCTCCTTGGAGATCCGGCCCCTATCCTCGCAACCCGTCGGGGGGACGTCATCGGCGGTAAACCCATCGGGCAACGGAAAGGTATGCCAAGCCCAGTGCGCCATGGTGTTGCCTGCAAAGCTCTGGAGACCAGTCCCATCGATTCCAATGCAGAACTCGCCATTTCCCAGAGCTAAACACCCCTCGATGCTTGGCCAGTGGACGGTGTGTCGTTGAACCAGCGCCTGGCGGTCAATGGATAATCCTGAATCGTTGTGCATGGGTTTCATGAATTTCTTGATGCCGCTCCATCCCTCCCGGGGGGGGGGGGGACGCATGGGCGATGGGGCCTATTTATTCCCCCACGGATTGCAGGCCTCTGGGTTGGCATCCACCGGCTTGACCACAGGCTTCGGCGGCTGATCGCCACTGTAGAGCAAGGCCTCCTCCCCCTTTGCCAGTGTGAGCTCGTAAATGCCGCGTTCCAGTCGCTTGATCGGCACGGTCGCCTTCACTTCCACGACCATCGCGGGTACGATCCGGCACGGCTCGCCAGCCAGGCTCTTGACTCGCAGCCAGATGTTCCTGCCTCCCTTGCGTTCACCGCTGACAAGGAACGCCCCTTCGGCCAGAAAATTGTGAAAAACCGCGTCACGCCAGACCACGGGCATCGCCGGAAACGGGCGGATCACATGGTGATGGCTCTGTAGCAGCATATCCTGAAGCGAGCGCGCCAGGATGATGGAACATTCCACTACAGGCATCCCGGCTTCAGTGTAAATCGTGTTGGGCCGCACAAAGCGGGAGTCTGTCATATGGCCGTGAATCTGGTCGATGGCGTTGCCCCCATCGCCAAGGGAGGCATAAAGCGAGGCGGCCCCGGCCCGTGACCAGCCGTAAATGCTGCCCCATTGCTTCTCATTTTTTTTGGGAACCGTCAGCCAGTGGCGAATGCTCCTATCGACAAGCTCCCGGTTGGCGGGCGCTTCGAGGTCAAGGATTTGCAAGGGGTGCACCATCAGGAGGTGGGACCAATGCCGGTGGGGCATGTCAACCGCCTTGGTCGCCCCGATGCGAAATCCATTTTCATCCACGGGGTAGAGCGTGAGATTTTCCAGGGTCTCCTTCCATTTGGGCAGAAGGAGGTCCTTGAGATCATAACGCTCATTCAGTTCAATGAGCGTCTGAAGGGACCAGCGGGCCAGGGATAGATTGTAATTGTTATCCGTGTCAGCACCATACTCGGGCGACATCATCGAGGGAAGATGCAGTTTGCCGTCCTCCCCTTTTTTCAGCAGATGCATGTACACATTCGCCGCGCCGCGTAGCAGCGGATAAAATGCGTGGCGATGCTGGTCGGTGACCATCGAGTGATCCATCGAGTAGCGGTAATGAAGGTAGTAATTATGCAAGGCCCAGGTGAAATCGCCCGGATTAACGAATTCGCCCGGTGCCAGCATCCCATCGCCTCGCCGGCCTTGATTATCGCTGGTGTGAGAGACGCCCGCTCCATCCGCGCAACCATACAGGTTGCGTCCCTGTTCAAAGAAATTTTCGCGGTGCTCATCAAAAAGCCGCACCAGGGATTCGCCCAACTCAAGCTGGTTGGCAGTGTAAGCGGCAAGATAGAGCGTCTCGATGTTCAGGTTCCACCAAATCCGCGACCAATAAACATCCCGGTACCAGGGGCCCGCCAGATCCACCGGCCCGCAATCGGGCCGCGAGGCGCTGGCCAGCTTGTAAATTTGAATCCAGTAAAAGCTCTCCAGCTTGGGATCGGGCACCGAAACAAAACTCCTGGGGAAAAGCTCGTGCCACCATTGGCGATGCGAGTCCGCCAGCGCATCGAAGTTCCCGAGGTTCCCGCGCACGGTTTCCAGCGCATCGCGGTGCGCGGTATTGGCCGGAAACGAATCGGCGACACTCAGGAAAACGTGGCGCGCCTTGCCGCTGGCGGTCTGTTTCCAGGCGGTGGCAAACTCCCCGCCTGCAAACCGCTTTTGCGTGTAAACAAAAACGCCTTCCACGGTCTCGCCACTGCCGGGAGGATTGGGAACAACCTCCTTTTTCATTGCCGCCAGTTGCTCGATAATCTTTGCGTTCATCTGGGCGTTTGCCGGCACCCAGGAAAAGGATGCGGCATCCTCTCCGCCGGTAGTTTCCATTTCGGTCAGGGCCAGCATGGTCCCCGAATGCACAAACGTGCGAAACTGGATGGTCCCCTTATCTGTGGTGACCGATCCGCGCGCCTCGGCATTCCAGAGATCCAGGCGCATGGTGCCGCTTTGGATCAAGCCCGCCGTTTTAAGCACCAGTTCACCGATTGGCAGACGCGCATTGTCGAAGCGGTGCTCCGTCACATCGGAGCGGCCGACGGCCCAGGAAATGCGATTAGTGCCGCTGACGTAAACCATCGTTCCAAGCTTTCCGTTACCGAGAAATGCGCCATCGTCGAATTTCGTGGGCAGCTTCTCCCAGAGGATATCCTGGCAACTCAAGAAAGAAGGCCAGTCAATGCTGTCCGACACCATCCCAGACTCGGACGCCCCACCCCATGTTGTCGCGCCCGTAGCGGCAAGGGTTGCAAAAATTGCGCAAAGGATATGCTTCATGGAATTCTGGAACTCACTGCGCCCGACCGCCGCAAGACGGGCGGGGCGCACGGGGTGTTTTTTTTGATGGGTATCGAAAACGGGTAATCAAGCCACCTCGTAGTCGCTTTCTTCAGGAGCATCCGCGAGGTCGACTTAGGGTGCATTACATGTAAAAAACTTACATCAAGGGGTGCGTCAGGTGTCAATATTATTCAAAAAATTCAGCTTTTCTCAACATGCAACGGCGCAAAGTGCTGAAAATCGGGATCGTTTCCTGAGCGATGAACCGCCACGGAATTGATCAACCCGGCCTTACGAAGCATCTGCCCTCGACTCCTTGGCCAGGGCAAAAAATCTGCCGCAAGGCTGACGGCCGTTCATGGCAGGCTGCGGCGTCTTTTTTGGTAGAGTTCATTCACCTCAAAAATACAATGTAGAGTTTTATGTATTTACAAACCCGGCTTGTCTATGGTTTTCTCCTTGAAACATGCGTCTTAATTGCACCGCTTTCGTCTGTCCCCGCCCTCTCCCGGGCCGAGTGGTGCCCATCTCTTCTGTTTAGTCTCTATGGCCTGAATCGCTTATGACTGATCTTCTTGAAACGCAGAAAGTGCTCCAA
>SESB01001006.1_pt1 | contig 19431 bp, 18 predicted proteins | sample 3171441 | NCBI WGS metagenome assembly SESB01 (sample SAMN06051867, study PRJNA518727) | freshwater metagenome | biome: subpolar coniferous forest; feature: holomictic lake; material: water; isolation source: holomictic Lake 227, 6 m depth | place: Canada: near Kenora, Ontario | collected... | reverse complement strand
ATCCACTCCGATTCCGAAACCAATCCCTGAGAGATCGGCGCCGCCGAGTTGAGACATTAGTCCGTCATAACGACCGCCACCGCCAACCCCTGATTGTGCGCCCAACATCTCGTGGACAAACTCGAAGGTAGTACCGGTGTAATAATCAAGCCCTCGGACCATACGTTCGTTAATGGAATATGGAATACCAAAACTGAGGAGAAGCGATTGCACCTTCTCGAAATGGGAACGACTCTCGGGTGACAGATAATTAAGCAAGATCGGCGCATTAAGCATCGCGCGCTGAATCTCCTCACGCTTATCATCGAAAAGTCGAAGTGGATTTAGCGCCGCTTTCGAACGCGTTGCTTCATCTAGTTCTAAGCCTGCAATGAACTCATCAAGATCGATTCGGTGAGCTTGTCTTGATGCCAGGTCACCAAGGGAAGTTAGTTCTAATCTAAAAGATTTAAGTCCTAGTTCTCGAAGTCCGCGATCGGCGATTGCGATGACTTCGGCGTCAATCTCGGGATCGTTATATCCAATCGCTTCTACTCCAACTTGATAGAATTGGCGATATCGCCCGGCCTGTGGCCGCTCGGCTCGGAAGAAAGCGCCCGAGTACCAAAGCTTGACGGGCAGTTGTCCGCGATCCAAATTGTGTTCGATGACGGCGCGCATGACACCAGCAGTGCCTTCGGGACGCAGTGTAATTGAACGACCACCTCGATCTTCAAAGGTGTACATCTCCTTCGAAACTACATCAGTACTTTCGCCGACTCCGCGGGCAAAGAGTTCGGTATCTTCAAAGACTGGCAGTTCAATGAGTTGGTAGCCGGAAGTGGCCGCGGCCGAAATTAAAGTTGCTCGAACGCGCTCGAAGGCACCGGAGCGTTGGGGGAAATATTCACTTACCCCTTTAGGTGCTTGAAACTTCATTTAAGCCTTCCGTTCAAAAAATTCTCTTGGAGATATGGATTGCTCTTGCGTTCGCGACCAATTGTAGTTTGCCCGCCATGGCCAGGAAGAACAATTACTTCGTCGGCAAGCGGCAATACTTTGGATTTAAGCGTCGTTAGCATCGAGGCGGCAGAGCCAGTGGGCAAGTCAGTGCGTCCTATTGATCCGGCGAAGAGCACATCACCTGAAACTAAGAATTCTTGATCGATGGCGAACATCAACGAGCCTTTGGTATGACCAGGTGAATGCAATGCCGAGATCTTCAGCCCGGCAATTTCAATCTGTTGGCCATCACTTACTTCATTCACTTCCTCAGGCTCAAAGAATTCAGTTACCCCAAAACTAGCCATTAACTTCTCGCTCTCCCCGCCCGCATTCAGGGCTCGTTGTGGCTCGGTAAGCAAAATCCGATCCAAAGGATGAATCAAAGCTGGAATCCCGTAGCGCTTAGAGAGCGGAAAGACGGAGAAGAGATGGTCTAGGTGGCCGTGGGTCAAAAAGACCGCAATCGGCTTGAGCTTGAACTTATCAAGAACCGGGACGATTCGAGCCACCATGTCCGGGTTGGCGCCGATCCCAGGGTCCACGATGAAGCATTCTGACCCTTTGCTCGGCGCAATCACCCAACAATTTGTCCCAAAATAGGGCGCAACCACCGCTTCAATAATCAATTTAGCCCAACTTCCCTCGCTGCTGGGGTTCAGGGTACCTTTATCCTCCGTTCCACCAATCCAATTCCACCAACACGCGACGCAACCTATAACGGAAGCTTGCACCCGCAAGCGACGCGCAACCTGAGGAGCACAACTATGGAAATTACCCCAACTGATCTAGCTACCGAACTATCTGCAATTGCCGAAAGTTCCGCCGCTCCTCTCAGTGCCGCGTCAGCCCTAGTTGGCGATCCCTCTCAGTTTGGCCGGGTCGGTGATGATGGAATTGTTTATGTTAAGACCGCCGATGGCGAGCGAGCCGTTGGCTCCTACCCAGGAAAGTCTGCTGAAGAGGCTCTTGCCTATTTCGTTCGTAAGTTCGAGGCTCTTGCCTCTGAAGTTGCGTTGTTAGCCGCGCGAATCAAAAGTGGCGCCATGGTGCCATCAGATGCCGCAGCGGCAGTAACAAAACTTCGAGAGCAAGTTGCAAATTTGAATGGCGTTGGCGATCTTGCGTTATTGGCCGCTTCGGTTGAGCAGATTCCTTCACTTATCGAGGATCACCGTGCTGCATATCAAGAGCGTAAAGAGATTGAAAATGCTGTCAAAGAAGCCAAGCGCGCACAGGCAGTTGAAGCAAAAGAGAAGCTCGTGGCCGAAGCTGAAGAACTTGCCGCTTCCGAGAATTGGAAAGTTACCGGTGAGCGGTTAAAAGTATTGCTCGATGAATGGAAAGCCGCCCCAAGACTAGATAAGAAGACCGACGCCGACTTCTGGAAGCGCTTCTCTTCCTCTCGAAATAAATTTGATAAGCGTCGCAGGACCCACTTTGCCGCACTTGAGGCGACCCAGTCACAAGTTCAGGAGAAGAAGGAAGCAATCGTCAAAGAGGCTGAAGCTCTGGCAACCTCCCGTGAGTGGCTGCCAACCGCTCGTCGCTTTAAAGAGCTGATGGATGCCTGGAAAGAATCTGGCCGAGGCAAACCTTCAGTCGACACCAAGATGTGGTCTCGATTTAAGGCCGCTCAAGATCAATTCTTCGCCGCAAAGAATGAGGATCTAGGAAAGCGCCAAGAAAGCATGAGCGCCAATCTAGTAAAGCGCGAAGAGCTAATCGTTAAGTTCGAAGCGCTGCTTCCATTTACTGATGTAAATTCCGGCAAGCGTGCCTTTCGCGACTTGATGGATCAATGGCAGAAGATCGGGATGACCGAGCGTTCAAAGCGTGCCGCCCTCGATGCCCGACTCTCCAAGGTCGAAGATGCCCTTGATACTGTAGAACAAGAGCATTATCGCCGCACCGATCCAACGGCCATTGCGCGTGCCAATGAAGTTGTCCAAGGCCTAATTACCGCAATTGAAAATTATGAGAATCAAGCCAAGAAAGCGGAGGCCGCTGGAAACGCTGCTAAAGCCATGGTCGCCAAAGAGGCGGCAGAAGCTCGCAAAGTTTGGCTAGCTGAAGCGCAAAAGGGTTTGACGGAGTTTAAGAAAGCCTAGTTATTGGTAACGCGGTAAACGTCGTAAACCCCTTCGACGCTACGAACTGCAGATAAGACCGCATCTAAGTGCGAGGCATCTGCCATTTCGAAGGTAAAGCGCAGAACTGCAGTTCTATCTTTCGAAGTATTAACTGCCGCGTTCAAAATATTGACATGTTGATCAGAAAGCATCCTGGTTACATCCGATAACAAACGATTTCGATCAAGCGCTTCGAGTTGGATATTCACCAGGAATAGCGTTTTGGCGCTCAAATTCCATTTCACAGTTACGATTCGATCGCCCTGGTGCGTTTTCAGATCTGCAATATTTATGCAATCTACTCGGTGAACCGAAACACCACTGCCTCTAGTTACAAAACCGACAATCTCATCACCCGGGACCGGAGCGCAGCATCGAGCCAATTTCACCAGTAGATCGGCGGCTCCTTCGACCTCAACCCCAGAGGATCCTTTTCGGCTTGCCTGAAAGGTTGCTGGACCGAGCAAATGGTCGACGCTGGATTCGGCGTGAACATCCTCATCTCCCATAGCGGCTGTTAATTTTTCAACTACAAACTGGGCGGAAATGTAACCATTTCCAACAGCCGCATAGAGCGCTTCGATATCGGGATAGCGCAGATCGTGGCTTAATTGCAAAATAGCTTGACCAGCAAAAATCTTTTGTAAGGGCAGACCAGCCTTTCGCATCTGACGACCGATCGACTCACGTCCGGCATCGATTGCCTCTTCGCGCCGCTCTTTTGAAAACCAAGCCTTGATCTTGGAACGAGCTCGTGGCGATTTAACAAAGTTAAGCCAGTCGCGACTTGGGCCGGCATCTTCATGCTTGTTCGTTACAACTTCAACTACATCGCCATTTCCCAACGCCGACTCGAGTGGCGCCAATTTCCCATTGACTTTCGCACCAACACAGCGATTTCCGACCTCGGTATGTACCGCATAAGCAAAGTCAACGGGCGTTGAACCTGCAGGTAGCGCAATAACGCTTCCTTTAGGTGTGAATACAAATACCTCTGGGGTACGCAAGTCATACCTCAAGGTATCGAGGAACTCCCCCACATCTTCAGTCTCTTGTTGCCATTCATGTAGTTGCTTCAGCCAGAGCATGTCTGATCCGGAAGTTGCCGAAGGGGCGGCGTTGTCGCCTTTGAGTTTGTATTTCCAGTGAGCCGCGATTCCGTACTCGGCCCGCGCATGCATGTCGAAGGTTCTAATCTGAATTTCGACGGCCTTGCCCGTTGGCCCAATTACGGTGGTATGCAACGACTGGTAGAGATTGAATTTTGGCATTGCGATGTAATCTTTAAATCTGCCAGGTATTGGACTCCATCGGGCATGAATGGCGCCAAGTACCCCATAACAATCGCGCACATCTTCGACCAGAACTCGGATTCCAACCAGATCATAAATCTCGTTGAAATCTCGTCCGCGCACGACCATCTTCTGATAAACGCTGTATAGATGCTTCTGGCGACCTTGAACTTTTGCCACGATGCCGTCGGCCTTCAGATCGCTCTCCACAAGTTCAACAACTTCTTCCGTGAGGCGAGAGCGAGAAGGCGAACGATCAGCTACTAACCGTTCAATCTCATCGTATTTCTTGGGCTCCAGTACGCGAAAGGAGAGGTCTTCTAACTCCCACTTGATGGCGTTCATTCCCAGTCGATGCGCCAACGGAGCGTAAATATCTAAAGTCTCCTGAGCTTTTCGCTCTGCCGTTTCTGGTGCAACGTAACTCCAGGTACGGGCGTTATGAAGACGATCCGAAAGCTTGATCACTAAAACCCGGACATCACGTGACATGGCAATCACCATTTTGCGCAAGGTTTCAGCTTCGGCAGTTGGCCCGTAAGTTAACTTATCTAACTTCGTTACGCCATCAACCAAATTTGCAACCTCGTCACCAAAATCCTTGCGGATCTTGGTTAAGGTGATCTTGGTATCTTCAACGGTGTCATGAAGTAGTGCCGCAATAATCGTGGCGGGATCCAAACCCAAATCCGCCAAAATCTCTGCTACCGCAATCGGGTGCGTTATATAGGCATCCCCTGATTTACGCCATTGGCCCTCGTGTGCTGAGGCCGCTGCTAAGTAAGCCCGTTGCAACTCTTCCAGATCAAAGTCGGGATGGGTCGAACGTAGCTTCGCAGCCAGCGGTTCGATCATCGACTCCATGCGAAACCCGAACTCGTTATCGGCGTCGAGGTTTACGTTTTGGTTGATTCCTTGGGCCGCGTTCGGTGACTACTTTATGACCGCCGCCGGTATCGATATCGGAACGGGATTCACCAATCGTTGGTGCTGAACTGACGTTAGTGTTATTGCTGGCTGCCGCAGTTCGTGAAGCAACACGCTTTGCCAAAGCTTGCATTGCGGGCTCGCGCTCACGCAATGTAGCCAAGATTGGCGAGGCGATGAAGATTGAAGAATATGTTCCAGTGGCAAGGCCAATGAAGAGCGCCAGCGAAAGATCTTTGAGCGTTCCAGCGCCTAACAGTCCAGCACCAACAAAGAGAATCGAGGCAACTGGCAAGAGCGCAATCAGAGAGGTGTTGAATGATCTAACCAAAGTCTGATTCACTGCAAGATTAACGGCCTGAGAATATGTGGTTTTGCCCGTGCTGGTAATAGTTCGAGTGTTCTCACGAACTTTGTCGAAAACCACAACAGTGTCGTAAAGAGAGTACCCAAGAATCGTAAGGAAGCCAATTACCGTCGCCGGGGTTACATCAAAGCCCACCAAAGCATAAATTCCAACGGTAATGAAGACGTCGTGAACAACCGCCGCGATTGCAGCCAAAGCCATCTTTGGCTCAAAGGCCATGGCCAGGTAGATCATGACCACAAAGATGAAGCCGAAGAGGCCGTAGAGCGCCTTGTGAGTAATTTCTTTACCCCATGAAGGACCAATGCTTTGGGTATCAATGTTGTTTACATTTACATTGAATTGCTTCGCTAACGCATCCTGGACAGCGTTCGACTGGACTCCAGTTAACGCGCCGGTCTGGACTCGAATCTTCCCAGAACCGATCTTTTGAATAACGCTCTCGCCGCTGATGTGGGCAGCGGTTAAAGCTTGGCGGGCTTGCGCAATAGTTGTATTAGGCGCCGATACCGTGAACGCCGAGCCACCCTTGAATTCAATTCCTAGATGCAACCCTTGGGTGAATAGCGAGATCGCAGATATCGCAATCAATAACCCGGAGATCGCATACCAACGGTGGCGCTTTCCAATGAAATCAACCGAAGTTTCGCCACGATAAAGACGACCGCCAATGCCAGATAGTGAGCTCACGATTACGCCTCCTTTCCTGTTACAACGCCCAAGCTTTTTGCCGACAAACCAGAGAGTGGCTTACCACTTGAGAAGAATGAAGTCTTTGCCAAGATTGTTATCAGTGGCTTGGTGAAGAAGAAGACAACAACCAAGTCAACCAAAGTTGTTAGGCCTAATGTAAAGGCAAAGCCTCTTACGCCACCTACTGCGAAGAAGTAAAGCAATACTGCGGCGATCAAGGAGACGAAGTCCGCGACAACGATAGTTCTGCGCGCGCGAGCCCATCCACTTTCTACTGCACTGCGAAGTGAGCGTCCTTCACGAACTTCATCTCGAAGCCGCTCGAAGTAAACGATGAACGAGTCAGCGGTGATTCCGATTGAGACGATCGCACCAGCGATTCCCGCAAGCGTAAGAGTGAAGCCAATCCATTTTCCAAGGAGAAGGAAGGATAGGAAGGTGATTGCGCCCGCGGTCAGGAGTGAACCTACCGAAACAATACCCAGACCCTTGTAGTAAAGGACGGAATAAAGAAGCACTAGGCCAAGACCGATCAAACCAGCCAGCAAGCCAGCATGCAGTTGATCAGCGCCAAGTGTGGGTGAAATTTGTTGAACTTCGCCGCGATCAAAAGCGAGTGGCAGTGCGCCGTACTTAAGCACGTTGGCCAAATCTTGAGCATCGGTTTGAGTGAAGTTTCCGGTGATCTGTGCGTTGCCGGTATTGATCGCTTCATTGATTCGAGGTGCAGAAACAACTAATCCATCAAGAACGATCGCTACCTGATTCTGTGGCGCGGTCAGTTTGGTAACCCGAGTAGTTAGCGCCCCGAACTTCGTCGTGCCTTCACCTGAAAAATTCAGGAGAACATACCAACCACTGGCACCTTGCTGATCAATAGCTGCGGTTGCCTTTGATACTTGGCGACCCAGCACTTCGGCAGGCGCAAGAATGTATTTTGTTACCCCGTCACGACTACAGGAAACTAGAACGCCGTCGGCGTTGTCGCCGCCACCGCCTTGTCGGTTGGCAGCTTTGGTGCAATCTAACGCCGCATATTTGGCGTTCATCGAATTGGTAACCCCTGGTGGAAGAGTGGCAACAGTCTTTGCTGGCGCCGTTTTCGTGGCGGCAGTTGTGGTGCTTACGGAAGCCGTGGTGGTGGCGTTGCCGGAACCTTCGGCCAAGACCTGGCGAAAGCGAAGTTCGGCAGTCTGACCAACTAGCTCAACGACTCGACGGCCAGTCTCGCCCGGAACAGAGATCACGATCTGACGATTAGTACCACTTCCCTGTGCTGAAACTTCGCTCTCGGCAACGCCAAGGGAGTTAACGCGCTGGCGAATAATTGAAACCGCCTGGTCGATCGCAGCGGAGGTGACTTTTCCACCCGCGGAGACTCGAGGCTGCAGCGTGACGCTGGTACCGCCTCGAAGATCTAGGCCGAGTTTGATCTTGGTCGCGCCGGTGAAGCCCGCTAACGCGGAGAAGGCGATCAGAATCAGGAAAAGAATGGCGATAGTTCGTCCAGAATGAGACGGCGCCTTAATCGATTTCGAATTATTTGCAGACATGGTAGCGAAGTCTAGGCACCAAACGGCGGTGTGTCGAAAAGCCCAGGCAGGTCACTGGTAGGCGGAGTAGCCCCTAAATGGCGCCAACCAGCAGAAGTTGCTACCCGCCCTCTAGGAGTTCGAGCTATAAAGCCCATTCTGACTAAAAATGGCTCCGCCAAAGACTCGAGGGTCTCTGCCTCTTCGCCAATTGCCATTGCCAAAGTGGAAATTCCCACGGGACCTCCGTTGAATCGATGAACCAATGCCGCCAGAACGGCTCGGTCCAGGCGATCGAGTCCAATCTGATCTACCTCGTACATCTCCAAAGCGCTCATGGCATTGTCATGCGTAACTGTGCCATTTCCGTGGACCTGTGAGTAATCCCGAACCCGACGAAGTAGTCGATTTGCTACTCGCGGGGTACCTCGAGAGCGCGATCCAATCTCCGTTATCGCGGCCGGTTCAATGGCAACTCCAAGCAAGCCTGCGCTTCGGCGAACGATGGTTGCAAGATCCTCATCGGAGTAGAAATCAAGTTGTGCCGTAAATCCAAAACGATCTCGAAGTGGGCTGGGAAGTAAGCCCGCTCTGGTGGTTGCACCCACCAAAGTGAAATGGGGCAACTCAAGCGGAATTGCGGTGGCGCCAGCCCCTTTGCCGACGATCACATCGACCCGAAAATCTTCCATCGCTAGATAGAGCAACTCTTCAGCCGGCCGAGACATTCGATGAATTTCATCTAGGAAGAGAATCTCACCTGCAACCAGGGAGGAGAGGATCGAGGCCAAGTCCCCCGCATGTTGAATCGCTGGTCCACTGGTTATGCGAATTGGCGCGTTCATCTCCGCTGCAATAATCATCGCTAGCGTGGTCTTTCCCAATCCTGGAGGACCCGAAAGCAGAATGTGATCCGCTGGGGAATTCCGAGAACGCGAAGCGGAAAGTAAGAGATCAATTTGAGCCGCAACTCTGGGCTGACCGACAAATTCTGAAAGCGTCTTTGGTCGAAGCGCAAGCTCCTGGGATCGTTCTTCATCGAAACCAAAAGTAGAAACTATCTTCTCGTTCTCTTCGGTCATAACGTTCGCCCTCTGATTTGCAGAGCTCGGCGCAACAGAACTGAAATTTCTGGCGTGGTTGTTTCATCTGCAAGCTCATCACTCAGTTGATCTAAAATTGCTATGGCATCGCGTTGGGTGTACCCCAAATTCAATAGTGCGCCTTCAACTTGTTCCCGCCAAGAAGCGCCACGACTGCTTCCCACCTTTTCAGAGTTCGGCGTGAAATTAGATAACTTCTCTTTAAGTTCAAGTACCAAACGTGCCGCACCTTTTTTACCCAGTCCAGAAATTCGCTCCAACAAGGAGAGATTCTCGGACAAGATGGCGCTGATTATCTCTGGCACTTCATAAGTACTGAGCGCTGATTGGGCGACTTTGGGACCGATTCCGGTAACGGTCTGCAGGATCTCGAAGAGCAATTTAGCTTCGGAATTTTCAAAACCAAAGAGCGTTAGCGAATCTTCCCGCACCAATAATGAAGTATGCAGAGTTACGTGGGCTCCAAGATCCAAAGTCGCGGCAAAGCGTGGTGTGAGATTCACAAGCAAACCCACCCCTCCTACTTCGATCACCGCCGAATTGGTAGTTACAATTTTCACATGACCGCTTAGAGTTGCAATCATTGAGCGGTCGCCTTCTTTAGCCGAGCGCGCTCTTTGAGCAAGGCATTTTCCAAGCGTGAATTTCCACCACCGCGCCAGTGATGGCAGATCGCAAGCGCTAACGCATCAGTGCTATCAACCGGTTTGGGAATTTCCGCCAGATTAAGAAGCCGTTGAACCATTTGGGCAATCTGTTTCTTATCTGCCCGACCCGAGCCGGTTACCGCAGCCTTCACTTCGCTAGGAGTGTGCATCACGACCGGAATTCCAGCCCGCGCCGCAATCAGAAGTGCAACTCCAGCGGCTTGACCGGTCGCCATTGCGGTTTTCACATTTAACTGGGAGAAGACGCGCTCTACGGCGATGACATCCGGTGAATACTCTTCAACCCAAGTAAGTAATTGCCGCTCTAATTCCAGCAGCCGAAGTTCGAGTGGTAGATCGGGTGAAGTCCTAATTACTCCCACGCCAACCATTACTAAAGATTGGGTACCAGCTTTATCAACAACGCCAAGCCCGCAGCGAGTTAGGCCTGGGTCAACACCAAGAACTCGCATCCCCAACCTTTCGCAGACATCGAAATAGAAACCGTCGTCCGAGCCTATCGATCTATGAAAAAGGGTTAGCCCAGGCTCGCCATAACCTCATCTGAAACATCGAAGTTTCCGTACACGTTTTGAACATCATCAAGTTCTTCAATCGCATCAATCAGATTGAAAACCTTGGTTGCAGCTTCCGCATCGAGCGGCACTGAAACAGAGGCAAGGAATGAGGTATCAGCAGATTCGTAATCAATGCCCGCACCTTGGAGCGCAGTTCTTACCGCGACTAAATCTGATGGTTGGGAAACAACTTCAAATGAATCACCGAGATCGTTAACTTCTTCAGCGCCAGCCTCAAGAACACTCTCGAGAATTCGATCTTCGGTAACTGAGGCATCGCTCTTCGCAACGATGATTACACCCTTACGATCGAACATATACGAAACTGATCCAGGATCTGCCATGTTGCCACCATTACGGGTAACAGCGACTCGAACTTCGGATGCGGCACGATTTCGGCTATCGGTCAAACATTCGATCAGCAATGCAACACCTGCCGGTCCATAACCTTCGTACATGATGGTCTGGTATTCAGCGCCTCCGGATTCGAGTCCGCCGCCACGCTTTACCGCGCGTTCAATATTGTCGGCCGGCATCGAAGCCTTCTTGGCCTTTGCGATCGCATCGAAAAGAGTTGGGTTTCCAGAAATATCAATTCCGCCAGAACGGGCTGCAACTTCGATGCCTTTGATGAGTTTGGCAAAGTTCTTGGCGCGCCGAGAATCGATGATCGCTTTTTTATGCTTGGTGGTTGCCCACTTGGAATGGCCTGACATTTCCTATCCCCTTACATCCTGGAACGGAGGTCACTGCAGACCTCATCTACAAAGAATTTATGGATCCGATTATCCCCTGAAATCTCGGGATGGAATGACGTTGCCAACAAGTTTCCTTGTCGCACTGCAACTGGATGAGTGAGGCCGCCAATTTCGAGGCTCGCTAGGACGGTCACTGAAGAGCCAAATTCTTCGACCCAAGGGGCCCGAATGAAGATGGTCTTGATGGCCGGTCCAGCAATCCCCACCATCTCGAGCTCAGATTCGAAAGAATCCACTTGGCGTCCAAAGGCATTTCTTCGGACGGTCATGTCGATGCCACCGAAGGTCTCCTGGTCGAGCGCTGCATCCAGAACCCGATCCGCCAGCAAAATCATCCCGGCGCAAGAGCCGTAAACGGGCAACCCTTCCCCGATTCGCCTCTTAATTAGATCAAAGAGATCAAAACTGCGTGCCAATTTAGCTATGGTCGTCGATTCCCCGCCAGGCAAAATTAAGGCATCGATATTCGAAATCTCTGAGGCGGTTCGAACGGCAAATGCCTCAACACCTAGATCCGAAAGCGCGGCGATATGTTCGCGAAAATCGCCTTGGAGCGCAAGTACTCCAACTTTCATGGTTACCAGCCTCGGTCGGCCAATCGATGCGGAACCGGAATATCGGCCACATTGATACCAACCATCGCATCTCCCAAACCTCGAGAGACATCGGCAATAACTTTAGGATCGGTGAAATAGGTAACTGCTTTCACACAAGCAGCTGCTCGTTTTGCCGGGTCGCCGGACTTGAAAATTCCGGAGCCAACGAAAACACCGTCGGCACCGAGCTGCATCATCATGGCGGCATCGGCAGGGGTAGCAATACCGCCGGCGGTAAACAACACCACTGGAAGCTTTCCGGTTTCGGCAACTTCTTTGACCAGGGCATACGGTGCTTGAAGTTCCTTTGCCGCAACATAAAGTTCATCTTCACGCATAGAACTCAGGCGGCGAATTTCTTGACTGATCTTGCGCATGTGGGTAGTGGCATTTGATACATCGCCGGTTCCCGCTTCGCCCTTTGAGCGAATCATTGCTGCGCCTTCGTTAATTCGGCGTAGCGCCTCACCCAGGTTGGTGGCGCCACAAACAAAGGGAATGGTGAATTTCCACTTATCAATATGATGCTCATAATCAGCCGGTGTTAGGACTTCTGATTCATCGATGTAGTCAACACTTAAACTTTGGAGAACTTGGGCTTCGACAAAATGGCCAATGCGTACCTTCGCCATTACCGGAATAGAGACAGCTGCCTGAATTTTCTCGATCATGTCGGGATCTGACATTCGAGAGACGCCGCCTTGGGCACGAATATCTGCCGGTACGCGCTCTAGCGCCATAACTGCTACGGCACCAGAGTCCTCGGCAATCTTCGCCTGCTCCACATTGACGACATCCATGATGACGCCACCTTTGAGCATTTCGGCCATGCCACGCTTTACGCGAGCGGTACCTAGCGCGTGTGAGGTTGCTTCAGACATTTAATCTCCCGATTGACATGGAACTTTGGGTTCCGTTAAGAGGATAACTCTACTTTGATGGCGAGGATGATGCGCTCGGGGCGACCGGGCTCACAAAGGTGGGCTGGTGGTCAGTGAGCATGATCCAGATCTGGCCTGGAGCCAAATTCGCTGGGCTGCCATCCAGCAGGTTCCAAGTAGTTCCGGCAGTCGGGGATGGCCGGTTCCAGGTAAGGGAGAAGGCTTTTCCGCCTCGAAGTAGGTAGCCGGTTCCAGTTCCCACCGTATTGCTGAATGGCGTGATTCCGCCTTCGCGGTCTTGGTAGATCGAATTAGTAATGCTAACTATTTGAATCAAGATGGTCGGCGATCCCAAATTCTCCCCCGTTGAAGCCAAGTCAGGCTTCCCATCGTGCGAAAGTAGCCAACGAGATTCTGAGGTAGACCAGATGGCCTCGTAATCGGCGGCCGGCCACTTAACTTTCATCGAAGTTATCGACGTGCCACCATTTGCGATCTCGCCAAAAGTGAAGCCGATCGACTTAACCGTATCAATAGTTGCGTGATCTTGAGTCAGCGCTTTAGCCATCAGCAATTTCGGTTTTAGGATTAAATTCGTCGGTGAAAATCTGGTGTTGTCACGAAAATAGATAGTCGACGAATTTCGATCAGCACTTAAATTTACTAAATTGGCGGCATTTATTACTGGATAGAGCTTGGATTGCGCGCCACTGAAGGCGAAGCCAACTCGGCCATATTGAGCCAAGATGTCAATGTCACTTATTCTGGCAGAGCGGACTGGGCCGATATCCTCGGGAAGATGTTGCGAGTAGAATGCCGCTAATCGAGTTAAACCCCCTTCAACTTGTTCAACATAAACCACATCTGCATACTGCAAGCCAATCTGCGGATGTGCAGGGCGAGTGTCATCCACTTTTACCGCAAGCACAGGACCATTAGTTCCTGGCAACCCGGTCAGAAGATTTAGAGTTGGTTTTGTTGCTTCAGATTTTGGAACAGATCCCATGGAATTTGGATTTGAACTAGTTCCACAGGAGGTCAGGACCAAAATTCCAAAGAGCGCAATCCCAACGAGGTAATTCCGTCTCATAAAACATCATCCTCAAAGGCGTAGCGAAGCGGCAACGGCGCGTGCCCGGCTAACCTAAAAATTCGGAAGACTAACTTTGTCCTTAAGTGCCGCACTGCATTTACCGCTTCCAAGTGAATATTCACGGCGATCCTTATTTTGTCGGTTATTACCCCAAGTTCGGTCAACAACTCTGGCGCAATGACATCGACAACATCGTTCGAGTCCCCTTGCAACAATTTCAACGATTCCGAAAGGGCGCTCTCAGCTTCACTTCGTTCCATAATCGAAGCCTCTCGCGCTTGAAAGGCCGAACTCGCAAGCAAGAGGTAAGTGGCCGGATCTAACTCTGACTTATGAGCAATTTCGACGGCGATTGCAGCTCGTCGTTGAAGCAGAGCATCAAGATGTTCCCAAGAAGTTTCGACTCGATGATGGAGGCGATCTAATCGAGATGCCGAAAATGAAAGGTACCAACTGAGCACAAGGATCACGATTAAGAGAGTCATAGCGCCCTTAGTCATTTGATCGCCACCTGTTCCACACTCGGTTGTCGGAAGCCAAGGTGACTCCATCATTTCCAACCAAAACCATTTCGTAGACATCCAAAATTTGTTCAGAAACCGTTGCCCAATCGTACTTTTTAGATTGAGCTAACCCAGCCTGCTCCAGGCTGCGTCGCCGTTCTTTATTCGACAAAAGATCGATTACGACTCGCGCTAAATCTTTGGAATCCTCGGAAGTGAAAAGCGCGCCAAATTCCCCGAAATTTAAGAGTTGTTCAAAGGCCGGGATATCACTGGCAACAATCGCGGTACTGGATGCCATCGCTTCCGTGAGAATGATCCCGAAGGACTCGCCGCCCGTATTTGGCGCAACGTATAAGTCGATGGAATGAAAAAATTCAACCTTCTCAACCTCCGAAAGCCGACCCAGAAACTGAACTCGGGCTCTGATTGCCGGATCAACTTTCTTCATGACTTCATCAAGATTTCCTGGTCCCGCGACCAATAACTTTGCTTTTGGAAATGACTTTAAAACCGCGGGAAGGCAATCGAGTAGAACCTGTAAACCTTTTCGCGGTTCATCGAAGCGGCCGATAAAGCCGATGGTCTCTTCCCCTTGCCACTCCGGACGAAAACTTGGATCCGCAAATTTCCCAGTATTAATACCGTTGGGAATCACAACCGCCTCGGTTTCAAAATGATCCTTCAATGTGGCTCTGGCCATTTCGCTCACGGCGATCCGAGCGGTGAGCTTTTCCAACACCGGCTCCAAAATTGGCCCAACAGCAACAATGGCGCGTTGCTTGGTCGTTGAGACATGAAAAGTGGCAACCATTGGTCCATCCGCGGCCCAACAAGCCAAAAGAGAGAGCGAAGGGATTGCCGGTTCATGTAAATGAAGTAGATCGAATTGCCCGGCTGCAATCCATTGGCGCACTCTCGAAGAGGCTACTGGACCGAAAAGTATTCGACCGACCGCTCCGTTATACGGAATCGAAATTGGCCGACCCGCAGATACCAACCAAGGTTCGGTTACAAGCGTTTCATCAGAGACCGGTGCAAAGACCGACACTTCGTGACCCAAATCGATTAGGTATTCGGTCAATTCCTTTATGTGAATTTGCACGCCGCCCGGAGTGTCCCAACCGTATGGACAGACAACGCCAATCTTTAACTTCCTCATGAGCTTGCTCGATCTGCAAAGTCGCCATCGATCCATATCCGTTGAAGCATGTGCCAATCGGCTGTGGATTTTTTGATTTCAGCCGCAAAACGATTGGCACACTCTTGAGTCATGGCCGCAATCTTTTCTGCTTGTGTACCTGTCGTGGGAACTGCAACCTCTTCACCAAAAATAATACGGATGCCTTCGACCTCATATTTCACAAAAGCGGTAATCAAAGGGGCGCCGGTTTGGATCGAAAGAATTGCCGGACCGCCAGGCATTCGAGCAGGGGCGCCGGCAAAATCAACATCTATTCCGGAACGCGAGAGATCTCGATCAGCCACTAGGGCAACTAGTTTTCCCGCACGCAATCGTTGAGCCAATGTTGCAATCACTCTGGAATCCAAATCGAGAACTTCCATTCCCATATTTTGACGATGTGCTAAAAATTTACGAAAAAGTTTCTCGGGTTCCAAATGCTCCGCAACGGTAGTTAACGGAATTCCAGTTGCACAAAAGTAGGCTCCAGCGTGATCCCAATTTCCGGCGTGAGGCAAAGCGACGATACAACCGCGACCATGAGCAATTGGATCTCTCAGATAATTTTCATTTTCCACGACCACCGTGGAGATAATTTCCGATTTGCTCCAATTCGGAAAACGAAAGGTATCAACCCAATATCGCAAGTAGGATTTCATGCCTTCGTTCACTAGTGAATCTAATTCGGAAGGCGTGATCAGTGGCTGCATTCTGGAATAGTTTGATCGAAGTCGCACTATCGACTTACCGCCTTTGCCTACCAACTTAAGTGCAATGCGGTCCGCACTTCGATATATGAATTTCTTGGGTAAGGTGCGCGTAATTTTCCAAGCCAGGGCATAGGCCCAGTACGTGAGCATCTTCTTCATTCTTACAAACTTTTCGTTGCTACATAAACAATACGAAGCCGTTCCAGCATGGTGTAAGTACTAGCGAGTGCCAAGAACCACATTCCAATTGCCAAGACGAAATGAACATGCAACCCTGTAAGGGCGATTGCAAGAAGCGCAATGATCAACCGTTCCGTACGTTCGGCAAAACCACCGTTGCACTGGATACCCAAAGATTCAGCCCTGGCCTTTATGTACGAGACCAGGCCGCCTGCGACAAGCCCGATCAAAATAACGGGAACTAGGCGATCGTTTCTATCGATTAAATAAAGAAGAACGCCGGCCAAGATACTGGCATCGCTGATTCGATCTAAGGTCGAGTCCAATAGTGCGCCCCAGGTGCTTGACCCACTTTCCGAAAGTCGAGCCATCGTGCCATCTAGTAAATCGAACAGAACAAAAAGTAAGAGAATCAAAGTTCCCCAGAAGAAATTTCCGCGTGGGTAGAAGTAAAGGGCCGAAATCACAGTTCCGATCGCACCAGAGGCGCTCACCATGTTGGCGCTAAGGCCCAGGGCCAGAAGTCCACGGCATAAGGGCGTGATGACCAGGGTGACTGGCCGCCTTAAGGAACTTTGTAACACCATTCCATCGTAGGCTTCACCTCCGTGAGCAACCTAATTTCTCAGAAAAACGGCGAGCCAGCGGCTATCGCAATCGTTGGCTTCGGCGCGCCGGAATTGGCAGCTGCTCTAGGCCGAGAAATGCTCCCTGTTGAGCGTGCCCAAGCGCTAATAATCGTGGCTAGCGCCGTGACCGGCTTTACGCCGGGCGCCATTGAAGCCTGGAATCAGGCTCGCGAGATCTACCTTCCGACCCTGATTGCGATTGCAGAACTTGAAGATTCAGAACTCGATTTCGAAGATATGGCGGCGATAGCTGGCAAGACTTTGGAGCCCGTTCTCACCCCTTATTTGGTCCTCCATTCCGACGAGGGTTTTCCCACGGCGCTGATTGATTTAAGAAACCTGGCTATCACCGACTATTCGTTGGGCTTAAAGCGCACCATCCCAAGCGAGCCAGAACATAAGGAACTCGTAGCAGAATTTGCCACTGAATATGCTGAGGCGATCGAGATCGCCGGTGAAGATGGCTTCGAACAAGGTTTACTATTTCCGGCAATTCCAATATCGCTTCACATCAAGCTTGGAATTGCGGAGATAACTGAATATTTAGATCGAATCCCAGGCAGCAGCTAAATCATCACGGGTTTGCTGTAATAGTTGTGGCAGAACTCTGGTCTTTCCGATTATTGGCATGAAATTCGCGTCACCGGCCCAACGTGGGACGACATGTTGGTGAATATGAGCCGCTACACCTGCCCCTGATACTGCACCTTGATTCATCCCCAAATTAAATCCCGATGCGCCAGTTACCTTTCGAATCACTCTCATAGCTTGAGAAGTGAGCGCGAATATTTCATTTCGCTCTATCTCTTCTAAGTCAGTCAGATCGGCGACGTGTCGATAGCTGCAGATGAGCAGATGGCCGGCGTTGTAGGGATAAAGATTCATAACAACGTATGCGCTTACGCCTCTATGGACTATCAAACCCGGTTCATCATCTAGCGTTCGAATTCGACAGAACGGGCAGGGCACATCATTGCCTGGAAGTGGTCGGTTCTCCCCCGACAAATATTCCATTCGATGCGGAGCCCAAAGACGTTGCCAACTATCTGGCATCCCAGCCCCGCCCGTGATGGTGGTCTCGCCCATCTCTAAATCTGAATCCGATTTGAGATCGTGTTTAGAACTTCGGCAATTGCAGCTGCAATAGGTACGCCGTTCTTCTGTTCGCCATTGCGATAGCGGAAGGAGACTGCCCCGGCGAGTTGATCTTCCTCGCCAGCGATCATCATGAACGGGATCTTCTGAAGTTGAGCATTGCGAACCTTCTTCTGCATCCGATCATCAGAGGCATCGACATCTATCCGAATGCCAGCTTTGCGCATTTGTTCTGCCACCTCTTGCAAATATGGCGTAAAGGCATCGGCGACAGGAATAGCTCTAACCTGGACAGGTGCGAGCCACGGTGGAAAGGCACCGGCATAGTGTTCGGTAAGTACCCCGAAGAAGCGCTCAATAGAACCGAAAAGTGCGCGGTGGATCATTACCGGTTGTTGGCGGGTGCCATCTGATGCCACATATTCCAGATCGAAGCGCTGAGGCAATTGAAAATCAACCTGAATCGTGGACATCTGCCAAGTGCGACCAATAGCATCTTTAGCTTGGACTGAGATCTTTGGGCCATAGAACGCGGCACCTTCTGGGTCCAATATCAATTCTAAATTTTGCTTCTGTGCAGCTAGTCGAAGTGTTTCGGTTGCTACTTCCCAATCAGCATCTGAGCCCACGGACTTTGCGGGATTCTTGGTCGAAAGCTCCAAGTAGAAATCTTCTAGTCCATAATCGCGAAGTAAATTCAATACGAAGGTCAGCAGTGAATCTAACTCATCAGCCATTTGATCTTTGGTGCAATAAATATGTGCGTCATCTTGAGTGAAACCGCGTGCTCGGGTTAGCCCATGTATCACGCCCGACTTTTCGTAGCGATAAACGGTGCCAAATTCAAAAAGGCGCAGCGGAAGTTCGCGATAAGAACGACTATTGGATTTGTAGATCAAATTGTGGAACGGACAATTCATCGGCTTCATGTAGTACTTCTGCCCGGCCCGCTTGATAGTGCCATCAGAATGAAGTTCCTCGTCCATCACCATTGGCGGATACATACCTTCGGAATACCAGTCCAGGTGGCCTGAGGTTTCAAAGAGCGCAGCTTTTGTCAGGTGCGGTGAGTAAACGAATTCATAGCCTTCCTCAACGTGACGTTTGCGGGAGTAATCCTCCATCGCTTGTCGAATGATTCCGCCCTTTGGATGGAAGACCGCAAGGCCGGAACCAATCTCCTCCGGAAATGAAAAGAGATCCAACTCGGTTCCAAGTCGACGGTGATCGCGCTTCTCTGCCTCGATCAATAGTTGCAGATAAGCATCTAAATCTTCTTGTGATGCCCATGCGGTTCCGTAGATTCGTTGCAGCATTGGGTTCTTCTCGGAGCCTCGCCAGTAAGCGGCCGCTGAGCGCATCAGCTTAAAAGCTGGGATGTGCTTGGTGCTGGGCAGATGTGGCCCGCGACAGAGATCGCTCCATGCCGGTTGCCCATCGCGTCCCAAGTTGTCATAAATAGTTAGTTCGCTGCCGCCAACTTCCACGCTGGAATCATCGTCGTGGTTGCCAGATTTAAGACCAATCAATTCACATTTATAAGGTTCAGCT